>OGZZ01000219.1_pt1 | contig 44042 bp, 55 predicted proteins | sample 1577021 | NCBI WGS metagenome assembly OGZZ01 (sample SAMEA3541526, study PRJEB24748) | human gut metagenome | biome: human gut; feature: human-associated habitat; material: faeces | place: China | collected 2012
CATAATAAAAGAAGTGGGAATAACAGTAGAAGAAGCCGAGAAGATACCCGGACGTTATTTTGACGAGAAAGCAAAAAGATAGAGAGAACACGAAGAGATGAAGGAATTACAGCAAGCCCAAAAACAAGACGAATAACAATGAAAGAACCCGAAATAAGCGTAGGAATAGTAAATGCACAAGAAATTCATTTTTCACTGAACGGCAATTTTTTCGCTAAAGGAGAAACAGTCTGTGGTGAACAACAAGTAGCCTTCAGCGAAGGAGGTATTCTGTGGAATGGTAATCTTTACCGCGAACTGACCTTCACTCCACAAGACGAACATGCCTCGTTTTCATTATATGACGTAACCATCGGAATTAATTTCCACTGGGAACGGCAAGAAACCCAAAGTTTTATGGGAACACTGAAACTAGTGGTGGACGAAGGCAAAATCACCGCTATCAATATTCTTCCCGCCGAAGACTATCTGATAAGCGTCATCTCCTCGGAGATGAACGCCACTTCCTCTTTGGAGTTTCTGAAAGCCCATGCCGTGGTATCACGCAGCTGGCTGTTTGCCCAAATAGAGAAACGCAAGGCCTTGAGTGACAAAAACGAAGGCTTTTTCTCCTTTATCAAAACCGATACCGAATACATCCGCTGGTACGACCGCGAAGATCATACCATATTCGATGTTTGCGCCGATGACCATTGCCAACGCTACCAAGGAATAACCAAAGCATCCAGTGCCGCCGTGACCGAAGCAGTAAGAGCCACCCGCGGACAATTGCTGATGTATGAACGCGGCATTTGCGATGCCCGTTTCTCCAAATGCTGCGGAGGAGCAAGCGAGGAATTCGGATACTGCTGGGAAGACAAGAATTATCCCTACTTGTCTACAATCCGTGATGCGGAAGAAGAAGAAAACCGCCCGTTACCCGATCTGACCAAAGAAGAAGAGGCAGAGCGTTGGATACGTACTTCTCCTGTTTCGTTCTGTGATACCCACGATAAAAAAGTCATTTCACAAATTCTGAACAACTACGATCAGGAAACTACAGATTTCTATCGTTGGAAAGTACGTTATTCCCAGGCAGAATTATCCGAACTGATCCGTCAAAATACAAAATCGGATTATGGGGACATCATCGACCTGATTCCTATCCAACGCGGCAAATCCGGACGTATCTGCAAACTGAAAATTGTAGGTTCGCTAAAAACATTGACTATCGGAAAGGAACTGGAAATACGCCGCACTCTATCTTCTTCCCACCTGTTCAGCTCAGCCTTTGTAATAGATAAGGGAGAACTGAAAAACGGCGTTCCCGAATGGTTTCTGCTGACCGGCGCCGGCTGGGGACATGGAGTAGGGCTCTGCCAAATCGGGGCTGCCGTAATGGGAGAACGGGGATATACCTACGATGAAATTCTATTGCATTACTATAAAGGTGCGGATATCCGCCGTTTTTATTAACAGGCCCCGCCCACATGGGCGGGGATTCCATTCGGACTCTTTAAAATGAAAGGAACCATGAAAAACAAGCATACCTCGCCATGGGCATGGATACCCACTCTATACTTTGCACAAGGGCTGCCCTATGTGGCAGTAATGACCATTTCGGTCATAATGTATAAAAGATTAGGCATCAGCAATACCGAGTTAGCTTTTTATACCGGCTGGCTCAACCTGCCTTGGGTTATCAAGCCTCTATGGAGCCCTTTCATTGATCTTATCAAGACGAAACGCTGGTGGATTATCACCATGCAACTTTTAATCGGCGCAGGACTGGCGGGCATAGCCTTCACCATCCCCACAGAGCATTTTTTCCAACTCACTTTGGCCGTTTTCTGGTTACTGGCATTCAGCTCCGCCACACACGACATTGCTGCCGACGGCTTTTACATGCTGGCACTGGACTCGCATCGGCAAGCCCTGTTTGTAGGAATCCGCAGTACCTTCTACCGTATTGCAACCATTGCGGGACAAGGATTACTTATCATGCTTGCAGGAAGACTGGAAATAATGACAGATAATATACCATACGCTTGGTCCATCACCTTTTTTGTATTGGCCGGACTTTTCCTTGGAATATGGATTTATCATAAGTTTGTTCTTCCCTGTCCGGATTCAGATCATACTTCCAAAGAAGTTTCCGCTTCCAATCTGCTCAAAAAGTTCTTTGGTACTTTTGCCAGTTTCTTTCAAAAAAAGCAGGCAGGCATTGCCATTCTTTTCATGTTACTCTACCGTTTGCCCGAAGCTCAACTGGCAAAAATGTGCATTCCTTTCCTTATAGACCCCGTTGAAAAAGGTGGTTTGGGGCTGACAACCGAAGAAATAGGTTTCGTACAAGGTACTGTCGGTATCATCGGACTTACCCTAGGAGGTATTTTAGGAGGAATAGCCGTAGCCCGTAACGGTTTGAAACAATGGCTCTGGCCGATGGTATGGGCCATTTCCTTACCCGATTTAGTCTATGTTTATCTCAGCTATATCCAGCCTGATTCTTTATATCTCATCAATATTTGCATCTTTATAGAGCAATTCGGTTACGGATTCGGTTTCACAGCCTATATGCTCTACCTTATTTATTTTGCAGATGGAGAACATAAAACAGCACATTATGCCATTTGTACCGCATTTATGGCATTAGGCATGATGATTCCGGGAATGGCTGCCGGCTGGCTTCAGGAGCAGATGGGATACAACCATTTCTTTATCTGGATTATGATATGCTGCGTTATCACCTTCGGAGTAACGGCTCTGCTAAAAATTGATCCGGAGTTCGGCAAGAAGAAAGGTTGATCCGACCTTTATTTCAGCCTGTCCTCGGAAAGACAGGCGGATTATGGCTCTCTGGAAGGAATCAGGGAGGGTGTCGCAGATATGTACACGCTGGCCCGCACACAAAAAATCTATGGTTCTTTTCAGAGTTCATTCTCAAATATAGCGGCACAGTTGGGAAGGGTTCCGTTAGAAATTCTGAAATTATAGGCTCCGCACTTCAGCATTTGTTTTAATTCGTTTTTCCCTCCTCCTTTCATTTACCGTCAAAACGCCCTGCCGGTGGGTGTTCCGGTGATGAAGGAACATCCCGTCATTGTCCTTTCATCCTCCTTTTCTGCTAAATCCATAATGCTTCATTTTTATACATAGCAAAAATATAAGAATGAAAAAAGGCCGACAAGATAGAATCGCGGAGACGCTTACGTAAGATACCTTTATCTCACACGCTGTCTCGTGTGTAAGAATCTTGGCATATTTATAGAAGACTATGTAGTAATTTGTAGAATCCATGCATCAAATGTCTTGTTCATGCCGGTAAACAATCTGTTTCAAGGCGGGAAACTATTTGTTTCATACGCTTGAAACAAACTGTTTGCAGGTTTAAAACAAAATAAAACTGCCGTCAACCGGAAATTAGCACCTAAGTAATCAGACACTAATACTCTATCTCTAGGATATTAATACCTGAATTGTAGAGTATATATACGCAACGTGTTGGACATATATATCCAACACGTTGCGCATATATGCCCTGTATATTGGATATATATGTCCTTAATCTATATGAAAGACTCTACATGGTGAAGGAGGTGAAGGATACTTTCTTCTGTATTTTGTGCTTTATGTCACTGTAAACCGTTGACTCATAGCTGTTCAGCTGAAGGTGAAACCTGTGAACCTTCTAAATGCTTCTTAATAGTTGTATATTCGTTTTCAGAAATTTAGTGTTGAGTTTATAGCTATGAACCTGGTTCCAGTTTTCTACCCTTTTCTCCATCCTTCTCCATTTTTTATTTATAAATAAGTACCTGTTAAAATAGCTTCTTATCATCAGTTCTCTATCCATAAAGTTAATGATATTGATAAATAGGTGTTATTTAGTCAAAGGAAATGAGTAGTGTATATTGCAATATCGATTAGAGAAGGAGAGAAATGAAAACCGAGTTCTTAACGAACTTGGTTTTATTTTGATATGAAAACGAATGCCTTATTATTTTTAATTCTTAATAACAACAAAAGAATCGTTTAGAATATCATTATGGTGAAGCAAAAGTAGAATAAAATGAAATATTACGCAAGTAAATCTACTAAAATATTTTAAAACGGGATAGCTGGATTGTTGTGTTTTCTGGCAACAAAATGGGATAACAGTTTTATCAACTTGCCTTTGGTATCAAAATAAGTATTTATTATATAGCAATTTACATACAAATCGTCTCAAACTCAAAGCGGTGCGAGTGTATGGATGACTGTTTTATCTAAAATGTCCTTCCAAGTTGTGTTTCCAAGCATAGGTAAAACCAAGTTCGTTAAGAACTCTGGCAAGTATTAACCTAAGATAAAAATAGAAAAGCCTATGGAAAACTAAACACACAAATTGCCTGAAACATGGTGTCAAATAATATATGAAGGCACCATAAAACCTTAGAAATTCTAACTTACTAATGTCTAACTGAATAAATTAAAGTATGACAAGAAAAACTAACCGATGCCCGGCCTTTATGGAAGGACGGGGAACACGTTGCCTGAAAATAGCAGCAGTTGCTACTTTATTGTTATGGTGCACACAACCTATGCAAGCAGTAGCTAATACTAATGAAACACAGGAAACTACTGATATACAGCAGCAAAAAGTAAAGACTACAGGTGTTGTAGTGGATGAAAACGGAGAACCTCTTATTGGAGTCTCTGTAAAGGTGCAAGGTACTGCCACAGGTACTGTTACTGATCTCAACGGACGCTTCTCTATCGATTCCCCCAAAGGAGCAGTTCTCTCACTTTCGTTTATTGGTTATAAAACTATTACCGTGAAAGCTGATGGGACACCCCTTAATATCGTTATGAAAGAAGATTCGGAACAGCTCGACGAAGTAGTCGTTGTAGGCTACGGAACACAAAAAAAAGTAAATGTAACCGGTGCGGTAGGTATGGTCGATGCGAAAGTGTTGGCTGCACGTCCTGTAACCAATGTGGCGCAGGCCCTACAGGGTACAGTGCCAGGCTTGAACTTCACGGTAGGAAGTGAAGGTGGAGCCTTGGATGGTTCGATGAGTTTTAATATTCGTGGTGCAGGAACAATCGGTGATGGTTCCGGGTCGTCTCCACTTGTGTTGATTGACGGTATCGAAGGTAATCTTAATTCGTTGAATCCGAATGATATAGAAACGGTTTCTGTTTTGAAAGACGCTGCTTCTGCCTCTATTTATGGAGCGCGTGCTGCTTTTGGTGTTATTCTGATTCAGACCAAGAAAGGGAAAGCGGGTAAAGCCAGAGTCAGTTATAATGGAAATGTCCGTTTCAGCGACGCGGTATCAGTGCCTGAAATGATGGACTCATATACTTTTGCACAGTACTTTAATCGTGCCGCAGAGAATGCGGGCAGATCCGGTGAGGCTCCGTTCTCATCCGAGCAGTTACAGAAAATAAAAGATTATCAGGAGGGAAAGATAACATCCGTCACAACACTGAATACGAATAATAACCGTTGGAACAATTATGGCGGAGCGAATGCCAATACGGATTGGTTTAAAGAATTCTACAATGACTGGGTGCCATCTCAAGAACATAATCTAAGTATTTCGGGAGGTAATGAGAAAATCCAATTTTCATTGAGCGGTAGTTTTATGGACCAGAACGGTCTGTTGCGGCATGGTGAAGATAATTTGCAACGTTATACAATGAACAGCACCATTACAGCGCAGATCACAGATTGGTTCAGAGTGAACTATTCTACCAAATGGACACGTGAGGACTTTGACCGACCCTCTTATCTGACCGGGCTATTCTTCCATAATATCGCTCGCCGCTGGCCCACCTGTCCGGCTTACGATCCTAATGGCTATCCCATGAATGGTGTGGAAATTACAGAATTGGAGGATGGTGGCCGACAAACCAACCAGAAAGACTTGAATACTCAACAGTTGCAGTTTGTGTTTGAACCGGTCAAGAACTGGACAATTAATATCGAGGGTGCTCTAAGAACGGAAAACAAAAATGAACATTGGGAAGTATTACCTATCTTCTCTCATGACGGTGACGGTAATCCGTATTCTATACCATGGGGAAGTTATGGAGCCGGCAGTTCCGTTGTGAACGAATATAATTATAAAGAGAATTATTACAGCACGAATATCTATTCCGATTATTTTAAACAATATGAAAGCGGTCATTACTTTAAAGTGATGGCAGGTTTTAATGCGGAGTTGTATAAGACAAGAAGTTTGTCGGGGCAGAAGAATACGCTGATCTCCAATTCTGTGCCTACACTGAATACAGCAACGGAATCTCCTACTACTTCCGGTGGATATGCACACAATGGGGTAGCCGGATTCTTCGGGCGTATCAACTATAATTATAAAGAACGCTATTTGATAGAGTTGAACGGTCGTTATGACGGTTCGTCCCGTTTCATTAATGACAAGCGTTGGGGATTTTTCCCGTCATTGTCAGTCGGATGGAATATAGCACGTGAAGATTTCTTCAGGAATATAGCCGATAAAGCTCATATTGATGTATTGAAATTAAGAGGTTCATGGGGGCAGTTGGGTAATACGGATACTAAGGATGCATGGTATCCTTTCTATCAGACGATGCCACAAGGCACTGATTATAACTGGTTGGTGAATGGAAAAAGACCGAATTATGCAAGCCTACCCGGTATCGTCTCCAGCTTGAAGACTTGGGAAACGATTGAAACCTGGGATATCGGTTTGGACTGGGGGCTGTTTAATAATCGCTTGACCGGTTCGTTCGACTACTTTGTGCGTTGGACGTATGATATGATTGGCCCGGCTCCGGAATTGTCTTCCGTACTGGGTGCTACTCCTCCGAAAATCAACAATTCCGATATGAAATCCTATGGTTTTGAGCTGGAACTGGGGTGGAGAGATATGATTGGTGATTTCTCTTATGGTGCTAAATTTACGTTAGCCGATGACCAACAGAAAATCACTCGCTATCCGAATGAAAACAACAAACTTTCCAAAGCATATTATCCGGGAATGATGAAAGGAGAAATCTGGGGATATGAAACGGTAGGTATCGCACAATCACAGGAAGAGATGGACGCTCACTTGGCCAAAGTGGATCAGTCTTCTTTGGGAAGCAAGTGGGGAGCAGGTGATATCATGTATAAGGATGTAGACGGCGATGGAGTGATCTCGACAGGTGAAAATACCACAGAGAAACCCGGTGACCGTGTGATTTTGGGCAATAATACACCTCGATTTAAATATGGTATCACGTTGGATGCAGCATGGAAAGGTGTCGATTTCCGCATATTTCTGCAAGGAGTGGCCAAGCGCGATTATGTGTTGAGCGGCCCCTATTTCTGGGGAGCCAATGGAGTGGACGAATGGCAGGCTACCGGATTTAAGGAACATTGGGACTTCTGGCGTCCGGAGGGTGACCCGTTGGGTGCTAATACAAATGCCTATTATCCACGCGTATTGAAAAGTGATTCGAGAAACATGGCAGTGCAGAGCCGCTATATTCAGAATGCAGCTTACTGCCGTATTAAGAATGTTCAGATAGGCTATACATTGCCCAAGCAATGGACAAATAAAGCCGGAATGTCTTCAGTTCGAGTATACGTGTCAGGTGACAATCTGTTGACATTCTCTCATATGTCCAAGATTTTCGACCCGGAGGCTTTGGAAAGCACTTATGATGCGAATAATGGTAAACTCTATCCGTTGCAGCGCACCATCTCGGTAGGTTTAAATGTTAACTTCTAATTTTAAGGCTTATGAAACTGAAACATATTATATTACAAACAATCTTGATGGCAGGAGCTACGTGGTCGCTTACATCTTGTAATGATTTTCTGGATATGGCGCCTCTGGATCAGGTGACTCCGCAAGAGTATTTTAATACGACGGACCACTTGGCTGCATATAGTATTTCGCAGTACAACAACATCTTTTCAACGCATGGTGGATATGGAGTCGGTACAGTGAACAATGACCAGAATACAGATAATATGGTAGCCGGAGGATATTCTTCCACCTATTTTGAGAAAGGTCAGTGGCGTGTTCCTAATACTGGAGGTGGCTGGGATTTTACTCAAATTCGCTATTGCAATTATTTCTTCGAAAATGTGCTTCCTAAATTCGAGGCAGGCAAGATTGAGGGCAATTGTGAACAGATTCTTCACTATGTCGGCGAAATGTACTTTATCCGTGCATGGATTTATTACAGTAAACTGAAATCATTCGGAGATTTTCCAATTATAACCGAAGTATTGCCGGATAATCAGTCTGTTTTGACAGAGAAATCTGTTCGTCAGCCGCGTAATCTCGTAGCTCGTTTTATCATCAATCAGCTCGATTCCGCCGCCAAATATATGGTGGATGATATTTCAGGAAACAAAACGCGATTAACAAAGAATTGCGCGTTATTGATAAAGTCGCGCGTTGCTTTGTATGAGGCTACGTTTGAAAAGTATCATAAGGGAACAGGGCGTGTGCCGGGGGATGCAACCTGGCCGGGTAAGAGAATACATACCGATTTCTCCACGAACATGGATAATGAAATCAATTTCTTTCTGGATGAGGCTATGAAAGCAGCGGAACAGGTGGCTGATGATATTACTTTGACCAATAATACCGGTCTGACCAATCCGAAAAACATATCGGGGATTGTTGGCTGGAATCCATATTTCGAGATGTTTGCGGAAGAAGATATGAGTAGTTATTCCGAAGTTCTTTTCTGGAAGCAATATATGAATGGTGGTGGCGTGTCAATCACGCATGGCACACCGGCTTATATTTTTACTGGAGGTAATAATGGTATGCTGAAGAGCTTTGTAGACTGTTTTGTCATGAAAGACGGACTTCCCTATTATGCAGCAGGAGATGAATATAAAGGTGACAAAACTATCATGGATGTGAAAGAGAATCGTGATCTGCGTCTGCAAATGTTTGTTTTGGGCGAGAAGGATTTGCTTCCATCCAGTTCGACAGAAGAACCTGCACTTAAAGAATTCAAACAACCTAATATTATATCATTGGAAGCCCAAACATCTGATAATACCGGGTATCGGATTCGGAAATGCTTGACATATAATAATAAGCAGATTATTTCCGGTCAGTCGCAATCGACTACAGGGTGCATTATCTTTCGTGGTGTCGAAGCTTATCTGAATTATCTGGAAGCCTACTATTTGCGTAATAATAAGGTAGACGGTAAAGCGAAAAGCTATTGGGATGCAGTACGCAATCGGGCAGGCATTACAGGCAATTTCCAGACAACCATTGACAATACCGATATGAATAAGGAGACGGATTTGGCCGCTCATCCCGGTTCGTATGAAGTGGATGCTACCTTATATAATATCCGTCGCGAACGTCGTTGCGAGTTTATTGGCGAAGGAATGCGTTGGGATGACCTGGTGCGTTGGAGAGCTTGGGATGGCGTACTTACTAATAAGTTTATTCCTGAAGGGTATAACTTTTGGGAAGAGGCTTATAAAACTTATGAACTTCCGGAAGACGTTACTTTAAAAGATGATCCGGATGATGCTACTTCTAATATTTCCTCCAGAGCATTCAAGTATATTCGTCCTTTTAGCAAGGTGAGAATCAATAATCAGGTATATGATGGATATTCTTGGGCTAAAGCCAACTATTTGAGTCCGGTTGCTATTAATGAAATGAGACTTGCGTCTCCTGATAATAGTACAGATAATTCTGTTATTTATCAGAATCCGTATTGGCCGGAAAAAGTGGGTGGCACTGCTCTCGAATAGGTTGATATAAATATAGGTTACACGATAGAAAGAATGAAAGGCGTAGAAAGAGAGTTGATTCTCTTGTCTACGCCTTTATTATTTTATGGATTGAAGTGGTGAATTACTTCACTTCCCAAGTATCATTAGTCATTAGCAATTCCTGGAAATTATGATATTTCTTCTTGCCTTTGATTTCTTCAATCTGTCCAATTACAGCATCATTGTAAGTTGGAGCATCTACATCGCGGATCACACCGAGTGCAATCGGGAAATCAGGACCTTCCATTAACGCCAGTTTCAATTGAAGCGTATTATCTTGGCAGTGAGCATCGTGAATAAGAATATCCTTTTCTGTGATACCATTCTCACCAAGTTTCACCACTTTCAGTCCGAAACCTTCCTGCATCAATCCGAATTCCTTGTTTTCACCGAACAACATGGGTTTGCCATGTTCCAGATAGATAGCGTTCTTGGCACGTCCTTCTTTGGTGGCTACAGAAGCATGAGTTCCATCGTTGAAGATCACGCAGTTTTGCAGAACTTCTACAACAGAGGCGCCTTTGTGATTAGCGGCAGCTTTCAATACCTCTACAGAAGCGGCACCGTCTACTGCAATACAACGTGCAAAGAAATGTCCACGGGCACCAAAAGCAAGTTCTGCCGGATGGAATGGATCTTCTACGGTACCGTAAGGAGATGATTTAGTTACAAGTCCACGCTCCGAAGTCGGTGAATATTGTCCCTTTGTCAAACCGTAGATGCGGTTGTTCAGCAGGATCATATTCAAATCAATGTTACGGCGTAATGCGTGGATGAAGTGGTTACCACCAATTGCCAGACCGTCACCGTCACCGGAAATTTGCCAGATCGTCAAATCAGGGTTGGCCACTTTTGCACCTGTTGCAACAGCAGCGGCACGTCCGTGAATCGTGTGGAAGCCATACGTATTTACATAGTAGGGCAGGCGGGAAGAACAACCGATACCGGAAATGACGGCAATATTGTGCGGAGCTACTCCCAGTTCGGCCATAGCTTTGTGCAGTGAGTTCAGGAAAGCGTGGTCACCGCATCCCGGACACCAGCGAGGTTGGCCTGATTTATAATCTTGTACGGTATATACTTTATCGCTCATCTTTTATTCCTCCAATAATTTAGTGAATGCATCTATCAATTCTCTCGTAACGAAAGGCTGTCCTTTCACTTGGTTGAACTGGCTGATGTTCAATCCGGGTATCTTCATCCGTAAATAACCTGCGAATTGTCCCAAATTCTGTTCAGCTACTACGATCTTCTTGTATTTACGCAATACATCGGCTGTATTCTTCGGCAACGGGTTGATGTATTGGAAGTGTGCGAAAGCCACTTTCTTTCCATGATCGCGCATAAAGTCCATAGCCAGACGGAGATGCCCATACGTGCCGCCCCAGCCAACAATCAGTAAATCTGCATCTTCATCACCCAGTACTTCGAGTTCGGGGATATAGTCTGCAATTTTATCTACTTTAGTTTGGCGGAGATGAACCATCTTATTATGGTTTTCTGGTTCGGTAGAGATCGCACCTGTTTCATTGCTCTTTTCAAGACCACCGATGCGGTGCATGAATCCTTCAGTTCCCGGAATTGCCCAGTAACGTGCACCGGTTTCTTCATTGCGTTGGTATGGAGTCCAGTTACCAGCCATGTCCGGAGTCACGTATGGAGGATTGATGGCAGGATATTCATTTAAGTTAGGAAGTTTCCAAGCTGCCGAGCCGTTGGCTACGAAAGCATCCGTCAGTAATACAACCGGAGTCATGTGTTCCAGAGCAATCTTACATGCCATGTATGCGGCATCAAAACAGTTCGTTGGTGAAGTTGCGGCAATCACCGGCATCGGGCTTTCACCATTACGTCCGTAAAGAGCTTGCAATAAGTCTGTCTGTTCTGATTTAGTAGGCAAACCTGTTGACGGACCGCCACGTTGCACATTTACAATCACTAATGGAAGTTCGCCAATTACAGCAAGGTTCATGGCCTCACTCTTCAAACAAACACCGGGCCCGGAAGTAGTCGTTACAGCCAAAGCACCGGCAAAAGCGGCACCAACGGCAGAAGCACAACCCGCGATTTCATCTTCGCACTGTACGGTTTTTACTCCCAGTGATTTATGTTTAGCTAATTCGTGCAGAATATCAGTGGCCGGAGTGATAGGATAAGAACCCAAGTAGAGTTCCAGACCTGCTTTCTCGGCAGCAGCAATCAAGCCATAAGCAGTTGCTTTATTTCCGTTGATATCTGTATAAAGTCCTTTTGATTTCGGAGCTTTACTTTCAATCTTATAAGTAGAGACAGAAGCATGTGTGTTGGCACCATAGTTGAAACCATCGTTTAATACCTTAATATTAGCTTCTGCAATTTCGGGCTTCTTGGCGAATTTCTCACGCAGCATTTTTTCAGCAGCGGCAAGGTTACGGTTGAACAGCCAGCAAACCAGTCCGAGTGCGAACATGTTCTTACAACGGAGTGCTGATTTATTGTCTAGTCCGGAGTCTTTCAGGCTCTCTTTGCACATGGAAGAGATGGGAACTTCAAGTACTTCCTGTTTTATGCCTAATTCTTCAAAAGGATTGTCGGTCTTGAATTGTGCCTTTTCCAAATCTCTGGCTTCGAATGAGTCGGAGTCGGTAATGATAAGTCCTTGCGGTTTACAGAATTTGATTTGTGTTTTCAGTGCGGAAGGATTCATAGCCACCAACACGTGGCAACGGTCTCCGGGAGTGTAAACCTGTCCGGCACCGATGTGGACCTGAAAACCGGAAACACCGGTCAGTGAACCTTGCGGGGCGCGGATGTCTGCCGGATAGTCAGGGAATGTACAGATGTCATTTCCTACCGTAGCCGACACGTTCGAGAAGATGTTGCCGGCCAGCTGCATACCGTCGCCGGAGTCGCCGGAGAAACGTACTACTACTTCCTCCAATTCTTTAACCATCATTTCGTCTGCCATAACTTTAATTACTATATTTAATTTAAAAACTGATTTTACTTTCAATTTGTGAGCGCAAAGGTCGGAAAGTTAATCGAATTATCAAAATAAATCGAACTTTATTGTCCTATTGACGCCAAATATTTGAAATATCTGAAAGGAACCTGTATTTTTATTCTTGTTAAATCGACAGAAACCGTTATCTTTGCAAGCAAATTTGAAGCGGCCTTGTAGTTCAACGGATAGAATAGAAGTTTCCTAAACATCCACCTACGAGGACAGCAAAGATAGAGGAATGTGTTGAAATAACAAAGAGTTCTTTGAGAAAGATTGATAACAGCATACTTGTAAGCCCTTGTAGTTCAACGGATAGAACGGCGGTTTCCTAAACCGTAAATATGAGTTCGATTCTCATCGGGGGTACAAAATGACAGATTTAGGTAGTGTAGTGTTTCCGCAAAATCCGCAAAATATGGCTATTTTTGCAGTATAAACTTCTACAAATATTCTACAGAAATATATGGCTACATTTAAAGCGGAGGTATATGCACATCAAAAAAAGAAAGATGGCACATATAATATAAAGATAAGAGTTACCCAGGGAAAGGATAAAAGATACCTGGCTACACCTTACTTTATTACTAAGGATGATATTACAAAGAAAACCTTTAAAATCAAAAACCAGTATTACATTGATAAAACGGATGAGCTTATTAAGCAATACCGAAAGAAATGTGATAATTGTGGCTCACTGATTAAAAGCATGACTATAGATCAGGTGGTAAGGTTGATAACTTCTAATGAAGAAAAGAGCTTTGACCTGGATATAGTAGCTTATGGCAGAGAGCTGATAAAGCGTTTGAAAGAGTCTGGGCATAAAGGTAACGCTCTTACTTATGAGAACGCTATAAACAACCTGGTTAAGTTTGCGGAGAGAGAAGTTATTAGCGTGCATGAAATTACATCTCAATTCGTAAAAGATTGGATAGAGTGGATAAAGGTACAGCCAGCCAGAGCTAATAGAAAAAAAGGTGAACGTGCCCAGTCCTTATATCCCAGCAACCTGAGGGCTTTGCATAATATGGCAAAGGATGAGTTTAATAATGAAGATTTAGGAATTATAAGGATCCCTCTTTCTCCATTTAAAAAACTTCCCAAAGTACCAGTATCCAGAAAACGTGCTCTGGATCTGAAACAGTTGAGAAATTTGGCAAACTTGGAATATACTGTTATCCTACAGCCTGGAAATAACCGTTTCAACTTGGCAAAAGATGTTTTCCTGCTGAGTTTTGGGTTAATTGGAATGAACGCAGTTGATTTGTATTATTGTGATTGCTTTAAGGATGGTAGGATAACATACGAGCGAACCAAAACAAAAAATAGACGCTCTGACAAAGCGGAGATCTCCATTAAAGTAGAGAAAGAAATACAGTCTCTCTTTGATAAGTACAGAGATCCCAAAGGTGTTAGGGTATTTGGCTTTTATCACTGGTATTCAAGCGTGGATGCTTTTAGTGCAGCTCTGAATAAAGGGCTTAAAAAGATTGGTGATTTACTTGGTGTAGATGATTTGGAATTTTATGCTGCCAGGCATACCTGGGCTACTATCGCTACTAATGATGCGGGAGTAGATAAGTTTACAGTACATTCAGCGTTAAACCATGTGGATGAGGAAATGAAAGCCACTGATATGTATATAAAGAAATCCTGGACTCCAATAGACAAAGCTAATAGAAAGGTATTGAACTTTGTAAAATTGAGTATAGGTAGTGTAGAGGAGCCAAAGAAAGATAAATTTTTGCTTAGGTAAAAGGTAGAGCAAATGCCTAAGCAAAAAGATGAGCAAAAATGATAATTTGCTTAACCATTTGCTTAGGCAAAACGGGTGATTTTGCTTAGGCAAAAATAAAATTTTGCTTGACCGTTTGCTTAGGTATATGCTTAGGCAAAATTTGTTGTGTCTACACGTGAATGAATTTCATTTAAGCCATACTGCTGTAAATCAAATATTTACTCTTTTTTTTGTTCGTGTCTTAAATCTGTTTTGCTTAACCATTTGCTTAACCATTTGCCTAAGCAAAACAGAAATGAGAGTTATAGGGTACTATATATAGTATTATATAATAAGAAAGATAATATATTAATAGAATATATATAAGGGGTTATAGGGGAAGATAAAAATAAAGGGCTATTTAAACATAGCCCCACGTCCTGTTAGTAGCCAATCTCCGCTGACTCCAAAATCTTTAACTATTGGTTGCATCCAGGAAATTTGTAGTATTACACGATCCAGATCTTTTCTTTGCGCCAAAAGGTTTCTTCTGTCTATATTGTACAAACGGCAATATGTATTTACTCCTTTCAGTTCCTTTTTTTCTATCAGGGCATCAAGAGCAGAATAAAAACGGATCATTATCTGCTTTGTTTCCTCTGTTATAATTCTTGGTTTAGCCATATCATAATAAATCGTATTTCAAGTATCCCACATCCTTTTTAAGAGCCTCCAGTGTATCAGTTGGCTCATTACCTATCTTTGCCTTGTCAATCGCAAAATTCAGCACTCTCTGAGCTTCCTGGATAGCATCTGCATCTACAGGGGATCCATTTATGTAATCGGTGAAACATCTTTTATAAAGATCAATAACCAGCCTATTGTAATCTTCCATATCAATACTTTTTTTGTTTTATACCAAATGTTATACGGCATCTGCACATTTGGCAGCATTTCCCATCTGGGCATCCGCTTTTTTATACTGTTCTAATTGAGCCTGTAATTTGCCAATTTCTCTATTCAATTTCTCTATTTCCTTATCTTTTTCGACTAAAAGAGAATAGGGAGCGATCAGCTTCTCATTCATCATTTGTACTATTTGCCTGGAAAAGGCATCTGCTCCAGCCATCATAATATCCTGGGGGGTGGCATCTGGGATAGAAACACCCTCTTTTTCTTCTGTATAATACATGGATATATCTCCATATTTAGACTGCAATATATCCAATTTTTCGGGTGGAGTTTGCCTAATTCCTTTCTCTATTCGGGAAATAAAGTTCTGATTACATGAAAAAAGCTCTGCTAAATCAACCTGGGTTAATTTTTTATCAAGTCTAAACCTCTTTAAATCAAACATTTGCATATAAATATAGATTTTATCCAGAAAATATATCCAAATATTATTGTATAATCTGGATATATATCCTATATTTGCACCATAAACAATTTAATAACATCACAAACATACAAAAAAAGTGTGTAGGTGATACATAGAATATTTAAAAAAATGGGCAAAATAACAGAAAAAGACTATCGTTCATTTTCTCAGATCTACAAAAGTTTACCTGAGAGAAATGTGGTACAAGCTCCTAAGACAGCATTCGTTAAGGAGATTGCTAATTTGTGTATGTGTAGCACTAATACTGTGAGAATGTGGATACAGGGAGTGCAAAACCCAGATCCTCTTAAACAGAAGCTGATAAGTGAGAAATTAGGCATTCCACCTGAAACATTATTCCCCGCAAAAAGATGAAACCTATCGAATTTTACACAACTCCTGAGGGTGAGGTTACAATGCGTCCACTTGGTGAATCTGAAAGACAGCTCAAAGAAACCGACACTGAATTTATTCAGTCTTTTCTGGCTGTTCTCAGGGAGTTCTATCCAGAGGCTTATGAGGCTTTGATGGATAGATATTCAAAGAGTTCAGATAATAAACGTTATAGGGATTTCTTGGCGGTGCGTATGTTTATCAAATGCAATCTGGGCTTATACGATAACATGATAGATGTTGATGAGAACTGGAATTTCAACTTTGAATTTGTGTCGTGTCCTTTAAGGGGTGAGTGTAAGTATGATAAAGTTATCTGTTCCCCTAAGTTCAACTCAACACTATCGGAAAGGCAGCTGGAAGTAATGAAAATGCTTTATCAGGGAGAAACCGACTCTGAGATAGCGGATAAGCTGTTTATCTCTCTTAATACCGTCAATAATCATAAAAAGAACAGCTTTAAAAAAGTTGGTGTACACTCAATGCCTGAGTTTATGCGGTATGCTATGGCAAAAAAACTATTTCAATAACCATTAAAATGCAACACTGATGGAGAAAAATTATTCGTGGGAAACCACATTTAAAACCGCTGATAACCTTATGATCCACACTTTTACGGATCGTGTAAAGGTCATTTCCAATATTAAGACTGGAAATGTGAAAGTCCTGAAAGATGGTGAGACAATTAACACTATTGAGAACCCTGCTATTACAGAGTATGAGAAATTCCTGCTAAAGATCGCAGAGGACGCTGATACGTTGGAACGTTTTAGATCTGAGTAATGATTATCCTGGAGCTTTACGAACTAAAGAACCTATGTAAAGATATGGCTGAGTTAGGAGCTGCTAATTATGCAAAGATGCTCTTTCCTGCCAAAGATCTTATTTCCCAGCGTGAAGCCTATAGGCAATTTGGTGAGGCTGCTGTAAAAGACTGGGTAAGGAGGGGACTGGTTAGTAAGGTCAGAAATGGAGCTACTAAGAACTCTAAAATTCTCTACTCCAGAGCTGAGCTTCTGGCTGTAGAAAAATCCGAAAAATTAAACTTCTATTTAAACAATAAGTAATTATGAAACAGATCTTTTTAAAGAAATTGGTGATTAGGAACATTAAAGGGATAAGAGATCTTACCATTGATTTCACCGATCAGGAAACTGTAATATGTGGTGATAATGGAACTGGTAAGACTACAATCATGGATGCTTTCCTGTGGCTTTTATTTGGCAAAGATAGCACCAACAGAGCAGATAGTAATTTCAACATTAAAACTCTGGATAAAGATGGTAAGCCTATTCTTAACCTGGAGCACGTGGTTATAGCTACACTACTGGTAAATGGCAATGAAATTATATTGCAACGTTCATACTTGGAAAAATGGGGAACTGGTGTTAATGCCGGGCAGCTTAAAAACCACTACACGGATTTTTACCTGAATGGTGTAAAACTGGGCACAAAAAAAGAGTACGATGCTGAGGTATCTGCTATTCTCCCTGAGGATGTTTTCCGTATGGTTACTAACCCGTTCTATTTCCCCTCTTTGCCAGCTGCTACTCAAAAGACTATGTTACTGGATATGGCTGGTAATGTATCGGATCAGGATGTAGCTGCTTTGAAACCTGAATACTTGGAACTGCTGAGCCAAATAACAGGTAGGAGCCTGGAGCAATTTAAGAAAGAAACATCCTCTAAAAAGAAAGCAATACAGGATGAGCTAAAGGAACTCCCTGCTCGTATTGATACTGCTAATCAGATGATGCCTGAACCTGAGGACTGGGTAGCTTTGGATCAGGAACTGGAGGAAAAGAAAGCTCGTTTGAAAGGGATTGATGAGCAAATATCTGATAAATCAAACTCTGTAAAGGCTGATTATGAAGCCAAAAGCAATATCCAGAAAAAGATAGGTGAAAAACGTTTGGAGCGTACCCGTAAGGAGTCCGAGATCAGGGAAAAGGTTAATAAAGCGAATGGTGAGGCACGTTCATCTATCAATGATCTGGTATATAAGATACAGAATTTACAGGGTGATATTCAGCGTAAAAAAGGGAGTCTTTCTACGATTGATACCCAGATAGGGAACCTGAATACAGAGCTGGATACGCTCAGGGGTGAATATCGTATTATCAATGCCGAACAGTTGGTGTACCCTGATGGTGCTTTTGTCTGCCCTACTTGTAAACGTACCCTGGATGCTGAGGATATTGAGACAAAACAGCGGGAAATGCTGGCTAATTTCAACCAAAATAAATCAAAGCGTTTACAGCAAAACCAGGCTACAGGTAGATCTAAGGCAGGAAGAATATCCGAACTGCAAAAAGATCGTGAGAATACTCTGGCTGAGATCAGCAAAATGGAGAGCGAACTGGATAATTTAGAAGCTCAAAAGAAGTACCAGGAGGAAAACCTACCTGCTGCTCAGGATGCCCAGAAACTTATAGAGGCAGATACTGACTGGATCCGTATGGGTAATGAGATAGCAGAACTGGAAAACCAGATGAACGTTGAAATTAAACCAGTGGATGTATCAGAACTCCAGGAGGGGAAACGTGTGCTTTCTGATGCTATTACCGATCTACAGAAACGACTGAATAAACGTGAGACTATTGAGCGTGCGGAGAAACTTATTCAGGAATTTGAAGATAAAAAGATCCAGAATAATGATGCTTTGGCTAACCTGGAAAGAACAGAGTTTATTATTACAGACTTTCAGAAAGCAAAGGATAATGAGCTGATGAAGCGTATTAACGGGCTATTCTCTCTGGTTTCTTTCTCCTTTGTTGATGAGCAGCTGAATGGTAACGAAAAGATTACTTGTGTTTGTACCGTGGATGGTGTTCCTTTCCCAGATCTGAATAATGCTACTAAGATTAACGCTGGATTGGATATTATCAATGCTATTTGCCAGGCAAAGGGTATATCTGCACCGATCTTTATTGATAACAGGGAAAGCGTAAACCAGCTCATTCCTACAGTGTCTCAGGTTATCAACCTCTCTGTAAGCACTCACTCTAAACTTATGATCCGCACATTCACGGATGGAATGATGGAACAATTTCACGAACTCTAATAAATTTCTATTATGACAACTCAATCAAGTACAGCAGTAGCAGCAGCTCCCAAAAAGGTAGATGTGCTGAAAAGTATGCTAAATGCTCCCTCTGTAGTGGAGCAATTCCAGAACGCACTGGCAAAGAACGCTCCAACATTCATAGCCTCAGTGATTGACCTGTATAATGGCGATAACAAGCTACAGTTATGTGAGCCTAAACAGGTGGTTATGGAGGCTTTGAAAGCAGCTGTGTTACATTTACCCATTAATAAATCGCTGGGATTTGCCTACATTATCCCTTTCCAGAACTCAAAAAAGGATGATAAAGGGAATTGGATTAAGGTTTATGAACCTGTTTTCCAGATGGGATACAAAGGCTTTATACAGCTCGCTATGAGAACAGGGCAGTATCGGACTATTAACGCTGATGTTGTCTATGAGGGTGAACTGAGAAAGGCTAATAAACTTACTGGTGAGATCGCTTTTGATGGTGAAAAGAAATCGGATAAGGTGGTAGGCTATTTCTGCTATTTTGAACTGCTTAATGGCTTTTCTAAAACTCTCTACATGACAGTGGAGCAAATGGCTGAGCACGCTAAGCGTTACTCTAAAGGGCTTAAAAAAGAGACTACAGTAGAAAGCCTCCTTAACCTATCAAATTTGCCAGTAGCTCCAGATAGTAAAACTGTAGGATGGATGGGTAATTTCCACGGAATGGCAGTTAAAACAGTGATCCGTAATTTACTGGGTAAATATGGCTATTTGTCGGTTGAAATGCAACAGGCTATAGTAAATGATACTGAGGGTGATACAGCGGAAAACCGTGATTCTCTGGTAAATGAGAATGGAAATGCCCAGGTGTTTGATGCAACAGATGTTCAATATGAGGATGTTTCTACTGGCACGGCTACGCCTCAGGCTGCACCAGTTGATGATCCTGGATATTAATGTGTATGGAACTGAAAGTATTAGGTAGCTCATCCAGCGGTAACTGCTATATCCTGGATAATGGAAATGAGGCTCTGATTATTGAGGCTGGTATCCGTTTCCTGGATGTAAAGAAAGCACTGGGTTTCCAGATCCGCAAAGTGGTGGGCTGCTTAGTAACTCACCAGCATAACGATCACGCAAAGTATATTAAAAGTATGGCAGATTGTGGCTTTTACGTTTTGGCACTCCCTGAGGTATTGGAAGCAAAAGGAGTAAGTGGATCCAGGGTTAAGGCTTTGGAACTGGGTAAAGGTTACAAGTTTGGAAATTTTAAAGTAGCTCCATTCTCTGCCTGCCATGATGTACCATGTGTAGGATACCTGATAGATCACCCAGAAACAGGTAGGATCATGTTCCTTACAGACAGCTGTATGTGTGAGTATGTTTTTCCAGGGCTTAATCATGTGATGATAGAGTGTAATTACTCTGATCGCAAACTGATAGAGAGTATCAATGCTGGGCGTACTCTACCCTCTCAAAGAAACCGCCTACTAACCTCTCACATGGAAATGGAAACCTGCAAAGAGATCCTGATGGCAAATGATCTTTCCAATGTGAGTAACATACTCCTGTTACACCTCTCAGAAAACAATGGTGATGAGCCTGTTTTCATATCTGAGATACAACGGGTTACTGGTAAGGTGGTATATGTAGCAAAACCAGGTTTAACAATTCAAATAGATAAACTATGATACAGGGATTTTCAGAACAAACCAAACCACTCACTCCATACGAGAATGATGTGATCCTCCCTTTGATTATTCAGGGGTTACATTCCAAAGTTGGTAAGGAGAAAGCTATTACAAACCAGCATATATGTTCGGCTCTTAAAAGCCAGGGGTATAAGTTGGATAGTGCCAGGCTGAGAAAGATTATTAACCATATCCGTGTGAATAATATGGTTATCGGCTTAGTGGCTACCAGTGATGGATATTATATCGCTGAGAGCAAAAAGGAGCTGGAGGTTTATCTGGAAAGCCTGAGAGGTAGGGAGAATGCTATTCATGCTGTAAGACAAAGCCTGGAGAAACAAATAGGGATGTATGAGTAAGAAAGTTCAAATAGAGAAAAAGAACGGGCTGTTTAACCTCAAACCACTGTATGATCTGTTTTCCCAATCCCTGGATGGAGTTTACCAGGTTGTGGTGAAAAAGGTTAGAAAACCCCGCTCTAACGATCAAAACGGCTGGCTCTGGGGATGTATCTACCCGATGCTTTTAGAGGCTTTGCTGGATGCTGGCTGGGAGTTCGTAACCGTGGAGCAGGTACATGAGTTCTTTAAATCTCAAATGACAGCGGATCAGGTTGTAAATAAGCACACTGGAGAAATCATAACCTTTCCTGGATCTACTGCAACAATGGATACACTTACTTTCTCTACCTATTGTGAAAAACTTAGAGAGTATGCACTGGAGTATCTGAATTTGGAAATACCAGATCCAGATCCAAACTGGAGGAAAGCCGATGAAACTAATACCTAACCAGTTGGTATCTGAGCTTATAAGGCTGGTACCAGTTTTAATAGAAAATATTCCACCAGGTAAAAGTACCAGAGTGGATAACGCAATAAGATTAACAAAAAAGATTATTAACAGATTAAAAACATTGCAAGATGAGAAAGATCGAAATTGAAAAACCAAAGTTGGAGGCTGCTTTTGCTGTAGCCTGTGGAAACACAAGAACTGTTTTACTCGCTTTATTTGGTGAGGATGCGGTGAAACCTGAAAAGCCTGATTATTCAGACTATCGTAACATTAAAACCTATGAGGATGCTTGTGCTGCTCTGGGTGTGGATCCTATCAATGAAACGGACGAAAGCCTGAATGATTTGATTACAAGGGGAATTATTGCACCTCGACACATAGCACTGATGAAGCTGGAAACGATCAGCCGTGCTTTGTGGGGTAAGGACTTTGAACCGATACCAGATGCTGAGGGCAATAAAATTTATTATTTCCCCTGGTTTTATCTCTATACTCAGTCTGAAATAGATAATATGGATGATGAGGAAAGGGGTGCCCTCTTGTCTGCTATTGCGATTGCTGGTGCGCTTGCGGGTTTCGGTTGTCTGCATGCGACTAATCGCTCCTCGAACTCGCATGCGTACTTTGGGTTCCGCTTGTGCCAGGAAACGGGAGAGAAAGCGGTGTATTTTGGTAAGCAGTTTATAAAACTGTGGGCTGAATATCTGGGGTATAAATTCACAGTAGGGGATCACCTCAAATAATGGCAGCTATGATAACAGTATTCTATCTTTTAGTGGCTGTATGCCTATTCGTTGAGATCCTACGGCTATTAGCTGTTAAGAAAGTGGATCAGGGAGTTAAAAAGTACAAGGGAGTTAAGGATCCGAAAGATTACAGTCCACTCTATACGGCTTATGTTAGTTTTGGCTTTTTCTACTTCTTCTTTTGCCTTGTGGGGTTAATGAGTTCGCAATGGATCGGGTTTGTTGCTCTCCTGCTTCTGGGTTTTGTGCCCAAAAAATGGATCACCTGGAGAGTGATAGATGGTATTCTGAGTATAGCGATCCTGGTTTTTGTCCTCTTGAATAAATTCCAGTTTCACATAAATTTTAATCATTTACTAATCAATTATTTATCGAAATGAAAGATATTATGTTAGCGGAACTCCCTGTAGAACAGAGGGCGCAAATTTTGAAAGATAGCTGTGATAAGATCGAAGAAAGGAGCTATCTCAGCAAATACGATCAGGAAGAAACCAATTTGTTACGTGCTGAACTTGCCAATGTTTCTATTCAATTAGGGACAATACAGGAGGAACTGGATGGAATTAAATCGGACTATAAAGGGAAGCTAAAGCCTTTACAGGAACGAATTGATAAGATCCTGTATAACCTAAAAAATGGTGGTGAGTACGTAAGAGGTGAGTGCTACAAATTCATAGACCAAGAGGAGGAAAGAGTAGGATGGTACACTCCAGACGGTTATTTGTTGGAAGAAAGACCAATTACCCAGGAAGAAAGACAGAGAACTGTTCAAATGGAAATCAGAAGAACAGGTACAGATAATTAATTATTAACAATTTAAACATTTTAGAAAAATGGAAGATCAAGAAAGAGGTTTAACCGTGAATATCGGTGAGTACAAAGGTGAAAAACCTATCATTATTGAGTACAGAGAGGGTAGAGCATCACAACCAGTTCAGCCATTGGAAACAAAGGCACCAGAAAAAATTAATATTACTGGGACTATCTCCACTCCTTTTGACTGGCTTAGCAAGCGTATCAGTGAGGTTAATCAGAAAACCGCTAATGTGGTTGTGGATCGTGAGGATATGTCTATTACCCTTACTGTAAATGAAAATGACTACTACAAAAAGGGTATTATCAAAGGAACTGTAGAGTACGGTGAGGTCTTTGAAAAGTTCGGTATCAATGATGCAGAAAAGGGTTGGATCCCTGCTAAGCTGGGGCAGTTCTTGCGTCTCAATCGTGGTGTGTTTGAGGACAAAGAGAAATGTATGGTGCTCGTTTCCGTTCTCAAAAACTTCATAGCTAACGCTAAAGCTGAGATTCAAAAGCAAAATGATCCGTCTGGTTCTATAGCTGAGGTTTACCGTTGCCAGGTAGAAAGTAATTTGCCTAAGAGCTTCACGGTGAATATTGCCATCTTCAAAGGAACTGCAAAAACTCCTATTGAAGTAGAGTTCGATCACCATCTTTCAAATGGCGATATTATTCTACAGCTTGTTTCTCCTGGAGCTAACGAACTGACTGAAAGTTACAGAGACAAGTGTCTGGATGAGGTTCTGGATAAGATCCGTAAGATCGCTCCTGATATTGCAATTCTGGAAGTTTAATTAAACATGGGGGACTGGATGCCTCAGGGTATCCTTTCCCTCTAAATATTCTCAATATGGCAAAAGATAAAATACCAATGCCCTTTTATACCCGTGACTGGCTTAGCTGTGCTGAGGTTAAGGTTATGCCTCCTGATGTGAGAGGGCTGTGGTTTGATATGATCTGCTATATGTGGGAAAGCGTGGAGCGTGGTGTAATGGTGAAGCCTAACCACCAGCCCTATACAAAAGATGAGATAGCGGGAATGATCGGAAAAGATTGCTCTGGATCTTATGACTGGCTGGAAACTCTGATAGATAACGGAGTATGTGCTATAAGAGAGGACGGTGCTGTGTATAGTAGGCGAATGGTTAAGGATGAGGAAATTAGGGAGAAAAGACGAATGGCTGGTAAAAAAGGTGGTGATGTTACCAAAGCAAAGGTATTCCAGCCTAAGCAGGAAACTGTAGACGGATCCCCAGATGAAGCAGCTGCACCACCTCCACCGCTAACACCAGAACAGCAGGAAAAGGCAGAGAAAAAGAAAAAGTATAAATACGCTGATTTTGTTACCCTTACCAGGGATGAGTATGCTAAACTGTGTACTGATTTCTCAGAGGAGGCTGCTAAAAGAATGATAGAGATCCTGGATAACTATAAGGGATCTAAAAATAAAAAGTATGCTTCTGATTATAGGGCTATTTTAAACTGGGTAGTAGATCGGTATAAAGAAGAATTACAAAAAAATGGATACCAAAATAAAGGAACAATTCCAGGCGGTACTGGGCAGGCAGGTGGAGAAGGCTATAGAGACACGCTTTAGGATTACCAATTTCTCCCAGGCTGATATAACGGAAATGCTGGGGATGTGCTATAAACAGGAAGTAGAGAAAAGACGTATTCCTTTCCAAAATGATAGTGATACCCAGGCTAAGATTGCTAAGGCTGCTAAGTGGCTTTGCGGTGATTATAAAGTAGGGCTTTTGCTCTATGGGACAATCGGATCAGGGAAAACAACGCTTGCAAAGGCTATATGTAACCTGATCGGGATACTCTACAATAGTGCAATTTCCAGTGACAGAAAGGCTGTATATCGTGTTTCAGCTTTGGCTCTGGCAAAGAATGTAGCGGATGATCCAGCGTATTTTAATAAGCTGAAAAACCAGGATCTCCTTTTCATTGATGATATTGGAACTGAGCCAGCAAGCGTAAAAAGCTGGGGTAACGAATACTCACCAGTAACAGAGCTGATTTATGCCAGGTATGACAGGCAACTATTCACCATTATTAGCTCTAATTTGAAAGATGAGGATTTTGGGGATCGCTATGGTGAACGTATTGCCGATAGGCTGGAGGAAATGTTTGAGAGGCTGCACTATCAAAATAAGAGTTACAGGAAATGAGATTTGCACTGAGGAATAAAAGCCGAATACGGCAAGCCTATGGGGATGGTTTCTGTGACGAAATGATGTGTTGCCTGAAAAACTATTTTCAATTAAACCAGGATATTCCCAGAGTCAGAAAAGACGGATATACGCATGAGTTTATATCTGTTCCTGGCAGTAATGGTACACTAATGTTCGCTATAGTCGGTGAAAAATATGATGTGCTAACACTGGCTTATTTCCCATATAAAGAAAGTAATTAACCAAGTAAATTAGTTTATGATGAATCATAAAATTTTTAGATCAAGCGATACGAATGTTACAAAGTTTGTATTTGAAAAGAATGATATAGCTGTAGAGGCTGTTTTGTATCGTTATAATTCTTACAAAGAAAGAACTGTTATCTGTTGTTCTACTCAGTGTGGTTGCCCTGTTGGGTGTGCCTTTTGTGGTACTGGTAAATTTTTTCTGAGAGATTTAACGAGCGAGGAAATAGTAGAACAGGTTAAAACGGTTCTATCCTACATTGATTGCGACACAAAGGATATTCAGAAATTCCAACTAATGTTTATGAGTATGGGAGAACCTTTTCTGAACTATGCAGAATTGCAAGTAGCTATACAGGTTCTTCATGGAATCTATCCTAACGCTCAGCTATTGGTTAGTACGTCTGCGCCTAAAAATATGGCTTTGTTCTTCGGTCAATTTATAGAACTAAGTAAAAAGATAGACAAAGTAGGTATTCAGTTCTCTGTACATGAAAGTAACGATCAGGACAGAAAGAGATTGATACATACAGCAAGTACTTCTTTAATGTCTATAGGTGTGTTTGGTGAACAATGGGCAAAGGCTACAGGTAGAAAGCCTTTTTTTAATTACTGTGTTCACGAGAATAATTCAAGTGATAAAAATGTATCAGAACTTTTGAAACATTTTAATCCTGCTGTTTGGGAATGTACGTTATCTGTTATCTGTGAGAGGGATAACACTATGCAAAATGCTATTTCTGAAAAGTTGAATATGATTGAGCAATTTTCTGGAAAGATGATGGATGCTGGTTATTCTATTCGTGTATTCAATCCAGCTGGGCAGGATGATATAGGGGGAGGATGTGGGCAATTATGGTATTTTCAGGAATGGCTTAAAAACAAAAAGTAATAGACACAATGGAAAAGAAAAAGGTGATACTTACCCTCTGTAAGATCTTTCCCGTGACTCATAGCAAAGCTGGTGAGCTTACAGGTTTTGAGGGTAAACTGAAAGATAGTAAAAAGATCCACACTATCCGATACAATGCAAAAAACGTATGGGATGAGCGATATAAGGGTATTTCCTCTGGTAAAAAGTATCTCTCTGTTAGGGAGTGGACGGGCAGACCTTATAACTCAGAACAAAGGGAGTTATCCAGGTTTGATGAGATCGGACTGCAACACATTACTATGACTTATGGGATTGATGATGTCTATCCTCAGGTTTGGGTAGATGGCAAGCAGGTTCCGATCCAGGAGGTTGCTAAGAATGATGGTCTGAGCGTTGAGGACTTTGTAGAGTGGTTCTTTGGTAACAGCAAAGAAAATGTGTTTGAGGGTGTGGTTATTCATTTTACGGATTTTAGATATTGATTTTATGGAAAAGATTTTTAAATATCCGATAGATATAACCGACAAACAGAGTTTTCCTATGCCTGTAGGAGCTAAGATATTAACCGTACAGGTTCAGAATGGAAATCTTTTTATCTGGGCTATGGTGGATCCTGAGGCTCCAACCGAGGAGGTAACTATTAGAGTTCACGGAACAGGACACCCTATTTATGACAGTTCAAACCTGGAGTATATAAGCACATTTCAATCAATGTACGGGGTAAATCTTGTGTTTCATGTTTTTAAAGAAATAGCAGATACTGGATGTGAGGATTATGTACTGAGTAACGGATGCAATTGTGATTGCCCTATTTTTCGAGCAGGAAAATGTAAAATAGATGATCCTGAGGCAGCTATAATCATGCTGGACGAAGATACAGAACTGGATCCAGAAGATAGAGAAACGATATACAAGCTATATCCCCAATTATCAGAGTATAAGAATTTAAACAAGTAATATCAATGGAAGCTAATGCAACAAAAAGAACAGATATTTTCTTAATTGATCCCCGTAATATCGTGGTGATGAATGATTTTAATGTTCGTAGAGATTTTGATCTGGATGAGTTAAAAGAACAAATTAAGGCAAAGGGTGTGCTTAATCCCATTACCGTTATCCCTTTTAAAGAGGACGGTGTGGAAAAGTACAAGCTGGTTGATGGAGAAAGGCGTTACCGTGCTACTATGTTAGCGATCCAAGAGGGTGCCGATATTCCATTTATCAAAGCCCTAAAAGCTCCGAAAGATGCAAGCCAGGAGGATCTTTATATAGAGCAGATGATGAGAAATGAGGGGAAACGCTTCTCTGAAATTGAATGTGGTATAATGTTCAAGCGGTTCAAGGAAGAATTTGGCTATACCCAGGTAGAGATCGCTGAAAAGTTTAGAAAGTCTCCTGCCTTTATTTCAAAGTGCCTTTCCCTTATGGATCTGCCTCAGGATATTCAGGACAGGATCATAGCAAACCAGATCTCAGCTAAAGCAGCAAGAGATATTGTGTCTAACTATGATACAGAGCAGGAACAGGTCAAAGCTGCCAAAGATGCGGTAAATATAGCCCAAAGCCAGGGTAAAAAGACTGCTACCAATAAAGAGATCAATGCGTATCAGAAAGACGCTAAGGAGGCAAAAGAAATAGCCCAGGCATTGCGTACCGTATGGGCTTATCTGGATGGTAAGGATACTGTGAACGTTATTCAGTTGGCTCAGCTTCTGGATAAGACGGAAAACCTTAGCCAAGCTATGAGACAGTACAAGAAAGAAGAAAATAAATAGAATACCATATAAATATTGAAATTATGAAGATTGTATTTTTTGACCTGGAAACTACAGGTACGTTAGTGAACAAACACGGGATCCACCAGATAAGCGGTGAGATTGTGGTGGATGGTGAAGTAAAGGAAACGTTTGATTTCCATGTACAGCCTAACCCAAGAGCTGAGATCACCCAGGAGGCTCTGGATGTGGCTGGAGTCACCAAAGAGCAGATACTGGCTTATCCTGCTATGGGGGTGGTATATGGGCAGTTTACCGCAATGCTGAGTAAGTATGTGGATAAGTTCAATAAGAAAGATAAGTTCTTTCTGGCTGGATATAACAACGCTCATTTTGATAACCAGTTTCTCCGTGCCTGGTTCCTACAAAACAATGATAAGTATTTTGGTTCCTGGTTCTGGAGCAACAGTATAGATGTTATGGTACTGGCTACTCCTTATCTGACTGCACAACGTTCTGAAATGGAGAATTTCAAGCAGGGTACGGTTGCTAAAGCTCTGGGAATCCAGGTAGATGATAGTAGGCTACATGATGCCATGTATGATATTGCTATCTGTAGAGCTATTTATGATGTTGTATGTAAAAAATATTAAGGCATGAATACTGATGTTATGTTTTCCAGTGCAAACGAAGTGTGGGCAACTCCACAAGATTTTTATGATAAACTAAACAATGAGTTTAATTTCAATTTAGATCCTTGTGCATTGCCTGATAATGCAAAATGCGATAAATATTTCACTCCTGAAGATGATGGGCTTTCGCAGGATTGGTCTGGTTCTGTAACCTTTTGTAATCCTCCTTATGGTAGAAAACTGTATGACTGGGTAAAGAAATGCTATGAAGAAAGTAAGAAACCTAATACAAAGGTGGTAATGCTTATTCCTGCACGCACTGATACAAGATACTTCCATGAATTTATTTATCACAAAGCAAAGGAAATAAGATTTGTGCAAGGGAGGTTAAAGTTTGGTGGTTCTAAGAACTCCGCACCTTTCCCGTCAATGGTAGTAGTTTTTTAATGTTTTAAATATAAGATTATGCAAGAACAAAATGAGAAAATGCTAAAAGAGGCAGCTACAAGCGTTGATTTAGGCAGCAAAGTAGGGGATTATTCCGTAGAAAAGGGTGTATTTCAGCCCAGTAAAGAAACAAGAAAAGGGGTGCATTTCCCTGAGTATTGGAGGAAAAAGAAACTCAATCGTTCGTTTGTGGATGATCTGGAAAAGGCTGCAAACAGTGAGCCATTTGCTCAGGATGAGCACGGGGAGTATCGGCTGGGGAAATTCCTACATAGTTGTGCTATTGTGGTAGTAGGAGTTGTAGATAATCTCTGGACTTTGGAGATACATAGTGAAAACCCTATAGGTTTGCCGATGATCCAGGAAATACGGTACAAATATCTGCCTGATAACCTGATGATGGCTATGCTTTTCCTGCCCAGAAAGGAGCGTACCAGTGCTAAGACTGTTGTTCTGTACCAGATCCCAGGTAATTTAAAGGATGCTGGAATAGAGGAGGCTGAGGGATGATCTATGTAGGAATTGATACAGGTGTGGAGACTGGGTTTTCCGAGTGGGATAATCGGGAAAGAAAGCTGCTTACTGTATGTTCGTTAAAGATTCATGAGGCTATGGATCGTGTAAAAGAGTTAGCTGAGTTACACGGGAAAAAGCTGGTGGTTCGTGTTGAGGATCCCAGACAACGAACCTGGTTTGGGACTGAGCGTATGACACGTGAGGAAGAACGTAAAAAGCTCCAGGGTGTAGGATCCGTGAAAAGGGATGCTACGATATGGGAAGATTTCCTCACCGATTTAGGCGTACAGTTTGAAATGGTTGCTCCAAAGCGGAATGTAACAAAGCTCCCTCAGGACACTTTCAAAACTTATACAGGCTGGAGAAAGCGAACTAATGAGCATGGACGTGATGCTGCTATGTTGGTTTTTGGCTTCTAAATCAAATTTTTATAGCTAAAAGTGTGTATCAGCTACACACTTTTAGTATATTTGCATTATTAACCAAGTAAATGAGAAAGGTATGGTTACAACTGTAGTTTATATTATTTTGGTGCTGGTGATTGTATTTATCATTTTGCGCCACATACATAAGTTATATCCTAAGGATCCGATCAAGAAAGAGCAGAAAGTGAATATCTACCAAGATGGTATTTACAACCGTACAGCAACAGTTACAGGGCTTTCCCGTGATCGTTTGGTGATATACGATGCTTTACCTCTGCCAGTGCATTACAGGGGCAAATTCTACTCTATAGGTTATACCAGTGACGGGTTTACTCTATTGTTCCTGGGTAGGAAAAGGCTCTATTTCCTGGCACGAATGGCAGAGTTGATCCGAAAGATCGTACATACTCCTGAGTACCTGGATAACACTCCAGATGAAGATGAGAAAACCGAAACTAAACCAGGAGAGGAGGTAGAGGATGAACTGTGATGATATTGTTTTCCGTAAAATATCGGATTTGACTCTTTTAGAAAATAATCCCAGAAAGATTAGTAAAAAAGATCTGGATAGATTGGTAGATTCAATCCGTTTAAACGGTTTTTGGCTTCACCGACCTTTGCCATTATCAGACCGTACTGGCAAATTGGTGGTGCTGGGAGGACACCAGCGTATTAAAGCAGCCAAAAAGCTAAAGCTGACAGAGGTTCCCACCATTCTGTACCATGACTTAACAGAGGAGCAGGAGGCTGATATAGTCCTCAGGGATAATATAAATAATGGGGAGTGGGATCCCGTTCTTTTAAATGAGGATTGGAAAGATAAAGTAGATTTCTCATTTATTGGTCTGGCTATTCCTGATTTCGGAGAGGATAATGGTAAGTCTAAAAAGAAAGCGAAAGCTGAGGATCCAGAGGATGGTGATCCAGCTGGTGAAGATGAGGAGGAGCTTGTGGATGATAAAGAGGACTTTTACAGATCCATGCTCACAGACTGCCTTTATGAGAGTAATAACGAGTTTGATATTCCTAACCTGCTTCTGGATAAACAAGCGGGAAAGCTCCAGTTGCCATTTGCTCCCTGGGGAGCTGACAGCCGATTGAGAAAGGATGTAGCTACGTATCATTTCTATGTGGATGATTACCGCTTTGAGGCTATTTTCAAAGATCCTATTAAGGTGCTTACCAGCGGAGTAAAAGCCCTGGTAGAGCCTAACCTATCAGTATATGATACGACTCCTATAGCCTACGGACTGCAACAGATCTATAAGAAACGCTGGATAAGTCGTTATTTCCAGGAGTGTGGCATTCTGGTTTATGTTGATCTCAATGTATCCGTAAAATTCAAGGAATACAATAAGATGGGGGTTCCGAAAGGTTATAATGCCTTTTTCACCCGTGGGTATGCTGACAGGGTAGAATATTTAAAGATAGAGCTGGAGGTAGCCAGGGAGATCTCAGGTTTGCAAACGCCTAATTTGCTGGTTTATGGTGGAGGCGATGAGATCAGGAAATTCTGTATTGAGAATAGCCTGGTTTACATAGAGCAATTCATTAACGATAAAAAAGGTAAAAATGGCAAAAACAAGCGGAAGCAATAGTAAACCTCCTCAGAATGGAGGTTTGCCCGAAAATGACTCTAACTATAAGGGTAAAATCGGAAAACCTGAGTCTTTGGCTTCGATCAAAAACCCTAAGGTGTACAAAGCTGTTAAAGAAAGTATCTCACGCTTTCACTCAGTCCTGGGTGTAAGGCAAAAGGATATAAAGATAGCTACTCTGGATGCTGGAACTGGAGGGGTGCATATTTCCCAGGCAGGTAAATCTAAGCAGGTTATCCTGAATAAGCAGGTATTCAACGGAAAGAACACCACTACCCAGAGTGTAGCAGCGTGGGCTGAAAGTGGATACAAAAGTGGGCACCTGACTAAGACTAACAAACCAGTGGCTCACATTATCACGCATGAGCTGGCACACGCTACCTGGAACTCAAATTTATCCTCTCCCAATGCTAAGGCAGCTGGTAAGAGTGTAAATTCACTCTATAAGAAGTGGAGAGCTGATAAAGGAAAGTCTGGATATGGCAAATACGCTTCTACGAATGTGAGCGAGTTCTGGGCTGAGGTTTGTACTAAGGCTGTTCATGGTAAATCGGATAAGTACACCAGTGCAGCCAAAGGGATTATCAAAAAGTATAAATTATAATGAGTATTGACGCATAAAACATACAGTTATGGATAAAATAACATTGAATGATAAGCAAAAGGATGTTATCCAAAAGTATAAGGATGGCAGATATAGCCCTTTTTTCTCTGGCGAAGATGAGCAGGCAGCTATGAACGAAGTTATAGACATGGCTAATGATCTGATGGATGAGCTGGAGGCTTACGATGAAGCGGGTGAGGATCTTATAGCGTGGTTCTGGGATAAGTACCAGGAGCAGGAAAAGCAATAATAATCTGAGCGAGGGATCAGGTAGGTTTTCCTATCTGATTTTCTTTGCTTTTAAAGTGTGTATCACCTACACATTAAACAACGAAAAAACAACGGATGGCACTCTTTGAAAAAGGAAATAAACAAGGTAACAGGTTCACCAGTGATAACCAGCCTAAGAAAAATGGCAGGAAGCCCTCACTATATAAACAGCTCAGAGAACTCACTGGTAAAAAGGTAGGGTTTGAGCTGGGCAAAGAGGACTATTATGAGGTGATCCGTTTCCTCATGGAGCGTACACCTGGTGAACTACAGAAGATCCTGGATAATGCAAAGGATATTGAAAATGGCACTACTCCGATCTGGGTACTGAATATTGTTTCCGCTATAAATTCTGATATACGCTATGGGAGAACTTACACCATTGATATGATCTTTGATAGGATCTTTGGTAAATCCACCCAGCCGATAGAGGGGGATATAAATACAAACCTATCAGGATCTCTTTCTCCTGATCTCTCCGCTTTGACTACTGAGGAACTATTAGAGTATAACAAGCTGCTGGAAAAGATCAATGGCAAAAAATAAAAACATACAGATACCTATGGCTCTTTCGGTCAAAATAGAACTGTTCAAACGGGGCTGTTTTGATTTCATTACGGTAAAGGACGGTAAGAAGCATGAGAAGCAGGAAAAGGCTCTCCAGATTCTTACTGATACCGAACACGTGGAGCTGCTGTATGGTGGAGCTGCTGGTGGTGCTAAGTCCTGGACTGGTGCTGCCTGGCTTCTTTTTATGTGTCTATGTTATCCTGGATCCAAATGGTTTATCGGACGTGCTGAGCTAAAGCGTATCACCCAGTCAACTCTTATCACCTTTTACAAGGTCTGCAACCAGTACGGTGTGGATGATACCCTGTATAAGTACAATGGGCAATATAACTACATTGAGTTTTATAACGGCTCACGTATCGACTTGCTGGATCTTCAATATAAACCAGGTGATCCTCTCTATGAAAGGTATGGATCCATAGAGTACACTGGTGGATGGATCGAGGAGGGAGGTGAGGTAAACTTTGGAGCCTATGATACCTTAAAAACCCGTATTGGTAGACATTTGAACGCAGAGCTGGGGCTGAGGCGTAAGCTCTTTATCACTTGTAACCCTAAAAAGAACTGGATGTATGAGACATTCTACAAACCAGCTAAAAAGGGTGATCTTGCTGATTATATGTATTACCTGGCTTGTTTGGTTCAGGAAAACCCGTTTATAGATCCTGACTATATAGAGGGATTGAGAACCACAAAGGATAAGGTAAAAAAAGAGCGTTTGCTAAAAGGTAACTGGGAGTATGATGATAATCCTAATGCGCTTTGCTCTCACGATGCTATCACCGCTATTTTTGGCAATCTCCTGGCTCTTGTTACTGATACTTTCTACCTGACAGCAGATATAGCCCGTTTTGGCTCTGACTATGCCCGTATTGGCGTATGGAAAGGGTATAAGTTGGTAGATCTGAAATGTTTCCCTATCAGTAAAACTACAGAGATCCAAACGTGTATAACCCATTTCCAGAAGAAATACAGGATACCTAAATGGCGGTGTATAGCTGATGAGGATGGTGTAGGCGGTGGTGTAGTGGATAATTGCGATATACAAGGTTTTACCAATAACAGCAGGGCTTTCAATGATGAGAACTACCAGAACTTACAAACTCAGTGCGCCTATAAGCTGGCTGAGCACATTAACGCCTCTGAGTTAGGTGTGGATCCTGATCTGGTTAGCCCGGCTGATATGGAGCAGATCACTCTGGAACTGGAGCAGCTACAGACCTGGAAAGTTGATGATGAGGGTAAGCTAAAGATAAAGCCTAAGGAGGAAATAAAGCAGGATATAGGATGCTCTCCAGACTGGAGGGATATGTTCCTGATGAGGTGCTGGTTTGACTATAACGAGTATGATATACCCGATGATATAGAAAATAGATTGAGTGGTTTAATGAGCTAAAATTTAGAGATATGGGATTATTTAACGTAGTAACAAATGAGGTAAAAGCTGCTGTAGGCTATCAGCAGGATTTCGCCCAGCTTCTGGCTTCAAAGGATGTAACCAGGGCTATTAACTTTATGCACGATCATTCTATAGCTGCTACCCAGAATTTGCTGGAGTACAATGTAGAGAGTCACAAAATTATGAAACGCCAAGATAAGCCGATTTATGATAAAAAAGGCAATTTCCTGAGGTTTCAAAAACGTTGGAAAATTCCAATTCCCTACCAGGTGTTTATAAATGAGATCGCTTTGGTTTTCCTCTATGGCAGACCTGTAAAGTGGTTGCAAGAAACAGAGGGAACGGATGAGGCATTTGAGAACTACAGGAACTTTCTAAAAGAGATCCGCTTTGATGCACACGTAAGAGAGGCTAAACGTGCTGCTGGTGCTGAGGGTACGGCTGTTATTTTGTGGCATACATACAGAGGTGATGATGGCAAGCCCAAATGCTTGCTGAATGTTCTTTGCAAAAAGAATAAAGATGAGATTTTTACTATCAAAGATCAGTACAAGCGTTTGAAAGCGTTTGCCTGGGGGTATTCTCTTACTGAGGCAGGATCTAAAACCGTATATCACCTGGATATTTACACGTCTGATACTATTTATAGGTGTAAGCGTGCCAGTGTCGGATGGGAGGTGATGGTTATGCAGAACCCTGTAGGAAAGATCCCAGTTATCTTATTTGAGCAGGAGCCTGAACATGATGGAGTACAGCCGATGATTGAACGTACTGAGGCTATGGAGTCCACGGATGCAGATGTTAATGATCGCTTTGCTAATCCCGCAATGGTTGCAACCGCTGAGATCCTGAATAGCTTACCTAAGTCGGAGGAAGATGCAAAGCTGTATATTCTGAAAAATGGTGGAGAGGTGAAATACTTAACCTGGGATGAAGCGTCTGAGAGCAAAAAGAATGAGTACGAGCGTCTGGATAAGCATATCCTTTCAAAATCTTTCACTCCTAATATTGATTTTGACAACATGAAAAGCCTGGGCAACCTATCGGCAAAGGCTATCAGGAAAGTAATGCTTTTGGCTATAATCAAAGCGGACAAACGTAAGGAAACGCACGATGGATACATGAACAGGGTTTCTAACCTGGCTTTGGCTATTCTGGGCAATGTAATGGACTACCCCAATAAGGCTAAGTATGAAGCTCTGAAAGTTGGGCATGAGTTTCAGGAGCCTTTTGGAGAGGATGTTTCTGAGTTGTTAGCCGATATTTCCAAACAGTATAATGATGGTGCCCTGAGCCAGCAGACCTATGTAGAAATGAGTTACCTGGTGAAGAATGCAAAACTGGAAATGGAACGTATCAAGCAGGAACAGGCTGAGGCTATGGAGAAACAAATGGCACTTAATAAAATGGATGTTTTTGGGGAGGCTGAATAATGGAGGCAAAATTTAAAGTAGGTGATATTGTGCGTATCGTATCTAATGAGGTACAACCTGAATACGTGGGCAGAATAGGTAGGATCAGTAAAGTTTATCCAGCGTATAATGAAAAGGCAGGAGAGAGCTTTGTGTATCGTGTAAATGTGGGTGGTAAATTGCTCAAAGGTGTAGCCAGCGATAATGATTTATCATTGATAACGGAGGGAGGTAATGATGGCAAAGTTTGAGAAGTTGGCAGGGACAAAGGGGCAGTATTCTTTCTGGTGCCCTGGGTGCCAGTGCGCTCACCATGTTTGGACTAAAAACGAGGGATACCCTCACCCTGTTTGGGGATTTAATGGAGACACTGAAAAGCCAACCATTACACCCTCTATCAAAGTGGAATATCCTACAGAGGATCAGGTGGAGATCTGCCACTCTTTTATCAGGGATGGTAGGATAGAATACCTTTCAGACTGTACTCACAGCCTGGCAGGTAAGACTGTAGATATGTTGGATATAAACGAGGTGTGAGTATGGCAAAGAAAGGAACAGATCCAAAGCCTAAGACGTGCCGATGTGAGGACTGCATTCATAGTAACAATCCTCACGATTTCATGGTATTTTGTGAAGTGATCGGCTTTTGTCGGGCTATCGGGATCCGAGCCTATTGTGTTCACTATAAAGCTAAAAAGTAATGGCTAAGTACGTCAATTCTACGAAGCTCCAAAAGGAACTATTCAAACGTACAGAGGGATATGCTTCCAATGTTCGTGATGTTTATATAGAGGTTCTTTCACGGTTGGTTAACCTGGTGAAAGGTACAGAGCTGGAGGATGGAAAACCTTTCTCTTTTTCTGATTATGGTTATGGTGATGAGGCTACAGCTATATTTAGGGAGCTATACAGTCGTGTGTACCAGGAGATCCGTGGGGATGTAGAAAAGGAATGGATGTTATCCAATACCAATAATGACGAACTTGTAAAAAGCATATTCGGTGCCAAAGCTATAGAGGATAATCATTTTGCCCGTTTCTTCCAGCATAATAAGGAGGCTATGAATGCTTTCTTTTCCCGTAAGACTGGAGAGGAGGGGTTAAGCCTTTCTCAAAAGGTTTGGAAATATACAGGGCAATATAGGGATGAGTTAGAAAACGCTTTGGATCTGGCTATAGGTGAGGGCACTCCTGCCAACAAACTTGCATCTAAGATCCAGAAGTATCTCCAGGAACCTGATAAGTTCTACAGACGTTTCAGGGTAAAGACTGGTGAGGATGAAGATGGAAACCCTGTATATGGTAGGATCTGGAAACGTAGGGTTTACGATAAAGAAAGTGAGGGGTACAAGTGGGTGGATGATAACCCTAAAAAATATCATCCAGGCAGAGGAGTGTATAGATCCTCATACCGAAACGCCCAGCGTCTGGCACGCACTGAGACAAATATAGCCTATCGTACCGCTGATTATGAACGCTGGCAGCAGCTGGATTTTGTTGTAGGTATTGAGATCAAACTGAGCAATAATCACCCTACTGCTGATATATGCGATGATCTGAAAGGGATCTATCCTAAGACGTTCCAGTGGAAAGGCTGGCACCCTAACTGTAGGTGTTATATGGTGCCTGTCCTGGCTACAGAGAAAGAAATGGACGAAATGATAGATAAGATACTATCTGAGGATGTGGTGGATCCTATGGAAAGCTCTGAGGCAGTACAGGAGTATCCCCAGGAATTTCAGACCTGGGTAAAGGATAATGAGGAGCGTATGGAGGTGGCTAAAGCGAAAGGTACGCTCCCATACTTCATAAAGGATAATAAAACAGCTGTAGAGGATATTCTAAACCCTCTCACGCCCGAACAAAAGCACCATAAGGAATTAGTGTCAAAATATGGTGAGGAGAGCGTACAGCAGCTATATAACGCTTTCGATTCTTTCAAAGAAAAGATCTCTACTGGTGATCTGGCTTTTCAGATTAAAAAGCTCACTTTTGAAAAGAACTGGGTAGCTGAAAAGAATAAGTTTCCAACCTCTCCAGAAATGGTAAAGCTACTGGAGAAAGAGCTGATTTCTGTTCAGGGTAAATATGACTTGCAGCAGGTGGTAGAAGCAGCCCAGCCTATTCTGGGGTATAAGAGTAAGAGCAAACCGCTAAACTCTATCCTGGAACAGCTAAACAATGCTATAGCGAATGGATCCACTAAGGAGATCCAGGAACTTACTGCCCAGGCTACAACAAAGATACATGATATTGAAAAGGCACGCCTGGCGAAACTGGCTAAAACTGCTGGTGGGGATGGCTCTACTCTGGATCTATACGCTACTGCTGAGGAGAAACTGGAAATAGCACGCTTGCAGGATCTGTATGATAAGGCTATGGCTCAATATGGTAGCCAGTGGAATTATAACGTAAATGCACGTTACAAGGAACTGGCTGAGTATAAAAAAGAGCTTTCCCTAAAGTATGTATCTAAGCAGGGGAAACTGGTAAAACTGAATGGAGAAACTGAGGATCTGGCAAAGAAAGCCCTGGAGGAATATGTAAACGCTCCTACGAATAACAGTGCCAGCAGCTCAGTGGGTGGACGCTGGCAGTTACAAAGCAGTGAGAGGTATAAGATCACTGAATATTCAAAACTAACAGGGATCTCAGAGGATGAGCTGGGGTTAATCAATCGTTACACATACGGATCCAAATGGTGTAATAATTATGGCTATGGTATTGTGGATCCATATTTTGGAAAGGTTCAGGATTATGGTGGGCTATGTCAGAAATACTATCCAGCTCATAACGCTGCCTTGGAGAAAATGCCACGGTATAATGGTACAGTGTTCTCTGGTATCAGCTTTGACACTATGACACTGAATAAGTATGTATCTGAAATGAAAAACTGCCTGGCTACTGGTAAGCCATTTGTAAACAAAGCGTTTATGTCGAGCACCACCGATATAACTACAACCTCTATCTTTGGTGACAATGTTATGCTGGTTATAAAAAGTAAGAAAGGTGTGGACGTGAAAGCGATCTCCCACTATGCAAGTGAGGATGAAATAGTTTTTCGGGCTGGATCCAATTTTAAAGTTTTGAACGTGTACCAGGAAACCACACAGAAATATGGCTTTGGAAAAGGCTGGGTTATTGAGCTGGAGGAAATATAAAAAAAGGTGTTCATGTGAACACCCTTATTATCATTTGATAGAAACTGATATTGTGCATCTATAGTACTTTATCTTTTCTCCGTAGAGGATCGGGATTAAAAAGCCTATTTCCTGATCCCCATGTTTCTTAACCCAGCCTTTGTTATATAATGGCATATCCAGTTCTATATATTCTATTGGAGCTATTCTTTTATCTAAGGAGGTGCCTGGAGCTATAGGAGTAGTGCCTTTAGGATTATCTTTGTTAATCATTACAGTTTCCTCAAATAATATCGGTTGTGATTTTCCCTCCATTATCATTAGTAGTTTATCCCAATCCACGCTAATAACCTCACTGGTTTTATTCTGGATACTTATCTTGCAAAAGTAATTCATGGCATCAAAGTAGAACGATATTTTTAGGCTATCATTCTCTATAGAAAGCTCCTTGTTTTCTGGTGAAGCCATTCTTAAAAAACACCCAGCGTTTTTCACTTGTGAAAACCCGATAACTGGAATTGTAAGCAGCAGAACAAATAAAATCTTTCTCATAAGCGTGTATTTTACAGGTTAATACTAAGTACCAGCCACTGTATATACACGCAAAAGCGTGGGATTACTCCGAGGATTAAGAGGTACGACCAAGCACCCACAGCCCATACAAGAGTAATGCCCACGCAAAGCGCAGGCATTAGCAAATTGTCTGAGGGCTGTTTTTGAAATTTGGTCGTTTTCTTAATCCCTACAACAATAGCCAATGCTATTTAGTGATATTATAATTCTACTGCAAATATAGTACTTTCTTTGTTATAAAAATAGTCCGTTTATGTTATTTGTTTTATGATGAGGCGTGAATATAATAAGAAAGGGAGGCTGTTACACCTCCCTTTGTCCCGTTTCAAATGATTTCTCCCAGTTTGTTTTATCTCCCTCTGGATTGGGTGATTTACCTGGTAAATGATCGTGTATGAGTCCATCTTTCCAGGATCGGTAAGCCTCCGATAGAGAGACTGTAGTATTACTGGCGTCCAGGTAGTCAAAATGAAAATCTCTTTCATACTGCCAGAAAGTAGCTGCCAGCGGTCGCTCTTTGTCGTACAAATAGGGGTTAAAATCCTCACCTTTGTACCATCGGTAATTTGAATAATCCTCTGTAATTCCAGAGAAAAATCCGTCTTTGTTCCAGTTATTATTTGCCATATTATCGCTATTTGCATCTTGCATATATTGTCTTTTTGTAATAATCAGGTATTGAGTTTATAAATTGCCTGAGTATAAGAAACATATCATCGGGCAGTCTTTCTATAGCAGATGTGGTAATATTTTCATTTATCGGATAATATGATTCTGCTATGGATCCAGCAATGGCACCGATAGTATCACTATCTCCACCTATGGATATAGCCAGCCTGATCGTTTCCTCAAAATCCTTTGCCTCCAGGAAACAACTGATAGCCTGGGGAACAGTTCCCTGGCAAGTCTCATTAAAAGTATTTGTTTCCCTGATATGATCCACTGGTGGGATCTCATAACCAAACGAATTTTTGACACAACGCTTTACAGCATCCTTATCTATTTTTCCTGTCCTGAGGTGGTATATCAGATCTGCAACACACTGGGCACCTTTTATGCCCTCTGGATGATTGTGGCTTACTGCTGCTGATAGCTCAGCCTGCTCTAAAACTTCCTGGTAGCTATCAAATGCCCATCCTATAGGGCTAACTCTCATGGCTGAACCATTACCGAAACTGTTATAAGGTTGCGGATCTGCTGAGTGGATCCAGTTGGCAAAAGATCCTCCATAAGCTCCTTTAGGGTTTGGGTACTTTCGGCACCATTCCAGGAGGCTATCTTTGTAGCTTTTCCCGTTTAGGATCGCATCCGCTATAGCCACGGTACAAATAGTATCATCCGTGTATGTACTCTCATCTGTAAACAGCTCAAAATTCATGCTGTTTGTATTATTGAACTCAAAACGGGATCCTACTATATCCCCTATTATTGCACCTATCATAAGCCTACTGATTTTTTTATTTCATTAAACAATTTATCCGCTTCTTTTTTAGCTTCTGAATCCATATTTTCCTGGTATTTGCTTTTAGTTCCTCTATTAGTTTGTTTGCGCCTAAGGACTCCAGAACGAATAATGCAGAGGCGGTTTTCATAGTCCGCTTCCTCCAGATCCACATTCCAAAGGCTTTCTTTTTTAATGCCTATCACTTCCTCTGGCAGTTCATCATAAATAGCTGCTTTGGATCCGTAATAGTAGTGCCTTTTATCCTTGTAGGGTTCTTTTAGCTCTACATGGACTACTTTATTAAGATGCTGTTTCATAAAAATGTATTATATACAAATATAGTTTGTTTTATGTAATATAACAAATAAATAGGCTTATTTCTTATCTCGTTTACCAAGTAAAGTAACGTGCCTTTTTAGTTCTGATCGGAGATACTTGTTATCAGCTCGTAGCTCTTTGATAATGGCATTTCTTTTCTCCAGCTCCTGATTATACCGTTCACACTCAAACTGGGCAAATGTTAGCTCCTCTCCAGCGGAACAGGTGCAATCTCTTATATCACCACTGAGAACTACAGCCCAACACTCAGGGATCAGCACCTTACCAGCTATCTTATCGTAAACGTAATGGCATTTCATTTCGCCTTTGGTTTTCGTTGCCCAGGAACTCTTTTGAACAAATTCTTATCAGGTGTAGTTTCAAATTCATATATCCTACCTGGAACGAATAAGCGTTTTAGGGTGAGATCATTGAAATTGATATTGCAACACTCTTTTATACATTCATATTTCATATATACAGATTAACTAAAATGGCATTGTTTCTTTGAAAATCTGGAGCTTTCCTATCAATAGATAGAAATCTCCATTTGAGTGCGTGAACTTAAAACCAGGCTTTCTATTTCGATAATAGGAAACTCTATAAATCCTTCCTAACCTGGGATCCGTTTCGATCTCAAAGTAAAAGCCTGTTTTATCTTTGTTGAATGTTTTTTTCATCTGGCATACTTTACTTTCATCTCTTTTATCCAGTTCAGATACCATTCACGAGCTTTTGCTTTGGCTTCGTCAATATGAATATCATACTGTTCAGCACTATCATCCTCCATCAGTTCCTCACAGATACTATCTGCTTTATTGAATGGATCGCACTCTATAAATTCCTCAGGCTGGCAGAATGGGCAGGGTATATCATCCATTGGCTCATATAGATTTCCGTTCTCATCACATCTATCAAGATCATAGAGTTTTCCATTTACGCAACGTGCATCAGGATATTTAGCTCCCCAATATGGGAACTCAGGGCATACCTGTCTCTTTCTTGCTACTTCCCTATCGGCTTTCATTTTAGCTTTGATGTGTTCAGGGAGCGAATTTTGCGCCTCCTATACACTTTGTTTTCATTGCTTCCTGTTTTTTATTAAAACTTTCATTGCTAATAATGGATCTTTATCACATAAGATATTCCATTTTTTTATATTCGTATCTACACGTGCATAGTGTCTTATGCAAATATCATTGGCTTTCGTTACTCTGCCAGAACCATATAACCAGTGCATACCTGGATACAGTCTAACATTCTTCATAATCTTTTTCGCTTGTCTTAGTTTCATATCTTTAAAATAATTTTAGTTGAACTTCCTGGTGTGTTTGCAGTGTCTTTTCATACACTGGGCACTGATCCCGATAATTACAGTATCCTGCTTTTGCTTCATTGAAACGGGTAGCCCATAGCTCAGGGAACTGTTCAGGAACCAACTGGTTAGCTTCCTTTTCCTGAGTGAGAAAGCTAACTAATTTCATGCAGAAAAAGCCACTCTCTTTACCTCCATTTTCAAAGGTATGTATGCTATCTCCTTTCATGTTGCACCTCCACACTTTTTAAATGCTCCAGCGGGTATCATCCATTTTTCTCCATCTGGGATAATTATGGATCTGTTATACTCATAACTGGTAGCCAGCAAAGCCAGCTCTGGAGTTATGCTTTCGTATGGCTCACCCTTTTGGATCAAGGTGGAAAGATCTGTATCACGTTTTAGTGTATAACCAAAATCTTTCTCAAACTGGATAAGATCATTAGCCTGGTGTTTGCTTATACAGGCAGCACTCGCAAACTGGTGCTGATTGCCAAAAACACAAAACTTACAGCTGCATCTGCCAAACCCCATAAAATAACATGGATGAGCACGTACACGGTATTTCTCCATTAGATCCCAGATCTGGCTTTCTTTCCAGTCTCTTATAGGTCTATAGCGGTCAATGTGTCGGAAATACTCTTTTCCGTTCCTGAGATCGGCTTTGTCTGGTTCCAGGATAGCGTATGTGGAACGTTGTTTGCTTTCCTCTCCACGCTCTCCTGAGAGAACCAGGGTACGCATATTCCTAAAGCGTTCCTGGTTTCTTAGGGCAGCTGAACACACATCTATTTTGAGAGCAGCACTACACCACCGTACTTTAAGACTGGCAGACTGTTGGGGAAACTTTAACCTGGTGTTGGGCTTACCTTTGATACCTCCGATCTGTTTTATTTCACCTCCAGGCAATTCAAAGCAAATAGGAGCTGTTAGCTCATTATTACGTAGCATTTCCTTTTTAAAGCCTCCTGTTCTCCATTGATAGAATACTGGGATTCCAAAAGCTTCACCAAGTTTACAAAAAATCTCTGGAAAAGACGAATAAAAAGGGACAAATGTCTTCGTAATGCCTGTCAA
>OGZZ01000240.1_pt1 | contig 42907 bp, 38 predicted proteins | sample 1577021 | NCBI WGS metagenome assembly OGZZ01 (sample SAMEA3541526, study PRJEB24748) | human gut metagenome | biome: human gut; feature: human-associated habitat; material: faeces | place: China | collected 2012
ACAAAAAAGATGAATTATCTGGAGATTGAAAAAGTAGTTGGAAGAGAAATTTTGGATTCGAGAGGAAACCCTACTGTTGAGGCAGAGGTTACATTGATAGATGGTACAATCGGAAGAGGCATGGCACCAAGCGGTGCATCCACCGGTGAGTTTGAAGCATTAGAACTTCGTGACGGAGACAAGAGCCGTTACCTTGGAAAGGGCGTGCAGAAAGCCGTTGAAAACATAAACACCGTGATCAACGGGACACTGCAGGGGATGGATGCATCCGACACCTATGCAATTGACAAGGCAATGATCGATGCAGACGGAACAAAGGACAAGTCCAAACTCGGAGCAAATGCAATTCTTGCCGTTTCCATCGCATGTGCCAGAGCGGCAGCAATTTCACTGGATATTCCGCTTTATCGTTTCCTTGGCGGGACTTCCGGAAATCGTCTTCCGGTTCCAATGATGAACATCGTAAACGGTGGATGCCATGCATTGTCTTCCGGACTGGATGTACAGGAATTCATGATCATGCCGGTAGGAGCACCTTCTTTTAAGGAGTGTCTCAGATGGTGTGCGGAAGTATTCCATGCACTGGCTTCTATTTTAAAGGACAGAGGACTTGCCACCTCCGTTGGGGATGAGGGTGGTTTTGCACCGGCACTGAAATCGGATGAGGAAGCAATCGAGACCATTCTTGAGGCTGTAAAGAAAGCTGGATATGAGCCGGGGAAGGACTTTAAGATTGCAATGGATGCCGCTTCTTCCGAGTGGAAGACAGGAAAGAAGGGCGAGTACAAACTGCCAAAGGCCGGAACCGTATATACTTCTGAACAGCTGATTGATCATTGGAAAAAGCTTGTGGAGAAATATCCGATCATTTCCATAGAGGATGCACTGGATGAAGAGGACTGGGAAGGATGGCAGAAGCTTACCGCCGAGCTGGGGGACAAAGTACAGCTTGTCGGTGATGACCTTTTCGTTACCAATACCGAGCGTCTGGCAAAGGGAATCAGCCTTGGCTGCGGAAACTCCATTCTGATCAAGTTAAACCAGATTGGTTCCGTTTCCGAAACTTTAGAGGCAATCAAGATGGCACACAAAGCCGGATACACAGCCATTTCTTCTCACCGTTCCGGAGAGACAGAAGATACCACAATCGCAGATCTGGCGGTCGCATTAAATACCTGTCAGATCAAGACCGGTGCACCGAGCAGAACAGAGCGTGTGGCAAAATACAACCAGTTACTCCGTATCGAAGAAGAACTTGGTGCAGCAGCTGTTTATCCGGGTATGGGAGCATTTAACGTACAGAAGTAGTATCCGGACGTTTTCAATTGACAATATCAAATTTTTGTTTTACATACTTCAATTTTTTCTTCTTATTTGAGAGAGACCGTAAGGTCTCTCTCATTTTGTGCATGTATCCGAAAAAAGCAGAAAAATTTTAAAAAGTGCAAAACATTGACGATACAGGCATAAGAAACTATAATAGGGACAGAAACAAAAGAGGGAGGGAATCGTTTGTGAAAAAGAAGGGTAACATTTCTATTAAAGCAAAATTACTTGGAATTATTATTCCGGTAGTAATTGCGATTATACTGATTCTGGTGTTTACCGCATATCATGTATCATCCGGAATTATCGAGAGTTATTCCAAAAATTTACTGGAATCTTCGGTAAACAGTCAGGCATCAAAAATTGAGGCATGGCTTGAGGAAAATCTGGCATCCATGCAGATGGCAAAGAACATGATTGAAAAATTACACCCGGATGAGGCGCAGCTGCAGACCATTTTGGATGCATCCTGCGGATACAGTGAAAATTATCCGGAAGGTCTTTTCCTTGCAGATGCCAATGGCAGCTTTTTAAAAGGTACAGACTCCAAAAAGCAGGAACCGAATCCGAAGGAAAGTATGTGGTATCAGGAAGGTATGACAAGAGTGAATATGGCGGTTGGATCTGCACATCAGAATCCGGACGGAACGAATGTTGTCAGTGCATCCGGACTTTTGAATGATGGTTCAGATACCGTGCGTGTAATTGCAGCCGATATGACACTGGACCGTATTTCCGTGATTGTAAATTCTTTTATCGGAATGCACGATGCAGAGGCATTTCTTGTGGACAAGGACAGCAGCGTGATCCTTGCAAGCAGGGATTCCGATCTGATTTCCAAGACACTGGGGGCAGACGGACAGAGTGCGTTTTATAAAGATGTGGAGAAAAAGGTTTCCGGCAAATCGTATGATTTCTGTACACTCGATGGAAATATGACGGTATTTAAGGAAGTAAATGGAACCAACTGGCTGCTGGTTTCCTATGTTCCTACGAATGTTGTACTTGCGGATCTGGTAGGATTGCGGAATCTTATGATCATTTTCAGCATTATTTCGATCCTTGTATTGTGTGTTTTGATCGAACGTGTGACGCATGTGGTGATTCGTCCGGTGAAGGAGATGACAAGGGTAATTACCAGCATGGCATCCGGTGACTTTACCGTATCCATGAAGGTGAAAGGAAATGATGAGATTGCTGTGATGGGGCGCAGCGTGGAACATTTTATTGCATCAATGAAGGAAATGATCCGGCAGATGGGACATGTCTCCGACCGTCTGGAAAAACAGGCGGGATCGAGCAAGAATGTTTCGGGTGAAATGAATTCTGCTGCAAATATCCAGTCACAGTCCATGACGGAGCTGAATGCAACGGTTGATCAGCTGTCGGTTTCCGTCAATGAAATTGCACAGAACGCAACCCAGCTTGCCGGTGTTGTTGCGGATACCAAAGAGGACAGCGATAAAGTAGAAGATAAGATGCGTACCACCGTGGAAGTATCAGAAAAAGGAAAAGCTGATATGGAGAGCGTTGGAAATGCGCTTCATAATATCGAAATTTCCATACATAACCTTGAAGAAGCGGTTGATAAAGTGGGTACCGCTTCCGGAGAAATCGTAGATATTATAAAACTGATCGGGGATATTGCAGAGGAAACAAATCTGCTCTCCTTAAATGCATCGATTGAAGCAGCGCGTGCTGGGGAAGCCGGACGCGGATTTGCGGTAGTTGCCTCACAGATTGGGGTACTTGCAAAAAACAGTGCGGATTCGGTAGCGCATATTACATCACTCATCAATGAAATCAACGGACTCGTGGATGATGCCGTCAAACAGGCTGGAAGCAGTGCCAGCGATATCGAAAGCAGTGCGGATCTGATCCATACAGCGGTGGATACATTTGACCAGATTTTCCAGAATATCCAGGAAACCAGCCATCTGATAGAGGGTGTGGTAGAAAAAATCAACCAGGTGGATCAGGTGGCAACCAATGTTGCCGCGATTTCCGAAGAACAGGCGGCAAGTTCGGATGAAATTCTTGCCACTTCGGAATCCATGCTCCAGCAGGCAAAGAGTATTTCCAAGAACAGTGAACAGGTGGAAGCGGAAGCCGGAAATCTGGCAGAATCTGCAGACCAGCTGGCGGATCAGGTCAAGCAGTTTCAGATATAGGGAGGGTAAAAGGTCATGAAGAAAGTAATCAGTTGTATGATATGCGCCCTGCTTCTTGTGGGCTGCATGGCAGGATGCGGCAGTACCGGAGGCAAATCCGGCAGCGGAAACGGAATCAAAATCATGATGTCGTTGTCACAGGGAGATGATTTTCGCAACACGATTGTGGAACAGGCAAAAAAGACGGCACAGGAAAAAGGTGCAACACTGGATGTCTATGATGAGGATGGTTCCATGGAGAGTCAGGTGGAACATATCAAACAGGCAGCAAAAGAAAAATACGATGTGATTTTATGTGGATCGGTCAATGCAGATACCGCGCTGGAATTGGAATCACTGGCAGACGGAATTCCTGTTATCTTTTATAACAGTTGTCCGGATGCATCGTATCTGGAGGCCGGAAAATATATGTATGTGGGTTCCGATGAAAATGTAGCGGGAAAGTATCAGGCAGAGTATATTCTGGATAAGTTTTCTTCTTCGGATGAAATCAATGTGGCAATCTTCAAGGGACCAAGGAACCATTCGGCAACGAAAGGACGTACGGGTGCATTGAAGGATACATTGAATGCGTCCGGCAAGAAAATCAATTATGTATTTGAGGATAATGCAGACTGGGATCAGGCAACGGCACAGAAGATGTTTGAACTTTTCTTAAAGACCGGACAGTCCTGTGATGTTGTGGCATGTAACAACGATTCCATGGCGATGGGAATTGTCGATGCATGCAAAGAGGCAGGAATAAACGGTATGCCAATTCTTGGTATTGATGCGACGGCCGGTGGATGTGCAGCGATCGAGGCGGGAGATATGGCATTTACCGTCTATCAGTCAGGTGTTGGACAGGGAAAGATGGTTGTAGAGACTGCGATTGCTGCGGCAAATGGTTCGGATGTAACAAAACTGGAAGGGGCAACGAAGGATGGTCTTTATGTATGGGTGCCATTTGAAAAAGTTGACAGTTCTAATGTAAAAGATTACGAATAGACTTGCAATCATGCGTGCATTTTGGGATAATAAAAAAAGTTTGAACAAAGGTGGACGTAACAGTGAGTCATAGAATAAAAATAACGGACTTTATGGCACCGGAGCTGGATGTGTACGCGCGGCTGACCGAAAATCAGCTGCTGAACCGTGCGCATCCGGAAGAAGGAATGTTTATTGCCGAAAGTCCCAAGGTGATTGAGCGGGCACTGGATGCGGGATGCATACCGGTGTCTTTGCTTATGGAAACAAAACATGCCCAGGGAGAAGCAAAAGAAATGATCGAAAGATGCGGGGATATTCCGGTGTATACGGCAGAATTTGATGTGCTGACAAAGCTGACCGGTTTTGCTCTGACCAGAGGGGCACTTTGTGCCATGTATCGGCCGAAGCTGCAGGAACCGGAGCAGATTTGTGCCAAAGCCAGACGCATTGCAGTACTCGAAAACGTGGTAAATCCAACCAATGTCGGTGCTATTTTCCGTTCGGCGGCTGCGCTTCATATGGATGCGGTGCTTCTGACGCCGGGATGCAGTGATCCGCTGTACCGGCGCGCCATTCGGGTAAGCATGGGAACCGTCTTTCAGATTCCGTGGACATACCTGCAGACAGAAAACGGGGTGAAAAATCCACCCGGCCAGGCGGCAGGAGCGGATATTGACCATTTGCACCGAATGGGATTTCGTGTGGCAGCCATGGCACTTTCCGGGGATTCGGTTGGAATTGATGATCCGGCACTGGCTGCGGAAGAAAAGCTGGCTGTCGTGCTTGGCACGGAAGGGGATGGTCTGGCAGGACATACGATTGCGGACTGCGATTATACGGTCTGTATTCCGATGTCGCATGGCGTGGATTCACTCAATGTAGCGGCGGCAAGTGCCGTGGCATTCTGGCAGCTAGGGAGAAATAATTGTACAATTAAGCATTAATGTGGTACACTATATATTGTTTTTATTAGCTTACAATACTTTTCAAAGGAGAAATATATATCATGAAACTCGGCATTGTCGGACTCCCAAACGTGGGAAAAAGTACCTTATTCAATTCACTGACCAAAGCAGGTGCACTGTCTGCGAACTATCCGTTTGCGACCATCGATCCAAACGTAGGAATCGTTTCGGTTCCGGATGAGAGAATCGTAAAGCTCGGTGAGCTTTATCATACAAAAAAGGTGACACCTGCCACAATCGAATTTGTTGATATTGCAGGACTTGTAAAAGGTGCCAGCAAGGGAGAGGGACTCGGAAACCAGTTCCTTGCCAATATCAGGGAGGTCGATGCGATTGTACATGTAGTGCGTTGTTTCGAGGATACCAATATTATCCACGTCGACGGTTCCATTGATCCGGCGCGCGATATTGAGACAATTAATCTGGAGCTTATTTTCTCCGATATCGAAATTCTTGACCGTAGAATTGCCAAAATTGCCAAGCAGGCAAGAATGGACAAGACACTTGCCAAGGAACTGGAGCTGGTTGAGGCAGTGAAGGCACACCTTGAGGATGGCAAGATGGCAAGAACATTTGAAGTACCGGACGATGATGATGCACAGATCTGGTTTAAGGGATACAATCTCCTTACCGCAAAGCCTACTATTTATGCGGCAAATGTAGCAGAGGATGATCTTGTAGACGATGGAGCTTCCAACCCGCATGTGGCAAAGGTTCGTGAGATGGCAAAGGAAGAAGGCGCAGAAGTATTTGTGATCTGTGCACAGATTGAACAGGAACTTTCCGAACTTTCCGAGGAGGAAAAGAAAGAATATCTCGATGATCTTGGGGTGGCATCGAGCGGACTCGACAAGCTGGTTGCAGCAAGTTACCGTCTGCTTGGACTGATCAGTTTCCTTACCGCAGGGGAGGATGAGTGTCGTGCCTGGACGATTAAAGAAGGAACGAAAGCACCACAGGCAGCTGGAAAGATCCATACCGATTTTGAGCGTGGATTTATCAAAGCTGAGGTTGTCAATTATCAGGATCTGCTGGATAATGGAAGTCTTGCAGCAGCCAGAGAAAAAGGAATCGTTGGCATGGAAGGAAAAGATTATGTGGTCAAAGATGGCGATGTAATCCTGTTCCGCTTTAACGTATAGCCGGCAGCACATGGAATAAAATAATGGGAAGCGCATAGAATATTTCAAGAAAGAAAAAGCAGGAGTATTGTATGCGTTTTTCTGATTTGTGCGAAAAAGAAGTGGTCAATGTCAAGGACTGCCGCTGCCTTGGCAGCGTACGGGATTTGGATATCGACAAAGAATGTGGAAAAATTCTGGCTTTGATTGTTCCTGGTCCGGGAAAATATCTGGGCTGTTTTTGCAGAGACAGCGAATTTTTTATTCCATGGGCTAAAGTTATTCGGATTGGACCCGATATAATACTTGTAGAGTTTGATGAAAAAGACATGAAACGCCGGATTGGCAAAGGATAATTTGGTTTTGTATTGGATGCAGGAGGAGAAATCCTATGAAATGTCCGTATTGCAGCAGTGAAAATACAAGAGTGATTGATTCGCGTCCTGCGGATGACAATAATTCGATTCGCAGAAGAAGACTTTGCGATGATTGCGGAAAGCGTTTTACAACCTATGAAAAGGTGGAAACCATTCCCCTGATCATTATAAAAAAAGATAACAATCGTGAGCAGTACAACCGGACAAAAATCGAAAAAGGCGTATTGCTTGCATGTCACAAGCGGCCAATTTCTGCAGAACAGATCTCAAAGCTTGTGGATGATGTAGAAATCGAGATTTTTAACCGTGAAGAAAAAGAGATACCGAGTGCTTTGATCGGTGAAATTCTCATGGATAAGTTAAAGGAGTTGGATCCGGTTGCCTACGTGCGTTTCGCATCGGTATACCGTGAATTCAAAGATGTAAACACATTTATGAATGAGCTGAAAAAAATGCTTGGGTGAATTTGTAACCAGAGGTGCTTATGAATATTTCAGGAATGCGCCCGTATGAGGGCTTTTATGAGTACAATTCCATAAAGGCTGTTGCGCTTAGAAGCCAACAGATTGCGGCTGTGCAGAATGCCTCTGGGGATGAGGAACTTTCCGGTGGCAGTCAGCCGCAGGGACAGACACAGACGAAGCGTCCGCAGACGTACAATGCATTTGATTATGCAAAGGAGTACCAGCCGGATGAAACGTATGAACTGAAGGGTGCAGACAGTGATCTGGCAGGTCTGGATATGCAGAAAGCAATTTCCGATATGGAAAAGGATCAGGTGTTGCAGCAGTATCAGTATTTTGTGGGAACGCAGGATACCGGAGTGAAGAAGACCCCGTTGGATACCGGGATTTCTGCTTTGCGTTCCGGAGAGAATTTTTCCCTTTAGTACATAACACACAAAGGAGAGACCTATGTGCGCATTTCTATATCCGGATGAATATCTGGATTCCACTTACAGCATAGATTTTGATCAATTATATAAAGAAGGATACCGGGGAATTATATTTGATATTGATAACACCCTCGTACCACATGGAGCGCCTGCGGATGAGCGGGCGATTTCTTTGTTTACCCATTTAAAGGAACTTGGGTTTCATTGCATGCTCCTTTCGAATAACAAGGAGCCACGGGTGAAAATGTTCAACGATGCAGTGCACGTCAATTATATTTACAAGGCAGGGAAACCCAAACCGGCAGGGTATCGCAAGGCAATGGAGGTACTGGGCACGGACACATCAAATACTATTTTTGTGGGAGATCAGATTTTTACGGATGTGTGTGGGGCAAATCTGGCAGGAATCCGGACAATTCTTGTAAAACCGATCCATCCAAAAGAGGAGATTCAGATTGTGTTAAAGCGTCGGTTAGAAGCGATTGTACTGCTTTTCTATCGTCTGCACTGTAAAATCGTAAAACCAAAGTATCCATCGGCAAGAAAATAAAATCTGCCCGGACCGTAAATATATGGTTCGGGCATTTTTATTAGGCTTTTTGACGGCTTTTCTGCCGGTTTACACATAGGTAGACTGCAAAAAGTGCCACAAAGAATAGAAGCTGGATTCCGATACACATCCAGTAGGTTGAGGCTGAAAATACATCATTTGCATACGATCCGAACATGTTCGTGATCCGCACATACCAGTAGGCAGGTAGAAAACGTCCGATTGCCAGCACGGTATTTCCTAAAAATGCCTGTGGTACAAAAATTCCACACAGGAAACTCATACCAAGTCCGAGAATATTGGCAATCATATTGATCCTATTATAATCCATTGGAAACGCACCCAGGAGCAGGGCGATTGCCGTTGCAATCAAAAGAAAGACGGCACTGTTTAGGATACACAGACAGCCACTTTGCGAGAAAAGCTGTGAGGGTCCATATATGACTGCTGCAATTCCAAGAAATCCAATCCACCATAAAAATACATAGATTAGACAGCCAAGCCCAAGCTGTAGACTGACGCGCGACTGTGGCAGCGCACCGCAGGAGATCCGTGTTTTCATAAGTGGTTTGCAAAATGCCATCAGAACCGGGGAAAGCCCCTCTAAAAGCATCATCAGAATGATATACGGAAAATATTGGAAGAAGTAGTACATACGGGAATTTTTGCTTTTTGTTGTATTGCTAAAGGATACGGATGTTACTTCCGGCACATCATCAAGCGAATTTTGTGTATAGGTGATAGCATCCGAAACCGGAACACCGCTTTTTACATACAGTAAAAGCGCATGCACATAATTGTCAATCTGCTGGTCTACAAAGTAGCCGCTGCAACTGTCGTTGCGTTTGCTTGTTTTTAAAAGACCACGGGTGGTTTGTGAGGTTATTTTTTCTTCAAAACCTGCAGGGATCGTAAGTACATAGTCGATCTGGTAATAGTACATATTATCCTGCAGAGTATCCCGGTCTGCGGATGGAAGGGATACGATATGGTGAAGCGAAGACAGATAGGCTGTTAATGCCTGGCTTGCTTCGGAGTTATCGTTGTCAAAGATACACAGGTTGACCGCAGATACCTGAAACTGTTTTCCGCTTGTTGAGGAGGCGTTTGCACTCATCGCGATAAGCAGGACCACAAAAACGATAAAGTAAATAAAGGTATTGGGTAGATGTTTTTTTGCTACACGGGCAAAGGCCTTACAGACTTGCATAAGTTTTCCTCCTTGTGACCAGACAGGAAATGCCAAAAAAGAGTACCGCCATAACAGACAGAGTGAGAAGATTAGTGGCAAAACGCTGCAGGTTGTCATAGTTATTCAGTGTGTAAAAACAATCGGAAATCAGTGCGGCAGGATTGATCCGGTTGATAAACGGAAGGTGCTTTTCCACAACCATGCGCATGGTTCCCATCATCAGTCCACTTAAAAAACAGCAGGGCATCACAATGCCAAACATGAGTGTGGTTTTTCCACCCTCGGATTTCGGCCCGATGCATCCTAAAAGCATGCCAAAGGAGATGCTGCAGGCAGTGCTGATGATAATTGTGAGCAGACTAAGAAGCGGTCGCTGCGCCATATGGATACCCAGTATTTTTACAATAAATAAAAAAGCCAGAATGTTTAAAACCGATTCAAACAGAATACAGGCGGCAAGTTCCCCGGCAATTGCCGTAAATTTTTTCGTGGAAGAAACCGTTTTTCTTGCTGCAAGGGCGGTGAGGTTTGCAGCATTTTCAATGGCAAGCCGGATTCCGCCGAGTGCGGTATACAGGCATGCCATGGCGATCAGGTTGTAAAAATACTGATCGTAGGTATCTGTGTCTGCGCGTGTAAGGGAGACTTCTTTGCGTGGACTTATGGTTTCATATAAAGAAGCGGTCAGAGCCTCTAAATTTTGGGGATGTTCCTGCATGGTTTTTAACAATAGATCCCGGTTGACATAAAACTGTGTCAGTAAAACCTGTAAAATACTCTGATTGATGGAAGAATCCGAAGCATCTGCGTTGACACGGAGTGTTACCGTATCTTTTGCATAAAAAATGCCATCCACCTTTTTTTCTTTGAGAAGCGTTTGAGCCTTTTTATCGTTACAGTAAGTGACTGCAAGCATTGCGTTGTCGTCCTCCGAGGAGAGGACATCTGCCATGGTACAAAAGGCTTTCGCGTTTATGCTTTCGTCGGATACGAGTGCCACAGGAATCGTGTGGAAGCTCTCGCTTTCCGTGATATTGGAAAAAGCAACTTTAAACAGGCAGCCGAGCACAATCGGAAAAATTAAAATCCAGAACAGATTGGCTTTGTTTCGCATCAGCCGCAAAAGAGAATATTTAAAAACGGATCGCATGATTTACCTCCTAATCCCGCAGCGCTTTACCGGTAATCTCTAAAAAGACATCGTTTAGTGTCGGAAGCTGCGAGTAGACATGACCGATCGAGCGGTCTTTTTCCTGTAAGTAACCGAGCAGCCGCACGAGATTGTGTTTGCCACCGTCACACAGTACCGTAAGGATGTGATCTTTATAGTCGGTCTGATATACATGTGGCAGGGTGCGGATGTGGGAGAGATCTTCCTGGGGCAGATCAAGCAGTTCCACCGTGATAATTTCACTTTTTTTGATGAGTTTGATCAGTTCTTCCTTTGTACCGAGTGCGATATTTTTGCCTTTATCCATGATTGCAATCCGGGTACAGATCTGTTCGACTTCTTCCATGTAGTGGGAGGTGTAGATGACCGTTGCACCGGTACGGTTTAGTTCCACGATTCCCTCCAGAATTTTATTGCGGCTTTGTGGGTCGACCGCGACAGTAGGCTCATCGAGGATGATGAGTCTGGGTTTGTGGGCGATACCGCAGGCGATGTTTAGACGGCGCAGCAGTCCACCAGAGAGTTTTTTTGGATAAAATCCGGTGAAGTCTTCGAGTCCGACAAATGCAATGGCGTCATCTACGCAGCGTTTGCGTGTTTTGGCATCGGTGATATACAGACTGCAGAAGCAATCAATATTTTCCCTGACGGTCAGTTCATCAAACACTGCCACATTTTGCATCACAACACCGATCTGTCGTTTTGCATCATAATTGTCCGGGCGCATGGGCTGACCGAAAATTTCGATGGTACCCTTGTCGTAGGACAAAAGAGAGAGCAGGCAGTTGATGGTAGTGGTTTTACCGGAGCCGTTTGGTCCTAAAAGTCCGAAGATTTCTCCTTTTTGTATGGTTAAGTTTAAATGGTCAAGTGCGAGCAGTTCTTTGTAGCGCTTGACCAGATTTTCGATTTTTACAACCGTTTCCATAGGTTTCCTCCCTTGTGTTTTTGTGATTTTAGCATAGCGGATACGTCAGGAAAACGAAAGTGCAGGATGTCAGGAAAAGGAGATGACATTTGTCACAAAGTTCTTTATACTAGATACGATGGAAGAAAAAGAGGAAAAGAAAAATGGAACGTTTGATCGATCAGGGGAGCTTATATGTGGCAGGATTACTTCTTCTGGCGGGAACAAAAGGATGGGTACGCCCGGTGCTTGCAGCTTTGCTTGCGCTGATATATATCGCGGTTTCCAATTATGTGGAAAGTGGCAGAGTCCGGCTGGTGCTTTCTGCCATACTGACGGTAGGCTGCTGTTTTTTGCCGGGGCTTTTGTGTTTTCTGCCGCTGGTCTGTTATGACTGTGTGTGGCTTTTTTTGGAGCATATGCGTTTTTTTTATATCGGTACGGCGGGCATCGTGCTGCTTGCGGTATTTGCGCTGGTTCATGGGAAAAACAGTGTGGAGCCGCAACTGGAATGGCTTGTATTTTTGCTTGTACTTGCCGGAGGCGGAGCATACCGCATGCGGCGGCACCTGCACCAGAAAGAGGCCTATATTCATTTAAAGGATAGTTCCACCGAACTGCGTCTTGTGATGCAGAAACGACAGCAGGAACTGATGGAAAAACAGGATTATGAGATTCATCTTGCTACACTGCAGGAGCGAAACCGCATTGCGCGGGAAATCCACGACAATGTGGGACATATGCTTTCCCGTGCAATTTTGCAGATGGGAGCCCTGCAGACGATTCACCAGGAAGAACCGTTGCATGGGCAGCTGCTGCAGATCAATGATACGCTGGGGGAGGCGATGAACAGCATCCGCGAGAGTGTACATGATCTGCACAATGAATCGCTGGATCTAAGACAGGCGCTGCTCGATATCTGCAGGGAGTTCGAAAAAAATTGTGCCATTGATTTTCATTATGATATGACACAGGAGGTGCCGCGGAGTGTCAAATACTGTTTTCTTGCAATCGCAAAGGAAGCTTTTGTCAATGTTGTGCGCCATAGCAATGCCGACAAGGTTACTGTCTTTGTGTGTGAACATCCGGGCTTTTACCAGATGTCGGTTGAAGATAATGGAAGCAGTGCCAGTCTTCCGGACGAAACCGGACAGGGAGAGGGCGGGATTGGGCTTGCCAATATGAAAGACCGTGTGCAGGCACTTGGTGGCACAATTCACTTTTTTGCGGAGAGTGGTTTTCGGATTTTACTTTCTGTGCCGAAACATTAGGAGATTGCGAAAAAAGGAGAAGATATGAAAGTTGTAATTGTAGATGATGACCAGCTTGTTGCATTGTCGTTAAAGACAATCCTCGAAGCGGATGCACGCGTTACCGTGGTGGCAATCGGAACCGATGGAACCGATGCAGCAGCACTCTATCGAAAGGAGCACCCGGATGTTCTTCTGATGGATATCCAGATGAAGCCGGTGAATGGGCTTGACGCCGCAGAGGAGATTTTACAGAGTGATCCACAGGCAAAAATTCTGTTTCTGACCACCTTTTCGGATGATGCCTATATTATAAAGGCATTGGATCTGGGAGCAAAAGGTTATATTTTAAAGCAGGATTTTGAAGGAATCCTTCCGGCACTGTTTGCGGTGCAGCAGGGGCAGAGCGTCTTTGGCGGAGAGATTGTAAGTAAACTTCCGGTGCTTATGCAGCCGAAAAATGAATTCGATTATAGTCAGTATGATATCGGAGAAAAGGAACAGGAAATCATTGCTCTGGTAGGAATGGGAAAGAGTAACCGCGAGATCGCAGAGCAATTATTTTTGAGCGAAGGAACTGTACGGAACTATATCAGCACAATATTAGAAAAATTTTCTTTGCGTGACCGTACACAATTAGCGGTTTTTTATTTGACGAAAGTACGTTGAAGCAGTAAGATAATAGAAGTGCAAAACAGGCGATTGCGAAAAATAAAAAGGAGAATTGTGATGAAAGTCGGAATAGGAAATGACCATGCAGCAGTAGAACTGAAGATGCAGATCAAAGAATTTATTGAGAGCATGGGACATGAAGTGGTAAACTACGGAGTTGATACAGCAGAAAGCTGTAATTATCCGGAGATTGGAGAAAAAGTAGGACGTGCGGTGGCTGACAAAGAAGTAGACTGTGCCGTGTTAATTTGCGGAACAGGTGTCGGAATCTCTATTGCAGCCAATAAAGTAAACGGTGTGCGTGCAGCCGTATGTTCAGATGTGACGACGGCACATCTGGTAAAAGAGCACAACGATGCAAATATCATCGCGTTTGGTGCAAGAATTGTCGGAGTGGAGCTGGCAAAGGATATTGTGAAGGCTTATCTGAATGCGGAATTTCTTGGTGGACGTCATGCGACACGCGTGGCTATGTTTGCAGACATCGAAAAACGGAACAAATAAAATACTTGAAAAGTATTCCATTTTATAGTAAAATTGTAAGTCGAGAGACTTTATACTCGTAATTTAAGGAGGAAGATCGAATGATTTCAGCAGGAGATTTCAGAAATGGTGTTACCATCGAACTTGAAGGTAACATTTATCAGATTATCGAATTTCAGCATGTAAAGCCAGGTAAGGGTGCAGCATTCGTTAGAACAAAATTAAAAAATATCGTCAGTGGTGGTGTAGTAGAAAAGACATTCCGTCCGACAGAGAAGTGTCCGACTGCTCATATTGATCGTAAGGACATGCAGTATCTGTATTCTGATGATGATTTCTATCATTTCATGGATGTAGAGACTTATGACCAGATTGACCTGACAAAGGACAGTGTCGGTGATGCACTGAAGTTTGTTAAGGAGAACGAGATGGTTAAGATCTGTTCTCACAAGGGCAATGTATTTGCAGTAGAGCCACCTCTTTTCGTAGAGCTTGAGATTACAGAGACAGAGCCGGGATTCAAGGGAGATACCGCTACAGGTGCTACCAAGCCTGCTACTGTTGAGACAGGTGCAAACGTAAACGTTCCTCTGTTCGTAGAGCAGGGAGACAAGATCAAGATTGATACCAGAACAGGTGAGTATCTGTCCCGTGTATAATCGCACCTTATAATAGATAAGTCCTGATAAAGAAACGCCGGTTCCGGCAGAGCGATCTGTGGAAACCGGCGTTTTTTCTGCCTGAGGGGGATCAAAAAGTGTGGAATCATCCGGCACGGGAATAAGGAATAAGCAAAAGAATGTCTGCAATCGCAGCAAATACATAGGACAGCAGCATCCCCCACAGATATGCATCAATGCCGTACTGTGGGACGAGAAACAGGATCATGCAGATCCTGATCATGCATGCCAGCAGTGTGACAAATAAAACCTGCCGGGCATTGCCGAGTCCGTGCAGAATACTGTTCAGCAGACTGGTGACATACAGCAGGGGACAAAGCCAGGAGAGCTGGCAGATAAAATTGCCGGCCAGCGTATTGTGAAACAGAACTTCGCCCATCCGGTCACCGAAAACCAGAAACAGAATCGTAAAAACAAAGCCAAGAAGCAGTCCGTACAGGATTGCTTTTTTTATCGTTCGCGCAATCTGTGCGTGGTTGTGTGCACTGTGGGCTTCCGAGACAGCTGGAAGTAAAAGGACGGAAAAGGAATTGGTCAGTACACTGGGAAACAGAATGATGGACATGGTCATACCGGTCAGGATACCAAAAATACTCAGGGCATCCGAAGCACTGTAACCAAATGCCTGAAGTTTTTGCGGGATCAGAAGATTCTCCAGGCTGTTGAAAAGAGCTGTCGTCACCCGGTTGATGGTAAGTGGAACCGCCATGGAAGCAAACAGTTTGCCCATCGTTTTCCACTGACCGGAAAGGGTGTGGTAGGAGTGTCCGGGAAGCCGTTTTTCCAAAGACATGGCAATCAGACTGGTGATAAGACCGGAACATTCCCCGGTCACAAGACCGGCAACCGCGTGGAACGCCGTCAGCTCCATGCCTTTTTCCAGCGTGTACTGATAGATCAGCCATACACTTCCCACGCGTGCAAGCTGTTCCACCAGCTGACAGAACGAAGGAATTCCTGCCCGCTTTTTTCCATAGTAATAACCGTTGATACAGGCGTGGATGCAGCAGGGAAGCATGGAAAAGCTAAGGAGCGAAAGGAGGGGAGCGCAGCGGAGCTCTCCGAGAAAATGCAGGGCGATCCAGTCTGATTGTGTGTAAAGAAAAATACCGACGATTACAGAGGCTGTGCAGGAGATGACCAGACCGAGCAGCAGATATCCGCGTGCAGTTATTTCTCCCTGCGATGTTCCTGCGTTTTTGCCGCAGGCATCGCCGACAAATTTGGAAATGGATGTCTGGATGGAGGAGGCAGTCAGGGCGAAACACATTGCAAAAACGGGTGCAATCAGCTGATAGATTCCGAGCGCTTCTGCACCAATTGTCTGTGCCAGGAATATCCTATAGAAGAAGCCGATGATACGGCTGGCAATACCGGAAGCCGTCATCAGAAGGGTGCCGGTAATCAGAGGATTTTTTAGCAATCGGGAAATGTTCAATGGGAACTCCAAATGGAAAACTTGATAACTATTGTATGAGGGGATGGTGCAGAATATGAGCTGTAAAATCTATATGGATCATGCAGCCACAACCGAGATGCTTCCGCAGGTGCGTAAGGCCATGGAGCCATATCTCATGGAAGAATATGGGAATGCGTCCACATCCTACGAAATGGGGCGGCGCACGAGGGAGGCATTAGAAGGGGCGAGAGAGCAGATTGCCATGCGGATAGGGGCAAAACCGGAGGAGATTTTTTTTACATCCGGGGGGAGCGAATCGGATAACTGGGTAATCAAAAATGTGGCGGCGGAGAAAAAGGAAAAAGGGAAACATGTGATCACAAGCAAAATCGAACATCATGCGGTGCTGCGCTCATGTGAATATCTGGAGAAACTGGGATATGAACTGACTTATCTGGATGTCGATGCATACGGAGTGATTGATCTGGCACAGTTGCGGGAGGTATTGCGGGAAGATACCACGTTGGTTTCCGTTATGACGGGAAATAACGAGATTGGAACGATCGAACCGCTGGATGCGGTTGCATCCATGCTGCGGGGGACGGGAACATTATTTCACACCGATGCGGTGCAGGCCATCGGGCAGATTCCGCTTTCCATGAACCAGCTTCCGGTGGATTATCTGAGTGCAAGTGCACATAAATTCCACGGTCCGAAAGGGGTTGGCTTTTTGTTTGTGAGAAAAGACCGGGATCTGCCGTCGTATATTCACGGAGGAAGTCAGGAAAACGGCAGACGGGCAGGAACCGAGAATGTGGCAGGAATTGTGGGGATGGCAAAGGCACTTGAAATTGCAGTGGAAGAGATGCAGGTCGTGCGTCCGCGGCTTGTGCGGCTGCGTAATTATTTTGTGGAGCGGGTATTACGGGAGATTCCGCAGGGAAGGTTAAATGGGCATCCGCATAAGCGCCTGCCGGGAAATGTGAATTTCAGTTTTGAGGGGATTGATGCGACATCCCTTCTGGTGCTTCTCGAAGAAGACGGAATCTGTGCTTCCGCAGGATCTGCGTGCAATACCGGACAGACACGGATCTCCCATGTGATAGAAGCCATACACGTACCAAAAAATTATGCACCGGGCAGTGTACGTTTTACCATGGGAAGGGAGACCGACCGCCGGCAGGTTGATGCAGTCATTGCATCTTTAAAGAAAAATATCGGGTTGTTGCGCGGTGAGTGAAATTATAGGATAAAATGTTCGATGGCCGCTGCCACCCCGTCCTTGGTATTCGTTGTGGTGACGTAATCTGCCCGGGCTTTGACGGCATCAGTGGCATTTCCCATTGCCACACCGATACCGGCAGCCTCAATGATGGCAAGGTCATTTTCGGTGTCACCGATTGCCATGGTGGCATCCGGATTGACACCGAGAATTTCGGCAAGTTTTCGTAAGCCAACGCCCTTGTTTGCATCTGCACGCGTGAATTCCAGATTGTTGTATCCGCCGCAGACGGTAGTAATTGACGGATTGGACACGAGAAATTTGCGGACGGTTTCGCGGTCAATGAGTGTTCCATCGGCTGCTGGATAGAAATTCAGAGTCATTTTCTGGACCTTTAACTGATTTTCATGGATAAACTGCAGGATATTGTCCAGCCGTGTGCGTGTGGTGATAATATAGTTTTTGATCGAAGAAGGCACGGTCAGTTTTTGTGCCGTTTCTACGCACTGGACCGGGGTGTAGCCTTTTCCACCGATAAATGCATCCATATGGATATCACGTGTGAGAAGGAAGTTTAAAATCGGGGTGACCAGCTCTTCATCCATGGCATTTTCATACAAGCATTTTCCGGTGGAAATCTCATAGATTCCGCTGCCGTTTGCGGTGATGGCATAGTTGATCCCGGTGCCTTTGATCTGGTCAAACGGGATTCCCTCAAACGGGCGGCCGGTGGAGATTACGACATGGATGCCTTTGTCTGTAATGCTGCGGATTGCCGTAAGATTGCGCTCACTGATGTGGCTGCTGTTGTCAAACAGCGTACCGTCGAGATCCAGTGCAACTAATTTTATGTCTTTCATGATAGATTCTCACTTTCTTTTTTTTCTGTGATAAGGTATGATATTGTTACGCATGACGTAGAAATAATCTGCGGTATTATTATAAATAGAACGAAACGAAACTGCAAGTGAGGAATGCAAAATGACAAAGACAGAATTTGCCGGATTTATCAGGGAACATGGTCCGGTTATTTTAGATGGTGCAACGGGAACGAATCTGATGGAGGCAGGTATGCCGATTGGCGTGTGTCCGGAAAGCTGGGTGCTGGAAAATCCGCAGGTACTGCTCGAGCTGCAGAGGCGGTATGTAGAAGCCGGCAGCCATATCGTATATGCCTCCACGTTTACCGGAAACCGGATCAAGCTGGAAGAATATGGCCTGCAGGAGAGGCTGGAAGAAATCAACACACAGCTGGTACAGCTTTCTCGTCAGGCAGTGGGCGATAAAGCACTGGTTGCAGGTGACATGACGATGACCGGCCAGCAGCTGTTTCCGATGGGAGAGCTGTTGTTTGAAGAACTGGTGGAGGTATACAAGGAACAGGCATCGGTGCTGGCAAAAGCAGGGGTGGATCTGTTTGTGGTAGAAACCATGATGAGTCTGCAGGAATGTCGTGCGGCAGTGATTGCGATCCGGGAAGTCTGTGATCTTCCAATCATGGTGACACTTACCTACAACGAAGACGGCCGGACATTATTTGGAACACCGCCGGAGACGGCTGTGGTCGTACTGCAGTCTCTGGGCGTGGATGCGATCGGTGTAAACTGTTCCACCGGTCCGATGGAGATGGTACCTCTGGTGGAAAGGATGGCAGAATATGCTACGATTCCGCTCATCGCAAAGCCAAACGCCGGACTCCCGGAACTCGAGGGAAAGAAAACGGTGTACCGCATGACACCGGAAGAATTTGCCGGGGCAGGTGTGGCACTGGTAAAAGCGGGAGCAGCCATTGTAGGTGGATGCTGCGGTACAACGGAAAAGCATATCAAGGCACTTTCGGATGCAACGCGGGGGATGGAACTTCACAGGCCGCTTGCATCGCATCGCAGGATTCTTGCGTCTGAGCGCAAAAATGTAGAAGTTGGTCTGGATGGCAATTTCCTGGTGGTCGGGGAGCGGATCAATCCGACCGGAAAGAAAAAACTGCAGGCCCAGCTGCGCGAAGGAAAACTGGATCTTGTGCGTGAGATGGCAATGGCGCAGGAGGAAAACGGGGCAGCCATCCTTGACATCAATATGGGAATGAACGGCATTGACGAAAAAGAAATGATGAAACAGGTGATCTATGAAGTTGCGGCGACGGTAGATTGTCCGCTTTGCCTCGATACCAGCCATATTGATGTTATGGAAGAGGCACTGCGTGTCTATCCGGGAAGAGCACTGATCAACTCCGTTTCCCTTGAGACAGAAAAAATCGAGCATATGCTTCCGCTGGCAAAAAAGTACGGGGCCATGTTTGTCCTGCTTCCGCTTTCCGATGAGGGACTGCCAAAGGATGCCAAAGAAAAGCATGAGATTATCGATACCGTATATGACCGTGCCATGGAGCTGGGAATGGCACACGAGGATATTGTCGTGGATGGACTGGTTGCCACAATCGGAGCCAATCCAGAGGCCGCGAAAGAATGTTATGATACCATCTCTTATTGTAAGGATATCAGGAAGCTTCCGACGATCTGTGGTCTGTCGAATATTTCGTTTGGCCTGCCGGAGCGGAGTTTTGTCAATACGGCATTTCTTACCATGGCCATCTGCCGGGGGCTTACCATGGCGATTGCCAATCCGTCGCAGGAACTTTTGATGAATGCCGCATTTGCTTCGGACATGCTGCTGCATCGCCCGGACAGTGACATCCGCTACATCGAGCGTATGAATAAACTGGCAGAGGAAAAGGCAAAATATGAGACGGTTGTTGTGAAAAAAGAAGGTGCTGCGGGTGGCACGGCATCTGTGGAAGAAAAAGCAGATCCTGTTACGACAGCGGTTTTAAAAGGAAATAAAGGAACCATTATAGATGAAGTGAAAAAGGCAATTGCAGACGGCGCAAAGCCGGAGGAGATCATCAATGACCAGCTGATTGTAGCCATCAATAAAGTCGGGGAATTTTTTGAACAGAAAAAATATTTCCTGCCGCAGCTGATTGCCAGTGCAAATACCATGAAACTTGCCATTGATTATCTCGAGCCGATGCTGGAGAAGAAGAACGACGGACAGGAGATGCCGACGCTTGTCATTGCAACGGTAGAGGGGGATATCCATGATATCGGAAAAAATCTTGTCGTACTGATGCTGAAAAATTATGGCTACAACGTGATTGATATGGGAAAAGATGTGCCGTGTGAAGATATCGTGGATACCGCGATTCGTGAAAATGCTGCGATTATCGGGCTGTCCGCGCTGATGACTACCACGATGATGCGTATGCAGGATGTTGTGGAGCTTTGTAAGGAGAAAGGCTGCAAGAGCAAGGTGATCATTGGAGGAGCCTGTATCACACAGAGTTTTGCAGATGAGATCGGAGCCGATGGGTATTCAAAGGATGCCGCGGAGTGTGTGCGCCTGGTAGAGCGGCTGCTTGCATAGCATGTGTGGGACAATCCTGCATGGAAATTTGTTTGGAATAGTTACAACAAATACAAAAAATACAAAAATTCAAAAAAAGTGTTGACATATCTGTTCTCGTACGATATACTAACGAAGTCGGTTGCGAGAGCAGCCAACACGAAATGGGATCTTAGCTCAGCTGGGAGAGCATCTGCCTTACAAGCAGAGGGTCACAGGTTCGAGCCCTGTAGGTCCCATTCATCAGAAAAACTGATGGAACTAAATATGGCGAGGTGGCTCAACTGGCTAGAGCGTCCGGTTCATACCCGGGAGGTTGAGAGTTCGAGTCTCTCCCTCGCTACTATACAGGCTTGTGGTCACAGATCACAAGTTTTTTTATTTTATAAAAAGAAGAACAGGAGAAAACATATGGAAAATACAAAAAGCAGTACCATCGAAGGAAAGAACGTTGGAAAGAAATGCAGAACACATTATCGCGGCACATTTAATGATGGAACACAGTTTGATTCCTCTTATGACAGAGGAGAGCCATTGGAATTTGTATGTGGTGCAGGAATGATGATCAAAGGATTTGATGCAGCAGTTGCCAACATGGAAGTCGGACAGACGCTGGATGTTCATCTGATGCCGGAGGAAGCCTACGGATTGGCAGATCCGGATGCCATTTTTACGGTGGAACTGGCACAGCTTCCGGGGGCAGAAGAACTGGAAGCAGGGCAGCAGGTGTATTTGCAGAATGCTGCCGGACAGCCATTTCTGGTAAAAGTAGTAGAAAAGGATGAAACAACCATTACATTTGATGCAAATCATGAGATGGCAGGAAAAGAATTGAATTTTACAATTGAACTGGTTTCTGTCGAGGAGTAAATCGTTTGATTTAGAAGAAAAGAAGGGGGTATGGGTGGATGTTAAGACCGAAGATCGGACTGGACTGGGATGATGTAACAGCACCGTTTAACAGTATCGCAATTGCCATGGCAAATGAAAAATATCATATCGATCCGCCACTTCGGCTTGAGGAGATTGATACCTGGGAAAACCGTGGACGTACAGGTATTATCAGGGAATTTTACGAGGACGAAGAACTCTATGCACGCCAGCAGGTTCCGGAGAAAAACAAAAAAGCTGTGTACCGTCTGATGGAAATTGCGGATGTTTATTTTATCACTGCGGTAGCACCGGCATTTATGGGAATCCGTGCAAAACAGATTCTTACAGCATTTCCGGAATTCCCGCCGGAGAATATTATTCTGGGCAATGCCAAGAATTTAGTGCAGTTTGATATCATCCTGGATGATGCCATTCATAATGTGCTTGAAACACCGGCCACGTATCCGGTACTGATGCGCAAGCCGTGGAACTGGAAGATGACAGGACTCCTGTCCGTGAATCAGATGAGTGAATTTGTTTCTCTGGTCAGGCAGATCATCCATGCCTCGCAGACGCGCACGATGGAAATAAAAAATCCATCGGTTCTGGCACTGGTAGGACCGTCCGGTTCCGGAAAAGACGCATTGACCAAAAAATTATGTCAGGAGGATCGCTTTGTCAATCCGAAAACCTACTGCACCAAGAAAAGCAGCAAGCATCATTATCTGACAAAAGAACAGTTTGCACAGCAGGATTTCTTTGAACGCACCATGTATGCCGGGGTGCATTACGGAACAAAAAAGGAAGATATCCAGGCGGTGCTTGACGATGGCAAGTATGCCGTCATGTCCCTGGATATGTGTGGCGCAATTGCCATGAAGCGGCATTTTCCGACCGCAATTATCTATGTGGCAAAAGATAAAGAAGACATGATTGCAGATATTGTGCAGTCGGATTTCCCTGTCGGGGAGAAAACCCTTCGTCTGTTGTCGCTGGATGCGGAGAAACGGAATCGTGAGATCTGCGATTTTGTCATTGATAACCGGGATGAACAGGGGAGTGAGCGCATTCTCCAGCTTCTGAATTTTTGATAAAATGACAATCAGATGATCCACAAAATTTGCGGAAGCAGTTCTTTTCTTATATTTTTTAATCCACAAAATTTGCAGAAACAATTCTTTCCCTTATATTTTTCCCAATCCACAGGAAGAAGGGGGACATTTCTTTCGGAAGAACAAATTTACAACTGCGCCGTAGTTCCATCATGTAACGTTAATAGCATAAAAGTAAAACCTTTGCCAAACCAACCTGAAATCAACATCGGCGCTGACTTGTAAATTTTTCTGTAGAAAGAGAATGTCCCCCTCCTTCCGTCGCATAGAGAAACCTTATATCTAAAACAACTCCCCCGCAAATCCGTCCCACTTGCCAAACCCAAAGGCTCCCAGCCCCCCGCAGTTAACCAGCAATTTATAAAGTTTTGAGATACTCCACAATACTTGTCACACTGTTGGCACCATCCGCCACCGCGGTCACAATCTGACGCAGCTTCTTGGTGCGGACATCTCCTGCCACAAAAAGCCCCGGCTGCTCCGTCACCCCGTCTTCTCCGGCACGCACATAGCCATGATCTAAATCCAGCACAGAAGCCACCGCATCGGTCTGCGGATTCATACCGACTGCGATAAAGATACCGCTGACCGGCAGTTCTTTTTCTTCTCCTGTTCCGGTGTTTGCGATTACCAGATGATCGACCATCTGCTCCCCACAGATTTCTTTCACCACGGTATCCGGCAGGAAGGTGATCTTCGGCTCATTTTCCACCTGTTCCTGCAATACTTTCGTACCACGCAGTTCCTGTCTGCGGTGAATCAGATACACTTTTTCACATCCGGCTGCCAGATACAGGGCATCTTCCAGCGCCACATCTCCACCGCCGACAACCGCCACTGTCTTGTTACGGAAAAAAGCTCCATCACAGGTTGCACAGTAAGACACCCCGGCTCCTGCCAGTGTTTCTTCTCCCGGCACCCCGAGTTTCCGGTGTCCGGCTCCAGTTGCCAGCAGTACCGTTTTTGTCTCATAGACGGTTCCGGAAGCACCGGTGATTTTCCACGTTCCGTCTGTATTTTTCTCTACGTTATCCACTTCATCGCTGATGAACGGAACCTCCAGTGCCTTTGCATGCTGCTCAAATTTCTGTGCCAGATCAAACCCATTGGTTTCCGGCAGTCCCAGATAATTATCAACTTCCTGCGTATAAATCATCTGTCCGCCACCCATCGGCTCTTTCTCTAAAACAACCACATCCAGACAGGCGCGCTTTGCGTAAACAGCTGCCGAAAGACCTGCCGGACCGCTTCCTATAATGACTAAATCGTACATGTTATTCCTCCTGATTTTCAAAAAAATCTATTTCATAAATAATGGCATTTTTATTCTTTCCTATTTTACCATACCCCTATACAATGCGCTATTTTCTTTTCTCCAATAATAACAAAATATGCTCCTTTTACAAAAATTTTACGTGATTCAGGGTTGAAAATTCCATTTACAAATGCTACCATAACCAAGGATTTAAATCCACAATCATAAAAATCTGAGTAATGGAGGTGAAATTCATGGACAGTAGCGATAGTTTTGGGCGAAGTAGACATTTGAATACCGATGCTTTTTTCACTGGCAAAATTATCGTTTTCACTGGAAAATGAATTTTGCCGATTCATGATGTTTAAAGCACTGGTAGGTGCTTTTTTTGTGCCTGAATATATAAAACTGTATACCTGAGCCCTTTTCTATTGTGCATATCCGCAGCATGATGTAGCTTTTGTTGCACATGATGACTGCACACACAAGGAAAGGAGAATTCATATGAACAAGAAATATTTAGAGCTTACAAAGCTGATCCGAAGCAAACAAAATGACCATGAAATCTTAAAATGCTTATCTAATTATCACGAAAACGACATTGCCGATATGCTTACGGTTATGACTCCAAAAGAAAGGAAACGTATTTATACGCTTCTGGAGCCACAGAAGATTGCGGAAATCTTCGCATATCTGGATGAACCGCAAATCTACTTTTCCGAACTCTCCGTCAAAGATGCCGCCAAAGTAGTTTCCCTGATGGATTCCGATGATGCCGTTGACGTCCTCGAAACGCTCGACGATAAAAAGAAATATGAAATCGTGGAAAACCTGGACAAAGCAGCCATAAAAGATGTAAAAATGCTGCTTTCCTATGACGATGACGAAATCGGAAGCTGCATGACAACCAACTACATCTGCATTCCAAAGGGACTTTCCGTCCGTCAGGCAATGAGCGAACTGGTCCGTCAGGCCGGGACCAATGACAATATTTCAACCATTTATGTACTGGATGAATCTTTGAAATTTGCCGGTGCTATTGATCTGAAAGATCTTATTATTGCAAGAAAACATGATGTGCTTGACGATATTATCGTCCGCTCCTATCCATCGGTAACCGATCACGAAAAAATTGATGACTGCATGGAAAAAATCATGGATTATTCGGAAGATTCCATTCCTGTCCTGTCGCAGGACGGTCATATGCTCGGTGTTATTACATCCGAAGATATCGTAGAGATGGTTGACAATGAGATGGGGGAAGATTACGCAAAACTGGCCGGTCTCACCGCCGAAGAAGATCTCAAAGAAACCACGGCACAAAGCATGAAAAAACGTCTTCCATGGCTTATCATCCTGCTGTTCCTCGGGATGCTCGTTTCCTCTGTTGTAGGTGTCTTTGAACATGTTGTGGCTGTTCTTCCAATCGTAATCTGTTTCCAGTCTCTTGTGCTTGACATGGCCGGGAACGTTGGTACCCAGTCTCTGGCAGTTACCATCCGCGTCCTGATGGATGAAACACTCACCGGAAAACAAAAACTTTTCTTACTGGTAAAAGAAATGAAAATCGGTCTTTTAAATGGTGGAATCCTTGGTATTATGGCACTTGCACTGCTTGGCATCTACATCCACCTGTTTAAGGGATACACCTGGATCGGAGCATTTGGCATCTCTGGCTGCGTCGGCATCTCGCTTCTCGTGGCAATGGTGATCTCAAGCCTCGTAGGTACTGTGATTCCCATGTTTTTCCATAAGATAAAAATTGATCCTGCGGTTGCATCCGGTCCACTCATTACAACCGTCAATGACCTTGTGGCTGTTGTGACTTATTATGGTCTGGCATTTTTGTTACTGATCATGTAAAAAGATAATCTCTGCACCATACTACCAAAAAATGCTGCCTGACAACAATATGGTACAGGCAGCATTTCTATTCAACAATTTCTAAGCTGCATAGGAGATATCGCTTACGCGAGATACCCCAGATAGAAAATCTATCCGCAGACGGATACCCTTTACTGAATAACCAGTTCTTCAATCGTCACATTTTTCTCTTTGTCAATGTCAAAAGCTTTAAGCACCGGCTGATCCATATCCATCAGAGAAAGAATCAGGTAATTGACCGTCGGATCATATGCCAGACGCTTATCTTCCTCGGACGGGCGTGACGGCGATTCCGGATGGGAATGCCAGTTGCCAAGCGGTACCAGATGGTTTATGCGCATATCTTTAACTGCGGCAAGCTGTTCCTTCGGGTTCATGGAAAAATGCTCATTGGTGTGATCCACATTCTCCAGAAGGTACACCTTCTCGATGATCTTTTTGTCACCGTCTTTGGTGCCTGCAATCAGACCACATGCCTCTTCCGGAAGGTTTTCCTTCGCATGAGCTAAGATTTTTTCATAGTCTGCTTTTTTCATGGTAAGCATAAAATTTTCCTCCTTACCTCTTTCAATGATCCGGGCACTCGATCTGCTCGTAATCAATCAGTTCTGTGATGGTCGGATGATCGCCACAGATTGCACACTTATGATCTGCCTTTGGCAGTTTGATCGTGTGGAATTCCATCTTTAACGCATCAAAAGTCAGAAGCTTTCCGGTTAAGAGATCGCCAACACCGATCAGGTACTTGATGGCTTCCATCGCCTGTAAGGATCCGATGACACCGCCCATTGCGCCGATGACACCTGCCTGCTTACAGGTCGGAACTGCATCCTTTGGTGGTGGATTTTTGAATACACAACGATAGCATGGTCCTTCTCCCGGAACATAGGTCATGAGCTGACCCTTGAACCGGATAATTCCTGCATGGGAGAATGGCTTCTTTGCCATTACACAGGCATCGTTGATTAAGAATTTTGCCGGGAAGTTATCGGTTCCATCAATGATGAAATCATAATCTTTAATGAGATCCATAATATTTTCAGAAGTAACGAACTCACGGTATGTATTTACGGTTACATCCGGGTTCATTGCATTCATGGTCTCTTTTGCAGATTTTACTTTTGCTTTTCCTACATCCGCAGTGCCGTGAATGATCTGACGCTGTAAGTTGGACAGATCCACTTCATCTGCATCCACAATACCGATGGTGCCCACACCGGCTGCGGCAAGATACATTGCTGCCGGTGCACCAAGTCCGCCTGCACCGATAATCAAAACTTTTCCGTTGAGGAGCTTTTTCTGTCCCTTCACACCAACCTCCTGCAGGATGATGTGACGGCTGTAACGCTCCATCTGCTCATTGGTAAATGCCATTAGAAGCTTCCTCCTCCCATGAAGTATAAGAATTCAACTACATCGTTTTCCTTTAATGTTACGTTTGCAAGATCGTGATTTTCTACAAAATCATCGTTTACGGTAACGGTCACATATTCCGGATTTTCAACCTTCTCATCAACAACGAGCTGTGCCAGCGTCGTTCCCTCTTTGATATCTTTTACGTTTCCTGCGATTGTTACTTTCATCGGTAACTCCTCCTAAATATATTTTTTCACAATTTCTTCCAGTTCCGGTTTCTTAATCAGACCGCGCACACGCTCTGCTTCCTTTCCATCTTTGAAAAACAGGATGGTCGGAGAAACCATAACGGAATACTGTTCTGCCAGTTCCCCGTCAAAATTTGCATTGACTTTGACCACTTTTAAGCGATCCTCATAATCATCTTCGATATCGCCAAGAATCGGTGACATCTGTTTGCACGGAATGCAGGAATCGGAATAAAACTCCACCAGTACCGGTGTAGAAGCCTGCAAAACCTCCGCTTCAAAATTATCTTTACTTACTCTTGCTGCCATGCGCTTAACCTCTCTTGTCTACTCTTCGAGTTTCTTTACAATAAGGTCATAAGTTCCATCTTCATTGTCGATCAGCTTTAATACCTGCTGTCCCTCTTCCTTGAAACTTCTCGGTACATTCTGCACCGGCTCTCCATCATTCATATGTACGGAAAGCACCTGTCCGATCTCTAACTCTTCCATGGCTACCTTTGCCTTGACAAACGTCATCGGGCAGACCACACGTTTCCGGTCCTCGTCATTCTTCAATTGTTTGCCGAGGCGCATCAGGCAAAGGCGGTCGGCGATCATGATCAGGATCACGCGTACGTCTTCGGCAAACGAGAACAGCAGTTTATGGAAGTTCTCGGAGTCGACAGCCGTATTGCGGGCGTAAAGATCCGAAGTCTTCAGCAGACGGCTGATGATCAGGGTGACATCCGCATCGAATGTAGTCTTCACTTCATCTAAAGTAATGATCTTTTTCATGACCGGACGGTAAAGCAGGAGTGCGATGACCGAGGTGCGTTTCAACCCGATCTCTACGGTGGCGATCAATGCCGTGTCGATATTGCGGAGCAGGCCGTTAATGCCGTTTTTGTCTCGTCCGTAACAATCCAAAGCCACAACCCGCTTCATCAACTCTTTCATTTTACTCAGATCTTCTTTTTTCAGGAAAGAGTACAGATGGCGTAATAATTGCTTGTACTTGGAGAAAAACTGTTTTTTCTCCTCTTCGGTAAAGAACGGTTGTATATCCATAGTCGTCTGTCTTTTTACAGCTTGTTTGTGGGCTGTCCGTAAAACATACCGTAAAAATAAGTTTTTCTCCGAATATCAGTGCAATTCTAATGGTATTTTTATACATTTGCGATATACATAGGCCGGAAGGGCCTTGTAGCGTGTCTGATTATTAACTAATTAAAAAGATATACTATGTTAAACGCAAAAGACTTAGAGTTACTGGCGGCTAAAGGAATCAGCGAAAAGCAGATTGAAGAGCAGTTGGCTTGTTTCGTGAAAGGGTTTCCTTTTCTGGAAATTACAGCTTCGGCGTCGGTCGAGAGAGGGATTATGGTAATCCCGCAGGAGAAACAGGCTACCTATATGGATGCCTGGGATGCTTATCTGGCAAAGAATAAGAAGATCGTGAAGTTCGTGCCGGCTTCGGGTGCGGCAAGCCGTATGTTCAAGAATCTGTATGAATTCCTGTCTGCCGACTATAACGAGCCTCGGAATGCGTTTGAGAAGAAGTTTTTTGATGATATCAGGAAGTTTGCCTTCTATGATGCCTTGAACCGGGCTTGCATCGAGAATGAAGCAAAAGATATTCCTGCACTAATCGCTCTCGGACAGTATAAGGCTGTTGTCTCCAACCTGCTGGAGTCGAAAGGACTGAACTACGGACAGCTTCCGAAAGGTCTGTTGCTTTTTCATTCTTATCCGCAGACAGCCCGTACGGCGATGGAAGAACATCTGGCCGAAGGTGCGATGTATGCGAAGAACAATGCCGGCGAAGTGAATATACATTTCACTGTGTCGCCCGAACATAAGGCGCTGTTCGAACAGTTGGTTGCTGCAAAGACGGGAGATTATGAAGAGAAATTCTCTGTCAAATACGATATTTCTTTCAGCGTGCAGAAACCGAGTACCGATACGATTGCTGCCGATATGGAAAACAATCCGTTCCGCGACAAGAACGGTAACCTGTTGTTCCGTCCGGGTGGCCACGGTGCTTTGATCGAAAACCTGAACGATGTAGATGCCGATGTGGTGTTTGTCAAGAACATCGACAATGTGGTTCCGGACAGTTTCAAATGCTCGACCGTTATCTTCAAGAAGGTGATCGCCGGTGTGCTGGTCTCTTTGCAAGAACGCATCTTTAAGTATTTGGAGCTGATCGACAGCGGCAAGTATTCGCACGACCAGGTGGAAGAGATGATTCATTTCCTGCAGGAGGAGCTGTGCGTGAAGAATCCGGAAACGAAGTTGTTGGAAGATGCCGAGTTGATCCTTTATATTAAGAGTAAGCTGAACCGCCCGTTGCGTGTCTGCGGTATGGTGAAGAATGTCGGTGAGCCGGGCGGTGGTCCGTTCTTGGCTGTCAACCCGGATGGAACTGTCTCTCTGCAAATTCTCGAAAGCTCGCAGATCGATTTGAAGGATCCCGAAAAGAAAGCGATGTTCGAAAAGGGCACGCACTTCAATCCGGTGGATCTGGTATGCGCGTTGAAGAACTATAAGGGCGAGAAGTTCAACTTGCCGGATTATGTAGATAAGAATACCGGCTTTATCTCTTGTAAGAGCAAGGACGGCCGCGAATTGAAAGCATTGGAATTGCCTGGTTTGTGGAATGGTGCGATGAGCGACTGGAATACAATCTTTGTTGAAGTGCCTATCGAAACCTTCAATCCTGTTAAGACGGTAAATGATCTGCTGCGGCAGGAACATCAATAAACAAAAAAGCCGTCCGAAATGAATCGGACGGCTTTTTCGTATGGCAATAGAACCACAGAGATTACACTCTTCTTTCTTTGATTCTTGCTTTCTTACCGGTAAGAGCACGCAGGTAATACAATTTAGCGCGACGTACTTTACCAAACTTGTTAACAGTGATGCTTTCGATAAACGGAGATTCGATCGGAAAAATACGTTCTACACCTACGTTTTCAGACATCTTACGCACTGTGAAGCGTTTTTTGTCACCATGACCTGAGATGCGGATTACGACACCTCTGTACTGCTGGATACGTTCTTTGTTACCTTCTTTGATACGGTAAGCTACTGTAATAGTGTCACCACTCTTGAATGCAGGAAATTCCTTTTTCGTAGCAAACGCTTCGTTTACAACTTTAATTAAATCCATTGTTTTATAGCTTTTTAATTGTAATTTTTAATGAAACGCAATATAACGGGCTACTTGTCCCGACAGAGATTACGCAAAGCGGATGCAAAGTAACGAAATAATTATTTGATACGCAAGTAGCAGTCTGAAATAAATTTTACTTCAGCCACTTATCGGCAAACTTAATGTAGTTCTCCCAGTCGAAATCCGTCACATCATGCACTCCGGTACGATTGTGGTAGGCGACACGGTTCATGATCGGCATGTTGACCGTCGGCATCGTGGTCGTTTCCAGTCCTTTCATTCCGTAGAGCTTATAGACTTCTCCGGCGTATGCGGTTGAAAGAAATTCACCTTTCGGATCGGACCAGCGGTCTTCTTCGGCGCTTGCCACATAAAGGGGGCGGGGAGCGATGAGGGCCAATAGCTCGTGCTGGTCGATCGGCAGTTCACCTTCTTTCTTGTTATACCTGCGGAAGTTCTTGCAGAACCAGTGAGGGAAAGCGTGGTTGATCCGGTTGACAGTTTCACCCACCTGCCGTCTGGATAGGGCTGCTCCGCCACATCCGGATTCGTTGGAGATGACGATTGCAAAACGCGGATCGGTAGCGCCAGCCCAAAGGGAGGTTTTGCCCAAGCGGGAATGTCCCATCAGGATGATTTTGGAGGCATCGACCTGCCAGTCTGTTTCGAGGTAATCCATCACCCGACTGTAACCCCATGCCCAGGCAGCGATTGCTTGTCCGCCGTCTGCCGGAATGTCTCCTTCAGATGGATGACCGAAGAGGGCGAGAATACTTTCCGCATATCTGTCCTTGCTGTCGGGGAAGAAGTCGAAGTAATGGACGGTGGCCAACCCGTAACCGGCGTCGATGATCTTTTCCACCGGCCAGCGCGATGCTTGGTTGCCGCGTGGGCGGTCGGAATATTGCGACGGGATGATGTCCGGGTCCGAAGAAACTGTCTGATTCCCCTGGAAGTTGAAATGCAGGAATACCGGCACTTTTGTTTTGACATGGTTCGGCAGATACATCAGCAGCAGGGCTTTCCGTTCTATACCATTATGGCTGAATGTGATTTCGATCTGTTTGCGGGTGGCACTGCCGTTGAGGGCACTGTGGTTGTCGTCCAACTTTTTGTAGGACACATCCACCTTGTCCGCCGGCATCTTTCCGTATACCTGTTCGGCAAAGACGGACAGCAGTTCCGGCCGTCTGGTCTGTTCCCATTGCTGCACGGTTGTTATTTCCCGGCCGTCGCTAGTCTTTAACAGAGCGGGCAGGGTATAAGGGGGAATTTTGCTTTCGTCGTAATTCGCTTCATCGGCTTCCTGGGCATGTCCCGCCAACAAGCTGCAAGCCCAAAGGTACAGGAGGAATATGGTTTGTCTCATGACAATTGATTTTTAATTATTGTTTTTTAATGATTGGCTCTCTCATATCTGTGAATAAGGCAACGGCGAGAGGAACAGGCTGGTGTTCCGAGTGGCCGTATAGGCATATTCCGGTAGGTTCTTGATCCGCTGCCAGTCCGGATGTGCCCGGAATTTGTCCCAGGCGGCATTGCGTGTCGGTTCGTCCTTGTACCAGGTGAGGTACATCACCGCCGGCATGATCGGACCGGCCAGTACCTCTCCGTAGCAAACGGAGTTGATGCCGACCTTGTCGAAGACATCTATTTCATCTTTATTGAACATCGCGACTTTCCGCTGGTTGGCTTCTTCGTTGGGACTGTGGTACGTCCTGAGTTCGAACAGCGTCCGGTTCTTGTCCGGCATCAGAAGGGAAGGTACTTTGTCGAAAGCTTCGCACAGGAAACTTTCGAAATTGAAGTAAGCCGGGTTGGGAGCCGTCTTGTCGAAATAAGGCTGTGCCGCTTTCCTGAATACCGTGTCGTCCCAGATGGTCCGTTTCACCCGGTGGTAAGTCGTGATGTTGGGATAAATGAACAGCAGTAGACGCCGTTCTTTTTCCTCTTTCTTATAAGGGACGAAAGCGCCTGCTTTGATATTCTTCCGGTTATAGGCAGGGATCAGTGTGTCGCGGAAAAAGCCGTCCAGGCCGTCCGCATCTTCTTCCAGTGTGTAGATTCGCCATTCGTATAGCTGCTTTCCGGATGGAGCGGGTTTTTCGGAGGTTGCGGCTATCCCCTTGATGGCCGGAAGCGTAGCCAACATACCTGTCAGCTTCATAAAGTGCCTTCTTTGCATGGTTCTATAGAATTTAGATTAAAAAATAGTTAGTAAACACTTCAAAGGTAGGAAATATCAGGGTAATTTCCGTACATTTGTTTTGATTTATGATTTATGAATTATGATTTATTAGAAAGACATTGTGATCATTATTTATAAATCATAAATTATAAATCATAAATTTCAACTCTTTCGATGAAGAAAATATATATCTTTTTATTTAGTTGTGTTACCGTTCTTTCCGCTGTCGCACAGACGACGCCGAACCTTTACCGGGCAGTGGACAAGGAGAAAATGAATCACTGGGTGGACTCCGTCTTCGATGCGATGAGTTATGACGAACGTATCGGGCAACTCTTTATGATCATCGCCAATCCGAAATCCGACACCCGCAATATGCAACGCCTGATGCGTTATGTCAACGAAATAAAGATTGGCGGCATCCTTTTCCATAAAGGTGATCCGGTCACGCAGGCCGAGGTGACGAACCGCCTGCAAAAAGCCTCCCGTGTCCCGATGCTCGTGTCGTTGGACGGCGAATGGGGACTTTCCATGCGCCTCTCCGGTACGACCCGTTTCCCGAAGAACATGATGTTGGGGGCGATTGAGGATAACAGCCTGATAACCGAATACGGCAAGGAAGTCGCCCGGCAGTGCAAGGAGATGGGAATCCATATCAATTTCGCACCCGATATGGATGTCAACAGCAATACCGACAACCCGGTGATCGGCCTCCGCTCCTTCGGCGAGAATCCTGAGGCGGTGGCTGACAAAGGGCTTGCGTATGCCCGTGGGCTGGAAGGGCAGGGCATCCTGTCTGTCGCCAAGCATTTCCCCGGACATGGCGATACCGCCGAAGATTCCCATTATACGCTGCCTGCCGTTCATCATGACCGGGCACGCCTGGACAGTGTGGAGTTGCTGCCTTTCAAGCGTTATATCTATGACGGCTATGCCGGCGTGATGACCGGACACCTGTATGTCCCGGCGTTGGACAAGGCACGCAATAAGCCGGTCTCCATGTCCCGTGCCGTCGTCACCGACCTGCTGCAAAAAGAGCTCGGATTCCGAGGGCTGTGCTTTACTGACGCTTTGGCTATGAAAGGTGCTACTACCCGTAAATCCGATAACCCTTCCGTAATGGCGCTATTGGCGGGCAATGACATCCTTTTGGCTCCGACTGCGCCGATTAACGACTTTGCAGCCGTGAAGGAGGCCTTGGAAGAGGGTATTTTGGACAGGGAAGAGATAGAAGTGAAGATCATCAAGATCCTGCAATATAAATACATCGCAGGGCTGAACGACTATCGCCCGGTCGAGACGAAGGGATTGTCCGAACGCCTGAACTCTCCCCATGCCGCATGGTTGGCCGCCAAGTTGAATGAAGAAGCGATCACCCTGCTGAAGAACGAGGGCGACATCATCCCGTTGAAGCAGCTCGATAAGAAAAAGATCGCCGCCCTGTCTATCGGTGACGGGGTAGGGAACGAGTTCCAAAAGATGCTGGGGCGCTACGACTCGGTCGCCTGTTTCAGCATCAGCCGGAATGCGACGGCAGCCCAAGTGCAGAGTGTATATAAGAAATTGGAGAAATACGATGTGGTCATTTGCGGCGTGCATACGGTCCGCATTCCGGAAAGCCCGGCTCTGCGCGAGCTGGCGGCAAAGAAGGAACTGGTCTATGCTTTTTTCACCTTGCCCTATTTTTGTAAAGCATATAAACCTTCCATCCTGAAAGCCAAAGCGGTCGTGATGGCCTACGAGGGCACACCGCTTGCTCAGAAATATGCCGCGCAAGCCATTTTCGGCGGTATTGCGGTTAAAGGAAAGCTGCCGGTTTCCATCCCTACCCTCTACACGGCTGGGACGGGTGTGTTTACCGAAAAGACACGTCTCGGTTATCACGAGCCGGAAGAAGTGGAGGCAAGTCCCGAACGTTTGGACGTGATCGCCTCTATCGTGGAAGACGGTTTGGAACAGAAGGCGTTTCCCGGTTGCCAGGTGCTCGTTGCCAAAGATGGCATGATTATCTATGACAAATCGTTCGGCTATTTCGACTACGACAAGAAACAGGCTGTTGATGAAAACTCCGTCTACGACCTGGCTTCTTCCTCCAAAGCGGCGGGGACCTTGCTAGCCGTAATGAAAGCTTATGACGACAAGAAGTTCACACTGAACAATAAGATCTCCGATTTTATACCCGAACTAAAGGATTCGGATAAAAAGAATTTAGCTGTCAAAGACCTCCTCTACCACCAGTCCGGGCTGACGCCGACTATCAACTTCTATCTGAACGCGATCGACAAGGATAGTTATAAAGGCAGCCTGTACAGTAATGCGAAGAACCAGGCGCATCCGGTCCGTTTCGACGCCCGGACCTATGTGCGCAACGACTTCTCTTTTCTTCCCAATCTGGTATCTGCCCGGAAAAAGCCGGGCTTTACGACAGAGATCGCCCGTAACATGTATCTGCACGACTCTTTTAAAGACACCATTATCCAGGAGATCAAGGACTCGCGCCTCGGCGTGCGGGGCAAGTACAAATACAGTTGCATCAATTTCATCCTGTTGAAGATGATGGTGGAAAAGCAGATGCGGCAGCCGATGGACCGCCTGTTGCATGACATGTTCTTCAGCAAGCTTGGAGCTTGGCATACGGCCTACAATCCGTTGCATATCCTCGACACGATGCAGATCGTCCCGACCGAAAACGACCATTTTATCCGTCGGCAACTGCTTCGCGGCTATGTGCATGATGAGGCAGCCGCTTTCCAGGGGGGCGTTTCGGGCAATGCCGGGCTTTTCTCCAACGCCAACGACTTGGCGAAAGTGCTGCAACTCTATCTGAATCAGGGAAGCTACGGAGGTGAACAATACCTATCCAAAGAAACCTGCCGTCTTTTCACCCAAAGTAAAAGTCCGACCTGTCGCCGCGGCTTAGGTTTCGACAAGCCGGTAGCCGGTGGGGGTAAAGCATCTCCTTGCGGCAGCCTGGCTCCCGCCTCCGTTTATGGGCATACCGGTTTTACCGGCACTTGCTTTTGGGTGGACCCGGATAACAACCTGCTGTATATCTTCCTGTCCAACCGTGTGAACCCGACACGGGCCAACAACAAGCTAGGTTCGCTGGATATCCGCACACGTATCCAAGACGCAATCTATAAAGCAATCAAATAATTCATAAATCATAATTCCCCTAAAGATGTTATTCGGACACGGTGACGACCACTATAATTCACAGAAAGAGGTAAAGATAAATTTCAGTTCAAATGTATGGCATGGAGCCGATCTCCGCACACTCAGGGAACACCTGAACGAGCAGTTTTATGAACTCACGCGTTATCCGGAACCGGATGCTTCTTCCCTGAAAAGGCTGCTTGCCCGCTGCTATGAGGTGGAGGAGGAGAATATAGTGGTTACGAACGGTTCCATCACGGCATTCTATCTGCTGGCGCAAACCTGGAAAGGGGCGAAATCCGCTATTGCCGTTCCCTCTTTTGCGGAGTATGAAGATGCTTGCCGCCTGCACGGGCATGAAGTCAGTTTCTTTCCGACCTCGTGCGACCTGTCCGGCCTCTCGCTGGAAGGACAGGATTTCTGCTGGATCTGTAACCCGAACAATCCGGACGGCAGACTGATCCGCCGGGCCGAACTGCTGGCATTGATCGAGGCGAACCGGCAGACCGTCTTTATCATCGATCAGGCATACGTCGCTTTCACGACGGAAAGGTTGTTGGAACCTTCGGATGTCTGCAACCATCCGAACCTGATCCTGATACAATCTATTTCGAAAGCGCATAATATACCGGGACTCCGTATCGGCTACCTGATCGCTTCTCCGGATAAGGTCGAGCAGATAAACCGGTACATCATTCCCTGGTCTGTCAATGCAATTGCTGTGGAAGCCGGCAAGTACATCTTGACGCATCCGGAGCAATATATCCTGCCCATCCGTGAATGGCAACGCGAGACAGCCAGCCTGATCGACCGGCTGAATGAACTGGGCGACTTGGAAGCATTACCGACATCCGTAACTTTCTTCTTGGTCCGCCTGAAAAAAGGGACGGCCGCTGGGTTGAAACAGTATCTGTGGGATCGTCATGGTCTGCTGATCCGCGACGCCTCCAATTTCCGCAGCCTGGATGAAACCTATATCCGTATATCGGCACAGACAGCAGCCGAGAACCAAGTACTCGTTGATGCGATACGGGAATGGCTTTCCATCTTGCCTTGATATCGGCTTGCCTTTCACCTTGATGTTATTTCGAGGGATTGTTTCTCGTTCATGAAGATGCCTGAAATATTTGTAAGCTGACAAGATTGGAAAAGTTAGCAGGTAGGAGGAACATTACCTTTGCGAAGTAAAAACAGAAAAATAACATGCAAAAACGGCAGTAAAATAGGTGAAACCGGGCGGTTTTTATTGTCCGGCACGGTACTTTAGTTGCCGGACACCCCCATGTTGCCATCCTTTACATCCGGGTGTAGAGAGCTGGTACATCCGGGTGTTAAGGAGGGTAACATGGGGGTGTTTACGGAATTATGTGCTTGTTTCTGCTAAAAAAGAAAGAGCTTTTTGATTTTAAACATAGGTGGTTTGGAGATCACCCTTGCTGTTCCTTAGTACGGAATGCCAGCGCGTACATGCGCATCTGCTTGACCATTGCCACCAGGCCGTTCGAGCGGGTAGGGCTGAGATGCTCTTTCAAGCCGATCTTTTCAATGAAGTAAAGATCGGCATCCAGTATTTCCTGCGGGGTGTGGTCGGACAGGATGCTGATCAGCAAAGAGACGATCCCTTTGACGATTACCGCATCGCTCTCGCCTTTGAACAGGATCTTGCCATCTACGTAATCCGCCTGCAGCCAAACACGGCTCTGGCAACCTTCGATCAGGTTGCTTTCCGTTTTATACTTTTCCTCCAAAGGGGGAAGCGAGTTACCCAAGTCTATCAGTAACGCATACTTGTCCATCCAGTCGTCGAAGTCTGCAAACTCTTCGATGACGTTGTTTTGAAGTTCATTGATTGTCATTTCTGTTCTATCTTTTATCTGTTATATACAACTTCGAGTACTGTCTGGCCGACGGCTTTCAGTACGTTTTTGTCTATATTGCTCATGTTGTCGTTCTGCGTATGCCAATGGTCACGGAAACCTTTGTCCGAGTTCGGATCATAGTTGATGATATCCAGGCAAGGAATACCGGTTTCTTCGATGACTGCTTCATGGTCGTCTGTCACGCCTCCGCCGTTTGCGTTGATGAAATATTTGCCGTATCCTAAGTTACGGGCCGCTTCCCATACTTCATCCACATAACGGGCGGCATATTTCATCGAAATATATTCTTTATAGAAGACCGCATCTTTGGCGCCGACCATGTCGAGTAGAATACCGAATTCGGCTTTGTAGCCCGGTTTGTGTGGGTTCTTCCCCCAGAAGCGACTGCCGAGGCACCAGGTGTCGCTCGTGTCGTTGTACCTGTCTTTAGCAAATTCGGGCGTCCCGTAGTCTTCGGCATCAAAGAAGATGATGTCTACCCCTGTTTCGGGAGCCTTCATTCCTATTTGTCGGGCGATTTCCAACAAGGCGCCTACACCGCTTGCACCGTCATCAGCCCCATCCAACGGTTTCTTATGGTTGGCAGGGTCGGGATCGTGGTCTGAATAAGGACGCGTGTCCCAATGGGCGAAAAGCAGGATGCGTTTGTCTTTATCGGGATTGAAGGAACCGATGATGTTACGTGATTCCAATGGGGTTCCATCGTAAGCTGTAAGTGTAGCTTCCTGTTCGTATACTTGTGCTCCGAAACGTTTCAGCTCGGATGCTAGGTAGTCGCCACAAGCCTTATGAGCTGGCGTGTTCGGGACACGGTAACCGAATGATACTTGTTTTTCGACATAAGCATAAGCACTGTCCGCATCAAACAATGGGGCGGTTGTTGCTGGAGCTTTCTTCACTTCCGTTACGGGAACTGTTGTCTCGCTGGTTCCTTTCTGACCGCATGCGAACAGGGTCATGGAGAATAATAATAAAATCAGTTTAGTCATATCTTGTCGTTTATAAGGAGTTATCGGGAGCGGATTGCGCTTTGTTCATCACGCGCAACAGATTACCTCCCCATATTTTAGCAATATCATTTTCTGTATATCCTTCTTTTAGAAGACGCATTGTGATGTTTATCAGTTCGTTGCTCGCCCGGCAGCCGATCAGTTCGCCGTCACCGTCAAAGTCGGAACCTATCCCGACATGGTTGATCCCGATCAGGTCTACGATATGGTCGATATGACGGATCGCATCGCTCAGGGACGCTTTTTCGGCATCTTCGTTGATGAATCCTTTGTAGAGGCATATCTGTGCGACGCCACCTTGTTCGGCGAGCGCCTTCAGTTGTTCGTCCGTCAGGTTGCGCGGATGGTTGCAAAGCGCGCGGGCAGAAGAATGGGAGGCGATGATCGGGTAGGTGCTTGTTTCAAGTGCGTCATAAAAGGTACTTTCGGCGGCATGCGAGATATCGACCAATACCCCTGTCTCATTCATTTTGCGGACGACTTCTTTCCCGAAAGGACTGAGGCCGTTCCATTCCGCGTCTCCTCTTGCTGAGTCGCATATGTCGTTGCTCCCGTTGTGGCAGAGAGTGATATAGGAAACTCCCATTTTCCGGAAACGGGTGATATTCTCGATGTCCTTGCCTATCGCATATCCGTTTTCCACGCCTAACATGATCGCTTTCTTTCCGGCGGCTTTCAGTACGTGGACTTCCTGTGGCGTGTAGGCGATGCACATGCGTGTACGGTTCAACTCCATTTGCCGGTGTATTTCCTGCAGGCGGTTCATGGCGAAACTAGTTGCTTTCAGCAGTGAAGCGTCGTCTCTCGGTCCCTGCGGAATATAGGCTACCATGATCGTCGCGTCAATCAGCCCCTCTTCCATGAAAGGGAGGTTTACCTTACCGCCTTCTTTCAACCCGATGTTGAATTCACCCGGAAAGATCATTGGAGTGTCGGTATGGGAGTCGAGCGTCACGTTCCTGTGGTGGATGTATTTGGCCTTTTTGAATAGGCGGGACGATTCGACATGATGCTTGAAAAGTTTCAACATCTGTTCATCGTCATTGGCAGCCATCGCTTCGGGGTGCCACTGGACACTGAATATTTCTTTTTCCGGATGCTCCATCGCTTCGTTGATCCCATCGGGAGCTGTCGCCGTAGTGATAAATTCGGGAGCCGGCTCTTTGATTGCCTGGTGATGAAAAGAGTTGACCAAAAGTTCTTTTTCACTGTCCAGCATGGTGCGGAGCTTAGAGGGGCCTTCGTTCAGTGTGACGGAATGGGAAACCTGTTCGCGGGAAAGCGTCTGGCTGTGTTTCAGTAACTTTTGATTGTGTTGGGTATGGATATCCTGGTATACGTTGCCGCCAAATGCGACGTTCAGTATCTGGTGGCCGCGGCATATTCCCATGACCGGCAACTGGCGGTTGGTCGCCAAGCGGAGCAGTATCAGGTCGTATTCATCCCGGTAGGTATCTACATCCTGCAAGGCGGGAATTGGTTCTTCCTGCATGTAAAGCGGGTTGATATCGCCACCACCGCTCATGACCAGCCCGTCCAACCCGTTCACTATTGCCGTCAACGCTTCGATATCCGTAATGACCGGGATCAGAACCGGAGCACCTCCAGCTTTCAGTACCGCCTGTACATAGGTTTCTGCTATGCAGGAAAGTCCGTCTTTCCGATTGGCGGATATTCCTATACGGGGAGGTTGAAGATTTTCTTTTTTCGGAATATAATGATCTACTTCCCTGTAGATGGCCTCTAAATTCGGACGACGGAGCTTCATGTATTTATGATTTATGATTTATAATTTATGAATTATGATTTATAATTTATGATTTATTATCGGTGCATAAATCATAAATTATAAATCATAAATCTTTACGCATCGATGTTTGCGTACGTTGCATTTTCTTCGATGAATTCGCGGCGCGGGCCGACATCTTCACCCATCAGCATGGCGAATATCTGGTCAGCTTCGGCAGCACTGTCGATCGTGATCTGTTTCAGCGTACGGTTTTCCGGGTTCATGGTCGTATCCCACAACTGATGGTCGTTCATTTCTCCCAAACCTTTGTATCGCTGTGTGTGGATCTGGTTTTCGTTACCGCCGCCATATTTGTCGATGAATGCTTGACGTTGTTGGTCAGTCCAGCAATATTCTTCCACTTTGCCTTTCTTGCATAGGTAGAGAGGAGGAGTGGCCAGATAGACATATCCGTTTTCGATCAGCGCACGCATACGGCGGAAGAAGAAAGTAAGAATCAGGGTGGCAATGTGGCTTCCGTCCACATCGGCATCGGTCATGATAATCACTTTGTGGTAGCGCAGTTTGCTCAGGTTTAATTCTTTCGGATCTTCTTCGGTACCGATGGTGACACCCATTGCGCGGAAGATATTCTGGATTTCTTCGCTTTCGAATACCTTGTGGTCCATCGCCTTTTCGACGTTTAGGATCTTACCGCGGAGCGGCAGGATGGCCTGGAAGTTACGGTCGCGTCCCTGCTTGGCTGTACCGCCTGCAGAGTCTCCTTCGACGAGGAACAGCTCGCAAAGTGCGGCGTCCTTTGAAGAACAGTCGGCCAGCTTACCGGGAAGACCGCCGCCTGTCATCGGTGATTTGCGCTGTACCAGTTCGCGAGCTTTGCGGGCAGCCTGGCGTGCTTGGGCTGCAAGGATCACTTTGTCGACGATTATCTTGGCTTCCTTAGGATGTTCTTCCAGGTAGTAGCCCAATGCTTCGCCGATAGCCTGGTCTACGGCACCGGTTACTTCGTTGTTTCCCAACTTTGTCTTGGTCTGCCCTTCGAACTGTGGCTCTGCCACTTTAATAGAGATGACCGCTGTCAGACCTTCGCGGAAGTCGTCGCCGGAGATTTCAACCTTTGCTTTTTCAAGCAGCTTGGAGTCGTCGGCATATTTTTTTAGCGTACGGGTCAAACCGCGGCGGAAACCGGCCAGGTGAGTACCTCCTTCTATGGTGTTGATATCGTTTACATACGAAAATACGCTTTCGTTGAATGAAGTGTTGTAAGTCATGGCGACTTCGACCGGAATACCCTGCTTTTCCGTAACGATGTGGATCACATCCGGGATCAGTTGCTCTTTGGAGCGGTCGATGTAGCGAACGAATTCTTTCAACCCTTCTTCCGAACGGAATATTTCAGATTTGTAGCTGCCGTCTTCCTTTACGACGCGTTTATCTGTCAGGCTAAGTGTGATGCCTGCATTCAGGAATGCCAGCTCGCGCAGACGTGCAGCTAAAATCTCGTACTTATACTCGGTCACGGAGAAGATACTTCCGTCCGGTTTGAACATGATGGTTGTACCGGTCACATCTGTCTCGCCGATCACTTCGATAGAATGAAGTGGCTTACCACAGGAGAATTCCTGCATGTGGACTTTTCCATCGCGGCGGACTTCTGCTCTCAGGTAAGTGGAAAGTGCGTTTACACAGGATACACCTACGCCGTGCAAACCTCCTGAAACCTTGTAAGAGCCTTTGTCGAATTTACCTCCTGCATGGAGCACGGTCAATACGACTTCAAGCGCTGACACGCCTTCTTTCTCATGAATATCTACCGGAATACCACGGCCATCGTCTGTAACAGAGATGGAGTTATCTTCGTTTATCACTACGTCAACTTGGGTACAAAATCCGGCCAGTGCTTCGTCAATAGAGTTGTCAACAACTTCGTATACTAAATGGTGGAGACCTTTCTCGCTGGTATCGCCAATATACATGGACGGTCTCTTACGCACTGCCTCTAACCCTTCAAGTACCTGAATACTATCCGCAGAGTACTCTGTGGAAGTATTCTTAATTTCTTCACTCATGAGTCTTTATCGTTTAAAATCTGTAATTATCTGTCTGTCTAAAAAAAGCTAACAAATATAGTGAAAATAATTAACTTAGAAGGTATAGGGAGTGTGAAAATAGTCAAACGGAGGTGTATAACAAAAAAAGAGACAAAGTCAAACTTTGTCTCTTTAAAAAAGGTAGCCCGTGGGGGAATCGAACCCCCCTTTCAAGAATGAAAATCTTGCGTCCTAA
>OGZZ01000242.1_pt1 | contig 42859 bp, 43 predicted proteins | sample 1577021 | NCBI WGS metagenome assembly OGZZ01 (sample SAMEA3541526, study PRJEB24748) | human gut metagenome | biome: human gut; feature: human-associated habitat; material: faeces | place: China | collected 2012
ATTGCCCGCAGCTATCATGTAAACATAGTACGGCTTGCCCTCGGCACGCTTCTTGCCCATGAACTGGAAAACTGGTTCGTCTGCCGGAGTTCGAGAGGGAAGATCAGTTTCGATTGAACATCGTGGGCTGTGCTATGCTCTGCGCGTTCATTCTTTCCATGCCGCAGCGGCCGGAGGTGGAGCGCCTGACGGACTATTATGCCAAAGTGATGATGACCGTTCCTATGCGGTGGTTTTGCCGCATGAGCGGTAAGCGCAAGTTCAGCGAAGAAAATATTGCGGTGATGAAGGCCGCCGCAGCACTGAAAGCCGCAGACCGCAACCCGTATTCCTGGAACATGGATTTTATCGAATACCCCGACGAAAGCGGCTATGAGGGGCGCTTTACCAAGTGCGGCATCTGTACGCTGATGCGCGAGCTGGGACTGTACGACCTCACGCCTGCAATGTGTCATTTGGATTACACGATGGCAGAGGCAGGCGGTGCGGCAGATTTTGTGCGGGAGTATACACTCGCCGCCGGCGGCCCGTACTGCGACTGCGGATATAAAAAGAAAACGCAAGATTGATACCGCCATAAAAAGCGCTATGCATGTATTCTGCTGAATAAGATTTACTTTGCCGATTGACAGGTTATTACGGATAGGAGACCCGCTCGTTTCGATAGGAAACGAGCGGGTTTTATGTATAAAAACCCACCTGCATGGAAAACTGAAATGAGAGTTTCGGGAAATATATATTATACCAGAAAGCTCAGAGAGGAGAGTTTTCATGCAGGGTATAGAGCAGGCAAAAAAACAGGCTGCAGAGGAGATCTGGCTCAGCTATTTCAACGAGCAGGCGTATGCGGCGGGACTGATCGACGAGAAAACGCGGAACAGGATTCGGGTGGCACTGGTGCGGGCTAAAGCAAAGAAGCAGGGCACGTAAGTGCCCTGCTTTTATGCCGGCGGTACAATTTTCACTCGGTGATATGTTGTCTTTTACAGAAGTGTCAGGAAATCAACAGGCGTCCAAATGTGGTAGACAATCCCATTCTTCTTTAGAACAGCCTGCTTGCCGCCGGGCTTAACAGCGATATAGTTTTTTGCATGGTTATCATATTTGCCAGAGAAATAAATGTATGCTGCAGCGCCATTTGATTTATCGAAAAGAGTTCCCAAAACACTCCTTGAAGCATAAAGATGATTACAGGTTTCCAAGATGGTATTGCTGTGTTCTTTGCTCAATACACCCTCACCTGGTGCAGCTTTTTCAATAGAAGTTAGACCAATCTGCAAAGGTTCAGCATTTTGAAACATATTCCTGTGCGGAAAATAAAAAAATGTCAGGAAAGAAAAACAGCATAATAACAGAAACTTGGGCGCTCGGGAGAATTTCTTATCTGCTTTTCGACGCAGCAAAAACGCAAGAGAAAAAACTGTGATTATCCAACAGATGACAGTGCATATACATAGGATCATAATCTTCCCTCCTCGATTTGTAATTGCGGTAAAAATGGGTTTGTGTTTTCTTCTGCAGAACGGCAAGCAGTGTTTGGACCGTTGTCGTGAGCGGGATATCTATAATTATAATATATCATATTATCGGGAGAAAATATACGGGATATATCGAACTTATAGGTCTTTTGTTGATAAAGCTATAACAATGAGAAAATTGCTATATTGGTGTCCAATGTGCTGCTTGCCGGATGAGGTGGAGGCGAAAGTGCTGCTGTCTCAGCTTCGCGTTCAGCTGATGCGTATCTATGTTTACCCGGCAGGTTTACGCGGCACAGACACAGTACCAAAAATTGAAAAACGTATACTGCAGAGCAGTCTGACCGGACGGTTGGACTGCTCTTTTTTTCGTACTCATAGCAAAATTTACAAAATCAGTAAGTACACTGAAAAGTTGCAAAAAATAGCGTGTTCCGACGTTCCGGTGTTCCGCCATATTTTTTGCGGCATAAAAATTTTGTTTGCCATATACCCATAAAGGGCTTGCGTATATGGCTAAATAGTAAGAAGTTACGCTCGCGCAGACATGCAGATAACGTGAAATGCTTGACAGAGTAACGTCAATCTGCTATTAGGAGCGTGACGAAGATGAGCGCGGAGATGGAGAAAAAGAAAGTGGCCGAGAAGGTATGGCTAGACTACTTTAATGAGTACCTGTTTGAGCATGGGTTAATTGATGAGACGACGCGGAACAAGCTGAGGATCAAGATCATCACAATGGAAAAGAAATCCTAATACATATATAGGAACAGTAGGAATAACACGAGATGGACAGGTTGTTTTCAGGGGAACAGCCCTATTGAGATAGCTGAGAGCGTTCAATATGTAATTAAGTGAAATTGAGTGGCGTACATGAAATAGTTCACCAAATGATGTTAACTTTTTACATTTGGCTTGACACATTGATAAAGCTGATTATCGAGAGGATGTAATAATATGGATATGAGACGCGAGATTAAGCAAGCAGCCAACATCACGGGCATCGACAAGCTGCGCAAGTCACAGGTCAAGCCGATCAACGACATTCTGGAGGGTCGGGATACGATGGTGGTTGCACGTCCGTCTGCGGGCAAGTCTGCGATTTATCAGATTCCGGCGCTGGTGCATGGAGAGGAACGAACCATTGTCATCGAACCGCTGCTGTCGCTTATGCACGATCAGGTGCGCAAGCTGCGTGAACATGGCGTAGGAGCCGCCCGCTTGGATTCAACAATGAAGAAGTCTGAGCAGAGAAAATGCTTGCAGAAGTTTATAAGCGGTGAGGTGCAGATGCTGTTTGTGACGCCGGAGCAATTCGGTAAGGAGGAATTTCTTTGCATGATGAAGGCGGTGGCGGTCTACATGGTTGTCGTGGACGAATGTCATGCCGTATTGGATTGGGGGTATTCCTTCCGCGATGCTTATTTGAATATCGGACAAGTTATTGATGAATTGGAGGCGCGTCCCATCATAACGGCCTTAACGGCAACCGCGACGGAGAACGATATGGCGGAGATTGCCCAGTGCCTGCACATGCAGAATCCGGCACTATATCGGAACGACTTATATAATCCAAAACTTGTATACATCAAACACCATGCGGTAAACCGAGAAGAAAAACGTAAGCTGCTCTGTAAATATTTAAGCAAGTATCATGCCAATTCTTCAATCGTTTATGGTAATACCCGCAAGGCGGTGGAGGCTGTCTATAAGCTGCTCGACAAGAAGTACAGCGGGCAGGTAACCATGAGCCACGCGGGGCTCAAGTCGATAACGAGAACAGCCAATGAGTCCGAGTTCCTGTCCGGCAAGAAGACGATCATGGTGGCAACTTCTGCGTTCGGCATGGGTATCGACCTTGACAGCGCTGATCTGGTTATCCACTTCAACATGCCGCTGTCTCTGACAGACTACATACAGCAGAGCGGACGGGCAGGGCGCAACGGTCAGAAAGCACATGCGGTTCTGCTGTACAGCGATGAGGACTATTACACCAATCTGGCAATCCTTCACGATGGTCACCCGACCTTACGGGGAATGGAGCAGTTGGACATAATGAAGGAATTCTGTGACGATAATGAGCACTGTATGGCGCAGCTGTTGCTGGAGCATTTCGGTCAGAAGATGAAGAAAAGCTGCAAGCACTGCACCGTCTGCCAGAAGAACAGGAGGAAGAAATGAGCAAGGTAAAACAAAATGCAGGGGTACATACGTATGCGGTCGGCATGACGCTGACGGCTGCACAGTATCACGCTATAAAGAACCGCTTGGGAAAACTTCTACGCAAGAGCACGGGTGATTACTGGAGCAAGGCTGAGCACTATATGGTGGACAGCTTTCGGGAAAAGGGCATGTGGCTGTATCTCTCACGGATGGATACGATCTATCGCGTGAAGGTGCGAATTGAGCCATGCCGGGTGCTTGCCAGCGGAGACCCGACGGCACTGTTTCAGGCAGACAAAAAGCAGTACCGCGCAATGGTAGAGAAGGTAGATTCACTGCTGCAGCCGTGCGGCTTGCCGCGTTCAATCGACCGGATGAAAATCAGTCGGATGGATTTGACGTGCGATTTGACCTTTCAGGAGGCGGGAGTGGTGCAGCAATACATCCGCACTTTGCAGAAATCGTTTGTCTTACCCCACTACAAGCGGGTTTGTTTTCGGGAAGGGGACGGCAAAGCGAAAAATGTAAGGGAAGCGAATAAGCATTCGTGCAGACAGCAGTGCAGACAGGCGGCATTCTTTGCATACAACAAGACGGCGCAGCTTCAAATGATCGGTCGGCTGCCGGAGGAGCGATTGGGCAAGCGGGTGCTTCGGCTCGAGGCAGAGCTGAACCGCGGTGCAATAAAGCAGCATCTCGGAAAACAGAAGTCGAACTATCAGTTTTTGAAGCAGGGCGTAAAGCGAGCAGGCAAGGTGATCGACTGGTACCTCAAACGCGTGTATAAGGATAACACAAGTTCGCATTTGCGGTATGAGGATGCGGTCGCCTGCATTGCGGGACAGCGATGGAAGGATAAGACCAAGGAACGGGCAGCGTATCTGCTGCGTAAGGTCAGCGACAGCGAAAGCATGAACGCAGCGATTCGGAAAACCGCTGAGAAGTTCGGCATCAAGCGCCAGACAGCAATGGGGCTGGTGAAGAAACTGGAGCAGGCGGGAGTCAATCCAGTGACGCTGACAAATGCGTGTGAGTATGAGCAGATGGAGAATCTGCGGAACATTTTGAAAAAGTGATATTTGTGTCAAAATAGAACGATTGTTCGGATTTTGATTGACGAAAACCAATCAAAGGTGTAAGATTAAGATAAAGAAAAGACGGTGATAATATGAGCAGTTTGGATTTTGAGCGCAAGCATGCAGAGGACCTGCAGCGTTTGAGCGCACTGCGTCTGCTGGACGATGACTTTATGAACAAGGTGTTCGAGGATAAGGCATGCGCGGAATTCCTGCTGCAGATTATCCTGCAGAGAAGCGATTTGAAGGTAGCGCAGGTGCATGTGCAGCACGAGGTGAAAAATCTGCAGGGACGCTCGGCACGGCTGGATATTCTGGCGGTTGACGAAGAAAACCGCGTGTACAACATCGAAATTCAGCGCGATGACAGAGGTGCAAGCGTCAAGCGTGCGCGATATAACAGCAGTCTGATCGATGCGAATATCACAGAGCCGGGCGAGCAGTACGAGAATCTGAATGAAACCTATGTGATCTTTATCACGGAGCATGATGTGCTGAAAGGCGGACGTCCGATTTACTGTATTGAACGAACTGTTCAGGAAACCGGCGAATCGTTCGGAGATGGGACGCATATTCTGTATGTGAATGCTCAGATGAAAGATGATACGGCGCTGGGACATCTGATGCATGATTTTGCCTGCACGAGTGCGGATGAAATGCATTATCAGATTCTGGCTGACAGAGTTCGTTATTTTAAAGAAGATAAGGAAGGAGTTGCGACTATGTGCAAGATTATGGAAGATATGAAGAATGAAGCGGCTAAGCGCAATTCGATTGAAACAGCGCGTGTGTTGCTTGCAATGGGGAAACTCTCCTATGAAGAAATCGCACAGTCTGTTCGACTGCTGACAGTCGATGAAGTCAAGGCTCTGGATGAGGGCAAGCCCGCCTGAGTGATAACTGAATGATATGCAGAAATAAGGTTTGCCGTGCGCAAATGCTGCAGCGGCAGAAAGAAGCAAGGGTACCATTTCACGCGTGTGAAATGGTACCCTTGCTTTTATTCATTTTCAGGTTAAAAAACACAGAGCCGCTATATCAATAAGGATTCTTAAACAGCATCAGTATCTGTAAGCGTGAAATTGCAGTCCAGATCGTTCTCGGCTTTGAGCGCGAGGCATGAGCGGCAGCAGGAGGCGAGCAGTCCGCGGTCGCGCGCGGTCGCGCGTTGTTCAACGTTACCGGATAATCGGTCCGACCGTATGAAGGACATAGTGGGGGGAAAGTACCGTAGAGATTGAAGTGGCGTTCATAGTATATATAGGCGCATTGAACAGTGAATCGGCATAGAAAACGTGTACTTTTACAATCAAATCACTAACATATCAATAAGATAGCGTATGATACGATAGAATGCGTACAGCGCTGACAATATGTATAGTGAGGACGAGGCAAATGCGATATATCGATTACAAAGCAATGAAGGATTTTTACATAATCGCGGAGGTATGTGAGCTGTTCGAAGTGAATATGCAGAAACTGCGGCAGTATTCGGAGCAATACGACGTACAGCCGCAGCAGGATCAAATGGGCAGGTGGGGATTTTCCAAGGTGCATGTTCGCAAACTCCATAATACGATTTACAAGGCAGAGCGCGGCTGCTGTAAAAACGAGATAATAGGCAGGGGAAAGGGGCCGTGGGCATGAAAACGATTTTAACGGTAAAACAGGTGGCGGAGCTGCTTCAGGTGAGCATTCCGCAGGTGCGCCGGATGATTGCAAACGGGGAATTATCGGCGATGAAGGTCGGCCGGGAGTGGCGCGTGCCGAAGGCAGCGCTCGAAGAACTGTTCGAGCGGGAGCTGCTGTGACAGGGGCTGTTCGTGTTGTCGTTGACGATAACGAAAAGCGGCATTTTACAAAAGCGGATATGGAACGGCAGCTGCGGCTTGCGGAGGTCAACCACTGTCTGAGTTTTGAACAGGTTTCGGATGAGTTGATCGAAGATTATAACATTTCGGATGGCACCTTCGACACAGTTGCGGAATGCCGTTACACGGTACCTTCTTTCACATCTATTGGCAGGCTGTATCAGGGGTTGGTGCTGTCTGCGATGAAGAATGATGATGCGGCACAGGCGATACTGGATGTCTTTTCTTCCTTTATCAGTGATGAAATATCTGATTTTAATTCGAATGTGTACTACACAAACCCAGACTATATTCGCTGCTGCTATCTGGAGGGTGAAATGCTTGCGTGATAGAGGATCAGTATCACATTTTCAGCTATTATCCGAAGAGCGCGGAGCGTAACTTTGAGTTGTATGAGATTGAAATGAATGCCGGATGCGAATTCGGCTATCGAACATTTCTCCAACAGCGTGGAATATGTTCTGTTTACCGAGGGTTGGATTTCTCTGCGCGTGGGCGAACAGGAGTATTTTTTAGAGACGGAGGACGCACTGTGTAACAATGCGTCACTGTCACATTGCTACATCAATAATGTAATAGGATACACCCGGAGTGCGGATTTTTGATATGCTTCCTATATAGCGAACAGTGAAATAAAACACTGAAAGCTATATAGGAAGCATTTTTGTATGAGAGAAAAATATCACCAGCAATCAAGCAAAAGGCAGGCGGTATACGCAGGATATCACGGATGATTTGATTGTCACCGACAATTGTACAGCGTTCCAGCAGAGGGTGTCGCTGCTGCTGGATAACGCGTTGGAATATTCGCCGGAGGGCGGAGAAATCAGTCTGACAGCGCATCCGGTGGAAAAGTTGAGATTGCTGTCTCCCATACAGTGGACGCAGCGCAGCATATAGATGTTTCCTGGCTGTTCGAGCGGTTCTATCGCGCGGATGAATCGCACTCGGGCGCGGTGAAGGGAACCGGAATCGGCCTGTCCATCGTCAAAGCCACCGTGCAGGCGTATGGCGGGAAAATCACAGCGAAACAGTCGGGAGATACGATTACTTTTGGGGCGGTGCTGTGAGTGGTACATTGAATTGATGATATTGCTAAAAACAGCAAGGAAATATTGTATAAAATGGAAGGTTGATGGACGGTGCAGAGTGTGCTATACTATATACACAATTAAATATAGTAATATTTGCGAATTTTCATTAACACCAATTTGTATTATTAACACCGAGAAATGATTTAATTTTCCATCTTTTGATGGACACCAATGCTGTAAAAGCATAGTCCGCAGGCGAACTGTGTCCGCAGGCGAACTGTGTCCGCAGGCGAACTGTGTCCGCAGGCGAAGTGTGTGATTAAGTCATTTCAAAGCAATATAAACACCAAATGCAAATCAATTTCCGTATTTATGACGGGATTGGTTTGCATTTTTTGTTTTATATCAAACTTTCAAGGAGGAATTTTCAATGAAAAAGCAAGAGGTTAAGATCGTTAAGGCAGCTGTACAGCGCAGCGCAAAGCTGGATCAGGGTATGAAGGTTGAACTGGGCCTGACCGACGCGAAGGAGCAGAAGCGCCAGAACAAGGTATTCAAGCCGTTCGCGGCTGATCCGATCGTCAAGGAAGCTGTGAAGGGTAAGACTTTTGCAAAGTGGGCGGGCCGTATCGAACTGCTGGATGGCGAGCAGCTGTCCGTACTGCAGATTGACCGCTTCGGCAAGCGCACGGTGTACCTGCTCCCGAGCGATGAGACCGGTGAACTGACCACTCTGCCGGAGTCCACGTTTGCACCGGAGCAGGTGAAGGAGTGGTTTTATGTTGCAAACGTCTGCAGTGCAGATGAGCAGGACAAGCTGCTGTTCAAGGCAGAGACGGTAGCGGCTCCGGCCGAGAATTGGGAGGAGCTGCTGGCGACTTGCGGAGAGGCGGATCGGCGGTTCCTTGACAAGGTTCGGGACATGCTGGCAAAGGAGATCGCGCATAAACTGCCGAAAATCCTGCGGAAATCTCTGGATACTGCAGCGGTAATGATGGCGGCAATCGATGAACAGCTCCATACTATGGGCGGCAGCGCGGCGCCGATGACGCTGTACCGGTTCGAGACTCAGAACGAGCAGACGGCGGCTTGGCTGAATCAGCTGGTTCACAAGCTGACGATGCGGAAGGACTCGCTTCGCTGGACGCAGGAGTCGGAGACTGTATTTACACTCGGCCCTGCCGAGGGTGCCGTGGACGTGATTACGCTGCCGTTGGAGGCGGAGCCGGTTCTGCTGGCTCTGCATGAGTTGGAGACGGTAGCTCAGATGGTGCGCATTTGTGTAACACCGCCGATTTGCAATTGTTTCTTCCAAGGTGTGGGTAGCTTTTTGGATTCCATGAAGGAAGATAATCAGTACAAAGAATATACAGAGGGAGCGCTGTGGCGGCTCAATTTGGTAAGTGTTCTTCCAACCATAGCGCTGGGTGAACAGCGGGCGAAAGCAATTAGTGCCGAACTGGAAATGCTGGGTAGCTTTTTCTGGAGAAGTGTCGATAAGGCTGAGTAATAACAATCGGGAGAGCGGGTTGAACCCGCTCTCCCACCATAAAACGAGGAGGATAATTATGGCAAAGAAATATAAGAGAGAGATTACCGGTGATGAGGCTCGCATGGTAGTAATCAAGTATCCGTGGTCTGAGGAGAAGTGGCAGGGTTTCGTTTCACAGGAGGACAAGAAACCCAAGGCTACATACAAGGCAGGCAGTAAAAAACTGCTCATCAAAAAAGCGGAAAATGCTTTTTTCGAAAGAGACACGGAGCGTTATGTCGATTTTGATAACCCCGAGGCTGTTGTTGTGTACAAGATGACAAACGGTCAATCAAACAACTTGGCAGATATTAAGGCGCGTGATATCGATCGGGAATGTGGTCCGTTCAATGATGAAGTACGGAAGTTTTGCACCAATGATGCCAAAAGTATAACGATGCTGCACTTGCTGTTGGGTCCGATTATCCAAGAAAAGAAAAAGGGGACTATTCTGCACATTCCAACGAGCAAGGCAGCGGATACTATTGCGTTTCTGCGATCGATTGCCCAGAGCTTCATAGGTGACCATTATCGCTGCGGACAGGAAATCGAATTGATTCAGCCGGCGTATCTTCCAACAGATGTGCGTGAGAGCCACTTGATCGCGAGTGCGTATATTACAGATTATGAGAGTGAGACGGTACGGCTGCCGGCGGTTTATGAGAACACAAGCGTAGTCCTGAACAATAACATTATCAAGCCGATGGAAGTCGTAAAATTTGTTCAAAGAAATCCGTATTGTCAGGTGCTGCTTTACGGAAGTGTTCCGCGGGCGCTGCAAGAGTTAGTCGTACAGGAGTTTGATCTTGACGATATGGGATCTGTATCGGTGAACTGGAACTGCAATGTGCTTCGAGCAATGACAAGCGCATTTGTCAAGAGCGTTTCTGATGGGGAAGTGGCTTTGCAGGCATTTTCGTGGGCACGACAGATGATCGACCTGTATTTGATCAAACACCAGATTCAGTATGGCAGACGATTTGAGATGGCAGAGTTGTATCTTGCAACAGCAAAGCTGCTGGTGGATTTTCTGAGAACTGCTGATCAGCTTGACGAGAGAGCCTGTGCCGAACTGTGCAATCTGCTCTACAACGCCGTCCTGCCGGGCTGCTACACGCCGCCGACAGAAAGCGGCGTACCGACACAGGCCATCCCGCTGGCGGAGGAGAATTTTGAGGACGCTGTTCAGCAGACGATTTCCTGCATGCTGGAGGATCATACAAGGTTCATACGCATGGAAACGGGGAAAAAATGGCCTAACACCGATATCGAAAACGGCTGCTACGGCTATTTCCATTTGTTTGATCAAGACCATACGAAAAAGAATCTGCAGGAAACGGTGTTGTTCACCGTGGATGATTTCACCAAGCTGTTTGCGCAGTTTTGTCCGTATGACTGCTCGGATGCAAAGCTGCTCAAGAAGAAAATCAAGCAGCTCAGCGAAGGGGAAGCGGGCGGCTGCTGCTTGAAGCGCGGCGATAACCGTGATTATTTCGGCAAAGATAACCCGAGAAAACGCAGCGTTCGCTTGATTATCAATCAATTGGACTTTTTGCCTAAGGAGCAGCAGGCCGCATTGAAAGCCGCCTGCTATCCTGATCAAACCGACAACAGCAAGTAACCGAAATAGAGCCGCCCGCGGGCGGCTCTATTTTACTTGCGGGGAATGCCGAATACTTATATAATATAGGTAAGGCAGGTGAGATTCGATGGCAAACAAGAAAAAGAACGCATCAGCAAATCCAAATCTGGACACCGTGAAAGACGTTTTTCGGAAAAATCGGCATATCACCAACCGCATACAGCAAAAGACCGTGTTTGAAGCGACGGACCTGTCGGAGAAGTACTATGCACGCCGTATCAAGGCGGTTATGCACCTTCTGCCGGAGATGAAAAAGCGCTATGCGGCAAAGTATCCGGAGATGGACATGGTCAGCGAGTTTGCAGAGGCGGCCTCCTTTCCGAGCATTACTTATGATATCATCGACTGGCAGATGGATGTCTGTCTGGGTGCTGCAGTTTGGCTGCTTGACCGGATATGGGAGCAGGAGAAAATGCAGCAGCTGTGCGATCTGCTGCCGAAAGAGGATGACGGTGCAGAGCTGCCGGTCATCTACGACACGAGATTCTCGGAAGAACTGCTTGGCAGAACGAAAAATGTGGCAGCCAACCGATATGGAGTAGGGGAGCGCCATATCATTCCGCCGACGTTTTTTGACAAGCGGGAGGGCGCGGATACCTTCCATGCTGTGCTTGCGCTTGTGCCAGACGAGGTGAAGGAGCAGGCAGCCGCGCATCTCAAGCAGAAATTCTGGGAATGGGCAGATCGATATTTTGAAGGGCTGTATCCTATCATACGGGAGCAAAAACGGCTGGAGAAAAAGCTGGAGCGCATACACAGGGAGATAGATGAACTGAGCGTTCAGAAGCTCCGGCAGAAGAAGCCGGCAGCACTGCCGTTCGCATCGCCGGACATGCTGGCAGCGAACACGCTTATGAGCGGTACCGCGAAAGAAGTCCTGCAGATTGGCAGGCAGCTGGCCGAACTGGAAGAAGCGCTTGACGATGTCAGCGATCGGCTGAGTGACTACCGTTTCACTATCTTTCAAATCAATCTGATGGGCAAGCAGGCTGCGCTGGACAGTATGGAGGAGAAACACGCAGAGGCAATGCGTCATTTTCCAATCGACGACCCGTACGAGCTGTGCTTTGCGCTGCTGTATCTGCTGGATGCGGATGACGATTTCGTCTGGGCATACTCATTCATGACCGGTGCAGTGTGCCGCGCGGCCTGCATGCTGCCATGGAGTGCAGAACCGTATGATGAAGCATACGACGGCTTCTGGTTTGACGAGGATGCGTGGATACCGCCTCATCCACTGGATTCGGCATGGTATGAGCAGAACTATATCGGAGACGAGGATCTTGAGGATGATATTGTGTCGGATGTCAGTCTGGCACAGCTGATCTATCAGAGCACAGGTGCACTGCTGCCGCGCGACATGCAGCGCTTTGACAGCGGCGTAAAGTGGCTGCGGAGAAAGGGACTCAAGCCGTCGCAGGCGAGTATGCTGTGCGCCGTGATGAATATTCTCGGCGAAGCCTCCCGTCAGCAGAAGTATTTGCCGGATGGGACGACCGCAGAGACGTCTCCAATCGAACCTGCTGCAGCCGAGCAGGCAGCGGAAGAAAACGCACAGCTCAAGCGGGAACTGACGCAGCTGAAAGCACAGATGAAAAAGATAAATCACGATTTGAGCCAGGAAAATGCCATCCTGCAGGACAAGCTGTCCAAGGCAGAGAAGGCGTCGGCGGCAATGGCGCAGGAGCTTGCCGACCTGCGTGAAATTGTGTTCAATCAGCAGCGAAGTGTGCCGCAGGAGAAGGAAGAGCCTGCGAAAATCGCCTTTCCGTATCGAACCGACCGCCGCGTGATCGCATTCGGCGGGCACGATTCGTGGCTGCGCGAGATTAAATTTAAGGTGCCGGATGTGCGTTTCATGGGCGAGGATATTTCGAGCGCCGAGGTGATTCGCCGCGCGGATGTGGTCTGGATTCAGACCAACTGCATCGGTCACAATACCTATTATAATGTCATTGATCTTGTGCGGCGGTATGGACGCAAGGTGCGCTATTTCAAATACGCCAGTGCGGTGAAATGCGCCGAGCAGGTGGCGGAGGAAGAGGAAAAAAGCAAGGCATAAATTATGCCTTGCCCTTCGCTTGCGTAACGGCAGCGGTGAGTAATTTCAGCTTGATTTACGGACAAGCTGATAAAAAGTTGTCCGCTTCATCCCGGTTCGCCGCATGGCCTCCCGTGCGGTGATTTTGCCGGCTTGCCAGAGCGCAAGGACTTCCTCCCAGTTGTCCGGCAGGGAAGTAACTGGCCGTCCGAGGTGTTTGCCTTTGGCCTTCGCGGCATTGATGCCTTCGCGCTGGCGCTGGCGAATGGTCAAGCGTTCCTGCTCGGCGATCGTGCCGAGGACTTCAATCAAAATGTTGTTGACCATCTCGAATACCCATTCCTGTCCCGGCGGCAGGTCCATCATGGTAGTCGGCAGGTCGATCACCTTGAGATGGATGTTGTTCTGTTTGAACCATTGCAGTTCGCTGTGTATGTCGGCTTTGCTGCGGCTGAGCCGGTCAAGTGACTTTACGACAAGCGTATCACCGGAGCGCAGCATGGCAGACTTGAGCGCCTGATAGCCGGGGCGGTCGAAGTTTTTGCCGGACTCCTTATCAGTGATAATTTCCCGCTCGTCTGCGCCGAGCGCGCGAAAGGCCTCGAGCTGACGATCAAGATTCTGCTCGCGTGTGGAAACGCGGGCGTAGTAGAATGTTTTGTGCACCATATCACCTCAAAAAAGTGTCCGGAAAGGTCTTACGCTTTCCGGACATTTCCGTTTATTGCAGATGGACCTTTTCGGACAGGTTTCAGCTGTGAATTGCTACTGTCCGAAAAGGTAGACCTTGTTGGATACTTAGTCGTCGTCGATAAGGTCGGCGAGCAGACCGATGATGGTCAGCGCACCGAGAATGACTTTTCCTGCGTTCATCTGTTCACCTCACTTTAGCTATCCGAAAAGTTTTCGACGGCTTCGATGATAAGATCAACCACCGCGCCTACAGCCTGGAAGATTGGGCCTAATGGAATCATAAGCAGCATCTCCTTTCCTTAATACGCGTAAAGTAATTCGCCGGTCATCTCATGGAGCAAGGTAGGGTCATACAGTATTTCCTCGATTTCCTCCTCGGAGCAGCCATAGTCGAGAAGTGCTTGCACCTCATCCGCAGAGACACCAAAGGCTTTTGCAACGCTGAATAAGTCATCGTAGTTCACGGGCGTATCTACGCAGTAGTCGCGGTAATATGGAGAATAGCGCCGCCACCAATGTTCATAGCTAGTTCTCGGTGCAAATGCCCCGGTACTGATACGGCCTGCTCGGTCAATCTTCAAAATCTCGCCCTCCTTTGGCTCCAGAATATCGGTGGGCGCTTTCAATCGCAGCTTCTTGATAGTCTTGCACAGGATTTCCTGCGTCGAGGCGTAAATCAGAAAACCATCATAGAACATTACGCACAGTGGATTGTCCCCGACGACGAACCAGATGGAATTGTCCTTATCCAGAACGGTAAACACAAAAGAGCCCTCGACCTTTTCAGCCATAGTTTTAAGGCTGTCGAAGTCGAGGGTTTTCTGCTGTTCAAGAAGTTGCACCGCAACATAGCTGTCCGTTTCAACACTTGTCATCGGGAGATTTTCTTCCATACGGAGTTCTTTATCATTCCAGAGAACGCCGTTATGCGCGAGAGCAAAGCTGTTTCCGTCAACTTTACCAAGAAACGGATGATTGTTCTGGTTAAACTGCGCGTTACCCTGTGTCGTCATACGGGTATGACCCATGATGACGTTCACTCCGTGGGGAATATGAATCTTCATCTTTCGAGCGGGAAGGGGACGCTTATAGATGCGCAGACGGTCATTGAAATTGTAGGCGATGCCCGTTGCGTCCGTGCCGCGCACTTGACACTCTCTTGCGAGGGTATTCAGAATTTTGTTCTTTGTGTGAGTGCTGAGGCACCCCTTAAAGTCGATTAGACCGAATAAACTGCACATACTTTAAGCCTCCTCCGTGTTGACATTAACAGGTTCATTAACGTAAAGACGGCGCTCCTTCAAATACTGAATCAGCTCCGGCTCCTTGATTTCGTCAAGGAAGTCAAACCAGCTAAGCTCCTGTACAGCGGTATCGGACATAGAAATGGCCACCTCGACAAGATGATTGACCATCTGCAGAGTGGCTTTGAGGGTATTCAGCTTCAAAGTGCCGCGGAACATCCGAATTTCAACGGTATCCGAGTTCGTAAGGTTGACTGCTGTGTAGCGCCCAGCGCAGGAATTTTTCGCGTGGCTCATCTGTTCGGACGGCGTAAGGCGGATGCCATACCGCGCCGCCCAGCGGTTCATCTGGCTCTGCGTGCGGCGGCTGAACCGCAGCAGTTCAGCCCAGAACTTTTCGACGAAGTAGAGCAGGCGCGCAATCGCGGCCTCTTGCTGTTCATAGGTACAGCCAAACGCCAAGCGGGAAATATGAACATGCAGGCCACAGGTCCCGGCGGCGTGGCTGAGATAGTCCATTTCCTGTGCCTTGTGGAGCACCGCCGCCCACGGCATTTCGTTCAGCTGATATTCGAGCGTCATAGGATGCGTGACGAGCTCAAGACCCTCATCCAGACTGCCGTCCGTCTTGATGTAGAGATTTTCAGCGTCCTTGTTCGCGATGTCGAGCAGCTTTTGCGCGTTGCTGTTGACCGTACCGCCGTCGTCGATTTCAAGCTCAACGCCGAAATGCCGCAGGCCCTTGCCATGGAACACGAGGTCGGGCGTGTAGCTGTATTCGTGAATGACGTCGTTATGCTCGTCCCAGCAGGATGCGCAGTAGGCGTTGTCGCCATTATCCCAATACGCGCGGTCACGATGAATAATACGGTTGCAGTCCTCGCAGCGGACGTAATACTCATCGAAACAGTGGTCACACAGCGTGTGGGTATCGTCCTCGACGGCGTTTTCCTCGTAGACCCGCTCGGCACAGTGGTCACAGATTACGGTCAGGCGGTCGGCACAATCCTCGCAGAGCCAGTCGCCTTCCGCTTGATACATGTCTTCAATTGGGTATTCTGCACCGCAGTTTGCACAAATTCTCGTTTCGCTCATTGTCTGTTCCTCCATTTCGTTTGGTAAAACTTAATACTCTTCGGCAAGCAGCATAGTAGAATGCGTCAAATCGTCGATGACGAACACCTTCGCGTTTACGGCATCATCACACGGCACATCAAGCTCGTAGCGGTACGGCGGCTGCTCCTGCTTATGGACGATGTGCTGACCGGTTGGCGTTTTCGTCAGCGTGAATACTTGCAGGTAGTCCTTGGACTCAACCTCCATGGTCAAGACCATGTGCCACATGAGGTTGATCAGCCACGATGGGATTTCATTCTCCACGCCACGTGTCAGGAATTTTTGATTTTCGAACATGTTTCTTCTCCTTTCAAACAAAATAGGCCACAGGGAATTACCCTGTGGCCCTCATGAATATAATATATATTTTATCTGATTGGAAAAACGGACAGTACAAGCTCTGCTGTTCAAGAGTAATATCTACAGTCAAAATTTGAATTTTGAATATAGATAAGTGACTTTTGTTTCTTATTATGATATGCTGTATCTGCATGGGATAGAGGATCAATCGGATATGCACATAGCTGTAATGGTCTAGGCGTTTTGATTTGAGATAGGTTGTATTGTGAATTGATTACGAGCGTTGGAAGTACGCTGTCACGCGGAAGTCTAAAACTACTATGGCGTTCGCAATCTCGAGCTCTTTTATAATATAAGGGGATTTAGTCATATGATTCATTTAATCGCAAGTGATATTGACGGGACGCTGCTGCAAGGCGGACAGACCCGATTAGACCCGGCGCTGTTTGACGTTATTGAACGGCTGGAACAGCACGGAATTCGTTTTGCGGCGGCGAGCGGCAGACAGTATACCAATCTGCGGCGGCTGTTTGCCCCTGTCGCGGACAAAATCGACTATATCTGCGAAAACGGCAGTCTGGTCATCAGCGACGGCAGTGTGCTGTATAAGCAGGTGATCGACCGGGCGCTCGGCACGAAGATTCTGCGCTGCATGCTGGAGATGGAGGGCTGCGAACCGCTGCTGAGCGGAGTCATGCAGTGCTATGTTCAGCCAAAGGACCCGGCTTACGCGGACCATATGCGATATTTTGTGGGGAATGATGTAGCGGTTGTAGAGGATCTGACAGCGGTGCCGGAGCCGTTTCTGAAAATTGCGGCGTATTTCCCGGACGGCGCCACCGAAGAATACCGTCTGCGTATCGCGCAGGCTGCGGGAGGGACGATGCGGCCTGTGGTTTCCGGTATGGCGTGGGTGGACCTGCTGCCGCAGGACTGCGATAAAGGCACAGCGCTTGCGGTTTTGCAGCGCCATCTTCATATAAATCGAGAAGAAACGATGGCTTTCGGGGATAACGAAAATGATGTGGAGCTGCTTCGGCAGGCGGGACTGTCCTATGCGATGAAAACAGGCAATCCGTGCGTTCTTCGACTGGCAGACCGTGCGGCGGATGATGTCATATCCGAACTGAATATGCTGCTGAGCGAATTGGAATAAGACGATTTTGATCAGAACAAAAAAACACCACCCTTGCGGGTGGTGTTTTTGAAGAAAAGGAGAATTAGGATTTTGTCGTGAGCTTAAACAGAACAGCGCCGTGCGTATCGATCGAGCATACAATGCCGGAGGAAACGACAGCATCGGGCTGGTCGCCCCAGAGGTCGTGAACCGTGTATTCACCGGACAGACCGAGCTTGTCCAGCGTGATCTCGCGCTTTGCCGGAAGATTGCCGAGATTGAATACGGCAAGGTAGGTGTTACCCTGCTCATCTTCAGCCTGCCATGCAATCGTGTCGCAGACATTCAGAATTTCGCGGGCGTTCCGGCTGTCCTTCAGCAGTGCCAGCACTTCCGGGTTGGTAATCAGGCCGAGCGTCCATTCATCCAGATCGGTCAGCTCGCAGCCAAGCATAAGCGGCGAACGGAAAATCGACCACAGCGTCAGCATGGTGCGCTGCTCAGGGCGGGTCAGAAGCGTGTTGCGCTCGAAAACGCCGTGCTCGCAGCCGCGAATGGAGATATGGCCGACCGGAAGCATATCGCAATCCGGGAAGCAGCCGTTCGATACGTAAGGACTCCAGTTGCGGCAGCGCATGAACATTTCAGTAATATCTTCCCAGCGGTCCCAGAAATCGTTGGTAATGCGCCACATATTGGCGTATTTGCGCAGGTGGTCCGCCTGTTCCACCATGGCCGGTCCGGGAGAAAGACTCAGCACAATATCGCGGCCGCAATGCTGAATTGCTGCGGCGATCATTTCGATTTCTTCTCTGCCGGAATAGTCGTAATCCTGATTGATACGGCGGTAAACCACGCAGATGTCATCTACCTTGACGAAATCGACGCCCCACGAAGCGTACAGCTCGAACAGAGAGTCGTAATAGGCCTGTGCGCCGACGGCAACGGGATTAAGACCGTACATATCCGAGTTCCAGGCGCAGATAGAAGCCGTGTGAGCAATATCACGCGCATGAACATCGGTACCCTTGATGGGTACGTTTTTTGCAACCGCCTGACGCGGAATGCCGCGCATGATGTGAATGCCGAATTTCAGTCCCTTGCTGTGAATGTAGTCAGCAATCGGTTTGAAGCCTTTTCCGTCTGCGGCGGAGGGAAAACGATTTGGGGAGGGCATCAGACGGCCGTATTCGTCCATGCAGAGCTCAGCAAAGGCGTGATAGGCGGTAGAATCTGCGGTCGGCTCCGACCACTGAATATCGCATACAACGTATTCCCAGCCATAGGGCTTCAGATGCTCTGCCATATAATCCGCGTTTCGGATGAGGTCCTCTTCCGTAACGGAGGCACCGTAGCAGTCCCAGCTGTTCCAGCCCATCGGCGGATTGACAGCAAACAAGTTCTTGTCCATAATTACCCTTCTTTCATAAATCATGTAAATCTGAAATTGTATGATCAAATCCGACTGGTTTGTCTTGACAAATTGGATTATAGCACTATTATAAAAAGTATCAAATGACTTAAAAAAGCAAAAAATATTTTTCTGCGATAAAATTTATAAAATTTTATTAGATATGTTTGATAAAGTCAGCTTGGAAGGGACGGACCGACATGGTAGTATATCTTTTTAATTTCAACACCTGCCAGGATCTGGCGCTGCTGGAAATCGGCGATCAGCAGTGTTCGCCGCTGTATTCCTTTGGCCCGTATATTCGTAATGAATACATTTTTCATTACGTTGTATCGGGAAAAGGTGTGGTTATGCTTCAGCCCTCCGGCGAAAAAGGACAGAATATTCTCTCCGAAACGATTGAAGTCAAGGCGGGAGAAGGTTTTCTGCTGGAGCCGCATACCGCGCATATGTACCGTGCTGATGAGAACGACCCATGGCATTATATCTGGATCGTATTCACCGGCCTGAGCGTACCGTCGTATCTCCGTGCGTGCGGCCTGACGCGGAATAATCCGGTTTTTTACCCTCAAAGCTATGCGCATGCGGTATCTTCCCGCGTCCGGGAGCCGCTTCGTCAGATACTCGGCCGCCCCGATGCCTCAAAAGCGTTCATTATCGGGCAGCTGCATCTTTTCTTTGACGGACTGATGGAAAATACCGCGGTACAGTCAAAAAACGTTACGACGGATATCAATATCGCCAATGTCTACATTGCGGAGGCGATGCGCTATATCGAATCGCGCTATGCGGATATTCGCTCGCTGGATGAAATTGCCGGTTTCTGCAATGTCACCCGAAGCCATCTGGCAAGGCTGTTTCGCAGCACGCTGCATGTCACATTGCAGGAATATTTGATCAATTATCGAATGGGTAAGGCAAAAGAGCTGCTGGTCAACACCAATCTGCCGATTTATCAGATTGCGCAGCAGGTTGGCTATGAAGGCGCGCTGCAATTCAATAAAGCGTTTAAGAACAGAATGCAGGTGCCGCCCAGAACGTGGCGGCTGCAGAACCGGCTCCGGCTGAGCGGCGACCCTGACAGAAAATAGATATGCAAAAATGTACGTACATTTTATTTACAAAAATGAAAACATACGTTATAATAGGAGATGTAATAATGATAATGACAAATCAAGGAGAATGAGGTATGGCACAGCCCAAATATCAGCTGTTACAGCAATGGCTGAGGGACCAAATAAATAGCGGAGAATACACTGCGAATCAGCAGATTCCGACGGAACTGGAGCTCGCTGAGCAGTTTGGATACAGCCGGCAGACGATACGGCAGGCGATCAGCGGCCTGGAGCAGGAGGGACTGCTGAAGCGGACGCCGGGGCGCGGCACGTTTGTATGCCGGCAGAATGCCGGCCGGGTGAACCGCAGCGAATCCCGCACCCGCAGAGTCGGTGTGCTGACCACGTATCTGGACGATTATATTTTCCCCGGCATCATTAACGGCATCGAGCGGGTGCTGAGCCGTCATGACTATCTGTTTACGCTGGGACTTACGCACAATAAAACGCTGGACGAGGCGACGGCGTTGCAGAAGCTGCTGGCGGCAGGTGTGGACGGACTGATCATCGAGGGCACCAAAACGGCTCTCCCTACGCCGAACGAAGGTATCCTGCAGAGTTTCCGCGATGCAGGCATCCCCATGGTGTTTATCAACGGCTGCTATGACGGCGCAAACGACAGCTACGTACTGATGGATGATGTACAGTCGGGCGAGCTGCTCACACAGCATCTGATTGACCGGGGACATACGCAGATCGGCGGGATTTTCAAATCCGATGATATTCAGGGCGTAAAACGCTACGAGGGCGTTGTAAAGGGAATGCAGAAGAATGACGGGCATATCAAAGATGACTGCATTCTGTGGTACACGACAGAGGATGTCCGCTATCTGTTCGAGGGCTCTATGGATGAAATGATCCTCAAGCGTCTGGCGGACAGCACAGCGGTGGTATGTTATAATGACGAAATCGCCGCAAAGCTGATCGATGTGCTGCGGCGCGCCGGAAGGCGCGTTCCGGACGATCTGTCGGTTGTCGGCTTCGATAATTCGCCGTTCGCCGGCTCGCAGCTGTACAATCTGACGACTGTGACCTATCCGGCAGCGGATATCGGAGAAACCGCCGCAAATGTATTGATGCGCTGTCTGGAAGATCCGGAGCATAGAGAACATATTAAAATCAAGCCTAATATTGTTGAACGCGGTTCTGTACGCTGCCTGAAATAATACCTTTTTGGATAATATGAATAAAAAAGATGGGAAAATTCAGTGCATTTTCCCGTCTTGCTTTTTGTACGTACAATTGCTACAATAAAAATACAAAAGATACTTACATATCGGTGAGTATAGCAAAAGAAGGTGCGTACAAATGAGCATGACGGAACAATTCAATGTACAGCCTGCGCCGCAGCGCAAGGTGCTGGGCATTGAATTCGGTTCTACACGAATCAAGGCCGTCTTGACCGACGGACATGGTGCGGTCCTTGCAACAGGAAGTCATACATGGGAAAATCAGCTGGTCAACGGCATCTGGACCTATCCGCTGGAGCAGGTATGGAACGGCCTGCAGGCGTGCTACCGCGATATGGCGGACCGGTACCGGATGCGGTACGGCAGTCCGATCACCGTTCTGGATGCAATCGGCTTCAGCGGCATGATGCACGGCTATCTGGCATTTGACCGCGACGGCAATCAGTTGGTTCCATTCCGTACATGGAGAAACACCATTACCGACCGGGCGGCCGACCTGCTGACCAAACAGTTTTCGTTTAATATTCCGCAGCGCTGGAGCATCGCGCACCTGTATCAGGCGATTCTGAACGAGGAAGCGCATGTTTCCTCCATAGATTACCTGACAACGCTGGCAGGATACGTACATTGGCAGCTGACCGGAGAACGCGTTCTTGGCGTCGGCGAGGCGTCTGGCATGTTCCCGATCGACAGCGCCGCGATGACCTACGACGCCGATATGGCGGACCGCTTTGACCGGCTGGTTGCCGGGCATCATTTCAGATGGAAGCTGCTGGACATTCTTCCACAGGTCTTGCCCGCGGGCGTACAGGCCGGCCGGCTGACACCGGAGGGTGCACAGCTGCTGGATCCGACCGGCGAGCTGCAGCCCGGTACGCCGTTCTGTCCGCCGGAAGGCGACGCCGGAACCGGCATGGTCGCGACAAACTCGGTCGCCGAGCGCACCGGCAATGTATCGGCAGGCACCTCCATTTTCGCAATGGTCGTGCTGGAACGCCCGCTCAGTCAGGTATATCCGGAGATCGACATGGTGACGACGCCGGATGGCAAGCCGGTTGCCATGGTGCACTGCAACAACTGCACCTCGGAGATCAACGCATGGGCAGGCATGCTTCAGGAGTTCGCACACTGCATCGGAAGCGATCTGAGTGATGACAGACTTTATTCGTTGCTATATTCCAAAGCGGCGGAGGGAGAAAAAGACGGCGGCGGCCTTCTGTGCTGCAACTATCTGTCGGGTGAGCCGGTCGTTGACATGGAGGAGGGACGGCCTCTTCTGGTACGCCGTCCGGAAAGCCGCCTGACGCTCGGAAACTTTATGCGCGCACAGTTGTATTCTGCTGTGGCAACCCTTAAAATAGGAATGGAGCTGCTGACCGAAGGAGAATCCGTCAAGCTGGATCGGCTGATGGGCCACGGCGGTTTGTTCAAGACACCGGAGGCGGGGCAGAAAATCATGGCTGCTGCGATAGGTGTTCCTGTATCGGTTATGGAAAACGCCGGCGAGGGAGGCGCGTGGGGTATCGCGCTGCTGGCGGAATATATGCTGAGCGGAGAGGGAATGACACTGGCGCAGTACATGGAACAGAACGTCTTTACGGATATGCCAATCATCGAAAAGGATCCGGCTCCCGCGGACATTGCCGGATTTACCGCTTATATGCACGCATATCAGGGACTTCTGGCTGTTGAGGAAACCGCAATACAGGCGGTATGAAAAACGCAGGGAAAAACAGAAAGGAAGATACCGCATGGCACTGAAGGATTATGAATTTTGGCTGATTGTAGGCTCTCAGCATTTATACGGTGAAGAAACGCTCCGTCAGGTAAAGGAACACGCGCAGATCATGACGGAGGGAATGAACCGGTCGGGCAGGCTTCCCTGCTCGCTGGTATTGAAGCCGGTAGCAAAGACTCCGGATGAAATCACGGAGGTAATGCGAGCGGCAAACGCCGACAGCCGCTGCGCGGGCGTGATCGTCTGGATGCACACGTTTTCGCCTTCTAAGATGTGGATCGGCGGACTGTCGGTGCTCCAGAAGCCGTACTGCCACTTCGCAACGCAGTTCAACCGCAACATTCCGAACGAAGGCATCGACATGGATTTCATGAACCTGAACCAGTCGGCGCACGGCGACCGCGAACACGGCTTCATCGCAGCGCGCATGCGTCTGCCGCGCAAGATCGTTGCAGGATACTGGGAAGATGCAGATGTACAGGAAAAAATCGGTGGCTGGATGCGTGCCGCAGTAGGCGCAGCCGTAAGCCGCGAGCTGAAGGTCATGCGCTTTGGCGATAATATGCGTCAGGTCGCGGTGACCGAAGGCGATAAGGTCGAAGTACAGATGAAGCTCGGCTGGCAGGTGAATACCTATGCAGTCGGCGATCTTGTTGAAGTGATGAATCAGGTAAGTGAGCAGGAAATCGACAGCCTGATGAAGGAATATCAGCAGAATTACGAGTTCGCGACCGATGACATGGAAACCGTCCGCTACCAGGCGCGCGAGGAGATCGCCATTCAGAAAATGCTGGATGAGCACGGCTGCGGCGCATATACCAATACCTTTGAGGATCTCTGGGGCATGGAACAGCTTCCCGGCATCGCTTCGCAGGACCTGATGGCAAAGGGTTACGGCTACGGCGGCGAGGGCGACTGGAAGGTATCCGCGCTGACGCACATCATGAAACAGATGAGCGAGGGCGTCCCGGGCGGAACGGCCTTCATGGAGGATTATACCTACGACCTTGAGCCGGGCAAGGAGCTTTCGCTCGGTGCGCATATGCTGGAGGTCTGCCCGTCTGTTGCGGCGGAAAAGCCGCGCATCGAGGTACATCCGCTGGGTATCGGCGGCAAGGCTGCACCAGCACGTCTGGTCTTTGAGGGACATCCGGGCAACGCCATTGTTGTTTCGCTGATCGATATGGGCGGCCGTCTCCGCATGATTGTACAGGATATTGAATGCATCAAGCCGATTTACGAAATGCCCAATCTGCCGGTAGCCCGCGTTATGTGGAAGGGTATGCCGGATCTGAAAACCGGTATCCACGCATGGATCATGGCAGGCGGCGCGCATCATACGGTGCTCTCCTATGCCGTTACCGCTGAGCAGATGGAAGACTGGGCAGAGATCATGGGCGTTGAATTTGTTCATATTACGAAGGATACCACCATTTCGGCACTCAAGCAGCAGCTGCTCGTGTCCGATCTGGCATGGAAGCTGAAATAAGGAGGGGAGAGACGCTATGCTGGAACAGCTCAAGCAAGAGGTGCTGGAAGCCAATCTCCTGCTCCCAAAGCACAAGCTCATCACATTTACCTGGGGTAATGTATCTGGTATCGACCGGGAAAAGGGCCTGATCGTTATCAAGCCGTCGGGTGTGGAATATGAGGACATGACGGCGGATGATATGGTCGTGGTTGATCTGAACGGAACGGTTGTCGAAGGTTCGCTTCGCCCGTCCTCGGATACCCCGACGCACATCGAACTGTATCGCTCCTTCCCAGATATCGGCGGCGTCGTACATACGCATTCCCGCTGGGCAACGACCTTTGCGCAGGCCGGCATGCCGATTCCGGCGCTCGGCACGACGCATGGCGACTATTTCTACGGTGCGGTTCCCTGCACGCGCGCAATGACGCCGGCAGAGATCGCGGGCGAGTACGAGAAGGAGACCGGCAAGGTGATTGTCGAGACCTTCCGCGATAAAAACCCGAATCAGGTCCCGGCGGTCATCGTTCACAGCCATGGCCCGTTCACCTGGGGCGCGACGCCGAAAAAGGCGGTAGAAAACGCCGTTGTGCTGGAGGAATGTGCGCTGATGGCATGGCAGGACCTGCTGGTTTCCAACAATACCGTGCAGCCGATGCAGCAGGAGCTGCTGGACAAGCATTATCTGCGCAAGCACGGCAAAAACGCTTATTACGGTCAGAAGGCCTGAAAATAAAAACGCCGTCGCCTGCTGGACGGCAGCGCATAAGGAGGGCGGAATAAGCAGCAGAGAAGTAGAGTAGAAGAGATAACAGGACAAAAACAGAGAAAGAGGTATGAAAAATGAGAAAAATGTGGAAAAGAGCTCTGGCAGGCGTGCTGACAGCCAGCATGGCACTTTCGCTGGCGGCATGCGGCGGTTCGTCTTCTAACGGCGGCAGCAGCGCAGACGGCAGCACGACGCTTGAGGTCTGGTCGTCCAACCTGTCGGATTCGCAGCGCGAAAACGTAAAGAAGCTGGTAGCACAGTATGAGGAGCAGACCGGCGTCAAGGTCAACTATACCGAGTTCTCCTATGACATGCTGCATGACAAGATCCTCTCCGCGGCTGCGGGCGGCAATACGCCGGACGTTGCGTGGGGCCTGCCCGAGTGGACCGGCGAATTCCACAGCATGGGCATTCTGGAGGACCTGTCCGACCGCTACGCAAACTGGGACGACGCTTCCGTACTGAGCGACGCGGTCATGAAGGGTATGTCCATCGGCGATGAGATCATCGGTGTGCCGTACGAAATGACGGTTCGCGCTTATCTGTGCCACGAGAATATCATGAAAAAGGGCGGCGCGTCCGTACCGGCTACCTGGGATGATGTGCTTTCCATGACGGATTTCAAGGATAAGACCGGCACCTATCCGTATGCGCTGGCCTGCACGGGCGTGCGTGCTCCGCAGGAAATGATCGTTTATCTGGCGCAGAAGGGCCTTGAGATCTGCTCGCTGCAGGATGACGGCATGTACAAGAATACCTGGAAGGACAATGCAGACCAGCTGGCCGCAGCGGCAGACGTGTTCCAGTTCTATAAGGACTGCATCGACAGCGGCGTTGTCGATCCGAACTCCAAGAGCTTCGGCTATGAAGAGACCGACGACAACTTCGTCAACGGCTTCTCCGCTAGCTACGTAACCGGCAACTGGCTCCAGGAAAAAGAGGACGCCAATCCGGAAGTGATGTCCGATGTTACCGTAGAGCCGATTCCGGTACCGGAAGGCGGCACGCCGGCAACCTACATGGAGCTGAAGCCGCTGTTCCTGTTCAACACCAGCAAGAACAACGACGCAGCATTCGACTTTGCGACCTACGTATGCGGCAAGGAATGGCAGCAGGGCGTTTACTCCAGCGCATCTCCGCGTTCCGATGTAACCGTTCCGGGCAAGTGGACCGAGGACTTCCAGGCTCTGTCCGATAACGGCGTTGCATTCCCGCCGGTAACGCTGGGCAGCATTTCTCAGGCTATGATCGATTCCATCGCTAAGGTTCTTCAGGAGGGCATGACGCCGCAGGCAGCAGCAGAGTGGCTGGCCGATGCAGTCAACACTTCTCTGAAAGAGTCCGGCGAGCTGAGCGCTTCGTAAAAAGAAAATGGTGCATACCGGAGCGGAAGCCGTTCCGGTATGCATACTCTTAATCCTGGAGAAAGGTGGAGAAATATGCCGGAAAAGAAGAAAAAATACTTAACACGCGACCAAAGAGACAACCGGACAGCCTGGATCATGCTGGCGCCCGCTCTGCTGTTTCTGGCGGTAATGATTGCCTATCCGCTGGGCAAGGTAATCCATGATGCGTTTTCTCAGGTAAACCTGATAAAGCCCAATGTTTCCGGATTTGCAGGTCTGGATAACTTCAAGACAATTCTCAATGATGAACACTTCTGGAATGATGCGAAAAACACCGTAATCTGGACAGTGTGCTCGGTAGCCGGTGAGTATATCGTCGGCATGCTGGCAGCTGTTCTACTGAATCAGAAATTCAAGGGTCGCGCAATTTTCCGAACCTGCGTCTTTATTCCCTGGCTGGTTCCGATCATCGTTGCAGGCATGACATGGGACTGGATGCTCAATACAGATTTCGGCATTGTAAACTACCTGTTGACTCATCTGCATATCGTCCAGGCTCCGATAAACTTCCTCGGTGACGCCAGATTTGCTATGGCGACAGTCATTTTCGTAAATATCTGGCGCAGCTTCCCGTACTACACGATTTCTTTCCTGGCTGCGATGCAGTCGATTCCCGGCGACCTGTCGGAGGCAGCGGCGATCGACGGCGCGGGCATGTTCACCCGCTTCTTCCGCATTACGCTGCCGCAGCTGAAGTCGGTATCGCTGGTTATCGTATTCATCCATGTCATCTGGACCGCGATCAACTTCGACTTTATCTGGGTCATGACAGAGGGCGGTCCGAACTACGCTACCGAAACGCTGCCGATCATGATCTATCGCTATTCGATGAAAAAGTTCAATGTCGGCGCAGCGTCCGCGCTGTCTACCATGATGTTTACGGTCATGACGATCCTGTTCGTATTCTATTACCGCAAACGAGAAAAAATCAACAGCCAGGCAGGCTGAGAAAGGGGCGGAAAAAATGGGCAGTAAAAAAACAAGGGCGGCTGTTTCCGCCGTTACCTACATTCTGATCAGCATTCTGGCGGTCATCTGTGTTTTCCCATTCTTCTGGATGCTGATTTCTGCATTGAAACCGAAGGATGAGATCCGTTCGGCAGTTCCTTCGCTGCTGATCGACAATCCAACGATCGATAACTTCCGTCGCGTGCTGGTCGATAACGGCTTTCTTACCTATATTAAGAACAGCTTTGTCGTTTCTCTCGCCGCAACGCTCATCTCCATGATCATTGCGGTGCTGGCCGGCTATGCGCTGAGCCGTTACTACCGCAAGCGCATCGTGAAGACTTCGAACTTCATGATGATGCTGTCGCAGATGATTCCGGGCGTTCTTCTTCTGGTACCTCTGTATATGATCATGCAGCAGATGCATATGCTGGAGACGCACATTTCTCTGGTGCTGGCATACACCACGTTCGTCATTCCGCTCTGCACCTTTATGATGAGCAGCTTTTTTGACACGGTACCGATCGACCTGGAGGAAGCCGCCGAGATCGACGGCTGCTCCAAAGCAAAGACGCTGATCCGCGTCATTCTTCCGGTTTCGATTCCCAGTCTGATTTCGACCGGTCTGTATGCGTTCATCAATGCGTGGAACGAGTTCATGTTCGGCTACGTTCTGATTTCGTCCGATAAGCTGCGCACGCTGACACCGGCAATCATGCTTTTCAAGGGCGCGAACCTGGTAGACTGGGGCGGCCTGATGGCGGCATCCGTCATTTCGGTCCTGCCGGTTACGATCATTTTCCTGTTCCTTCAGAAATACTTCCTTGCCGGTCTGATGAGCGGTTCGGTCAAGGGCTGATGGAGGTTTGCCATGAAGCGTATCGCAATCAACGAAAACGGTATCCATATGGTCTTTGAGGTGCGCCGCGATAAGGTCCGGCTGGTGCATTTCTCCGCCCTTCCGCTGGACGAGAACACACTCGTCCGGCAGGGAGAAAAGGACCTGTATTTCCCCTCCGAGATACAGGTGACCGGACGCAATCGCCCCAGCAACTGGCATGGTGCGAAAATCGTAGAGACCTCGCCCGGATATGAAATGAAGTATCTGGATTTCCGCGACAGCCGGAATGACACCGGCCGCAAGCTGGAATGGGAGACCGTTCACGAGGAAACCGGACTGCATCTGACCATGCATTATCAGTTTTATGACGGCATTCCGGTCGTCCGCAGCTGGACCGAGGTAACCAACTGCGGGACTGAAGCGCAGGGGCTGGAAGCGCTCTCCTCGTTCTGTCTGATGGGACTCGGCAAAGAGGGCCTGATTCGACCGGATCGCAAGCTGCGCCTCAGCGTTCCGCACCACTCGTGGAAACGGGAAATGCACTGGAACAGATACAGCTTTTCCGATCTGGGCTTGACCTTCACGGCCGGTTCCGATCCGGAAGCCGAATCGACGCAGGTCTTTTCGGTGAGCAATACGGGCAACTGGTCTACCAAGGAGTATCTTCCGATGGCGTATCTCGAGGATACGGAAGCCGGCGTATCGCTTTACTGGCAGATCGAACATAACGGTTCGTGGCACTGGGAGATCAGTGACTACGAAGGGCAGTATTATCTGGAGCTTGGCGGTCCGGATGAGCTGCATAACCACTGGTGGAAGCAGCTGATGCCGGGCGAGACCTTTGTTTCGGTTCCTGCCTGCATCGGTGTAGAAACCGCAGGCATGGATCGCGCTATGGCTGCACTGACCGAATACCGACGGCGGATACGCCGCCCGAATCGTGACAATGAGCAGCTCTCGGTCATTTTCAATGACTATATGAACTGCCTGTCCGGTGACCCCACGACGCAGAAGGAACTGGAAATGATTCCGAAGGCGCGGGAAGCAGGATGCGAATACTTTGTCGTAGACTGCGGATGGTATGCGGACGGCGCATGGTGGGACGGCGTCGGTGAGTGGCGCCCCTCGGAAAAGCGCTTCCCGGGCGGCTTCAAAGAGGTCATGGACGCCATACGCGACGCGGGCATGATCCCGGGCGCATGGCTGGAGCTGGAAGTCATGGGCGTCAACTGTCCGCTGGCAAAGCAGCTTCCGGACAGCTGGTTCTTCATGCGGCACGGCAGGCGTGTGTGCGATAAGGGGCGCTATCAGCTCGATTTCCGCAATGCGGAGGTTCGGGACTATGCCGAGCGGGTGATCGACCGCATGGTCAATGAATACGGCGTCGGCTATATCAAGATGGATTACAACATCGAGCCGGGCACCGGTACCGATCAGCAGGCCGACAGCACGGGGCAGGGTCTGCTGGAGCATAACCGGGCGTATCTGGCATGGATCGATCATATTTTTGAAAAATACCCGGAGCTCATCATAGAAAACTGCTCAAGCGGCGGCATGCGGACGGACTATGCGATGCTGGCACGGCACAGCCTTCAGTCCACAAGCGACCAGACCGATTACCGGCAGTACGCGACTCTGGCCGCCAATGCACCGGCGGCGGTCACCCCGGAGCAGGCTGCGGTGTGGTCCTATCCGCTGACCGACGGTGATGAAGAAGAAACGATTTTCAACATGGTCAACGCAATGCTGCTTCGCATTCACCAAAGTGGCCATCTGGTCAATCTCAGCCCGGCTCGGTTCGCGCTGGTGAAGGAAGGCATTGCATGTTACAAGAGCATCCGGCAGGATATTCGGCGGGCGGTTCCGTTCTGGCCGCTGGGTCTGTCCTCGTACGGGGATTCGTGGGTATCTCTCGGACTGAAAGCCGGAAACAAAAACTACATTGCGGTATGGCGCAGCGACAGCGGAAACGATACCTGTCTGCTTCCCATTTCGCATCTGCGCGGAAAAGACGCAAGCGTAAAGTGCCTCTATCCGCAGAATGCCGCGTGCCGCTGCGCATGGCACAAGGAAAGCGGCGAACTTGCGGTCGAGCTGCCGGTGAATATCTCGGCACGACTGTTTGAAGTAAGTGCAAACGAATAAGGAGGAATCAAGGAATGGCAAAGATTTCTTTACAGAATATTAGAAAGGTATATCCCGGCGGCGTTGAAGTAGTGCCGAAACTTAATCTTGAAATCGCGGACAAGGAATTTGTCGTGCTGGTCGGCCCTTCCGGCTGCGGTAAATCGACTACGCTGCGTATGATTGCAGGTCTTGAGGAGATCACGGACGGTGATATGTATATCGGCGAGCGCCGCGTCAATGACGTTGCGCCGAAGGACCGCAATATTGCGATGGTTTTCCAGAGCTACGCGCTGTATCCGCATATGACGGTTTACAAGAATATGGCGTTCGGACTGTCGCTTCAGAAGATGCCGAAGGACGAAATCGACCGGAAGGTTCATGAAGTAGCTAAAATTCTGGATCTGGAGCATCTGCTGAACCGCAAGCCTAAGGCGTTGTCCGGCGGCCAGCGTCAGCGTGTCGCACTGGGACGCGCTATGGTGCGCGACCCTGATGTATTCCTGCTGGACGAGCCGCTGTCCAACCTGGATGCCAAGCTGCGTACCTCGATGCGCGCGGAGATTGCCCGCCTGCATAAAAGACTGGGCACGACCTTTGTCTACGTAACGCACGACCAGACCGAGGCGATGACGATGGGCGACCGTATCGTTGTTATGAAGAGCGGTATCATTCAGCAGGCCGATACGCCGACAAACCTCTACAACAAGCCCTGCAATATGTTTGTAGCCGGCTTTATCGGTTCTCCGCAGATGAACTTCATCGACTGCACGATCGAAAAGGGAAAAGAAGGCTACGGCGTCAATTTTGCCGGCAAACTCATCCCTCTGCCGCAGGGCAAGTTCCCGGACAAGCTGATGGCGGAATACGCCGGAAAGACGGTGGTTCTCGGCGTCCGTCCGGAGGACTTCCATACGGAAAGCGCATTTCTGGAAATGAGCGAGGACAGCACGGTAGAGGCCGAAGTTGAAATCGCAGAAATGATGGGTGCGGAAATTTATATCCATGCTGTATGCGGCGGTCAGAAACTTATCGTGCGCGCACCGTCCCGCGTGCAGGCGGAAAGCGGCGACCATATTTCGCTTGCTATCGATAAGAACAAAATTCATCTGTTTGACAAAGAAACCGAACAGGCAATCAATATTAAATAATTTATTTCTATTAAGCCACCTCTCTCTTCTAATATGGAAAACTCCGTATGGCTGAATATACGCCATATGGAGTTTTCTCGCTCATATGAGCACACAACACATCGCATTTGATGCAAGATTTTGCATTCATCTTAGGATGTTTATATGTCAGTAACATATCTGTTTCTCAAAGAACTCCACAATCCCCGCTTTCAGCACTCTCCACTCCCGGCCGACCTTTACGGCTGGGAGTTCTTCGTTTACGATCATCTTGCGCACTTGCTGGCGCGTGGTTTTGAGCAGGGCGGCGGTTTCTTTAACCGTCAGAATTTCGTCATTTCTCATGCCCAGGGGTCCTTTCTCTGTGTCTGCGGAGCGGAAGAAAATTCGTTGTTCTTCTGCTCTTTGTAGATGTAGTTGTGCAGTTTGCGAACCAGGACCTTTCGGAAGCCGTGGTTGCCATACAGGTCTTCCTGCGGGGAAATACCGTACTTTTCAGAGTAGTACCGCAATTCTTTCTTGTCCATCTCGAATAAATGACAGACCTCAGCAATGGTATAAAACTCTTTCATGTTGCGATAATCGATATATTTCATCGAAAATCAGCTCCTTGATATGGATTTAGATAGTGAAAACGCATTTCACCGCAATTCATGCTACCTTATACTTATGTTAGTTATTTCAGTGCAAAAGATGCAATTACAAGGAAAGAAAAATGCCTTGAAAAGCGTAGGCTTTACGATTTACAGCACAAATCTCAACTCCTCAACCCCTGCCGTATCCCGCAGGGTAGCCGGCTGCACACCCAGTTTTTCGAATTGCTTTCTTACGGTTCGGAGCTTATTCTCGGACAGCCCGCTGTTTTTCACAGCCTTGCCTGCCTCCTGACGGACGGTGCGGAAGGACTGGATATTCCCCAAAGCCTGATTACCTATCCCGCCGACGGCTTCTGCTTCGTGCCGGATGAGATTCTGACGGAAAAGAGCATTCGAGAGGGACTCACCGCCTACAGCGGAACCAAGCTCCCCTTTGTAGGGCTTTCCGAGTCGTTTCTGTCAGCCAGCGGAGATGCACAGCCTCATACGCTGACTGTGATGCTCCCCAGAAGCGACTATAACCAGATTCTGCTGAAAAGCGCACTGGAGATTGTCGGCCTTTGGCTGCTGCTGTTGTTCTTCGGCGTGGTCTGCTGTCTCTACTATACCCGCCGCTACCTTCGCCCCGTCATGCGGGACATCGAGCTGCTCAAAAAGGCAGACTGCGGCGGTGCGCAGATGACCTTTGACGAGTTGCGGCCCGTCTCCGCAAGACTGCGCTTCCACGAGCAGACCATCACGCATCTGGAAACAGAGAAGCATGACATCCAGGAACGCGCCGACCATTTCCGCTCTCAGAACGAGCAGCTTATCAATGAAAAACAGGACCTGCAGGGGCAGGTAGAAGATATGCGCAGTCAAACAGAGGACATGCAGGGGCAGCTCGATGATTCCCTTGCTAAGATCCGCCGTTTGGCGCATCTGGGAAAAAAGGAAATTGATCTGGCAGACTATGAGAGATTTCTGGAGGGCTATGCCAAGTTGAGCATCAAAGAGCTTGAGGTATGTAAAGCACTTGCCAGCGGGCTGAGTACCCGTCAGTGTGCAGAACAGATCGGCTGCGCTACAAGCACCATCGATACCTACCGCAAAAGGCTCTATGAAAAGACCGGCATCCATAAGGCACGGCAGCTTCAGCTTTGCTACGCGATCCTGCGAATGGAGCAGATGGAACAGGAAACACAATAACAGCAAAAATTTTCCTGGCGGTTCACAGTTTTCAAGGCTCTGTTGCAAAATAAAAATGCATCAGCAACTTGCACAAGGAAATAGCACAAATAGAAACCCAGAACCCTTTTTGAGCTGTTTTTGCCCTAAAGGTTCCGGGTTTTGTACAATATTTTCCGAAAGCTATTTTACAACAGTTTCTTCTTTTCCGTGAAAGGTGATATATAAAACGATACTTCTCAAGCAAAAAGAAAACAACAAAAAGACAGCGAGAGCTGTCTTTTTGTTGTTTTAAGTAAATTTTCAAATCGGCATACGATTCAAAATCGTTGCCAGTTCTGCTCTTGTCAGTGTGCTCTTTGGTGACAGCTTACCCTGATCATTGCCGCTCAGCAGTCCATGCTCGATACAATACTGCATGCCTTCCTTCGCCCAATCCGAAACATTCGCTGCATCGCTGAACTGATTCAATGTTTTGCTGCCGGAGGCAATCGTCAAATTCTCTGCCTTTGCATAATTTGCCGTCATAACCGCAAACTGCTCACGTGTAATAGCAGCATTCGGTGCAAAGGTTGTATCCGAGGTACCCAAAACAATCTTGTTAGCTGCTGCCCAGCCAATATACGGTGCCGCATAGTGTGAAGACACAACATCCTTAAACTTTGCAGCCGAAGCCGTATCGCCCTGAGCACCTGCTGCACGTCCCAGAACGGTTACAACCATGCCGCGTGTTGCTGCTGTATTCGGGCTGAATGTCGTTGCCGAGATACCCGTAAACCATCCGCGGTTTACTGCATTCTCTGTGGCATTCTTTGCCCAATGATTGTTCAGATCTGTAAAAGTACCTGTCTGCTTCTCAACCTTTTTGCCTTCATAGTACAGACTGCCGTCCGAACCGCGCGAATATTTAGAGAAAAACTGCGACCAGATCATGTCTGCTTCCGTTGGAATATAGGCGTGCGGGGAGTTATCTACAACCGTGTACTGCACCAGTGGAATATCACTGCCGGCTGCGGTATATACTGAAGTCGTATAGCGTCCCGATACATCCTTACTCTGACTGGAAGGTGTGCTTTCTGTACCATTCCGTGCTGTCCAGTGAGCTACCGCCTGTGCATTCGAACTGACATTGCCTGCCGGTGCACCTGTCGTAAAATCAGCGCCGCCATCTACATCATAGATACCCTTGAACATCCAAGTCGGCAGAAGCTCACTGCACTCATTTGCCGGTGCAGTCGTTCCAATCGACATCGTCGGAGCCATATTATTGTTGCCCGGTGCACCGCGATACGAACCGGAATTATGTCCTACCGGCGCGATTGCCGCAAACAGTTCTGCTGCGTCCAGGCCGAGCGCCCACGTCATCGTTGCGCCGTTTGAATGTCCGGTTGCATAAACGCGCGTGCTGTCAATGCTGTATCTCTTTTCTGTCAGAGAGATCAACTGTCGAATAAACGAAACGTCATCCGTTGCCGTCTCTGTCAGCTTATAGGAATATGTGTGCCATACCGGCGCCAATACTTCACCGCGTGTCGGAAAGTCATTTACGTATGCCTGCGGGAATACAACGATAAAACCATTCTTCTCTGCTACATCCTGCCAGCGGCTGTCACCCGTGAAAGCATGAATCGCACTCGAATAACCATGGATTGCCACTACCAGCGGCACATCAGTTCCTGCCTTATAATCAGAAGGCACATAAGTATACCAACGGCGAATCTTGCCGTCAATCTTCTCTTCCGAATAGAAGAAACCGGTCTTGCCATTGTTGGTATGCGATACTGTCATCTCCAGACGACCGCCCGGATCGCCCACGAAGCGCTGTACACCAGCCAGAAACTGACTGTACAGAACATCAGGCGTTATCTGCGCTGCATGAGCGCTGTCTGTCAGCCAGACACGAGTTGCTTCATTCTCATAAACTTTCTGCGCATAAGCGTTCGATGTGCCCTGTTTTGCTCCATTCGCCTTGATCCAGTATTCTGCAACCTTTGCATTATTTTTCGAGCTATCAGCCGCGTCTACCAGCCACATGGGCACCGGCACTTCATTATTCTTGATATTGTTTTCCGTTTGTCCCGCCATACTGCCCGCCTGTACAAATGGATAACTGAGCGTATTACCGATTTGTTCAACCATCGCATCCGGCACAGCATATCCGTCCACCGATGCTGCACCGCAGACCAGTGCAGGCCAGGTCATTGCAAATTCCTGTGCTGCGGCACCACCTTCGTCATAACCGACTACATAAAAGGCGCGTTCATTCAAGTTAAATGCGGCATCCTTCTGCTTATTCTTGCTGTGGAAGTTATCCGATACTGCTTTCAGATAAGCGGCTTCATCACGCCCATCTTTGCCATCCAGATTCCAATCCTGCCCATCTTCTGCCTCTGCAAAAGCAAGTGCAATACCGTATTTTTCACTGACGGCCTGCCAAGCCTGTCCCAACAACGACTGCGTAAATGCTTTCGCCGTCATATCCTCCGGGACAGCGATCATCACACCGGTGACGCACTGCTCGATCGTAGACGGCAGATATACGCTGTACTCACCCAGATTTTCTCCGGCAGTCTGATCGTGGAACATGCCAGTCACTGAACCTGCATACGGATGATCCGGATCCTGCGGCTTCTGCTGTGCCACCGCTGATGCGTTGACAGCCAGCATGGAACCAATCATCACAAATGCTCCTGTTCGTTTCCATATCGTAGTGCTCATTACAATGCCTCCTCACTTATTCTCCGATGTGGATCTTACATAACCAAACTATACCTTAGATCCTTGAGAAAAGCGATGGACGCAATTATAATTTTTTGTACTATTCCACACTCGCAGTCGGATAATACAACTGCTGTATTTTTTCCATAGCCTGCTGCGGTGTGCACAATTCTAAAAGTGCCTCTCGATAATACTGATAGATTTGCTTCATATATCTGCTCTGTTCCGGTGTCAAGGCAGTCTCTGGTGCATCATAGCCATCCAGCACCAGTGCAGGATCAATACCGTATTCAGTCAATTTCCGTGTCAGGATATCCCGAATACTCTCGTCCTCATATGCCGGTAGAACCAGATTTTCCGCCAGTGTTGCTGCACCCTGCTTCCCGCACAAGTATTGTACGAATGTCCATGCTGCTTCCGGATGCTGTGTATTTCTGTTGATACATATCGGCGTCAGCATCATGGCATTGTACGGTTGATCTGTTCTCCAATTTGGCTTTTCCGCAACTCCCCATGCAAAATGAAAACGATTTCTGTCATTCTGTAAATAGTTTAGGTACCATGTTCCATGCACAAATAATCCGTAATTTCCGGTTTCAAACATACGCTGCGATGCACTGTAACTCTCGCAAACCGAAAACGGCAGAATATACTTTTTCCGTTGCATTGTACGCAGCAGCTCCATACCATCCTGCAGCAACTGTATATTCTCCTTGCTGCCACTCCATGACCGATCCCGCATATATTGTAATATCTGTGTTTCATTCAACAGAAAACAGGCCGCAAACTGACCAGACCACAGGTTTTCTGATACCTCTCCGGTATATTGCATAAAGTCTATCCACGACATAGTATCAGCCGGATACTCCACACCTGCCATGTCCAGTAAATCCTTATTGTAATACAGTAAAAACTTATCTCTGCGATATGGCAGTGCAAGCAGCTCTCCGTCTTTGCCGCGCAGCACATCAAGCCCGGGATAATGCTCTGTTGGCACGCCATCTCTTCGGATATAGCTATCCAACGGCATTGCCAGGTTGCGATCCGTAATTTGACTGAGTTGATCCAGTTGATTTACATAAATAACATCCACTGTTTCTCCGCTGTCCAGCAACGCGGTCAAACTGGAATTATAATAAGTTGGTGGATAGCTGATTACATCAATTTTGATATCAGGATGATCCTTTTCAAAATTTTCGATTAGCTCTCTATCGTATATAACCACATCATAATCCCATAGTACGACCCGCAAAGTAATCGATTCATCCTCTGACTGCACTGGTCGTTGCTGCTTAGAGACCCCTATAATGCTCATACCTACAGCCAGTAAAATGATTAGTCCTATCCATCTTCGTTTCATTTGTATTCCTCTGCCGATATTCCTTTGCGCCAGTCTCCCGGTGTTACGCCGGTAATACGCTTAAAAATTCTGCTGAAATAGTATTGGTCTGAAAAACCAGTTCTTAATGCAATGCTATAAATTTTATCATTTGTTTCCCGCAGCATTGCCTTTGCGCGTTTGATGCGAATGTGTGTCACATACTCCGTAAAATTCTTACCTGTATTCCGCTTCATCAGCGCACTGAGATATCCCGGTGTCAACTCCAACTCCTCTGCAATCTGCTGTACGGATAATTCTGCTGCAAAACGCTGTTCGATCTGCGTACATGCTGCTGTTACCGCCAGATTTCTTCCTGCAGATTCCCGTTCTGCATCCCAAAACCGATGTACATCACGTTCAATAGATTCGAGCCATGCTGACACCTCCTCCTTGCTCTTTATCTTCAACAGCTCCTGCATAGAACGCAGGCTGTTCGGCATGACCGCTGCAGCATCCTGTCCGAGTCGCTCCATTGCTTCTCTGACACCAGTATATACCTCTACCGCATATTCCAGTGCAGTCCTGAGCGACCGCACTTCTGCATACCTTTTCGCCATCATCAGCAACTGATCCATTTGCTGCCGATCGAAGGCCACGCAGGCAGCTGTCATCTGTGTACGCAGTTTCTGCTCCTGCTCCATATGCTGATATTCCGCTGTTACGATGATATTGTCCGTCCAAAAACGATTCTGCACCGCTGCAGCAGCCTCTCTTGCTGCTCGGCTCAGCGACTCCGGTTGTGCATCACTTTGCGCCAAACCAATAACACACGAAATATCCAAATACCGCAGCAGCATTTTTTGAAGGCGCTCTGCTACACTCTGTACAAACGAGTCTGTTGATTCGAACTGAGACTGTACGCTTGCAAAAACATACAACTCTCCTGTTTTGCCATCTGCATAATATGCAGTCATTACATCTCCTACAATCTCTTCCGCAATGTTGCGAACAGAAAACTGTAGCGTGTAGCAGTCCTCATCCGAAACCTCCTCAAAACGGTATATCTCCCCTGCTTTTATCAGCATACACCAGATTGGTGCCGTCTCCCAGTCAATGCCCGCATTCTTCATCTGCTGTGCAAAATCTGTTTCATTCAAATAAAAATGTCCAATCAGTTCCCTCAAAATGCGTTCCTGCACCGGCTGCATTGTGGTGATTTCTTCCTGCTGAGCTGTTTGATTCGCGTTCGACAGCACATCCAGCAGCTTGCACGGTTCCAATTCCAGCTTCAACAAATAATCTGCTGCACCCAACCGCATCGCCTCACGCACTAGCTGAAAATCGTCATAACCGCTCAATACAATCACATACATCTGTATTTTCTCTTTTTGCAGTGCGCGCAGTAATGCAATGCCATCCATCCGCGGCATTTTCATATCCGTGATCAAAATGTCCGGTGCCGACCGACGGCAGATCTCCAGCGCCTGTTCACCATCCGAGGCTTCGCCAATCAGCCGATATCCATGTTCCTGCCATGCAATCAACGATTTTAAGCTGATTCGCATCATTGCGTCATCATCCACAATCAAAACAGAAAGCGGCTTCAATCTTCTTCCTCCTGTTCCCTACGCAGCAGTGGTAATGCCAAACGCATTACCGTTCCCATTCCCAGTTTTGTATCAAAAGACAGGCCATATTGTTTTCCCCAACGAAGCTGGATTCGTGTCTGTACATTGCGCAGCGCCATACCGTGACTGCCGTTCGGTATCGCCTCTGCATCGGCTATGCTCAGCTTTTTTCGCAGCTCCACTGCCTTCTCCTCCACAATGCCGCAGCCATCATCCGCTACCGAAAGCAGCAACACATCTTCCTGCTTTTCAGCCATAATTCTCAATGTACCGCCTGTCGGTCTGCTGCCGATACCATGCAGTATTGCATTTTCTGCAAGCGGTTGAAGTACAAATTTTAATACAGAGCACTCCATCATTTCCTGCGGTACCTGCATCTCAATGCACAGTTTTCCTTTCAAACGGGTATCTTGAATATATAAATAACTCTCTAACAGGCCAATTTCCTCTCGCAAGGGTATCATTTCTTCGCTTCCTGCCAAATTTGCACGAAGCAGCCTTCCCAATGCCTCTATCATCTCTGCAATGCTGTTCTTTCCTTGTAGCGTCGCCATCAGGCGGATTGAATTCAGTGTATTATACAGAAAGTGCGGATTGATCTGAGACTGCAGCATATACAATTCCAGTCGCTGCTTTTCTTCCTGCTGATGCAGTAAACGCTGAATATCATCTCCCATATCCTGCAGTCTTCTATCCACCTCATCAATCTCACTGCTGCCTCGAACCATCGTTACCGTATGTGTAAAATCCCCACTGGATAAGCGGCGGATATGTGCTGTCAGACGTTCAATAGGCAGTGAAATGTTTTTCGACAGAAATACCGATAACGCCACCAGAAATCCTGCGACAACCGCAACAAACAGACAGCCGGCGCTGATCAATGTCCATATTTGCTGTCCAAGTGCAGTTTCAGGTTTCTGCTGCAATTTCCATCCGGTAGATGGTATATCAACCGAAAGCAGTTTGGTCTGCTCTTCCGAAGCAGGCTCTGTTCCGGCAGAAAAAAGCAGCTCACCCTTCTCATTGTACAATCCTAGATGTTCATCATCGAGCAGTAATATTTCGGTTAATTCGTCCGCAAACAAATCCGGTGAAAACAGTATCAGCAAATCTCCCAGGCTCTGCCCTGTACTTTCATTTGTAATGTGCCGGTAATACGGAATCACCATTGTATTTTCCGTCAATGTTGTGAGATTTCTAGTTATTCCGTCCCACTGCGGAGATTTTTGTTCATGCTCCATGGCGAATCGTATCTGTGCCTCATCAATCAGATAACCTTCTGTTCCTGCGCGCAGGTCAATTCCGTTATCTCCCATCAGGATAAATGCAAGCATATATCGTGTGATCGGTCGATAAGAAAACTGCTCCCGCAAAATCTGCGCCGCCGCATGACTTGTTTCATCGTATATTGCAGCCTGTTCACTGCTTCGGTACATCAAACTGCGTATTGTCTCATCCCGTACGGTCCAGCTTACGAATTCATTCACCTGCGTAATGCGGCTTCCTATTTTTTCTGCTGCGTGTTCTAATAAAATTCGCCGTTCATTCTGCATCTGACGCTGCATTTGTCTCTGTGTAGAATAAAGATAACAGCCTAAAAATAAAAATGTCGGTACTAAGGATATCAACAAAAAATATCCCAGTAATCTGCGCTGCAGCACGTTTTTCACACCGTTCACCATACACTTTTTATTCCATAATATATTTTTTCTTATTCTATTTTTATTATAACACACGCCCTATTTCTCTTGCCAGTCCATTCTTCTTTATCCATCTTATGAAATTATATAAGATGGCTTCTACCGTTTTTATTCGCTAAATTTCCGCATTAAACTTTACACATCTCCAAGTCGGTTGATCTGATTCTCTAAAGCTAAATATCATCTACAGAATACTACAGATGTTTCGACTAACGCTTCCTGCTGCCGAGCGCGTAACGGACTTTCACCGCCTATTCGTTGTCCATGCTGGGCGCACCAATCAAAACCCATGCCTTTTCAATAGAATTGGCATGGGTTTTGTGATTTATAGAACGAATTGCAATTCTTCGATCTCTGCTTTATCCTTCAATGTAATCGGCTGAATGCCAAGCTTTTTGAACTGCTTACGCACGGTGCGCAGTTGACTCTCGGACAGCTCGCTGTTTTTCACAGCCTGTGCATAACATTTGCAGTCGGACAGCTTTTTGACAAGCAGACGCATATTTTTGCGAGTTGAAGCATGTTTCACGGCCTCAACCTTTGCCATGCAGTCCGAATACCGCACAAACGGCAGGTCTGCGTGCAGCTTTTTCATATATGAGTGAATGGTTTTCTCCGACTCGTTCATCACGGTTTTCAGGATTTCCTTGTTGCTGCCCTTGACTTCATCGGACAGGCCGTGCTTGAACTTCGCTCCCGAGCGGGACACCTCGAACCGAAGCATCGGCGCATCATACTGCTCCAGAAGATCCTCCTCCATCAGCTGAAATGTCTTGTCATAGACCGTCAATGTGGTCGTTTTGCAGCAAATACGCCACGAATGCGCGTTCTTTTCCTTATGATTGGGGAATCCTTTGCCGAATGTACACAGTTTGTACTGCTTCATGTACGGACTGCGGCGAATGACACGCAGCGCCTCATCAACCCATTTTTGCGACTCGGGAAAGTAGTCCAGACAGCAGTCGATACGCGAGAGCGTCAGCTGTTCGAACTCGCAGTCCAGACCGATTTCACACAGCAGACCGGTCATCCGGTTATCAAGCGATTTCAGCTGGTTTTCTTTCGCGGTGAACACTTTCTTGGGTGAATATTCTCCGCGCAACAAAGTGTGCGGATTGAGCCGAAAATGAATAAAAGATGCAAGATTTTTCTTTGTTTTGTTCTTGCTGCGCTTCTGCTTGTACAGATAAAGTACGACGCCCTGACCGCAGTACGAGGTGCAGATATACTTCTCGATGCCTTTGTCAGAATGATATGTCGCGTCCGGGTAGAGTTTGCCAAAATTCAGACTTTTCAGATGCTGGAACACCTTGTTGAAGCTCTTCTGGGACATTCTGCGAAAGAATTCTATCGTGTGAATGCCATGGCGAAAATCCATTTCACTCGCCTCCTTTCGCAAAGCAGGCGATTACGGCCTTATGCAGATCGTCCGATGATTCACAGATTGCATACAGTTCATTGACGGCGTCCACTGCACGGTAATCCGTGTCAGAGATGATATCAAGGTTCATCTGAAAATCGGCGTCATTCCAGAGCAGCAGTGCCTTTGCGCGTTTGCCGTCGCGCCCGGCTCGGCCTGCCATCTGGTAGAATGACGCGACACTGAACGGCAGCTGAGAGACAATAATCAGGCGAATATCCGAAATATTCACGCCCATTCCGAACGCAGAAGTTGCAATCGTGATATGCGCCTTACCGGAACGAAAACGCGCTTCCTGTTCAGCTCAGATAGGAGGCAATATGCAGGATTCCAAAGAAAAGCAGTGTCTGATATTTGTAAGGAATAATGCAAATGATACAGCTGACCGTATCGAGGCATATGCAAAAAAGTCCGGCATGAAAGTTGTTGAGACAATTTTTAATACAGATAAAAAAGCGGTTGAACGATTAAGATATTATATTGAAAGAGATGTCATTATCTGTGTGCTAGTAAGAGATGTGGTAGACATTTCAATGGAACTTAATGAGATTAAAGCTGTAATGACACTTGCAGCGGAACATGGAATCAGTATTAATGCAGAGAGCAGGGGCTATGAACCTGCTCTCATTTCTTATGAATGATATGACAGAAGAAAATAGAAAATTAAAACTGATTATATTTCCGGGCGAAACAGTAGTGATTGATGAATATGGGAAACGGATTGTTGCCTGTCCGACAGAGGATGAGGCAGAAGAATATATCAGGGAACAGGAGGAATGACATAGATGAAACTGAACAGGGGCGACATTGTTATTGCAAATCTGGAGTCAGTAAGTAAAGGGAGCATTCAGAAGTATACA
>OGZZ01000250.1_pt1 | contig 42488 bp, 39 predicted proteins | sample 1577021 | NCBI WGS metagenome assembly OGZZ01 (sample SAMEA3541526, study PRJEB24748) | human gut metagenome | biome: human gut; feature: human-associated habitat; material: faeces | place: China | collected 2012
CTTACAATTATATACTTCTGTTGGCTGTTTTAACAGATTTCTACTGAATTTTCCATACAGGCTCCCGTAAAATCCTGTGATAACGCCTATCCCCAACTTGTCACATATAATCTCTATAATCCGGTCATAGTTTGGTGTCATAATATCAATTATCTTTTTATCGACACTAACCGTACCACTCAAATAGTTCAGCAGCCTGCAAAAACCAGTATCTTTTTCATAAATCGTTCTGTGAAGTTTTTCCTCACTCTCCAAAATAAACTTTGCTGTTATCGGCTTAATCGCATCTACTAACTCATTTTCATTTTGTGCAAGATTAGCCAAACCTGCCTCTAAGCCATTTGCTTCTATTTCATCACAGTGATTCTTCCAAATTTCTTTCAAATGTTCATCACTTGACTGTGCAATTTCTTTTGCCAAGTGCTCTGCTAATTCCTTCATCCCCGGAACACCATAAATCACAGAAAGTCCTGTCCCCACAATAATTTTGGGCATATTATTCCTTGAAAGATTTCTTTGTTTGATGTCTTCCACTATATCATCGAAAATTTCTGAATGTATTTTCAGATACTCCATATCCACACCTTTCTAATATTTCCTAATTATCTCTTTTATACTGTCATCCGTACAACTCTCTTGTTCATCTATAGGTTCAAAACACTTCTTGTAGATATCACTATTTTCTTTAAAATTATATCACACATCCCCAAAAAATCATCATATTCTACTAATTTCGTCACTCCCCATTCAACAACACACCCATATTCGATACCACAGCATCCAGTACCCGGCATATGTACTCTTTCTCCCTGTCTGATTTTCCTGACATATACTTTTCCATGTCATCTCTACAGGCACTCTCATATCCAAACAGCAAATAATCCGTACTCACTCCGAGAATCTGTGCCAGTTCCATCAGTTTATCCACAGAACAGGAAGTTTCCCCGCTTTCAATCCTCTGCTGCTGACATTCACTGGTATAGTCCAGTTTCTCCGCCAGTCTGCTTTGTGTCATTCCATTATGGAGCCTGATTGCCTTAATCCGCTCACCAACAGCTTTCTTGTCATAATACTGCATTGATTACTCTTTCTGACGTCTTATATATTACTTAAGCTGTAATACTCATCATTTTCCAACCATTTACAGGTTAATTTTTGATTTATCCCTAAAAAGCAGAAAACAAATGGTAAAATTAACTTACCACTCGTTCTCTAACCATATTTAGCATTTCACAGCTTCTGTTTTATACCAAACATCAAACCTTTCGGTATGATTCCAGATAGCATATACCCAATATTTAATAACTGTATTCAAATAATCTATCTTAGCATATGCACCCATATGCTAAACACCATCACCAGTATTTTTTCTTACGGATATATTTCTACTTTTAACAAGTATAATGTTTAATGTTAACAAACATCTTCTTATATTCAAGAACCTTTACAGAAAATGACCTATTTTTGCAGAAAACGGCAACAAAATATTTCAAAGACTGATTTTATTTAATGTTATTCATACAAATGTGTATGTAGGGAATATTTAATTTTACTCTTCTAAAATGTAAATTATTGTCATTTTAGGTCTTGAATATTTTGTACCCCCGATAAATGCAGAGCCAAGACTCGGAGATGCAATATTTGTCCCTGTCATATACACAGACCATGTTCCGGCAGCTTTTTCCGCTATAAATAAGTTGGTAGTAGTCACATTACCTCTGCCCCAACTAACAGTATGCGTTTCCCCGCTAGGACTGGTAATTGTAAGGCTCTGTGCCAATATTGCGCCTTTTCCACCGATTACAGATGCACTGGAGCAATCAACCGTAACTTCTTTTACAATCGCATTATCCGGCAGACCGCTAAAATTAAAAGCAACTGTATTGGAATCCCCTGTAACTCCCGGCATCAATGCAATCGACATATCTTTATTTGCTGATTTCGTTGCTTTCGTGTCTGCTGCAAACGCTGTTACCTGTGAAGCAAACAACATTGTGAATACCAAAGCAACCGCTATTATTCTCTTTACTTTCTTCATTGACTTTACCATAATCGTATTCCTCCTGTCTGTCAAATTCCCCTTATATACATTTGATGAATTACATACTTTATGCTTTCATATCGAAATTACTTTGCACCACAACATTTTCATTTGTGATTTCCACATTTGTTCCATTGTTTAGCGCCTTTCTTGCGTCATGGTATGCCTCATAATATGCTGATTTTAACGCTGAATGTACACCCGTTTCTGCTTTTGTCTCCTTCTCATGCCACCCTACTCCTTGAGTGTATGTAAGAACTTCTTCCCCTCCCTCATTATATATATGGATCGCAGAACCAGTTCCCTCTCCCTGATATTCAGCCTCATATGGTATCCCAAATAAAATACACAGCCATCTTTTGTCTGCCTCTTGTATTTCTTTCATATCGCCCATATTTCCAGAACTCATTAATTGGTTGAACTTACCTATCAGTGCTGCCCGATTTGGTGCCACTTTAGCGACCTCTGCTTTCCGCAAGTTCATAAACTCATTTCCCATATATATGTTGTTTTTCGCATCTTTCTTAGCCAATTCAACAATTTTTTCTTTTAGCGAATCTGTTAATTGCCACTTGTTCTTTTCAGAAGCTTTTTTAACACTAATGCTGGAACTGCCAGATACTTTTACCTCACTAATAGTATTTGATATATCCATCTCTATTACCTCACTTAAAAATTTGCTTTCAATATAAACAATTCTGTACAAATTATCAATGCCCATTGCAGAAAACGACCTTCATTTACAGAAAATGGCACATAAGCCTTTTCTCCAAAATCATATTGTTTGAAAACCGTATTTACCCCCACGAATAAATACAAGATAGACTTTTTATCATTCTGTGAAATAAATATCACGCTGTAGCAGAGAAGCCAAAATCAATGTACGATATATTTTTGGAATAACATAAAACAAAGGAGATCTGAACTATGGATACTTTAGAAACAGTCATTAACAATTATTTGGAATACTGCAATTCGCAAAAATGTCTTGATGAGAAAACACTGAAAGCATATCGAATCGATCTACGGCAGTTTTCTGAACAAATTTCCATCATCAATATTGCAGAAATTACTTCCAAAACATTGGAACAGTATATCGCCCGGCTGCATGAACAATATAAACCCAAAACCGTAAAACGCAAAATAGCATCGGTAAAAGCCTTATTCCATTACCTGGAATACAAGGATATCATTGACCATAATCCATTCAGCAAATTACTGATACATTTCCGTGAACCCGTAATACTGCCTAAAACCATCCCTCTACATACGGTTGAAACATTTTTGGCTACCATATACAAGCAACGGGAAAATGCCAAGACTTCCTACCAGAAAATAAATGCCCTCAGAGATGCCGCCGTTACGGAGCTGTTATTTGCAACCGGCATGAGAATATCAGAACTCTGTTCCCTAAAAATCAGTGATGTGAATTTGTACGACGGAACTATTCTTATCTATGGAAAAGGGGATAAGGAGCGCCGTATCCAAATTGGCAATGAATCAGTGATGCATATTTTAACAGAATATAATGACACTTTTGGAAAAGAAAGGCAAATCTGCAACAACTTTTTCGTAAATCAATCGGGAAAAGCACTGTCCGATCAGGCAGTACGCAGAATGATTAACAAATATACCTCTCTAGCCTCCATAGACCAACACATAACGCCTCATATGTTCCGCCACACTTTTGCAACAAGCCTTTTAGAAGCTGACGTTGATATTCGTTATATTCAGGAGATGCTAGGACATAGCTCCATTAATATTACAGAGATTTATACACATGTTACAGTATCTAAGCAAAGAGACATCCTTGCTACAAAACACCCTCGGAAAGATTTTCACATTTGATTTGTAAAAGAGCAATCTTTGTTAAGTCTTTTAGATTGCTCTTTTTAATTATTCACGGATATATTAAACCCTATCTTTGATTAATCCGTCAATCAGCAAACTCTATATATTAATCTTACGCTTTATTATGTTGTATTTCTTTCATGTATCCCGTATGATATGACGAAACTGCATTGTCTAATACACTTTTCACAAATTGAGAATTTTTTCTTATATATCCTAAGCTTATCCATTGGAGTATTGGAACATACAGCAATTTATTGTATATGCTTTGTTCTTTCATTCTTCTATGTATTTTCCCAATTCTGCTGACATAATTAGTTAGCGGAATATTCCTTCCGATATAATCTATAATTGCCAATGAAGCCTGTCGTCCGGATTCAATAGCAAAATATATTCCTTCTCCTGTCATTGCATCTATCAAACCGGCGGCATCACCAGCTAATAGTACATTATTTTTTATTGGTTTTCGCACAAAATTTCCATATGATACAAAGGCTCCCTTTATACTATTTATATCATTAACTCCCTGACTCTCAAAATATCTCCTATATCTGGTAGGCTTTTTCTTCATTCCCCTAATATAAAACTCACCAAGACCTACGCCAATTCTATCCTTACCAGGGATTCTCCACGAATATCCTCCGAGGATTCCAGCAAAATCTATTTTTATGGCATCTTCATCTGAAAGATTAGTAATAAATTTCTCAAAACACAGAACAGAAGCTTTCCACGAACGCCCTACATAAGATCTTACTTTACTGTTAATGCCATCAGCACCTATTAAAACACGATATGGAATCTCTGTACCATCAGATAGCACCACTACACTTTTTTCATAAACAATTTTGTAATCCTTTTGTCCATCACATACCATACCGCCGACACTCTTATAATATTTCAGCAGTTCATTATCGAATTCGGTTCTGTTAATCACTCTATAAGCATTATCTACTGTATACTTTCCAATAACTTTACTGTTATATAATAGTTCAATTTTATGTATATCCCTCACATCCATATTATCAAAATTCAGATCTTTATAAATATGCTGAATCAGTTTAATGGATTTTACAGTTAATACACCTGCACATAGTTTTTCCCTTGGAAAAATCCGTGTATCTATTATACAAGTCTTATACCCTTTCCTTTGCAAAACTGTTCCTGCTGATACTCCAGCTGGACCACCACCGATAATTACTGCATCTACCATATTCTTACCTCCTTATTAATGATGGATAATATTTAGTTATCTATCATTAGGGAGGTGTTATCATGTCATATTTGGGAATGAAAAATGATGGATTATATGCTTTAGCAAACGGAGAAGAAATTTTTATAGAGCATTATGAGAAAAAATGGGATGAAATATTGTCAGATGTCTATTATCATACAGAATTATTGAGCTATGGACATAAATTTAGACCCCGGCTTGTTTATTGGGGATATTGTGCCGGCAAATCAATAACAGCCATGAATGCAAACGATTATGATGCCATAGCCCAGGTTGCAGTATGCATTGAATTAGTTCATAAAGCATCAATTCTTTTAGATGACTATATTGACGGGGATACGGCAAGGCATGGAATTGATGCTTTTCACATTACCCATGGACCAGAACGTACAATGATTTTCTCATTAAACATCTTATGCCGATCTTTAAGTATAATTAACGATACTTTTTTAGAGTATATTGATGATTCAACATACTCTAAAATTAGCATGAAACTGGTCATACAGACTTTAGAGGACATGACCTTAGGCGTTTTAAGAGAGCTTGATCTATCAGATGATGTTTCGATGCAGAAATTGGATGATGTAAAGGAAATAATGCATTTGGAAACAGCCAGTTTGATAACTAACAGCTTATTGGTCGGTTATCTTTTATCTCATAATAAAGAAATGGACAATATAAACTTGTTTCGGGAAATCGGAAAAGATTTAGGATATATTTTCCAAGTATTAAATGACCTAGAACCATTCTGCTCAAAAAGAAACAACGATCATAAAGGAAGCCTGAATACAGACATAAGCCGTAACAGAAAAAATATCTGTGTTCCTCTATTATACATATATCTAACGTCAAAAGAAAAACGAAAACTAGAAAATACCCCGTCAGAAGAAAAAGACGCATTATTATTGAATCTCTTTCAGAAATATCGAATTCAAGAAAAATTATTTAATGAGATAAACAATGTCTGCAAACGCATACATAACAATATTACCCTGATGACCAGAAAACCACAACTGCAGGAATGGTGTGACCACTTCAATGCCTTTGTTGATTCTGTTATTACTGTCAGCAAAAAAAGACTCGAATAAAATCATGGGATATATTCAACTAATGATATAGCAGCCTGCACCGTTGCTGCAAAATTTATAGCCGCAATAATATAGGAAGCCGCATACGCCACAAACGGCTTTTGGGGATACTCAGGAGCCTTTTCAAGCATTAATATTTTTATTTGACTCAAAGTTTGCAGAAGTTCTAAATGCCTTTGTTTTTTTCTGCTCCTTGCAGCCATATTTTGTATACTGTTACACTCCCTGATTTCTTTATCAACAAGTTTGGCGATCAAGTTTTTTATGCAGAAATAACTACATAAAGAAAAAATGGGAAACATAATCACAATTGCCAGTATAACAATTGCCCATAGATAAAACACTCCTGCCTTACTAAATGTCTCATCCATGCGTACTGCATAATAATCTGTGAATGTTATGAGATAAAGGAGAGCAATAAAGCCATCCCCTACAAGGAAAACATATTACTTTGTTTATTTGTCAATGAGGCAAGCTTGACTACCCATTCTGTTTTATGTGGACGAGTATGGTCATAAATGGAAATCTGATCTGCATTTTTTTTGCAGTCATGCGCCAATCTTATAAGATTAACATATTGCGTATACCCGATTAGGCATAGTGCAATGATGATATATAATGCGGTATAGGCAAATATTTTTATTGGAAGTCCTAATGGGCACCTAATTATGTAGATAACAATCGGCAGAATAAATGCAGGTGCAATTATTATAAGTAACCAGTTCAGGTTGGAATACATTCTTTTTTCCAATTGCGTGCGCGCCAACAGCAAGGTATTATCTCCAGCCATTGCTGTTCCTATATTATTAAAAAACTTATATGTTTGCTTTATTGAATATATATCAAAATAGACTATAACGATAAATCCAGCAACAAGTACCCCAATCATTGGTAATTTATGGCTTGAGACACAGTTGCAGTACAAACAAACTAAAACTAAAATAAGCATAATAACATGATATATTTTATATGGAATATCCGCTATTATTTTAACCAACTTTTCAAAACATAAGTGATTTCGTAAAAATTGAATCATAATGTAACCCTCAACTTTTTTATATTTAGCAGATAACTAAATATTATCCACCGCTCATTATATCATATATCACATCATAAAGCATCAATATATAATCAAATATGCACATCTTTTATACAAATATTACAAGTTCCTCAAACCGTTACTGTCTAGATATCTACCAACTGCCATTCCTCATTAACATTGCTCCCTCTGAAAAACCATACTACCCACATAAGACACGCAACTATGTAAAAAGCCAAACATCTGTCTGACTCCAAGAGATATGATGTTATGTTCTTTACCTAATTATATCTGTCAAATAATCCACCTGCACCTATACGCCATCTGTGATCCTACCGAGCGTTTTTTCATCAACCTTTCCCATGTGTTCTATGATACAGTCAAAATTCAGTGCCGCTACCTGTTCACACAGTGATATTTCAGCCACTTCGTCTTATACGCCGATATGAGTAACTTACACTAAAACGGTTGACGTCCAACACTACACCCCATCATGTCCAACCAGACAAAATCCGCAGGCAGTCACTCCCGGGAAAACACTTTCTGCCGTAATTCCGGTGCTGCTTATACCTTATTATCTCTGACTGCCATGCCAATAGATACAGTCCTCTTCTCCATACCTTCACAGGCAACAATGTTATCCATCGCAGATACATCTTCGCACGAATCGAAATTCTGCCCCTTTATCCCTGCATAAGCATAAACGGATAAAAAGGCGAAAATAAAATTAGGTGTATGCGTATCCTATTAAATTGTTTGAGTTTGCTCAAGCCTGAAACTATCATAACTAAATGGAAGTTTTTTAGAGTTCCAATATCCGCTATTTATAGCTGATATATGTCACCTTGACTATCAGATAAAAAGGCAAAAAGCCAGACTCCAGATATAATCTGTTGTCTGATCCCCTTACCATAGCAAACAATCAAAAAACATTTTCACCTTTCAAACTGTCTCCATATTTATACGAGCAAATAAACTTTTTTACTTTCAATGGCTCTACAAAATCGCTATATTACATAAATACCACTCTTTATTGCCATCCCCCGTTTCCGTCTTATCATTCTAAAAGATAATAATTTGTGCTTTGTAAGCTTTTGGAACATTATCTATCTTATCAATAACAGTATCATTGATCTTGATTTCTGAAAGAGATAATGACACACACAAAACCAACAAGTCCGCAGAAAAATATTGATACAAAACATATCCAATAATAAAGTGTATCAACTCCAACTATTCCAGAAATAGATACTGCTGTCCAGGGGCATACACAAGCTGGCAATATTAGTTCTTCTGAAACTTGCAATCCTGCCACCTGCAATACTGCGTTTCCCAACGTGGCAAGCATGGAAGGATAAAACAATGTCTGCTGTTTCACACATATCCAAAGAATAGGAATCCCAACAATAAAAGAAAAGAAATTGTTCTGGGTAAACAAAAACAAGACACTCTTCATGCTCCCTGCTGTAAATTCAGTGGGAAAAAGGACATAACCGCCTGCTACTGCTATCATCTCAGACAAACAAATTGATGTAAAATACCACAAAAACCACACAACTAATTTAGCTGCTAGAAATCTTTCTCTTGATACCGGGGCTGTCAGGATATTCCGTATTGTTCTATCCTGATATTCCCTTTGCATACTCGAAGTGATTACAAATCCGCTTACGATAGGCAACAAGAGGGTATTTAACATGAATACACTCATCATCCATTCCATACACTTTCTCTGCTGGTCAATAATCAGACGATTCCATATCATAAAGAACGGTATCATAACAATAATCAAAGTTCCCAGCCATGCCATTTTATTTCTGCGGAATTTTATTATTTCAGAACAAACTGCATCATGCAATGCCTACACCTCCTGTCAATTCCTTAAAATAATCTTCCAAACTGTTCTGGCATTTAGAAATTTCAACTACAGAAAAGCCTGCAGCAAACAGCCTGCTGTTCAATTCTAAAGTACCGTATTTCAGGTCATAAATTTCTATAACGGATGCTTCTGGTCTCTTAATCTTTCCAATTGAAAGATCATTTTTCAGGTACTTATATACCTGCTCTGGTTCTTTCACAATCAAACGGATATAGGAATGTTCATTTTCCTTTAGCTGCTGATAAGAGCATTCTTCCAACATCCTGCCCTCATGGATAATTCCAATCCAATCCACCATATGCTCCATCTCCGAAAGCTGGTGGCTGGATATTAAAATAGTTTTTCCACGCTCATGACTTAACCGCCGAATAAGTGTCCTCATCTCTGCTATACCAATCGGATCAAGCCCATTTGTCGGCTCGTCTAAAATAAGCAGTTCCGGATCATTTATTATTGCATTAGCAATTGCCAGCCGTTGTTTCATTCCTAATGAATACTTGGAAAATATCTTTTTATCTTGATAAGGAAGTCCTACAACACCAAGTGCATCACATATTTTATTTTCATTCACTTTTCCCCTCAGTCTTGAGAAAACTGAGAGATTTTCCGTTGCTGTCAGATTAGAATAAAAGCCGGGGGATTCAATCGTGCTTCCAATACGGGCATAAATCCCACTCTGATAACCTGTCATTACCTGATTGAATAATGTCACAGAACCGGAATCTTTTCTCACCAATCCAAGCACCATTTTCATAATTGTAGTTTTACCCGCCCCATTCCTGCCCAACAGTCCATATATCTGTCCTTTTGGAACATGCATGGATACATTCCGTACAACAGAACAATCACCGTATTTTTTGCATAACTCATAAGTCTGTACTGTATATTCCAATCCTGTCACCTGCTTTCATATACGATCCCAGATGTCGAAACAACCAGTTTCTTCTGAAGGAAGAAAAATATAATAAGCTGTATAAGGATTACCATTAGCGATATTCCTATGGCAGCCAGCGTAATCTCACGGACATGTGTGATAGAAGATGCCTCCATAAAGCGGTTTATCATAAAAGAAGCTGTGGCACAGCCGCATATTACAGGGAAAAAATAAATTAACCCTATCTGTTTCCGGATCAGTTTTTTCAGGTCATTTTCTTTTAATCCAAGATACATCGCCTTCTTATAACTTTCTGTATCCTGCATTATCGTTCCTGCAATTTTTAATCCCATTATCATTGTTGCCGATACACAGGCGATAACGGCAATAAAGAAAATTAAGATCAGATAAACTGCGCCCGACTCCATCTGGACATCAAACTGCGTCTGTTTTGCGTAAGGGTAAAATTCCCACCAGCGGGCAGCATACAGTTCGTTTCCGTCATAAGGAATATAAATATCTTCATAGTTCTCTATTTTATCTTTAATAGCCCGATCCTGCCAGCTCACAAGTATCTCCCCATTGTTTAATGCTACAATCTCTGCCAGAAGTCTTTTTTGAAATTCACTGCTGTTTTCGGGATTACTGCCATGAAACAGGTGATAGGTCATTTTATATGAGGAATCCAAAGTATCACTTATCCTTTGAAAAGTATTGTCACTGATGACAGCAAAAGAATTTATCTTTGCCGTCTGGTTCAGTACATTTTCCCTTGAAACCAATTCAATTTTTTGCAGCGTAAAATCTTCTTTTGCACATGGATTGTAAAACATCCCTCTATTTTCCGAGCAGGTTTGAAACATAGAATCATCGGAATCCTGAAAGTAAAGATATCCATCATCAGGAACAGACAGATTCATGCCGGAAAGTCTGTTAAAATCGGACACATTAACAGCAATTTCCGGTGACCACTCATTTCTTGAAGCATCCATATACTGATGCTCCCGTCCCAGCAAAAGCATATCTAATGAATGCCATTCACTTAAAGAAATGCCGCTTTCTTCTGCAAAGGAACATATCCTGCTTTTATCAATATTTTTCTCTGATTCCCTGACCAAAACGGCATAATCATAAGGTTCTTCCTTAATTTCATAGTAAAGCTCCAGAAAAGTACATCCATTAAAACATATGGAAAATACCGTAAGCGTAATCAGCAGCGAAGAAACAAATAGGGATAATGTATACTGGTTCCCTTTTTGCCTTACCAGATTGTAAAACAATATACTTTTTCTGTATGCGTTGGGGAAAAAACGCTTTATAAGACTGCCTATGGAAGTAATCTGCGCCGCCAGAATATACATTCCAATCAGGCTGATGCCAAGAAAGAGAATGGAGAATCTTTTCAGTGGGTAGATAACCGCAGTAATATTAAAAAATATCAGTCCCAAAGGAACCGCTATAAGCCCTATGATACCCAAAGCCGGGTGGGAGCCTTTCACCTCCTCGCATTCAGATGATGAATGCATAATCTTTATCACATCTAATCTTGCTATATGAACTGCATTCCTGATACGCAGGATAACCCATGCCAATATCCATAATCCTCCTGCAATCAGCAGCCCTTTCCATCCCACATGAAAAGTTCCGTCTGTATAGGATAGAAATAAAGACAGCAGCGACCATATGCCAAAAGAAATCGGAACAGCCAAAATAAGACCAGCCATTCCTGCAATCAAAAATGTACTGTCAAGCTGACGGCTTTGTATCTTACCAACAGATTTTGGAGAAAGACCAAGAGAAAGGAATACCCCGATCTCCCCCATTTGAAGCTGCATATAAATAGCATTAGCATAGAAAAGAAAAACAACAATACCTATCATTGTGATCCCATACATTCCAAGCGAAATGATGTAGGTCGATCCGTCTGTCATCAATACATCTGTTATAGCCCTGCTGAAAAGCAGAACGCCATAAGCCCCGGTCATAGCAATAGCAAAACAAATTGACAGCCCAAAAAGCAGGTATCGGCTTTTATTCTGGCGGATCAGCTTTCGGGTGATTTCATTTATTGTCATTGTCCCACCTCCACAATCTTCAAAAATTCCAGAATATCATTCATAAACTGCCTCTGTTCTTTCTGACGTACCAGTTCCCTTACTACCTTCCCATCCGACAAAGCAATCACACGATCCGCATGAGAAGCAGCAATCGCATCATGTGTTACCATCAAAACGGTAGCCCCCAGTTGTTCCTTTGCAAACAAAAACGCTTCTATGACAGCATTGCTTGACTTGGAATCAAGATTGCCAGTCGGCTCATCAGCTAAGATTAACAGCGGGTCATTGGATAGAGCCCTTGCAATAGCCACCCGTTGTTTTTGCCCTCCGGAAAGCTCGCTTGGATATTTGCTGGAAATATCCTCAATGCCAAAGGCACACAACAGATCTTTTGTTTTTCCTTCCATATCTGCGGCAGGCTTTTTGGCAATGATCTGTGGAAGAAAAATATTTTCCTGCACTGTAAGCCCATCTATCAGCATAAAATCCTGAAAGATAAAGCCTAATATACTGGAACGGATTTCAGCTTGTTTTTCTTTATCCGTATGAAGCATATCCACAGAACCCACTTTCACCTTACCACTGTCTGCTGGTAAAAAGCCCGACACAATATTCAGCAGTGTCGTTTTTCCGCTGCCAGACGGTCCCATGACCGCAACAAATTCACCTCTGTTCATCTCCATGCTGACACCTTTCAGCACTGGATAGGTATTCCCTTTTGTAACATAAGATTTTTGTAATCCTGATACAGATAGTATTTTTTCCATATACTGATACTCCTTCACAAGTTATTTCCTGGAGAAAATAAAAACTCTCCTCATTACTATAAGGAGAGTGTAAATGAAAAATATCACAAAACTATCTACTTTTCCAACAAAAATGAAAATTGTACTCTAGCTCCTAAGTTCGGAGTATTACTAATTGAAATGCTGCCTCCATGTTTTTCACATAGGATTTTACAGATATTCAATCCAAGACCAAAATGTGGGGATTCGGATTGTCCTGTAGTGTAAAAGGGATTAAGCGCCTGCTCCAGAGCTTCCGGACTAAATCCTGCTCCATCATCAATCATTTCAAAAGAAAGTAAACGATTCTGCTCATACAGACGCACAAAAACTTTGTTTTCAGAATATCGGCAGGCATTTCTCATGACATTTTCCAACACCCTGAAAATCAGGGAAATATCCCCCCTAACCTCCTGCAAATTGGCTTCATTTGTAACGGATATATCTTTCCCATATTCCTTAGCTGTCAATTTTATGTTGTCATCTAACATTTTCATAAAACTGTCTATTGGAACCGTCTGCATTTTGACGGGTGTATCCTCTAATTTTTGGATTTTATTCATAATCTCGACATAATCTTCCATACGCTTGATATAATATGCCATCATACGGTTCTTTTCCAGCAGCTTTGTATCTTCTTTTTCAGGGAACGTGATATACTCTTCCAAAAAATCTGTATACCCCTGCAATACCGTAAGCGGTGTGCGCAAGTCATGTGCAAAGGCTGCATTGAGTTTTCTTCGCTCCTCCGTCATACGCCATATCCTTTTATAATTATTCTGCAATTCATTCTTCATCCGTTCAAAAGACCTGCAGAGCGTCCCTAATTCATCTTCCGCATCATACTGTACCGAAAAATCCAGATTATCCACGGCTATCTGCTCTATTCCCTCACTTAATGCTTTTAAGGGAGCGGATAGTTTTAACCGATAGAAAATATAGGAACCTGCAATGATTACAATACAAACATAGATACCTGCCGTTGATATGGCAAAAAAATCATGCCAGCGCAGAGCCGGATTTTCCGGGTTATCCGCTACAAGAGCATAGTAGCTGGGACGTGTCGCCAATAATATCGTCATCGCTCCTAAAAAAGCAATGAAAAGAGAACTTACGATTGTAATGATTAAAGCCTTTTTCAGAGGAAGATTTTTATAAACTGTTTTTAATTTTCCCATTTATACCCTATCCCCCAAACCGTTTCTATATAAGTTTTCTCTGTATACTCCGTAAATTTTTTTCTGATTCTCCGCATATGTTCTACTATAATGGAACTATTCCCTTCGCCATCATATCCCCAGACAACTTCGTAGATTCTTTCTTTATCAAAGACCTGCCCCGGATTCCTTGTAAGCAATTCAACAATATCAAATTCTTTTTTGGTAAATGGTATCACTTTATCTTGATAAGACACCTGCCTTTTGTCATAATTTATAACAAGGTTATCCAAAAATTTTGCTGACAAATTAGAATTCCCCCTGTTTTCACGGCGTAAATGTGCTTCCACCCTTGCTCCCAACTCGCCTAACTTGAAGGGCTTTACCACATAATCATCCCCACCTGACTGAAACCCAATAATTGCATCCGTTTCTTCTATTCTTGCAGTCAAAAAAATAATAGGACACGATACATAATCCCTGATTTTTCTACACACTTCAAGCCCATCCATGTCAGGCATATTGATATCAAGCAGAATAATGTCAGGTTTTGAATTGATTTCCCTAAGAGCTTCTGTTCCGCTCATTGCTGTATATACCAAGTAACCATGAAATTCAAAATAATCCTTTAACATAGATACAATACCCTGCTCATCATCAACTATCAAAATTTTATATTTTACCATAAGATCCTCCTAATTTCATAAACATGCCATATTTCATCATCTAGCATAATGAATATTCTTGCATCAGGAAACCGTGATTCCGGCGTAGTGGAAACCTACATTCCGGATACGGAAACCGCCTTTGATTGGCTTAACTACCATTCATAAGAAATCGAGCCAATGTCAAGCCCATAGCCGCTTTGCGGGGCGTTAGCCGGCTTTATATTGGTGAAATTTCTTGTATTCTGGATAATTGCCAATCGGTTTCCTAATCACCGGACAGCATGGACATCAAGACCGGAATATTCACATAATGTTCAATGTTTAGTCAAATTATATTTTTCTTTTAAAAAGCTGATAAATATAACATTCTTTATATACAGCCAATCAAAAATACTATGCTAATGAATGGGTGAGTGGTAAGTAACCGTCTAACACATCACGCCCTTTACCATTATAATGGCAAAGGGCGTGATGTTCTAGTATTATTCTTTCACACTTGTTAAGCTCAGTGCAATACTCTTTTACTGCTATTGCTTCATGATAACATCTATTTATTACCTGAGGACACAATTCTGCATGTACAGTAACTATGCATAAGTATAGGAGCGCATTCATTACCATGGCTTTGGTGTTTCAAATATGTTGTACATAATTACACCCCGCAAACAACAACAAATTCCTCCTATTGATTATAGTCTTTCAAATATATTTACAAATTCAATATTAAGTTTCTCCTTTTTAAATTCGTAATAAAAACGCTCAAATAAAAAACTATCAGGCTTTTCATAAAATGAAAGATTTATTTTGCAATTTAAAGCACCTCTTAATATTTTTTCATATACCATATTTATGTTACCATCCTTGCAATCAATTAACTCGTCAACATAAATATAGTCAATTTCTTTGGGTATATTTTTAAAACTATTAAAAATAGGATATTCATTCCCGGTATTATCACGAATAGTAGTAAATATATATTTTCTAAAATCTAAAAATCCACATAAAGTACAATATTCTTTAAGATTATCAATTTCATTTAATGTCTTCATATTTAGCGGACATAATAAAATTTTTTCTTTTGATTTGTGAAAACATTGATTGAATTCTATTTCACTTTCACTTGAACTTTTTTCCTTCAATCTAGAATATATTTGGTAAATACCCAAATCTTCCTCACATAAAATATTTGCTATATATGCAGTTATCCTAGCGCATGCAATACTATTTCCAATAATGTACTTATAACCTTTCCCTGGTAAATTAAAACGCCTTGTCCCATTATAAACATATATATTATTCTCTTTTTCATTATATATATATCTTTTCGGATTATTACTTTTTTTAATTCCTTTTACTCCAATTACTTCAGGATACTTTGCCGGAAAACTTTCTTCATTTTCATTATCATAAGCTGCAACAATTAAAGTTCCCATGTTAATTATTCTCTTTATAATATTATATACTTGGATATTCTCTTTTTTATATCCTAAACTTAAATTAATTATATTTGGCTTTATATTTCGATAAACATAATCAAGAGCAAATATCAGCTTCTCTACATCACAATTTAAATTATCATCTAATATTTTAATTGAAAATATTATACAACTATCATTTTTAACTCCATTCAATATCTCTTGAATAATTAAACTTCCATGTTGCTCTTCATTAATTATAGAATTTTCAATTTGATAGACTCCATTCCTCTCATTAACCACTAATGAATATATATTATTATTAATCAGTTGAATACAGGCAACATCAACTCCACTATCCAAAACCGCAATTTTTAACCGAGCCATTTCACATATTACTCCCCATATAGTTTAAAAAATCTTCTAAATTCTTTTCTAAGCTATTGAATTCACTATAGTACCACATATAATATAAAAAATATTTTTTATTAAACTTACATAAAACATTTTTATTTGACGAAATTCCACTACAATTCCCTTCACAAAAATATCGAACTTCACAATCCATACAAATTTCTTTTCTGTCTTTATCAAAACAGTGTTTATATAGATCTGTTTCATTTTTACATTGATTATTAACTATTATCTCCTGTAAACTATCTTTCTTTATATTCCCTAAGCAATATGGGGCTCTATTTAACAAAAAGCAACTATAAACATTTCCATCTGGATAAACTGATAATATTCTTCCAGATGCAGCACACTGCTTTTCAGGAATACTAGCCGGAAATAAAAACTCCTTCATATTGTCATTAAAATACTTGTTTTCATAAATATATTTATATATGCCTACCATTAATTTATATGCTTTTTCTTCACTTACTAAAATATCCACATTCGTCTCTGCTCTTCCTATGGGCAAAACTATTTTGGTAGATAACTTAACATCATTATCATACGCATAATCTATAAATCTATATACCATTTTTTCATTATATTCTGTAACCACATATGACAAACATATACCTACACCCAATTCTTTCAAAGCATATATTTTCTTTGATAATTTTTTAATCTCATATTCTTGTGGCTTACAAAATAAATTTTCTACACTAATATCAACTAAATCAATTTTTGAAAAAATATTAATGTTCGCATCATTTATTAATAATCCATTAGTACATATTTGAAGTGTAGATTTCAGTTTTTTTCTCAACTCCGTTACTAAGAAATTTATATTCTCATACAGTAATGGCTCTCCTCCAGTCAAAATAATTTTTTTCACTTTCGTCTTCGCCATTTCATCTATAAATTCAACTAATACCTCTTTTTCAAGATTTATAGATTTTTTTTTAGGTGAAGCAGATATACAACAAAAATCGCACTCCATATTACATTGCAGTGTTAATAAAAAATAAATAGTGTTTGCTTGAAAAAAATGCGGTAAAGCCTCTGTTTCTTCAGTAATCATTTTATAGCTTTTCAAAATCTCATATAAATTAACAAAGTTTTGCTGTATTTGCTCCTTGTTACGTCCAATTAAATTATTATTACAGTCTTCTATCGCATCTTTATGTATTCTTAACCAAGTTCCATCAAGGTAGTTAATCAAAAAAACTTTCTCCCCATTCTCAGCAATTTGCAAATTTTCTATCCATCGTATCATTATTTTATTCTCCTATACTCTTCAATCTTTCTAATTATATTGCGGCATATTTCGTACCGTATTTTATACCATTCACAATATTTACTAAGCTTCTCTTCATCATCGCTGAGTGCTTGATTAAGAAAAACACAATCACGCTGTGGGCAATAATCTATTATGCTACATCCTAAACACCGCCCTGGTAATTCATGAGAATATGAAGAAAATTTTTTTAAATCGTCTTCACTAATCCCATTCTTTATATTTCCTATAATCCCGTTGTTTTCACACATTCCACAACATCTAACAGTTCCGTCTACGGTAATGCAAAGTGATATAATTCCAGCCCCACAAAAATAGTGAGAACGAATATTGCTTATACTTTCTAGACCTTCTTCTATAAAATCCCAATATACTATCAATCCATCTTTATTTATTTCAAAATATTGATCCGCAACTTTATATAATTCCTGGTTTAATAATTCCAAATCTTCCTTTTTCCATTTACTGTTTATATCTAGTTTTGACCTTATAATTTTGAAACCCAATTCTAATATTGAAGTAAAATTATCAAAAAAATGTTCAAAATTATTGTTGGTTATAATCATATTAATTGCCACTGGTTTTATATAAGATTTAAATAAAGCTAAATTCTTTATAATAGAATTATAACTCCCAGTTCCGTTCTTCATAATTCTATTTATATCATGACCCGATTGATTACCATCCAAACTGATGGTTAAATCAAATTCATATTTCTCAAAAAAATCTTTTTTTTCGGAATCAAATAAAGTTCCATTGGTTACTAAACCAAATTTAAATTTGTAATTATAGTATTGTTCTGACTGAAGCGACATTACAACTTTCCTAATTGTTTCAAATGCTAACAGCGGCTCTCCACCAGTAAAATCTACATAAATGTCCTTATGTCCTACTCCATTTAACAAGAAATCAATCCGTTCAATTGCTTCTTCATATGAAATAATATAATCAGAATCCTTGATCTCAAAACAATAATTGCACTGTAAATTACAGCATTTAGTTAATTCAAGCTCAATCGTAAACATCTACTTTCCTCCAAATAGTTCTCTAAATTCTTTATTATCCTCCAATAGCTTTTGCGGAGAACCATCAGCAATAATTGTACCCTCACTTAAAAAAATAACTCTTGGAAATTTCAATATCTCTTCTAGATCGTGTGTAATGACTATCACTATTTTCATACTTGTACCTGATAATATATTATTCATTAGCTTCCGCTGCTCATTATCAAGAGAATTCGCTGGTTCATCTAAAATCAGTATATCTGCATTTTTAATCGCTGCTCTTATTATCCCAATTTTTTGTTTTTCTCCACCAGATAAATTACTTTCATTTTCGTTAATATACGTATTTATTCCCTCAGGCAACTGCTCAATAAATTCTTTCATATTCATACTGTTAATCAGTTCTAACGCAATTTCAGCATTATCTTGGGTAATTCCAATATTGTCACCTATGCTCATACTAAATAAATTTACATTTTGTGGTAGAATTGCTATTTTTTTTCGTACCGATTCTAATGTGTAATTATCTATACATTTATCATCCCAGTAAATAATTCCACTTTTCTCCCTATACAATCGTTGCAAAATTTTAATTAATGTACTCTTTCCTGCACCGTTTTTCCCTACAATAGCAATTGACTCTCCGCATCTGAAACACAAATTTATTCCTCTCAATATTTGCTTGTCATTGTATGAGAAGTTCAGATCTTTTATACACACTGAATCCTTTAAATCAGCCAAGACCTCATCCCCCTCTTGTTCATCTTTCATATCCAATATATTAAAAACCCTTTCAATAGCCGCTAGCGATGTCCCTAAAAGACTATTTAATTCCGATATGTTACGAATCGGTTCAAAATAGTTTCTTTGGTAAGATAAAAAGGCAGTTAGCATACCCAAAGTTAATTTTCCTTTCATTATTAAAATTCCGGCAAACAACCAAACTAATACCTCTGAACATTTAAAAGTTAGATAAGATAACTCAATATTTTCTACCTGTATTTTTGCCATTTCTATTTTCTTTCTAATGATATTATTTTGTAAAAATGTATAATGTTTTTTAACAATATTCTCCATAGTAAATATCTTAATGGTCTGAATCTTATGAAAACACTCTGACATAAACGCTACAATATTTTCATTTGACTCTAAAATAATGCTACTAAATTTTTTCGTCTTGAAAATAAATCTTTTACTTAAAACAATATAAAAAATCATCATAAATACTGTCATTATTGTCAGCGCAAAATTTATTTTTAGCATCATACAAGTAATCAAAACAAGATTTAATATACTTGTAAATATATCTATAAAACCGTTGGTTACAAGGTTTTCTAAAATGTTTACATCATTTTCTATTTTCGATACATCTTTTCCCACTTTACTTGCATCAAAATATAACATATTTTGACTAATAATTTTTTCAAAAAGTTTTTCTTTAACATCAGCTAAAATGCCTTCACTCATTTTAGTACACATTACTCCCGATATACATGAGATTGCAGCTATAGTCAAATAAGCTAAGATAATCAATATGATTATCTTAACAAATAATTTATAATCACTTTCTCCAAAAATGCCATCAATAATATATTGATACGCTCTAGGTATGAAAATACTAATTCCGCTTTCACATAATGTTAATAATATTAAAACAATATTTATCTTTATATATTTTTTCATAAATAATTTATAAAATCTTAATAGTTTAGACATAGCACCCCTCTAAAAAACTTCTGCTTTAAAACTATATTAAAGCAGAAGTTTCTTGTTCTGTGGAAACATTCACTCATTTAGTGTTTTACTGCGTACATAGATATTTTTGCAAGCCCAAAACTTAATTGGTGCTTTTTGCTGAAATAATACCCAGTACAAAGATAAAACACTTAATTAGCTGAGGTCCAAAAAGCTGATCCGGCACAATCATGCTGGCATCTTTTTGAAGCTGTTCCACATGTGGCATAGCCTTCTACCTGATAATCTTTACTTTCATTGTTGGTAGATTCTACGTCCTGCTTTACTTCATAAGCATCGTTTTTCATTGTCTTTACCTCCTTTCTTTGGTATTAATTATAATATGTAAATAAAATATTATAATTTCGTTGATTGTAATTGTTTCAAAAAATTATTATCAAATATAACCAATCTTTTTGCCAACTCTCCCTTTTCATAGTGTTCAGAATTAATTTTGTCAATAGTATCCTGAAGAATAAAATATATATCTTGGCACCATAAATTTTGAAATTTTTCAATATTTTTTTTATTCGTCTCAAGATTCATTATATATTGATAGGATTTACTCGGCATAATACGAGGAATGGCATCCTTAAATTCTGCGTATATTTTTGATATTTTAGGATCTAAGAAATCATACGGACACACATCCCCAAAAGTGTAATGAAATTCTGGTAAATCGCTTATATTTACTATTGATTGTAGCTTCTTATGAGCCAAAGAATCTTTATATATCTCCAATTTTGAAAAAATCTTATATAACTTAAAATCACAATTTTCATAATAAAATTTTAAGTTTTCCTTTAATTCTTCAATACTCATTCTTGGCTCAAACATAATATATCCAGGTGCAACTTTTATTTCCAAATCCTGCATTTTTTTTAAAACTTCTTTACTTTGAACAGTTGTTATGTTTTTTCCATAAAAATCTAATATGCTCTGTACACCAAATTCTACACCCATAAAAACACTGTTCAATCCAGCCCTTTTTAGCAGCTTAAAAGTCTCTTCATCAAAGTCATTTACTCTTGAATAAACATTAAAGCTAATTTTAATATCTTCTTTAATCAGCATTTCTGCAATTTTTTTTGCTCGGTCTCTTCCTTTTTGACCAAAGCCTATAAAATTATCATCAGCAATATCAATATGTGTAATATTATACATTCTATAAAGGTTCTGTATCTCATGAACTACTTTCTCAGCTGACAATGCTCTCCACTGAAGACAATTGATCTTTTTCATGTAAGAATTAACTGCACAAAAATCACATCTTCCATAACAGCCTCTGCTTGTCACAATTTGAACTATCCCGCCCTTATTTATTAATTTATTTAAATCTATGTGTATCGGATCTGGAGCGCAATTCAATTCCTCCTCACTTAAGGGCTTCCTGATTTTTTCAATAACTACACCATTTTCCTTATATGCCACCCCTTTAATCTGATGCAAATCATTACCTGCCAATACTTCCGAAATAGTTTTCTCTCCATCTCCTAATACTATAAATTGAAATGTATTTGAGCTTTCCAAAATGTCTTTGCAATATAAAGTAGCATAAATACCACCCAAAAAGGCATTTGTATTTTTTGAATATTGAGCATTCAATTCATTTACTATTCTCATGGCATTTTTTAAGTATAAAGATGACATTATTGTAAATCCAATCCATCGGTATTCATAAGAATTTAATAGTGCAATAACATCTTCAAACTCAAGTTGTTCAGCATAAGCATCTATCACTTTGACTTTAAATCCTCTATTTACCAAATATGCATGCAATACAGCAAACCCCTGATATTCCATTATTGGCAATGATTCTTTTTCCTTAAATAGAGGAACTACAAGAACGATATCATACATATCTGATCATCCCCCCACACTTTCTGTAGATCCCATATTGAATATTTCAACAATTTCTTTAATAAGTGGAAATAATATCTTCTCCTGATAACATACTATCTCATTGGAAACATTTAAAAATCCCGTAGTAGCCAAATTTAGAAACCCACACTTTTTTGCATGACAAAAATATTGTATTTTGCAATTTTTGCACTTTTGAATTTTTTGCTCATCTTTCGAAAGAGCACCAACTATTTTTTTACTATATTCTTTATAATTAATTCCTTCAAAAACATTTCCTATAGCCATCTGCTCATTAATTCCGTAAACACAAGGATAAACTTTCCCGTCTGCATCAACAGTAATACTTCCAAATCCGGCATTGCAATAAGAAGGTTCTTCTTTAACTAAATAGGCGTTTATCTTGCCATCAAAAATGTCAATCATAAAATTTTTATTTTTTTTGTGGTAAGTAATATAAATATTTTTAAGCCTTATAAATTCTTTCTTTATATTTTCTAATTTGCCTGTCCAATCTGCAAAATAATCTAATGATACACCAATATTAGTAAATCCTTCTTCTATAAACCAGCTCACATTTTGACTTAAATCTACTATAGTATCTGGGGTTACTGTCATTCTGATTTTAACTTTGTTCTCAAGAGCTCTATTTAATTCATTTGCTTTAGAAATAACCTTTTCAAATGATCCCTCATTACTATAGTCTACTCTATTTAAATCATGAGTTTTTTGCTTTCCATCTATACTAACTGAAATACTGAAATTATTTTCTATAAAAAAATCATACATTTTATCATCAAGTAAAATTCCGTTAGTGGTAAAGGAATAATCACAAGCTTTTACTTTTTCATTATTTAATTTATATAATTTTTCGTTCGCATACTCTGTTAATTCTTTCATTAATGAAAACTCTAATAGCGGCTCTCCCCCATGATAAACAATTGGGAGGAACCCAATATTTTCATATTCCTTTATAAGTAAATCAAAATAAAAATCTATCGCTTTCTTTCCTATTACATTATTAAGAGTATTAGTCTTTTTGCATCCTTCATAGCAATACCGGCAATTCAAATTACAGCGGTTTGTTAGCAATAATTTAAGCATCGATAGCACCTCTTTCTATATTTATCAATCTTTGTTGCCAAATTATAGTAGCCGACATCTTGATAAAAATTATTAAAGCAACAAAAGTATATTATCTGAATGGACGTTCTCACATGATTCCCTGTATTATAAAATGTTCCTTCTCTTTCGTCTTAACGCATCTCCCTAATTTGGAAATAAGCTTGAGTGTTACTATTTTTCTAAAAAAGCACTAATCTCTATCCCTTTTCACTGTTCTGCCATGTATATTAATATTGTACACTCTGATTTAACATTATTATTCCAGATGCAATAATTCCGAGTTTATTTGTCATTTTTCCCATTACTAAACAAAACACAAACATTCTTATATTTCTTTGCTTGTTAAGTATTATAACAGTCTATCTGTTACCTTAACCATTTCTTATATTCTAAATCTGTACATAAGAAACACTCAGTTGGATTTCAAGCATCGCTTATCATTCATGTGTTTTTATACTCCAAAAAACTGCCATACATATGAGTTTCCTCACACATATGGCAGCATTTTCTTCCGTATGCCAGCCTTCTTATCTGGAAAGCTTTTTTATTCCTGCCGGCTGCTTGGGCTGATGCAGACAATACATGCATCTGCTGTCCGCTGCTGCTTTTGCAGAATTAAGTGCCACTTTTCCCAAAATTGTTGCTGCAATATTTTTCTTTTTGCTGCCTGCCATATAACACACCTCCATTTCATTTTAATTTCAAGTATAGCTTATTTTGCAGATTTTTCCCCTTCAATGTTGAAATTCCGACACAGCATGTAATTTTTCCCCAATTATTTCCATACCGATATTAAAATTGCATATCCGTCCAAATTACCGCTATGTGTGTATTTTATTTACACGGTTAGCTTGTTAGTATATTTTAGATATTTATGTAAAAATGGTACATGAAAGGAAGTTGTACATATGGAAAATAATCGCATTCGTGAATTAAGAAAGAATTTATCCTTGTCCCAAGAAGCCCTTGCCGAAAAAATTGGAACTACACAACAAGCGGTAAGCAGAATGGAAAACAACGCTAATGATATTCCTTCTGATTTACTCATAGAAATATCGAAACAGTTTAATGTTACCACTGACTACATACTTGGGATTTCAGATGTAAAACGTGATTATAACGGACAGTACCGTATGAACCAGGAAATGGATAGATGTTATGATATTGTCATTCGCTATCAGAATCTGACCGAAGTCAACCAAAAGACACTCCGCTGCATACTTGAGCGCTTAGAGCAGGCACAAAAGGAAAGCGGGGAAGGATCTGCAAAGGAAGAGAGGAAAAATGCTGAGAGTAGCAATCTGTGATGATGATTTAAAATTTACCGGAGAAATTGAAGCTCTGGTGTTTCAGGAAAGCCAGAAGTTGGGTATCCGTGTGGAAACCGAAGTATTCTCTGACGGCAGAACCCTTCTGAATAGCATTCAGAACGGCGAGCATTATCAACTTATATTTATTGACATTGAAATGGAGCAGGTAGACGGAATAACGGCTGCACGATGCATCCGTGAAATAGACCGGACCGTACTGCTGATTTATGTATCGGGCTATGACAACTATTTAAAGGAACTGTTTGAAGTAGAGCCATTCCGCTTTCTCTCTAAGCCTTTAAACCATGTCCAGTTTGCTCGTTATTTTAAGGAATCTTTTAAACGCATCAATGAGACAGAAGTATTCTATCAGTTTACATTCAACAAGGAAATTCGGAAAGTGCCTGTAAGAGACATCGTTTATTTTGAAAGCAATAACAGAATCGTTTATATCCATCTTAAAGACGGTTCCGATGAACATTTTTATGGAAAGCTCAATAATGTCGAAAAGGAACTGGTGGCAAGCAGGCAATATTTTCTGCGTATACACCAGTCTTTTTTAGTAAATTACGACTATGTTAAGAAAATGAATTTTTTCAATATTACTATCAGTTTCATGGGAAAAGAAAAAGAATTGAAAATCAGCGAGGATCGGCAGAAAGATGTGCGCCAACAACTTTGTAAGATTGCAGGTGGAAAGGCGGTCATAGAAGAATGACGGAATATTTAACGATAATCCCCGAACTGCTCCTACCACTGCTCCACCTTCTCATTATACGAAAATATATGAAAGTATTTTGGGGACCGGCAAATGAAAATTTAAAAAGCTGCATAGAATGGGGCATATACTATGTCTTTCTGAGCATAAACAATATCAATTCCATATTCCCGCCACATCTGCTATTGTTCGGAAATGTCCTGCTGATATATATGATCAGCTCAACTACTCGCAAGAGGAATATCAAACAGCGTTGTATATTTTCCTTATTGATATGTGCAGTATGGATGTTAGTGGAAGTTATTGTCATGATGATACTAATGTCTATTGGTTTTGATTCCAGAACACTTCAGGATGCCGGAAGTTTCATATCCAAGATGTGTATGCTGCTGTTATCAGTAATCATAAGCCACTGCATCAAGGATAACCACTATTCTGAAATTCCCCTGCTTTACTTTTTGAGCATTTTACTGATACCAGTCAGCAGTATCTATATGATGCACCACATATTTCTTATTGCGGCTGTTCATAGCGAATATATGATATTCTCCGTCACAGCGAGTTTCTTGCTGTTGATTGTAAACTATGTTATCTTTGAGATCTACGACTGGATCAGCCGGAACGCTGAACTGCGTGGGCAAAACCGTCTGTATGCGCAACAACTGGAACTTTGCAGCCAACAGGCGGAAGAACGTGAGAGTCTCTACCTTGAAATCCGCAGATTGCGGCATGATTTGAAAAATCATCTATCCAGTCTTCTCGGAATGGTTCAGACAGGCCAGACCAGTGAGGCAGAGAAATACATAATGCAAATGTTAGATGTCGGTGCTGGAGATCGTCCAGAGGAAATTTCCCACAGCGGTAACATAGTCATTGATTTCCTAATCAATCATGCATATGCTGCAGCACAAAAGGATAATGTCCAGTTTAATGTCAATGTTCTTGTACCCGCTTCCCTTCCATTTGAAAGCGGACATTTAGCTATAGTTTTAGGAAACTTACTGGAAAACGCACTGGAAGCCTGCCGAAATATTCCAGGCGAAAAAGGATTTATAAGCCTTGATATTTCCTATGCCAAAGACATCTTTCAGCTATGCATAAGAAACAACTATCAGGCAAAGCGCAAAAAAGATATTATCGGTCATTACATAACTACAAAGGGCGATAACATATATCACGGTCTCGGACTTTCATCCATAAACCATGCCATCGAAAATTATCACGGTCAAATGGATATAACGGACAATGACAATATATTTCAGGTTATCATTGTCATGTATGGATCATATTCAGAGAACGCCAAGTAGCATAGATTGATTTTGAATTTTAAAAAGGAGCTGTCATGGAGTATTTAGCGAAGAAATTAACCAATTACATATATGAAAAAAAGATAATAACCGAAGAATTAGTAGAAATCTATCAGTACGGTTTTCAATGCTTTTTAGAGTTATCGGTGAGTACCATATGCAGCATTATGATAGCGCTTTTTCTCGGTATGCTACCTGAATGCCTTTTCTTTTTCCTGCTCTTTATCCCCATGCGCTCCTACGGCGGCGGCTTGCATATGAAAACATATTTTGCCTGCTTTATAGGCTCCTGCTTTATACTCACAGTTTCCCTGTTGGCAGTAAAATATTTAACAATACCTGTTCCAATCTCTTTTGCACTGTATCTGTTTGCCGCCATACTGATACTGGTCATCGGTCCGGTTGATCATCCAAATCGGGAAGTTGATGCACAGGAAAACCGCACCTTTATTAAGAGGACTTATTTTACGATGCTTATCAGCTTTTTCCTGGCTTTATTTTTCATCTTTACCCAAAACACAAGGTATATGTTCCTTCAGGCAATCGTATTTGTTTTTATATCTGCTACTTCCCTCATCGGACGCCTAATATACAAACAGACCTAACATTCTTTTTGTAAGACAGCCTGTATTTTGTCCTGCCAACTTAGAATATCCTGCTTATATCGATCCCGCAGACTGTCCGGCAGCTCGTCATCGAGTCTGCAAATATCATCATAATCTTTTCGTGGCAATAATTCCCTATTTTCATAAAACCACTGCCAACGCCAGTTACGCAGTAGACTTTCCGCCATTTCTTCCGGGGAGGAAAATATTTCATCAACTATCATTGACCGGTTCTGTCCTTCCTCTTTGCTCAGCAAGCCAACCAAAGACACATAGCCCACCTGATAGATATATGCAATATGGTAATCCTTCGATTTTTCGAGGACATCCGAAAAAAGGCTTATCAGTTCTTTATACTTATCCATTTCTCACTCTCCTTGGTCTAATGCAGAAATGTGTGCAAGCCACATTTTTCATTAATGTAAGTTTTTAACCCTTACTTAATTTATACAAACAATTTAACCGATGCGTAAACCTATATACATAAAATTATTTACATACATATTAATCATAGCAGAAAAGCATATCAATATCATTTCCTTTGCAGAAAATGGCTTTGTATTGCAGAAAAAGGCAAAAGCCTTTCAGACACCATACCATTCTGAAAGGCTTTTTCTTTTACTTAATCACTTATTTACTAAATACAAATCCATATTGCAAATATATCATCGAATACAAATTGCTCTGTTACAAAACCGCAGGAAACTAACGAAAAAATCTATACAAAAAATACGCATAACAATATAGAGAGTAGCGAAGTAGCGAAATCTAATGTGATAGTTACGATTCTTAATGCAGTACCATTTGACGACTTAATATCGACAATGCTTTGCTATAGTGGGACTTGAGTTTGATATTGTATTGATTTCTTCTTTATTCATAATATTTCCCTTTAACACCACTTCTGCTACTAATGCTAACACCGCAAGCATTATACAAAAGATTATACGCAAAAATGATAGAATTTTTTTGTGCAAATTCCTCTTAATAGACATTTATAATAAAATATATTTTAAAGGGTGCTATGTTAAAACATCTCACCCTTTAAATACAATATAATTTCCATATAAAAGCCAATATCAGATTAGTAATTATAGTATACTTTAATGCTGCCATTCCTTACTGTTGACCAAGGATCACCTTCAAGCCACACAACCCATGCGCTGTCTGCCGTCAATCCATTAAACTCTGTAAATGTTGCCGGACTTGCGAATCTTTTACTTGCAACTCTGCCAGATGCTTCGTGTTCCACATACCAATACACAGTTCCTGAGCCTGTACTTTTTGTGCCTTTTAACTCCACTTTCGTGATTTTAGCACCATCAGGAACACTTCCTGAAGTAATCCTGCATTCGTTCGATACTCCAGCCGTTGCAATATTCAATACAACAAGCCCTTTTGAATAATAATTTGTAGCATAGGTGCTTGCTGCATTATCAAGCGCAATTTCAACATACCCTTCTCTTGTTTCCTGCTGTTCTGCCGCCATAACATTCATTCCACTCATAGAAATCATCATTATGGCAGCTAACATAAATGACAAAACTCTTTTTAACTTACGCATATGCATCCTCCTATTCGTATCTTCAACATTTTAGCTTTTTATATAGAATAATCTATTGTATTCCCTTCATTATTACTCATTCCTTTTGAGAACTCTGCGGATATATCTGCCTTTATTTTACTATAAGAAACATTTCCTTTCGCTTTTTCTCCATACTCTTCTTTCAAACGAGCCAACTCATCATTATAAATTGACGTAAATACTCTTGCTCTCGCAAATTCTTCATCTGTACTTATAGCTTTCCAGTTTCTTGACTCTGGATTATAAGAAAGCGTTTTATTACCCTTTGAATCCCAAAACATACATGCAGCATTCATTTTACCACCAGTTTTTTTCATGCTTGCTTCATATATAGCTTTTCTATCAGGGGATACTATTTCTCCATGCTGCATACACAACTTTCGGTAAGCATCATCATCCCTTTTTCCAGTAGCAAATTCTTTTCTTGCAAGCTCCTTTATTGCTTCTTCAAATTCTTCCTCTGACATCGCAGGTTTATCTCGCTTTGTCATGATAGTATCCCAGTTCGGTTTGGTAAAGTTAATATCCACAGGCTTAAACCTTAATGAAAAATTGCCATAATCACATTGTGCTAACGGATCATTTGAACTTACTTTTTTCCCAATCATCTGCTGAACCATTTGAGCATATTGTGAATAATTATCTCTAGTTACCTGCATAACATTATTCCTCCTGATAAAATAATTTGAAATCCATTTCCACCATATCATTGACAATTATAATTTTCCTAGTTTCATAATAGCAAAACATAGTTAAAGGTCAATTACCCTTGCAGAAAGTGGACTGTTTTTGCAGAAAATGGCACTAAAAAAGCCTTTCAGACACACCATACACTTCTGAAAGGCTTTTTCTTATACTTAATTTTCTTGTTCAACGCAATTTTTAATTTATCAAATCTTAATTTTCTTTCCGCTTCGGTCTTTTCGGTTGATGACCGATTCCAGAGCAAATTGGGGGCCATCCACACCTAACCTTTTCAACCTCATTACGGGCAATTCTCTCCACTACCCTTAACGCCTTAACGCTGATTTTTTCCTTTTCATTCATTTTACCCTTACCTCCTGTTTTATTATTCTTGCCAGACACATCAAGATTGCACATAATATGACAGCCACTGACATATAGCCAATATACAAAATATCTGCTTTCAGATAAACTAAGACAGCAATTATCATTACTTCCATTAAAACCACCAGTCTTGCTGCTTTCTTAGACTCTTGCAACTCGCTCTTATCCATATCCATATTGGGATGGTTTATTGTTCCCATTATATAGATTAAAATTATTGCAAGGAACAGCATTCCATACATGACAGCCGGAGTTCCACACAACCTAGGCGTAGCCTGTATAACCACAATAAACGATATGACCGTACCTAAATAACACTGCCAAAACTTATCCGCATGAAATCCCCCTGTACGTTTCCGTAATGAAAGAAAGAACAGCAGAAAACAAATCGTTTGCAGAATTTTTCCAAAAAGCATCCCTAAAAGCAACATGGTTCCCACCGTTATAGCATTTTCAACCATAGCTATTAAGGCGTATTCGTAATATTCGCAATTTGATTTGCTTATTATTTTCTGCTTCTCCATTTGATTGACTATCTTTAATGCCATCTTCTCTATCATAAACATGCCTCCTTAGTTATTCAGTATGAAGCATACGTAAAAAAAATCAAGACAGTTTGCAGAAAATGGACTATTTATTGCAGAAAACGGCACTAAATAGTTTTAGATCCACTTATTTTAACATTACATTCACGTAGGAATAATAATTGAAAAGAAGAACTCTTTATTCTTATCTTCAATGACATATGCACCACCATATTTCTCAATAATTTTTAACACATTCTTGATTCCTACACCATGTTCATCCACACTTGATGTTTTCGTAGATTTTATCTCTCCATTCTCATATACAACATCATAATTAAATGAATTTTTAACCGCAATAATTATCATATCATCTTCTTTAACGAACTTGAACTTAATTGCCTTTTTATCCTCACATGTCTCACACGCTTCAATGGCATTGTTCAGAAGGTTCGCAAGGATAGTAACCACATCCTCATCTTCTATTTTCAGCTCTGAAAGATCATTTACCCTGAATACAAAAACAATTCCCTTTGCTTCCGCTTCCAGATACTTTGTATTGAGTATGGCATTTACGATTACATTATTGGTGTTAATGGCATCCGGTTCATTATTCAGCGAGCCATAAATTTTTTTTACATATTCTTCTAATTTGGAATATTGCTTTTTATCCAGCAAAGATTCTATACATGAAATCTGATTTTTATATTCGTGTGTCTTTCTTTTTTGATTATCAAAATTTTCAGAGATAGACCTGTACATTTCCAACTGATTTTTCGCCTGAATTTGAAAAACCTTATTTTCATGCATCTTCATTTTTCTTTCCACAATATCGTTAATTAGATAGAATACAACGATATTCATTCCCACCATTCCAAATGCAATGACAGCAAGCAAATTTGCCTGCTCTACTGTCTGTACATATTTAAAAACAGATAACATTGCTGAAATAGCTGCTATAGTAAAAACAGGAAAAAACAGAAACCTTAACCATTCTGTATCCAGCATCATTTCCATTGACTTTTTTCCAAACTGTTTTCTTATTACAAGAATGAGAAAAAATAAAATTACTTTCACCAACAGATATGCCAAAACCGCTCCAATCCCATATTGCTGCTCTGACAGATTACTGTCCAAAGACAACATTCCGATAATCAAATACGCCAGATAGTCCATTGCCAACAGCAACGCATCAAATAGCATAGCCAATACAAGGGATTTTTTGAGGCTAATTCTAACATGCCAAAACATAAATACCGAAAACACAGAAATCGCAATAATCTGCCTTAGTACAAAATATTCAGAGAAGCCATATGAATAAAAACACATACTACTAAGTAACAACAAAATCTGTATGAAATTAATCCATCCTTTATATCGTATTGCACCAAAAGTCTCAAAAAAACTCTTACAACACATTGCTTCAATAAATATCAACAGTACATTCTGCATTAAATCAATCATCTACACTTCTCCCCGACACGCTATAAACTTTTTCTTGACTTCTGTATATCTTGCTTTCGGTATGGATAACTCAACCCCGTTTGTCAATATTACTTTACAGCGGACAACATTCTTGATATGTTTTGCATTAACAAGATAACTCTGGTGTGTCCTGATAAAACCATTTTCTGAAAGCATATCGTCCAACACATTTAATGTTTCATACATGGTATAAACTGTTTCTGTATCCTCCATAATATGAAACTCAAGTAAATGCAACTTACTCTCAATATATAATAATCTTTCCAGTGAAATATCTTTTCTACCCTCCTTAAAGTCAAATTCCCTTTTCACTACGGAATAATTCATCTTATCAAAAATTGCATCCATGCACTCATTGACTTTGCTCTGAAAATTAGCATTGCCCTTTAACAAATACCTTACAACATCTAATCGGTATCCCTCCAGCGAATAATCCACATAGGCGGTTACAAATACTATAAATACTTCCCGGCTTACTTTTCTGATCATCTCAGCCGTCTTTATACCATCAACTTTCTCCATATTGATATCTAAAAACACAATATTATACTGCACTACCTCAATTCCTAATTCTATCAATGCCTCCCCGGAACTATATGTATCTATTTCAAAAACAAGATCTTTTTCCATCATATAGCTGGAGAGCAATTCTCTTAGTTCTTCTGTAAAAAAACTTTCATCATCACATATTGCAATTTTGAACATCTATGTTGTCTCCTCCTTTCCCGCTATTTGACGGTAGTCTGTCCCTGATCTTTTATACTCCACTTTGTTTTATTTCGACATGTCTTTCTGAATTCCTTAACGTTTTTCCTACATTCATAATAGGAAAATACGATATACAAAAAAATCCATAAATCCCCTTATTATTTTATTTTTCTTCAGCTCATTAGTCAACCAAATTGCAGAAATCGACCATATTTCTCTAAGGCAATTTTTCATGAATGTTGGTATTGTATAACTTATACAAATCCGTATCCTTACTGATCTGATTATCAAAAGGAATCACCACCGAACCACACTTAAATTCTTTTAAATTTCTTACTACATACACTTCATATAAATCTGCATGCTTTTTACCACATAATTCGCAAACTCCAGCATTTAGCCTTTGTCTGATTGTGGATTTCCAATTAAATCTCGTCCTTTGGAACACAATGTCACTAGCTTCGCCTCTTTTTGTTCTGTTGCCGTTCTGCCCGGCTTGTCATTGTCAAGGCAGAATTTAATGGTTGTAATCTGCGGATGTTCCTTTAAAAAAGTAACAAGCGGTGCATCAGATAACATACCCAACGCCAGCTTGTTACTATGAAAATCACTATAAATGTCTGCATAAGTCAGCTTAATGAACATGGAACTTGTCCACACAAGAGCTAATTTAGTCCTACCTAAATACACTTATTCAATTATCACCTCATTTTGAAGTACACTTCATACACTACTAAAATACTTAATGGTAATTTAGTGTCAAGTTGCTTATTTTTCGGTTTCAAGATTAAAAATGAGCTCATCCTAATCACTTTTTGCTATTCTCATAGCAGTTTTTTCTTAGGACTAAATCAGCGGAACCTCTTGATTTTATTAGGTTCTTACTAACTTGACACTATATTACCATAAGCCCCCCAGGCAGTATTCGGATAGGATACATCGGGATTCCTTTCGCACCCACGGATCAGAATATTTCCGATCTGCACCGAATTTAAAAGCAGTCTTCTCCCACGGCTGTTTCCCCACTCCATGATCTGTGCACATGCTCCTGCCGCAATTGCAGAAGCTGCACTCGTTCCCGTCAGTGTCACATAATTTCCAAGCCTTCCTACCGCCTGTACCCCCACTGCCGGTGCCACAAAATCCGGTTTTACCACCGAAGTAATCGTATATCCCCTTCCGGAATCCAGATACAAAATCCCGCTTTTTTGATCCATCCCACCCACCCCAATCGGAATTTTTGCCGAAGACGGCACGGTAAGTGTCACATCCGGATCCGGACGCAAAAACACCACGTCTTTTTCTAACATTCCACTCATTGGCAGCCAGATATGAAATTGTCCTGTGATCGTGGTACTCGGATTAACATACAGCGTCCAGATCCCTGCCGCCGGGTTTTCAAACCGGATAAACACCAGCTGATCCCCCCGCGTGCGTCCCACCTGTGCATAATCAATTTCCACTCTTGTCCCTTCAAATATAAATTCCTGTTCCTGATGCGAATTTCCGGGCACATTCTGCGCCGGCATAAGAGTGCCTCCCGGCGAACGCACCGCCACCACAAACAATTCCGGTGCACTGGCCCACAACTCGAGATAAAATCCCCGCATCCGCTGTTCCACATTCACCTCTACCGCAACCATCGAATTTCCATCACTTTTCCCGTAAAAATGATGTCTGGCATTCGCCTCATTTCCGGTTGCCACAACCGCACACCGGCGCCATCTGCCCGCAATATCATCAAGAAGTTCCGAAAGATTGCTGCCACCGGAATGGCTTCCGTTGTTTGTCCCAAGCCCAAGGCACAGAATAAGGGGCCGCCCCAGTTTTCTGGCAGTCTCTTCGAGATATTCAACTGCCGCCATAACGTCATTTTCCTGATAGGCAGGCATCTCCTGCGGAATATAAAAAAAATCTTTCAGATATGGTTTTGCCGGTTTTAACTTTACAACCAGAAGTTCCGCATAAGGAGCCGCCCCAGTAAAACCAGCCTGCAGATCTTCACTTCCGCAGGCAATACTTGCCAGCATGGTTCCGTGCCCATCTTCATCCGTCACTGGAACCAGTTCCCGCGGATGTTCCTGTTCCAGTGCCTCATTGATCTCTTTTTGTGTATATTCCGTTCCGTACAAAAATCCCTGAGGGGTATTTTTCTCCCCCGCCGGAATACTCTGATCCCAGATTGAGCGGATTCTTGTACTTCCATCGGCATTCCGGAAACAGGGCAGTTCATAGGAAATTCCCGTATCAACAAATCCAATAAAAATACCCTGTCCCCGAAGGGACAGGGCTGGCTGATTCTGCAGCTGCAGGATACCGGTTGTCTCCAGTGCAAGCGTATCCAGCAGTCCGAAACATTTTGGGATAATCGAATATCCGTATGTCTTAATGCTCAGCTGCGGCACCTCGTCCCGGTCAAAATATTCTGCCACAAATTTTTCACCGATATTTTGTATACATTCTGCCCGGTCGTCAGAAATCTCCAAAGACTCTCTGGCAATCAGGATATCGTAGGTATTGTTGGAGCGGATAAATGCATCACAATTTCTATCCATAAGAAGCTCCCACACTTCTTTTCCGTAACTATATGCACAAAACTTTCAGAATAGAACTTATTCTTTTACACATGCCACGCCATACGGTTCCAGTGTAAGAATTCCCTTGATCACCTCTCCCGTCAGAAGATCAATTCCCTCTACCCCGGAAACAATCTGCGGTACGGTCGTATCATTCAGATAAAATACATACCGCATACCATCCGCTTCGCGTGTGTGACGTTCCACGCCATATGGAAGTTTATACATCGAAACTCCCGCTTTTTTCAGTGTACGCGCATACAGGTGCTGCATGGAAGCATCGTCCAGCCGGGCCGCGATATACATGGCACTGCCGTTTTGACATGTGCGCTCCGTCACTGCTGCCATTCCTTTGTAATAATCCTGTTCATAGGTACCAAGCACGTTTGTGCCATCTGCCACACGCAGAACTTCCGCATAATCCCGTACTTCCCCTTCCGGCATTTCGGCAAAATGTACGCGGTTGTGGTCGGACGGATACAGTGTATCAATTTCCTCACTGATCACGCCAAAGAGATCCTTTAATCCGTCTCCCGGAAATCCGCCCAGATAATTGAGCTGGTTTTCATCCACATATCCGGTCACATAGGTTGCAATCAGATGACCTCCCTGCTCCACAAACTGTTTCATGCGCTCCCCGACATGCGGATGCAGCAGATACAGCATTGGTGCCACAATCACAGAATAACCGCTATAATCCTCTTCACTGGAAATCACATCCACATCCACTCCGAGTGCCGACAGATTGCGGTATGCTTTCCTGCAGGTCTTAATATAGTTACGGGTGGACTCTGCCAGCCCCTTCATTCCATCCGTTGCCCAGAGGCTGTCCCAGTCGTATAACACGGCTACCGGTGCTTTTACGACTGTCCCTGCCAAATCTTTGAGTTTCTTTAATTCTTCCCCAAGCTCTGCCACTTCACGAAAAACTCTGGTATCATCCGTTCCGAGATGATCCACAACCGCCCCATGGTACTGCTCAAACGATCCCCTTCCTTTCCGCCACTGGAAATACTGCACCGTATCGGAACCGAGAGCCACTGCCTGCAGCGAAGCCAGCCGGTGTACGCCCGGACGTTTCATTTTATTAAACGGATGCCAGTTGACCAGCCCCGGCGCGCTCTCCATGAGCATAAACGGCTGCTCTTTTTTCAGACAACGGATCATGGCATGATCAAACGCATTTTCTGTCATCGTATCTGAAAACGACTCCTCATCATTGTGAAACCGCGGATAAGAATCCCAGGACACCACGTCCAGCGGCTGCTGCATTTTATGATAGTCCAGTCCGTCATATTCTTTCATAAAATTCGTTGTCACCGGAATCTGCGGGGTACGTTCTTTTAAAATGGCAATCTCTGCCTTCATGTAATCCGTCATATTCCAGGTGGTAAACCGTTTCCACTCCAGATTCAATCCCATAATGCTGAATTCTCCGTTGCGGTACGGCGGTTCAATCTGGGAAAAATCATTGTAAGTATGACTCCAGAACGTTGTCCACCATGCCTTGTTCAGTTTTTCAATATCATGGTCAAACTTTTCCGCCAGATAATCCTGGAACCGCTTTACACAGTGCGGACAGTAACATTCCCCGCCAAATTCATTGGAAATATGCCACATCAGAAGTCCCGGATGATTTCCGAATTCATCTGCCAGTTTATTGACGATCACAGAAACCTTCTTCCGATAAACCGGTGCACTCATACAGTGGTTGTGCCGCACCCCGTGATGTTCACGCACACCGTAGGAATCCACGCGTCTGCACTCCGGATATGTTTCATCCAGCCATGCCGGGCGCGCTCCGGACGGTGTCGCCAGTATCGTGTAAATGCCATTGGCATATAACTTATCCATGATGTCATGCAGCCATGCGAAATGAAATTCCCCTTCCCGTGGCTCATAGGTTGACCAGGAAAATACCCCAAGTGTTGCACAATTCATCCCGGCTTTCTTCATCATGCGGATATCTTCTTCCAGAATGTCCGGCCGGTCCAGCCACTGTTCCGGATTATAATCCCCTCCGTGCATAATTCCGCCGATCTGCGGAAATAAAATCTTTTTCTCCATGTTTCCTCTCCCTTTATTTTGTATTTTCTATATTCCGGCTTGCATGACAGGTAAAATACAAAATCTGATACTCCCCGGAAATTTTTCCAAACAGTTCATTGCCATGTGCCATCTTTTCTTCATCCAGATTGACAAACGGATCGTCCAGCACCAGAAACGGTTTTTCCTTCGGATACATCGCATCCACCAGTGCCAGACGCATACAGATTCCCAGCAGATCCTGATATCCGGCAGACAGCCACTTGGTTTCCCGCATCTCGCCCTGCTCTTTCATCTGCACCTCGATGTTGGCATCCACCATCCAGTCTTTTTCTTTATCCCCTGTTAGAAGCGTGTAATACTTTCCAAACCCGTTCTCGATCGGCCCCAAATATCTCGCAGAAAACTGCTCCTTTGCATTCTGTAGGAACTCTCCCGTCAAACGCAGGGTTTCATATAAATGCTGTTCTTCTTCCTGTTCCTGTCTGCAGATGGAAAGCTGCTGTTCTTTTTCATCCCGGATATCCAGCTGATCCTGCAGATCTTCGAGCTGATGATGGTACTGCTCGATGGCTTCCCGGATATCCTCGCTCCGCTCATCCACATCACGGATCATGGAATTGAGTTCATCAAGGGAATATGGACATTTTTCCACCGCTGCCAGTTCTTTCATATTGTGTTCCTGTTCAAACAGTTCTCTCTTTTTTCTTGCCTCTGCGTATGCTTTCTGTGCGATCCGGTACTCGGTTGCCTTCATCTGTAACTGGCTGATTCCTGCTGCAAGATCTTCTCCGAAATCCATTCCCGCTTCTTTTCCAAATGCAAGCAAAGAGTTCTGTTTCCGCTCAAATTCCTGTCTTGCCGCATCGCTTTTTCCGGCACGGCTGCGCAGACGCTCATATTCCTGCAGCTGGCTGCGGAGTTCATACAGGCAGGTTCTGGCATCCTTTTCTCCCGGAACCATCTGATACTGCTCCAGAAAATGCTTGGTCTCCTGTTCGATGCGCGAAGCTTCTTTCGAAGCCTCTTCCATGGTTTTTTGAATTTCCTCCACCGGTCCGCGGAGCTTACGCTCCTCTTCCAGATGCTGTACCCGGAGTGCACGCACCTTTTCTTCTTCCTTTGATACCTGCACCTTGCGCACCACAAGAAGCACAATACCTGCCACTGCCGCAACCACCGATACCGCCAGAAGCGGAAGGAAAAACTTATGTACCTGTGGCAACAGAAACGACAACACACCACCGGCAGCACCGATCACCAGCAGGATAATGCCGCAGACCATCATCGGAAGACGATTTTTTACCGTGTAATCCGGTTCTTCCCGCTTCATTGCCATCGCTTCAAAATAGGACATTTTCGTTTCCAGCTGCGTTTTTTCCTCTTTGAGTTTTGCAAAACGCTCCTGCTCTTTTTCCATTTCCGTTATTTTTTCTTCAGAAGGAATCTGGTTTTTGAACTTATCACCAAGTTCCTGCAGGCGGTTTTCTTCTTCCTCGGTCAGCCCCAGATTAAACAAAGTGGTTTTTAACACCCCAAGCATCTGTACATCCTGGTTCTGCTTTGCAAACTCCTCATCCTGCGGCACCTGTCCCGGAAATACATCCGCAAAAGCATCCAGTGCCGCTTTCTTTTCCTGTTCCTCCTGTTTGGTGGCCGCATAGGCCTGCTTGATTCCTTCCCTGCGGCTCTCTTCACTCGCCACCTGCAATGCTTTTGCATACTGATCCCGAATCCCGGCCAGTTCTTTTCTCTGCTCCTGTTTTTCGGTAAGTTTTTCGGTAATCTTTTTGTAAGACGCCTCTGCCGCATCATAGCCACGCAGTTCTTCCGTTAACAGCGTGATCATATTCGTCCGCTTTTTCATGGAACCTGTTGCACGGTCCGGTGAAAGTTTATTCATCCGGTCATGAATCTTTTTCTGAGCGGTCTCAAAATTATTGATATCGTTTGTATTCTCTACAAGATTTCCCAGCTTGGCATTGATCGCATCAGTCGAGCAGCATTCGCAGTCATTTTGTGCAATAAATGCGCTCCTTTTAAACGACGCACTGTCCAGTCCGAAAATTTCACTTCCGATCTCGGAAGAGAAATCATGACATTCCAGATTGGTGGAAAGATCATATAAATGAAAAACATCTGTTTTTTCTGTTTTTCCAAATGTACGGCTGATCCGGTACTCTTTTCCCTGATAGGAAAAATCCAGTTCGCCCCCATACGTTCCCCCCTGCCACGGGCGGAATACCACACGTTCTTTATCAAACAGTCCGGATTCTCTCTTAGAGTCAAACCCGTAAAACATCACCCGCAAAAAAGCGGCCAGTGTACTTTTTCCCCATGCATTCGGTTCGTGAAACAGATTAACCCCGTCCTGAAATTCCAGATGCAGATCCGATAGTTTTCCAAAATTGTCGATATGACAGGAACGTAATTTCATCCTATATCTCCTCCCCGGACAATGCCAAAATTCCACAGCGGATCACTTCTGCCTTCTGCTCCTGTGACAGTTCAGATCCAAGTACCATACGGATAAACTCCCCCTTTAACGAGGCATCTTTTTCATAATCACTGTAGTCGACCCGAAGGGTTGTCCGGTCTTTCACCTTTTCAAAATAAAAATAATCCGAGAACAGATTCTGCAGATACTCGCAATTGATCTCCGCATCCACTTCCACCTCACCGGTCAGTACAAATTTGACAAGACTTCCCGACGGATACTGCGCCTGTTTTACAGCATCTTCCATCCGCTCTGCCGCTTCTCTTGTCGTCATGACATTGCTCACATCCACTTCAAGCGTGTACAACGTGCGGGCTGCCATCTGAACAAACTGCATCTGGGCACGGCAGGTCTGCTCGTCCACATCCAGTAAAACGAATCCTTTCGGTCCACACTCGTCAAATCCGCGTCCTTCCAGACATCCACAGTAACACCAGGTACCGCGGTTATCCAGCTTGTCCTGCATGAAGGTATGTACATGTCCCAGCGCCAGATAATCAATATTTTTATTTTTCAGCTGGTTCAGGCTGATATTCTCTGCCTGTGTGCGGCATGCATAATCTCCCGCCTGTCCGTGCATCATGACAATATTGAAATCTTCATGCCCCAGCACAAGGGAATTGTAAACGGTCGCCCGGTTGTTCTCCGAGAGCTCGATTCCGCTGATCACAATATTTCCATACCGGTATGCAGTCCATGTATCGGAAAACAAAAGCAGATTGTCCGGTACTTCCTCCAGCTTGGAAAGGAAATTGTCACTGTCATGGTTTCCTCTCAGATATAAGAAATCAATCTGGGGATGTGTACAGATCATGTCCCTTACGGTGTTGCGCGCCAATGCTGATACATTTCGTGTATCAAACAGATCTCCCGATATCATGATCAGACGCACCCCTGTCTTTTCTGCATATTCGACCATCCGTGTAAACGTACGGATGATTTCTCTTTTGCGCTCTCTTGCCTGCTCTTTTGTCAGGTTTGCTGTCATCTGGGAATCCAGATGCAGATCCGCACAATGAATGATTTTCATACATCCTCCTTATGAATTACGAACAAAACAATACTGTTTCTATCATATCATACAATAGGGAAAAGAAAAAGACGGGGCTGTAAAAAAACTCCCCTGACAGAAAAATCGCCCAGACCGTGAGGTCTGAGCGATTTTTTGGTATAATTAATTATGCTACTAAATAACAATACCAATGGTAATTATACTATGCGTCAGCTGAAATTACCATTAGAAATTGAAAAATTGATCGATATTTCCGATCCGGTATACACTTTTTGTGAGGTTATGGATCACATTGACCTATCCAGATATTTTGTAGAGAAAGGCTATAAAACAGGTCGCCCAAGATGTGATGCTCAAAAACTCCTTAAAGTAATACTTTTTGCCTTTATGGAAAATGGCATCTGCTCCTTACGAGAAATAGAAAAGCTCTGCCGTAATGACATTCGTTACATGTATCTTCTTGATGGCATGAAAACGCCTTCTTTTGCTACATTTGGAAACTTAATCCGAAACGAACTAACCGATTCTATCGAGCAGATATTTGAAGACATTAATTCATATATTTTTGCCAAAGATCACGTGGATCTGCAGCATACATACATTGACGGGACAAAAATTGAGGCAAATGCCAATCGATATACCTGGGTATGGAAAAAATCGTGTGTGAAAAACCGGCAGAAAGTCTTTGACAAGATTTCACTCTTGATTGATGCTATGAATCGGGAAGTACTTGGATATCTCGGAATAAAATTTGAAAAGCGTGAAGCGTACGCGGTTGACTATGTCTCTGAATTACTTACGATGTACAAAGAAACAACCGGACTGGATGAAACTTCTTTCGTTTCCGGACGTGGTCATAGAAAAAGCATTCGACAAAAACAATACGAAGAATTGCATGAATATCTGGAACGTTTGAAATCCTATGCATATCATATCGAGACCTGTGGAGAAGAAAGAAACAGTTATTCCAAAACAGATCATGATGCAACTTTCATGCGTTTAAAGCGTGATTACATGGGAAACGATCAGCTACTTCCGGCATACAACCTACAGGCAGCCATCTGTGATGAATACATAGCTGTAATCGACGTAAAACCATATGCATCCGATATGGAATGCTTTGTTCCTTTGATGGAAAAATTCAATCGCACATATGGTCACTATCCGAAATATCCGGTTGCTGATGCCGGATACGGTTCTTACAATAATTATCTTTATTGTGAAGAACACGGCATGGAAAAATACATGAAATTTACCATGTACAAAAAAGAAACGACGGACAAAAAGTATCATGAGAATCCGTATCGTGCTGTAAATTTTGCAAAAGATGCAGATGGAAATCTCTTATGCCCAAACGGTCGAAAATTCCTCTTCAAGAGAACACAGCATGTGAAATATAATAAATATGGAAGAACGGAAGAATTATACGAATGTGAATCTTGTGAAGGGTGTCAGCATAAACAGGAATGTTGTCCGAGAGCACACAAAAACCGAACGATCCGAATGAATCAGGAATTAACTGCTATCCATCAGGAAGTGCTGCAAAATCTTGAAT
>OGZZ01000258.1_pt1 | contig 42083 bp, 27 predicted proteins | sample 1577021 | NCBI WGS metagenome assembly OGZZ01 (sample SAMEA3541526, study PRJEB24748) | human gut metagenome | biome: human gut; feature: human-associated habitat; material: faeces | place: China | collected 2012
ACCTATGAGCAAGCTCATGTGGGCTTAGACCTTTTGACCCTGGCATCATAAAATAATATTCGTATTGATAACGCATTGCGGATATGGTAAGATACAGAAAAGATTTAACCGCAAGAAAAAGTATGTTATACTGTAGTCGTATCGCAAAATGGAAGGGAGGCTTATTATGTTTCGATTAAATAATGGTGTTGAAATTCCAGAGATGGGTCTTGGTGTCTATAAGATGAATGCGGGAAAAGAAATGGACGATGCAGTAAGATATGCATATGAACAGGGGTATCGCTTATTTGATACGGCTCAGATGTATAAAAATGAAAGCGGACTGGGTGAAGCGTTAGAGAAGAACCGGATTCCCAGGCAGGATATTTTCCTGATCAGCAAGGTAGATAATTGTAACCAGGGGTATGGGCGGACGATTGAAAGCTTTGGAGAGTCTTTAGAACGCCTGAAGACAGATTATCTGGATTCGTTTCTTGTACACTGGCCGGGACAGAACCGGGAAAGAATGCTTGATACATGGAAAGCAATGGAAAAGCTGTATACTGATGGAAAGGTCAGGAGCATAGGTGTATGCAATTTTGAAGTCTGCCAGTTGGAGTATCTGCTGGCAAATTGTAAAGTCAGACCGATGATCGATCAGATTGAGCATACGCCGTTTATGCATGATGAGAAATTACTCGGATTTTGCAGAGAAAATGAGATTCAGGTCATGGCATGGGGGCCTTTATTGCGGGGAAATCTGGACGAGGAGGAGATTGGCAGGATGGCTGCGGGATATAATAAGACGTCTGCTCAGTTATTGTTGCGTTGGAATGTCCAGCAGGGGATTATCCCGATTCCAAAGTCGACAAATAAAGAACGGTTATTGCAGAATATTTCGATATCCGATTTTGAGATTACGGAAGAAGATATGAAAAGGATGAATGCAATGAATCAAAATAAAAGAACAAGTTATGATCCGATGGTATTTGATTTTTAGAAAAAAGTGCTTATTTTCAGGTGAAACTGGAGATTAATAAAAAGAAAAGTTAAAATGCAGAAAAATGCAGGAAAGTAACTTAGTGATTCGTTTATAGGAGGAAAGAAAGATGTCAGTTGTTAAGTTAACGGTAGAAAATTTTGAGCAGGAAGTTCTTCAGGCGGAAAAGCCGGTACTGGTAGATTTTTATGCAGACTGGTGTGGACCTTGTAAGATGATGAGTCCGATCGTGGATGAGATTGCTGAGGAGGAATCGGAAATCAAAGTGTGCAATATCAATATCGATCAGGCAATGGAGATTGCACAGAAATACAGAGTAATGAGTATCCCGACCTTTATTGCGTTTAAGAACGGTGAGGAAGCAGGCCGACAGATCGGTGCAGTATCAAAAGGTGAGTTGTTAAGTCTTATAAAGTAAAGCAGTTCATCGATACAGGAACGATACAAAGTGATTGCGGACAATGGGCAGATGCAGGAACGGTGTGGGAAGAGTGACCGGTCTGTATCTGCTTTTTATACCAAAGTATGCAGAAGAAACTGCCGGTGGCAGATGCTCTGTATACCATAGCATTTGGAGGAAATGAATGTCACTACAGTTTATTTTGGGAAATTCAGGAAGTGGAAAATCTCATTATCTTTATCAGCAGATCGTGAATGAATCAATGGAACACCCGGAAAAGAATTATCTGGTTCTTGTACCGGAGCAGTTTACCATGCAGACGCAGAGAGATTTATGTGCGGCACATCCGAGAGGCGGCATCATGAATATTGATGCATTAAGCTTTATGAGACTGGCATATCGCGTATTTGAAGAAGTCGGCAGGGAAGAACAGCCGGTTCTTGATGATGAGGGGAAGAATCTTGTGATCCGGAGGATTGCGGGGAAGCTCGAGGATGACCTGAAAGTATTGAAAGGAAATCTGAAAAAGCAGGGATATATTAGTGAAGTAAAGTCTGTTATCTCAGAATTTGTACAGTATGGTGTTGATTTTGACAAGCTGGATGACTTTATGGAGGGACTCAGTCAGGAAAGTTATCTTTATTATAAATTGCAGGATATCCGTAAAGTATATGAAGGATTTGAAGAGTATCTGCGGGATCGTTATATTACCAAAGAAGAGATGTTGGATGTACTGGCGAGAGCGGTATGTGACTCAGAACTTCTTAAGGGGAGCGTGATCGCACTGGATGGATTTACGGGATTTACTCCGGTTCAGATCCGGCTGATCTCAGAACTTTTAAAAGTCAGTGAAAAGGTGATAGTTACGGTTGAAATTGACCGCAGGGAAGATCCTTTTATTTATCGGCATCCTTACCAGCTTTTTGCGTTGAGCAAGCAGATGGTTACATCTCTTGTAAAGACTGCACAGGATGCAGGGGCAGAGGTTGAAGAATCGGTCTGCCTGTATGAAAAAGTGCCATACCGGTTCAGAGAAAATCCTGAGATGGCATTTTTAGAATCGGAACTTTTCCGTTATTCAAGGAGACAGTATAAAAAGAAAAAAGAAGAATCGGAAACCTGCAGCGGAGCAATTTCGCTTCATGAGACGAAAAATCCGAGAGAAGAAGCCAGGTATGTGGCAGAATCAATCCGAAAGCTGGTGCGTGAAAAAGACTACAGATATCGGGATATTGCGGTTATAGCTGCGGATCTGAACCTGTATGCGGATGCATTGGAGAAAGCGTGTGAATTATTTGAAATTCCGGTTTTTATGGATCATAAAAAAAGTATTTTGCTCAATTCATTTGTAGAATATCTGCGGAGCCTGCTGGCGATGGCAGAACAGAATTTTACCTACGAAAGTGTATTCAGGCATTTGAGGACCGGATTGTGCGGTTTTACGGACAAAGAGATTGACCGATTGGAAAATTATTGTCTGGCACTGGATATTAAAGGGTATAAAAAATGGCAGCAGGCGTGGGTCAGAAGAACTCCGTCAACCGGAGAAAAAGAACTGGAAGAACTGAATCATCTGAGAGTGATCTTTGTAGAAAAGACGATGGGACTGATACAGGTTCTGAAGCAGAAGAAAAAGACTGTCAGAGATGTAACGCAGGCAGTATATGAATATCTTGTTCAGGAAAAGCTGCAACAGAAAATTACACAGTTGGAGAAAAAATTTCAGGACCGGGGAGAACTGGCACTGGCGAAAGAGTATGCACAGGTATACAGGATCGTTATGGAATTATTTGATAAATTTGTAAGTCTGCTGGGTGAAGAAGAAATCGCTCTGAAAGATTACTGTGAATTACTGGATGCAGGACTGGAAGAGGCGAAGGTAGGAGTCATTCCGCCAAGTCTTGATCAGGTTATGATCGGAGATGTAGAACGTACAAGGATCAAGAATATCAAAGCTTTATTCTTTGTAGGGGCAAATGATACACTTTTACCGGGAAATACAGGAGTGGGCGGATTGTTGTCTGAATGTGACCGGGAGCAGTTTCAGAAGAAAGAAATCTCACTTTCTCCGGGAGCAAAAGAAAAGATTTATATTCAGAAATTTTATTTGTATTTAAATCTTACCAAGCCGACAAAATTTCTCTTTTTATCCTGGGCAAAAGTGTCAGGAGAGGGAAAATCTCTCCGGCCGTCGTATCTGATCCAGGAGTTGATGCGGTTGTTCCCAAATTTAAAACCGGTGGATGAGGAAGAAAAGTCATGGCAGCAGTGTGAGATGACAAGAAGGACCGGGATTCTCAGACTGGCGGAAGGGCTGAGAGAAAAAGAACAGGGACTGGATGCACAATGGAAAGAACTTTATACATGGTTTGCAGGCGATGAAAAAAGCAGATCAGTGGTTGAAAAGCTGCTGAGAGCAGGATTTTATAAAAAAGAAGCCGGTATGCTGGGAAGTCAGATGGCTGAAAAGCTGTATCTTGATCCTGAACGCGTGAGTGTGACGAGGCTGGAAAAGTTTGCTTCCTGTGCCTATGCTCATTTCCTGAGTTATGGTTTACGGCTTTCTGACCGGGAAACCTACGGATTTGAGGCGATGGATCTGGGAAATATTGCACATCAGGCATTAGAACGTTTTGCAAGAAAAGCAGAGGAAGAGAAACTGGACTGGGTAACAATGCCGGAGGAACGTAGGACAGAGCTGATAGATGAAAGTGTGGAAAGCAGCGTTCTGGATTATGGAAATACAGTCCTGTTTTCAAGTGCAAGAAATGAATATATGATCTATCGGATCAAGCGTCTGATCCGCCGGTCTGTATGGGCATTGACCCGACAGATGGAGCAGGGAGATTTTAAACCGGCAGGATACGAATTTAAATTCGGAAGTGGTAAGATCGACAGGATTGATACGTGCGAAGATGAGAACCGGGTTTATGTCAAGGTGACAGATTATAAGACGGGAAGAAAGGTATTTGATATTACTTCTTTCTATCATGGTCTTCAGCTTCAGTTGCCGGTGTATCTGAATGCAGCACTGGAAGCAGAGGGAAAGAGATATCCGGGAAAGGAGATAGTTCCTGCAGGAATTTTTTATTACAGGATACAGGATCCGATCGTGGCAAGAGAAAAGACAGACGAGAAGACGGAAGAAAGTATTTTAAAAGAACTGAAACTGGATGGGCTTGTGAATGGTGAAGAGGAAGTAATTGAACATCTGGAGGCGAATCTGACAGGAAGTTCGTTATATTATCCGCTCCGCAGGAATCAGAATGGATTACTTGGGAGTGCATCAAAAGCTCTTCCACAGGAGAAGTTTGAGACGGTACTTGCTTATACCAGGGCGAAGCAAAAGGAACTGAAAGCGGAGATGTATGAGGGAGAGGTAAGTGCATTGCCGTATCTGCTTGGTGAGGATACAGGATGTGATTTCTGTGCCTGCAAAGATATTTGCGGATTTGACCAGCGGATTGAAGGGTGTGAATACCGTCAGTTGCAGAAATATTCACTGGAAGAAGCAGTCGAATGTATGAAGGAAAAGCTGGGAATAAAGAAAAGTCAGAAATAAAGAAAAGTCAGAAATAAAGAAAAGTCGGGAGTAAAAAAGCCGGAAATAGAGAAGGAGACATAGGCAGTATGGCAGTGAAATGGACAAAAGAACAGCGGCAGGTCATTGATCTGCGTGACAGAAATATTCTGGTTTCGGCTGCTGCCGGTTCAGGAAAGACAGCAGTACTCGTTGAGAGGATCATCTCAATGATCACGGATGAAAAGAATCCTGTGGATGTGGATAAGCTGCTTGTTGTCACATATACAGAGGCAGCGGCAGCCGAAATGAAAGAAAGGATCGCGGCAGCGATTGAAAAAAAACTGGAAGAATCTCCGGGAAATCTGAATCTGGAACAGCAGGCATCGTTAATACATAGTGCGATGATCACTACGGTGCATAAATTCTGTCTGTCGGTAATCCGGGATCATTTCCATGTGATCGGAATCGATCCGTCATTCCGTGTGGGAGAAGAAGGGGAGCTACGTCTGCTTAAACAGGATGTACTGGATGAAATGCTGGAAGAACATTATGCAAAAGATGAGGAAGAGTTCCGGGAATTTGTGGAAAAATATGGAACAGGCAGAACGGATAAAAAGATTGAGGAACTGATTCTTCAGTTGTATGAATACTCAAGAAGTTATCCTGATCCACGTCAGTGGCTGATCTCCTGTGCAGAAGATTATGAAATAGACAGAGAGCATTTGGAAGATTCAAGAATGGTGCATACAGTGGAAGAACGTGTCAGACAGCAACTGGGCGATCTGTATGGACTGGTCAGACAGGCGATGGAAATCTGTCAGCTCCCGGCAGGTCCGTATATGTATGCAGAGGCATTGGAATCAGATGAAAAAGAACTGAAAAAGCTGGAAAGGGCAGACTCTTATGAGAAAATGAGTGAGGTTCTGATGGATTTCAACTGGAAAAAGCTTTCGGGTAAAAAAGATGAGACTGTCGATGCGGAGCTGCGGAAATCCGTCCAGGCTGTCCGGAAGCAGTTGAAAGCTCTGATTGATGGGATTCAGAAATCTTATTTCTATGCAACGGCAGATGAATGGATTGCAGATATGCAGGATTCCGCTCAGGCAATGAGGACGCTGACCGGACTGGTACAGGAGTTTGCTGACCGGTTTGATGAAAAAAAGCGGCGGAGAAATATGATTGATTTCAGTGATATGGAGCAGTTTGCACTGGCAATCCTGACGAGAAATACAGAGGGGAAAATCGTGCCATCTGCGGTTGCTGAAGAATATCAGGAGCGGTTTGCCGAAGTGATGGTGGATGAGTATCAGGACAGTAATCTGGTGCAGGAAACGATCCTGACGAGTGTGTCAGGGATGAGTAAAGGCAGAAATAATATGTTCATGGTAGGGGATGTAAAGCAGAGCATATACAGATTTCGTCTCTCAAGACCGGAACTTTTTATGGAGAAGTATGATACTTACAGTGTGGAAAGCAGTCCCTGTCAGAGAATTGATCTTCATAAAAATTTCCGAAGCAGGAAGGAAGTACTGGACAGTACAAACTATCTTTTTGAAAAGCTGATGTTCCGGGAATTTGGAGGGATCGAATATGATGAAAATGCGGCTCTGTATGCGGGAGCAGAGTTTCCACCGATACCGGAAGATGCCGTCTTTACGGATAAGACAGAAGTTCTGATCTTTAATCAGCAGGACATGAAGACAAGAGATGCCAAAGAGGCTGAGGCAAGAATGATCGCACGAAGGATCAGGGAAATGATGGGATCGGGATATATTTACGATAAAGACAGTGATTCCTTTCGAAAGATACAGTATAAGGATATTGTAATCTTAACGCGGAGTATCCAGGGATGGGCAGAAATTTTTTCAGCAGTGCTGGCAGAAGAAGGAATCCCGGCATATTCAGTGAGCAGAGAGGGGTATTTTGAAACGTATGAGATCAGTGTCCTTTTAGACTATCTGCGGATTCTGGATAATGCGAGGCAGGATCTTCCACTGACAGCAGTGTTGACTTCACCATTTGTCGGGCTGGATGCGGAAGAACTGGCACAGATCCGGCTGGCATATCCGAATCTGCCATTTTACGAGTCTGTCTGGCTGTGTGGGGAAGAAAAAACGGAAGAAACCGGAGCAGACGGGAGTGGAGAAACCGGAGAAAAAGAAAAGAAAGAAAAGAAAAAATCAGATGCAGAAGCGGAAAACCGCAGCGGAGAGATTTCAGAAGCGGTCAGAGAAAAGCTGGCAGAGTTTACGAGGCAGGTCAGATACTTCAGAAGCATACTTTCCTATACTCCGATCCATGATCTGCTGGCAAAGATCCTTGAAGAGACAGGATACCGGACTTTTATTGCTGCGATGCCGGGAGGAGAGCAGCGGATTGCAAATGTGGAGATGCTGATTGAAAAGGCGTGTGCATTTGAGGGGACAAGTTATAAAGGACTTTTTAATTTTGTCAGATATATTGAGCAGTTGAAAAAATATAATGTTGATTATGGAGAAGCCGGAATTATGGATGAACAGGCAGATACGGTACGCCTGATGAGTATCCATAAAAGTAAAGGACTGGAATTTCCAATTGTATTTGTAGCGGGAATGGGAAAAAGTTTTAATATGCAGGATCAGAGGGGAAGTATTGTGATCCATCCGGACTGGGGAATTGGAATTGATGCAGTTGATCTGGAACAGAGAACGAAAAATCCAACTTTTCTGAAAAGAATGATACAGGAAAAAACAAAGCTGGAGAATCTTTCGGAAGAACTGAGAGTTCTTTATGTTGGCATGACCAGGGCAAAAGAGAAGATGATCCTGACCGGTACAGCGAAGCTTGGGGAAGAAGAACTTCTGGCATTGGAAATGATGGAAGATATAATAAAAAGAGAAGAAAAGCAGAATAGCTGGAAAGCAGATGAAAAAGATTCGCTTGCACTGTATCAGATGGAAGGGGCAAAGACCTGCTTTGACTGGATCTTACCGGCACTGATGAGAGATTGGAAAAAGGCAGAAAAATGGATACAGGTGCGGCTTGTTACAAGAGAAGAATTATCCTATGGGGCAGCAACAGCAGGTCAGGCAGAAGTACTGGCGAGAGAAGTGCTGGAACACTGGGATACAGAAAAGTCGTATATGCCGGAATGGAAAGAGCTTCTGTCAGAACAGATGAATTATACTTATCCTTATTTACAGGAAGAGCAGATGAAATTGAAATTTACAGTCTCAGAACTGAAAAAGAGAATTTACGCAGGAGAACAGATGCGTGAAATGCAGGAAGACGGTGGCGAGGAACTGTATCAGGAACCGGAAATTGTTCCGTTAGTACCGGGATTTATGCAGGATCAAAAAGAAGGCCTGACCGGGGCGTCCAGAGGAACTGCTTATCATAAGCTTATGGAATTATTAGATTTTACCAGGCAATATACGGAAGCTGCTTTGAAAAATGCAGTGCATGATTTTGAAAAGAAGAAAAAGATGACTTCGGAGATGGCAGCCTGTATCCGCATATCTGATATTTTATTATTCCTGGAAAGCAGCAGTGGAAAAAGAATGTCAGCGGCAGCCGGAAAAGGGAAGTTATGGAGAGAGCAGCCTTTTGTACTGGGGGTGGATGCAGATCAGGTCTATCCGGGATTTTCCGGTGAGCCAGGAAGTCAGGAAAAGGAAGTGATTCTTGTTCAGGGAATTATAGATGCTTACTTTGAAGAGGAAGACGGGATTGTAGTACTGGATTATAAGACGGACAAGGTGAAGAGTGCAGAGCAGTTGAAAGAACGTTATCATGCACAGTTGGAATATTATGCACAGGCATTGGAGGGGCTTCTTGAAAAACCGGTGAAAGAAAAGATTATCTATTCATTTACGCTAAGAGAGGAGATCAGGTTATGAAATGGCTTATGTATTATCTGATCGTGGTGAATTTGTTGACCTGGATCATCTACGGAATTGATAAGTGGAAGGCAAAGCGACGTGCGTGGAGAATACCGGAGAGAACACTGTTGCTTTTGGCGGCTGCCGGTGGCTGCACAGGGGCATTGGCAGGGATGCTGATGTTCCGGCACAAGACAAGAAAACTGAAATTCATGATTGGAGTACCGGTTATTTTTGTAGTGGAAAGTATTTTCTTTGCATATATTTTTCTGAGATTGTGACAAATTGCACATAGAATAGTCAGAAAAAGCGGTCCAGAGAATGGATTTTTAGAAATTGCAGTCAGCTTCTTTTCTAATTGGAGAAATTCTGCTAATATTACTTACAGAGTACTTTAGTCGGTTAAAGAAAGGAAGAGAAAAATGCCAAAGTTAAATGAAAATTATCAGAATGTAAAAGACAGCTACCTTTTTGCAGAAATTGCCAGAAGAGTAAAAGTATATGAGGAAACGCATCCGGACAAAGCAGATCAGATCATTCGTCTTGGAATCGGCGATGTAACTCTTCCACTTACGAAGAGCGTGATCGAGGCACTTCATGAGGCAGTTGATTCCCAGGCGGTGTCTGAGACATTTATGGGATATGGCCCGGAGCAGGGATATGAGTTTGCACGCAAGGCGATTGCAGATTATTATGCAAGGAATGGCATTGAGGTTGATCCTGCAGCAATTTTTATTTCAGACGGAGCTAAGAGCGATACAGGAAATATCACAGAACTTTTTTCAAATGATAATGTAGTTCTTGTCCCTGATCCGGTTTACCCGGTTTATGTAGATACAAATACGATGGATGGAAAGAAGATCATCTATATGAACGGAACGGAGGAAAATGACTTCCTTCCGATGCCGGATGATAAAGTAAAGGCAGATATCATTTATCTTTGTTCTCCGAATAATCCGACCGGAGCAAGCTACAATAAAGAGCAGTTGAAAGCATGGGTTGATTATGCCCTGAAGAATGATTCGGTAATCCTTTATGACTCTGCCTATGAGGCGTTTATTACCGATCAGGATCTTCCACGGAGTATTTATGCTATTGAGGGTGCAAAAGAATGTGCGATTGAATTTTGCTCTCTGTCCAAGACAGCAGGATTTACAGGAACTCGTTTCTCCTATACGGTTGTTCCGACAGAGCTGGTGTTTACGGCTTCTAATGGAGCAACATTAAGTCTTCATGACATGTGGAACAGAAGGCAGTCTACAAAATTTAACGGTACGCCATATATCATTCAGTATGCGGCAGCAAGAGTCTTCACAGAAGAGGGCATGGCAGAGTGCCAGCAGAATATTGAGTACTATAGAGAGAATGCACGTATGATCGCAGAAACTCTGAAGAAGAAAAATATCTGGTTTACAGGTGGGGTAAATTCTCCATACATCTGGTTTAAATGCCCGAAAGAGATGGAATCCTGGGAGTTCTTTGATTATCTGCTTGAGAATGCACAGATCGTGGGAACACCGGGAGCAGGGTTTGGTGAGAATGGAAAGAATTATTTCAGACTGACTTCCTTTGGAAAGCATGAGAAGACAGCCGAGGCAATGAAGCGTTTTGACGAATTATTTTAGGAATTGTTTCAGAAAGTGTTTCAGGTTATCGGTAAAAAGGTTCTCCGTATCAGGCAATGTCTTAACGAAATGATCTACGTGAGAAAAACTGAAAAAAGAATGTTGAGGGCTTTTGCTCCCAACATTCTTTTTTTAAACCGGAGTTTCTGTAATATATACTTTGCAGATCTGCCTGAGTGCGGCGTGCATATAAGGCATATATTCTTCCATCGACACCGGCTCGTTATGAAGAATACAATTATAGCTGGTAGAACTGATAAATTCGATCAGGGTGAAGAGTAAAAGTTTTGGAGAAGAACATTCTACGTGATACCGCTGTAAGGAATCGAGATAGTGGTTGTAAAACTTCTGGGAAACCAGCGATCCGGTTCCGACCGCATCCTGAAATACTCCCCACGAAAGGTTCTTGGAAAGAAATTTCATCAGTCCCTGCTGATTTTGAAAGCGTTCAATGATATAGTCCGTTACAAAAAGAATTTCTTCCTCGAAGTCAGGGATAACGGCAGCATCCAGTGCCTTATGTGCATCGTCAAAAAGCTGGCTGGCTTTAAATGCGATCAGCTTATCCCGCAAGTCATATTTATCTTTAAAATACAAATAAAAAGTTCCCTTTGCCAGTCCGGCCTGATTTACAATGTCGGATACGGTTGTCTTTGCAAAGCCTTTTCCTGTAAAAAGGTCAAATGCTGTCTGAAGTAGTGTATTCATTTTCAATTTTTTATTATCTTCTACTTTTCCCATATCCAGTTGCCTCCTTTGTGATCTGCCTGCACACCAGAGTATTTTACTACCAGATTCTGCAGAAATTCAAGCAGATTTTTTACTGATTTCTCTTTCTAGTATGGCACGTTTTCCGTGAAAGTCAATAAAAAATGACTAAAATTCAGTTTTTTGACTTTCTAATATTGACTGTTGGTCATTTCGAGCTATACTAGAAGAGGCTAAAATATATGAGACAGTTTAGGAGATGATACAAATGGTCAAAGTTGGCAAATGGATTGCCAGGCACAGGGTTCTGATGCTGATCGTCGGATTCCTGCTGATCATTCCGTCAGTGATCGGGATGGCAGAGACAAGAGTAAATTATGATTTGCTCAGCTATCTTCCAGAGCATCTAGAGACAGTAAAAGGTCAGGATATTCTGGTGGATGAGTATGGCATGGGAGCATTTTCCATGGTCGTGGTCGAGAACATGGATATGAAAGATGTTCAAAAACTGGAAGAAAAATTTGAGAATGTTTCTCATGTAAAGGACGTTTTGTGGTATGACGATGTTGCGGACATCAGCCTTCCGGTAGAGATGATCCCAGATGATCTGCGGGAAGCCTTTTTCAAAGGTGATGCAACGATGATGCTTGTATTATTTGATAATACGACATCTTCAGATGAATCCATGGATGCAGTCAGTGAGATGAGAAAGATTGCAAATGAGCAGTGCTTTATCAGTGGAATGACAGGTGTTGTAGCAGATATCAAGAATCTGGCACTGAAAGAACTTCCGATCTATGTTGTGATCGCAGCACTTTTAAGTCTGATTGTTTTGGAACTGACTTCGGGTTCTTTCGTTGTTCCGATCTTGTTCCTTCTGAGTATCGGACTGGCGATTCTCTATAATCTGGGAAGTAATGTTTTTCTGGGAGAGACTTCCTATATTACAAAAGCACTGACAGCAGTTCTGCAATTAGGAGTTACGATGGACTATTCCATTTTCCTGCTGAACAGTTATGAGGAGAATAAAAAGCGATTTCCGGGAGAAAAGGAGCGTGCCATGGGGCATGCGATCGCCAATACATTTAAGTCTGTTGCAGGAAGTTCTGTGACGACGGTTGCAGGCTTTATTGCCCTGTGTGTAATGACTTTCGCACTTGGACGGGATCTCGGAATCGTTATGGCGAAAGGTGTACTGATCGGAGTGGTTTGCTGTGTAACAGTTCTTCCGTCACTGGTACTGGTTTTTGACAAACCGATTGAAAAGACTCAGCATAAACTGCTTTTAAGCAACATGGATAAGCCCTCTGCATTTATTACAAAGCATTATAAGGCATGGATCCTTATTTTCCTGATCCTTCTGTTTCCTGCGATTTACGGAAATAATCATACAAAGATCTACTATAATATTGCAGAGTCTCTTCCGGAGACATTGGACAGTAATGTGGCGAATGCAGAACTGAATAAAGATTTCAATATGAGCAATCTGCACATGGTCATGATGGATAAGAACATGGATGCAAAGCAGAAAAAGAAGATGCTTGAAGAGATTGATGAAGTAAAGGGTGTCAAATGGACAATCAGCATGAATTCTCTGATCGGTCCGACCGTACCGGATTCCATGATCCCGGATGACATGAAAGAGATGCTTCAGAGCGATGATTGTGAACTTGCCTTTGTATGCTCAGAGTATGAGTCGGCAACAGATGAGGTCAATACGCAGATTTCAGCCATTGATAAGATCGTGAAGTCTTATGACAAGAGTGGAATGGTCATTGGAGAAGCTCCACTGATGAAGGATCTGCAGGATGTAACAGATGTGGACTTAGTGAATGTAAATGCTATTTCCATTGCAGCGATTTTCCTTATTATCATGATCATATTCAAGTCGATCTCCCTGCCGATTATTCTGGTAGCGGTAATTGAGTTTGCAATCATGGTTAATATGGCAATCCCGTTCTATCAGGGAACCAGCCTTCCGTTTGTGGCAAGCATTGTAATCGGAGCAATCCAGTTGGGAGCAACGGTAGATTATGCGATTCTGATGACAACCCGTTATCAGAAAGAACGTCAGCGTGGAAGAGAGAAGATGGAAGCAATCAGTATTGCACATAAGACCAGTATGCCGTCTATTATCAGCAGTGGACTGAGCTTTTTTGCAGCAACATTCGGAGTGGCCTGCTACTCACAGGTAGAGATGATCGGTTCGATCTGTACCCTTCTTGCAAGGGGAGCGATCATCAGTATGATCGTAGTTATCATGATCCTGCCTGCAATGTTTATGATATTTGACAAGGTAATATGCAAGACCTCGATTGGTTTCCTCGGGGCAAAAAAGAAACCCGCAGAGGTGAAATAGAAGGGAGTTAAATTATGAACAAGAACAGAAAAATCAAACGTAGCCTTACAACTTCGCTTGCTGTTGGAATGTCAGTCATGATGGGAGCGGTTCCGGTTTATGCGGCAGGCAGCACAGATACGCAGGATGTATATAAGGAAGAAACGGTTTATGTCAATGCAGATGCGACAGGAAATAGTGACGAGGTGACGGTATCTGACTGGCTGAAAAATTCTGGAAGTGTATCGGGAAACCTGACTGATGAAAGTATTTTGAAAGAGATTAAGAATGTCAAAGGTGATGAGACATTTACGGAGAATGGAGATCAACTGACCTGGAATACTGCGGGAGAAGATATTTATTATCAGGGTACGACAGATAAGGAACTTCCGGTATCCGTAAAACTGACCTATTTTTTGGACGGCAAGGAAGTAAAACCGGATGAGCTGAAGGGAAAGAGCGGACATCTCAAGATCCAGGTACAGTATACAAATAACGAAAAGAAGACCGTCACAGTGGATGGAAAAGAAGAGGAAGTTTATACACCATTTATCATGATGACCGGAATGATCCTTCCGAATGAAACTTTCAGCAATGTAACGATCGACAATGGAAAAGTTATTTCAGACGGAAGCCGTAATATTGTAGTCGGATTTGGTATGCCGGGACTGAAAGACAGCCTTGATCTGGATGAAGAGACAACAAAAGAAGCTGAGGATAAAGGCGTAACGATTCCAGAGAATTTTGAGATGGAGGCAGATGTAACTGATTTCACAATGTCTTCCACCTTTACAGTTGCCCTGACAGATCTGCTGGATGATATGGATATGGATAATATCATAGATGTTGATTCACTGAAAGATTCACTGAATGAGCTGGAAGATGCTGCACTGGAACTGGTCAGCGGATCAGGAACACTGGCAGATGGTGCTTCCACACTGGCAGACGGAGTGAGCAGCTATACAGCAGGTGCAGATGAACTGAATGCGGGCATTCAGAAATATCTTGGCAGCAACGGAGAACTGAACGGCAGCGTGACAGAGTATGTCAATGGAGTAGGCAAAGTTGTCAAAGGCGTTAAAGACTATACAAGTGGAACTAATGCACTGGCAAATGGAGTGACTTCCTATGTGGTAGGCGAGCAGAAGATTGCAGCAGGTGCCGCACAGTTATCTCAGTTAAGCAAAGGTCTGGAGCAGGTGCAGACAGCCGTAGATACATTGAGCAAAGCGGCTGACGGAAAAGGAGAGGCAACAGACGATCTGGTGATCGCAGCCAACCAGCTTGCAGCAGGTACAAAGCAGTTACAGGCAGTACTTGGCTCAGAGGAAGTGACAGCACTTCTGACGCAGGTGAATGGTATGGTGACAACCGGAAATGAACTGATTTCTGCAACGGAATCTCTTTCTGCAAGTCTTCAGACAGGAATTGCCACACCGGTAGCCAATATTGCAGCAGCACTGACCGGAATGGAAACACAGCTCAATGCAATCAATACCCAGCTCGGAACACTGCAAAGTGACTGTGAGACAGCGGTTGCAGATGTCAATGCGAAGATTACAGATTACAATACAAAAGTGGATGCAGCACAGGCAGCAGCCAATACAAGCAAGACGCAGATTGCAAATGCGATCAGTGCATTGCAGGTTCAGTTAAATGCGACAACAGATGAGTCAGTAAGAGATCAGATCAGTACAGCAATTACGGCACTTCAGAATGCACAGACTGCTGCAGACGGACTGAACAATGTGCAGAAAGCATCTGCGATCACGGTCAGTGTACCGACCTTTGACCTGTCAGCCATCACAAGCGGGGCAGCAACGCTTCAGACAAATCTGAAGACATTTAAAGAGACTGCAGCAGCATTACAGCAGCAGCTTCCGGAAATGCAGAAGAAACTGGATGCTATTGCAGCAGCAAAGGACAGTCTTCCGTCAGATTCAATCAGCCAGCTTACAGCATCTGTGACTCAGTTGAATCAGGGAATGCAGGGACTGAATACCGGACTTGGAACTCTTTCAGGCGGACTTGGACAGTTGAATACATCTGTTCAGGCACAGTTCCCGACAGCAATCCAGGGAATTACTGAATTGAATGGCGGATTTATGCAGCTCGGATCTTATAATACTTCTCTTCTTTCAGGTGCAGAGAAACTGAAAGGAAGCAGTTCAACACTGGCAGCCGGAGCAGGAACGCTGCAGAGCGGAACGAACCAGCTTGCATCCGGTCTGAATACACTTGGTTCACAGATGTCAGCCGGTGCAGCGAAACTTTCAGCCAACAGCAATGCACTTCGTGAAGGAGCTTCCTCACTTTCAGAAGGAGCAAAGAAGCTGGCAGATGGTATGGATCAGTTCGATAAAGAAGGAACAAGTAAATTAAAGAGTACAGTAGAAGACGAATTCGGAGATGTACTTGACAGACTCAAAGCACTGACCTCTGATGACTGCACCTACAATACATTCAGTGGTAAGGACAGCAAGATGGATGGAAGTGTAAAATTTGTGATCGAGACAGAAGCAATCGAATAATTGACGATTCACTTATATTTGTATCATCTTATAAAGAGGGACGGAGCAGATACTTGACCGGTATCTGCTCCGTCCTGTTCGTTTTACGGGCAGATGACAGGAATCAGTTTTTCAGTATAATCTGATCTGATCGGGAAATACTTCTAAAAAAAGAAAGAAGGCAGAATATGGGAAAGAAAAAAGAAAAACCGATCAATTTAAACGAACTGGAAGAGGAAGAAAAAATGAAGTATGAGATTGCGGAAGAACTGGGACTGTTAGACCGGGTACTTGCACAGGGCTGGAAATCACTTACTTCCAAAGAGACCGGGAGGATCGGCGGACTGGTGACAAAAAGAAGACGGACGCAGGAGAACGGGACAGCACAGACGGAGGAAAAAATATAGAAAACCGGAAGCAGAAAGGTCTTATTTTGACAAAACCACTCATTTTTGATAAAATGCTCAGAATGGGGAGCATGGTTGGGTGATTTATTATGATAGAAAAGATGAATATATTTGATGTGGAGATTCCAATCCTGACAGCAAAAGAAGCGATGATCCGGGCAATGCAGTATCTCGAGAGTGAGTCAGTGGATACGATCGAGCTGGTTTCCATGGATATGCTGATGAAAGAAAGAGAAAATGCACAATGGAAAGAGCAGATCAATGCACTGACGATGCTGCTGCCGGAGAATACAGAGATCCTGAAAGCGGCAGAGATAGAAAATGAAAAGCTGTTCCGGGAAACTGAAGAGAACGTTTTCCTTAAGATGTTCATGAAGTATATGCAAAAAAATCATAAAAAAATATTCCTGCTTGCAGACAGTGAGGAAAATCTGGGAAAAGTAGAGGCGGTTCTGTCCAGGCACAACCGGGGAATCCGCGTTACCGGGCAGATGGTGATTTCGGAGAATGAAGAGCAGATCCAGGATGCGATCAATGCCATCAACGGAACGGAGACGGACTGTATCCTGTCGGTGCTGCCGTCCCCGTTTCAGGAACGGTTTATTACGGCAAATAAAGCCCTTCTGAATGTACGGGTCTGGCTGGGAGGCGGCTGTGCGTTTACAGGGCATCTGGATGAGATAAAATTGAGGAACCGGATCCGTTTTTTTATTCAGAAGAAAATTTTCAGATATCATGTAGAACAGGAAAAAGAATAACGGATTTGCCTGGAAATAAGATCTATATTCGGAAAATTGTGAACTATGCTAAGTCTGAAAATATGAATTTTTTGTAAAAAATTCAAAGAAATGACTAAAATAAAAGGATTTACTCTTTATTTTTTTGCTGTTTTGACTTAATATACTAAGTGGAAATGTGTACGTAAAAAAATCGACACGAAAGGTATGTGTAAATTGCACATATCGAAGAACGGATGGAATGGAGGAAAAAGGATGATTTCTAATCAGATACTTCAGAATACGATTGAAGGATTGAAAGGGATTTCCAAGGTTGATTTTTGTGTGTTAGATACAGAGGGGAAGGAACTGGCAGCTACAGGCGAGGTAGATAAGAACTGTTCGGATGCAGTGCTTGCATTTGTAGAGTCCCCCGCAGACAGTCAGGTAATCCAGGGAAGACAGTTCTTCAAGATCTTTGATGAGCAGCGTCTGGAATATGTGCTTGTTGCCAATGGAGACAGCGAGGGAGAATATATGCTGGGAAAGATCGCAGCATTCCAGATCCAGAGTCTTCTGGTTGCATATAAAGAGAGATTTGACAAGGATAATTTTATCAAAAACCTGCTTTTGGATAACCTTTTGCTGGTGGATATTTATAATCGTGCCAAAAAATTACATATTGACACGGAAGTGAAACGTGTTATCTTTATTATTGAGACATCCCACGAAAAAGACAGTGCGGCTCTTGACAATGTTCGGAATCTTCTCGGAGGCAAATCCCGCGATTTTGTAACTGCGGTAGATGAGAAGAATATCATTGTTGTAAAAGAACTTTCAGAGAAAGATGGAAATAAAGAACTTGAAAAAATGGCGAAGGATATGCTGGATCTGCTCCGGTCAGAGGGAGGCGACGAGCAGGTGCATATAGCATATGGAACGATCGTCAACGACATCAAGGAAGTTTCCAAGTCTTATAAAGAAGCCAAGCTGGCGTTGGATGTGGGCAAGATCTTCTTTAGCGAGAAAGATATCGTTGCCTATACAACTCTTGGAATCGGCAGACTGATCTATCAGCTTCCGCTTCCGTTGTGCAAGATGTTTATTAAGGAGATTTTTGAAGCAAAATCTCCGGATGACTTTGATGAAGAGACATTGACTACCATCAATAAGTTCTTCGAGAACAGTCTCAATGTATCAGAGACATCCAGACAGCTTTACATCCACAGAAATACTCTGGTATACAGACTGGATAAACTGCAGAAGAGTACAGGACTTGATCTGCGTGTCTTTGAGGATGCGATCACGTTCAAGATCGCTCTGATGGTAGTGAAGTACATGAAGTACATGGAGTCATTAGAATACTAGGAATTTTGCGGAGTATGGATAATTAGGAGGAACATATGATTGAATTAAGAAACGTGAAGAAGGAATACTCCAAGGGCAATGCGGCTCTGAACGGGGTATCCGTAAAGATCGAGCGGGGAGAGTTCGTCTTCATCGTTGGTGACAGTGGATCGGGAAAGTCAACCCTTATCCGTCTGATTATGAAAGAACTGAATCCGACCGATGGTACGATCATCGTGAACGGACAAAACTTAAACCGTATGAGACACCGGAATATTGCAAAGTACAGAAGAGGACTGGGAGTTGTATTTCAGGATTTCCGGCTTCTGAAAGATCGGAATATTTATGAGAATATTGCATTTGCATTGCGGGTGACAGAGACACCGAGCAAAGTGATCAAGAAAAAAGTACCGGCTGCTTTGTCACTGGTAGGACTTGCACAGAAGTACAAGTCGTTCCCGAAGGAACTTTCCGGAGGAGAGCAGCAGAGAGTTGCGATCGCAAGGGCGATCGTAAATGAGCCTGCCATCCTGCTGGCGGATGAGCCGACAGGTAACTTGGATCCAACGAACTCCTGGGAGATCATGAGCCTTCTGAAAGAGGCGAATGAGCGTGGAACAACCGTGCTTGTTGTCACGCATAATCAGGAGATCGTAAATGAGATGAACGAACGCGTCATTACTATGAAGCAGGGGGTCATCGTCAGTGATGAACGAAAAGGTGGGTATACAGATGAGGATTAGTACGATTGGATACGTTGGAAAGCAGGGAGTTAAGAGTATTTGGAGAAATAAGATGTTCTCTCTGGCATCCATTGCAACGATGTCAGCCTGTATCTTCCTGTTCGGATTATTTTTCTCGATTCTTGTAAACTTTCAGTATATTATTCGAAGTGCTGAGGAAGGTGTGGCAATCACGGTCTTCTTTGATGAAGAAGCTACAGATGAACAGATTCAGAAGATTGGGAAGGAACTGAAAGCAAGAGACGACGTTTCAGAAGTAAAATATATTTCAGCAGAGCAGGCATGGGAGGATTTCCAGAAGGATTATTTTGGGGATAACCCAGAGCTTGCAGAAGGATTTAAAGATGACAATCCGCTGGCCAATTCAGATAACTATGAAGTTTATATGAAGACGACAGACAACAACCAGGATCTGATCGCGAGAAGTAAATCTCTTTCTTCTACGCAGCAGGATCTGGTTAAGTTTGCACAGAGTCTGGATGGAGTGTCGAAAGTAAATAAATCAGATGTTGTAGCGAATACACTCTCCAGCGTTAATATGCTGGTTGCGTATATTTCCATTGCGATCATTGCGATCCTGTTGGGAGTGTCAATCTTCCTGATCAGCAATACGGTTACAATGGGTATTACAGTCAGAAAAGAAGAGATCGCTATTATGAAATATATTGGTGCGAAAGACTTTGTTGTAAGATCACCGTTCGTGATCGAGGGTCTGATCATCGGTATCTTTGGCGCAGCGATCCCACTGGGACTTTTATATGTACTTTATGATAAGGCAGTTTCCTATGTCATGGAACGGTTCAGTATTCTGAAGAATATTATTGATTTCCTTCCGGTAAATGTAGTATATACATACTTATTGCCAATCGGACTTATCATGGGGATCGGAATTGGTTTCCTTGGAAGCTTCTTTACAGTACGCAAGCATCTGAGAGTATAGGAGGAAGCCTATGAAAGGCCGGATGAGGAAAATTACAGGAATTTTGCTGGTGTTCGTCCTTTGTATCGGAACAGCATCGCAGTCCGGTGCGGTTACGATTGATGAAGCTGAGAAAAAAGCAGATCAGCTTGAATCGGATAAAAAGAAAGCAGAAGAAGAAAAGAAGACGCTGTCGGAGAAACTGGATGAGATCATTAAGAAAATGAATGAGACGCAGGAGCATCTGACCGCCAAAGAGGATGAAATCTCCGATGCGGAAAATGAATTGATTCAGGCTCAGATCGCGGAAGATGATCAGTACGACAGCATGAAAAAGAGGATCCGTTATCTTTATGAAGGCGGTAATACACAGTTTCTGGAAATGATGATGACGAGCAGTTCGATCACAGATCTGCTGAATAAAGCCGAGTATGTGGCAAAGCTGTCTTCTTATGACCGGGATATGCTGGTTGAGTTTCAGGATACGGTGAAAACTGTACAGGACAAAGAGGCAAAGCTTCAGGAAGAATATAAAAATCTGAATACGCTGCAAAGTCAGCTCGTAGAGCAGCAGACGCAGGCTCAGGAGATGATCAGCAGTAAAGAGGCACAGATCGCAAGTATCCAGACGCAGATCCAGCAGAATGCTGATACGCTCAAAGAACTGAAGGAGAAAGCAGAGCAGGCAAGACGGCTGCAGGAGGAGCAGGCAAAGTTGAATAGTGGAGGAAGTTCTTTTAAGCCGTCGGCCAGTGGGAATGTGGTCAGTGGAAATGGATATTTTACGCATCCGTGTCCGGGTATGACCTATCAGTCCAGCTATTTCGGTGAAGTCAGGGCATTTGATCCAAGACCTCACAAGGGAAATGATTATGCAGCTCCGGCAGGAACACCGACTTATGCGGCAGCAGCAGGAACTGTGGTGATCGCGGGATGGAGCAACAGTGCCGGGAACTGGGTCGTGATCAATCATGGAAATGGTCTCGTAACGAAATATATGCATCATAGTGCAATCTGCGTGGCAGCAGGGCAGAAAGTTGCAAAAGGACAGCAGATCGGATATGTTGGATCAACGGGATATTCGAGTGGTGCACATCTGCATTTCCAGGTAGAATTAAATGGAACAGCAGTAAATCCAAATACATATTTGTAGTATGCTGACCAGAAGCAGAAGATGACAGATACGTCATCAAAGGAAGAACTGAGGGAGGACAGAGCGGATAAATGTCTGCTTTGTCCTCTTTGTGCATAGAATATAAAAGGATGAAAGGAGTCAGGAATGGAAGAAAATACAGGCAGAAAGAAAAGTGGTTTTGCGACAGGACTGCTGACCGGAATTGTGATCATGGCGGTGATCTCGATCCTTGGATTTGGAGGATGGTATATCGTGAACCGGAACAGCAGCGGTTCTTATACATCAGAAAATGTAACAGAGGGAGATGTGTCAAAGAAGCTGGATCAACTGAATCAACTGATCGACAAATATTATCTGTATCAGGATGAAGTGGATCAGGATGCACTGGTAGAGGGAATCTATTCAGGTTATGCAGCAGCACTGGGAGATCCGTATACAGTTTATTACAATAAGGATGAGACGAAAGCTCTGATGGAATCTACCAGCGGAACATTTTCCGGTGTCGGAGCAACGCTGACCAAAGATGCAGATACAAAGGCAGTGACGATCGTAAATGTTTATCAGGATTCTCCAGCAGAAAAGGCGGGTCTGAAGGCGGGGGATATCCTGGAGAAAGTAGATGACCATGAAGTCGGCGATGAAGAACTGGATACGATCGTATCTTGGATCAAAGGGGAAAAAGGTACGGAAGTAACATTATATGTCCTGAGAGACGGGAAGGAAGAGACACTGACTGCCACAAGAGATACGATCGAAGCACAGACGGTTGAGTATGAGATGAAAGATGGCGGGATCGGTTATATCCGTGTGTCAGAATTTGATCTGGTGACATACGATCAGTTTAAAGCAGCACTGGATGATCTGGAAGATCAGGGAATGGCAGGGCTGGTGATCGATCTGAGAAATAATCCGGGAGGAAATCTGGATGTTGTCTGCAACATGCTGAAGCTTCTTCTGCCGGAAGGAACGATTGTTTCCACAAAAGAAAAAAATGGTAAGACGGATGAGATCACGTGCGATGGTACGAATGAATTCAAAAAGCCGCTGGCAGTTCTTGTAAACCAGTACAGTGCAAGTGCATCTGAGATCTTCAGCGGTGCAATTCAGGATTATGGCACAGGAAAGATCGTTGGGGTGACGACATACGGAAAGGGAGTTGTGCAGCAGTTACTGGATCTGGGAGACGGAACATGCTTTAAAGTGACGATCGCAGAATATTATACTCCAAGTGGAAGGAGTATAAACAAAAAGGGTGTTGAACCCGATATAGAAGTAGAATATCAGTATGACGAAGCTGATCCAAAGAAGGATAACCAGTTGGATAAAGCATTGGAGACAGTCAGCGAAGAATTAAAATAGAGCAGAAAAGTGAAGTCCAAAAAAAGACTGAAAAAATAAAAAAAACCTTGCAAATAAAAAAGTGGTGTGCTAATATTTAAACCAAGTTTTAACAGGCTGACGTGTTAAAATAGATAAAAGCGTGGAGCAAGACTCTGATCTTCAGAAACTGACAGGAAGCAGGCATCACCGACTGAGAGTGCCGGACAGCGGAGCAGATCAAGGGAACACTTGGGAGCCGGCTGTCTGAAAGATCAGTAGGACAGCACGTTTAGCAGGCGTTATCTGCAAAGAGGGGAATTCGAAAGAACTGACGAAAGAGCAGACGGAGGATTCAATGCGGGTGGTACCGCGGATATTATATTGATAATTTCCGTCCCGGGATACTGTTGTATCCCGGGACTTTTTCTATTCAGAAAAAGCTTCACCGGGATGCTGGAATCTGAAAGGAGAAGTAAAATGGAGTTTGTAACAGGAGTAAAAAAGAAAGAGACGCAGGAATTAAGTGAACTGCTTGAAGCAGGCAGGATCGGAACTGAAGTCAGAGTGAATGGTGCGATCCATACGATCAGAGATATGGGAACCGTTGCTTTCATCATTCTGAGAAAAAGAGAAGGCCTTGTGCAGTGTGTTTATGAAGAAGGAGTTTCAAAATTTAGCTTGAAAGATGTGAAAGAAGCAGATACAGTAGAAGTATCAGGGATGCTGGAACAGTCAGAAAAGGCTCCGAACGGGATTGAGATCCGTTTAGGAGAACTGAAGATTTTAAGTGAACCGGCAGAGCCAATGCCGCTTCCGATTTCAAAATGGAAATTGAATACATCTCTGGAAGCAAAATTAAATTACAGACCAATTTCTCTGAGAAATGTCAGAGAGCGTGCAAAATTCAGGATTCAGGAAGGTATCGTAAGAGGGTTCAGGGATTTCCTTTATCAGGAAGGATTTACAGAGATCCATACTCCGAAGATCGGTGCGAAAAGTGCGGAGGGAGGAGCAAACCTCTTCCGGCTGGAATATTTCCACAGACCGGCGATCCTCCAGCAAAGCCCTCAGTTTTATAAGCAGATGATGGTGGGAGTTTTTGACCGTGTATTTGAAACTGCTCCGGTATTCCGTGCAGAAAAGCATAATACCAAGAGACACCTCAACGAATACACCAGCCTGGATTTTGAAATGGGATATATCGACGGATTTGAAGATATCATGGCAATGGAGACCGGATTTCTTCAGTATACGATGACCCTGCTTGAAAAAGAGTATGCAAGAGAGCTGAAGATCCTGGATATTCAAGTACCAAAGACGAAAGAGATCCCGGCTGTACGATTTGATGAGATCAAGAAACTTGTGGCAGAAAAGTATGATCGAAAGATTAAGAATCCATTTGATCTCGAACCGGAAGAGGAAATGCTGATCAGCAGATATGCAAAAGAAGAATGGGATGCGGATTTCGTATTTGTAACGCATTATCCGTCAAAGAAGCGTCCCTTCTATGCAATGGATGATCCGGCAGATCCGACTTATACGCTCAGCTTTGACCTGCTTTTCAGAGGAATGGAGATCACAACGGGCGGACAGCGTATTCATGATTATCATGAGCTGCTTGCGAAAATGGAAAAGCGTGGCATGACGGACGAGGGAATGGAGCAGTATTTAAGTGCATTTAAGCATGGAATGCCGCCACATGGTGGACTTGGAATCGGTATGGAACGTCTGACAATGAAGATGATGAACGAAGATAATGTGCGTGAGACAACCTTGTTCCCGAGAGATTTGAGCAGACTGGAGCCATAGTAGCAGAGAGTGTGGCAGACCGATAGTTATAAGGAATGTGATGGAAAGCAAGAGACCGTTGTGGACAGAAAAGCGGAGGAGTTCAGATGAAAAAGAGAAGATGTTATCTTTGTGATGGAAAACTTGTAAATGGAAGATGTACACTTTGCGGTCTTGATAATACAAAAATTGAGCGGAAAAATTACCGCCTGAATGAAAGCAGCTTTGACAAAAAAGGGATTGAGGCAAAGCATTTATGTGAATCCCATAACGGAAAGCCGTCCGGTGGGCTGAACCGCCAGGGGCAGGCTTCCTGGCAGAGCGGACGAAACCGCCAGGGGCAGGCTTCCTGGCAGAGCGGACGAAACCAGCAGGGACAGAGTTCCTGGCAGAGCGGACAGAACTGGACGCAGACGGGCAGGAAAAAGAAAAAGTCCGGAAAGCAGAAAAAGGGATGGATTTCAACAATCATTGTATTGCTGATGATTCTGATCAGTATTGGCGGACCGGCGATCAGTTTTGTGACGACAGAGATAAAAAATAAGATTGATCAGATCAATAACTCTGGTGATGATAACTGGTGGGGTGGTTCAGAAATCGATACAAGTGTGGACGAGAATGATCCGTATGAGTTTGTAACGAGAGAGTTATCCGACAGTGGAGAGGTTTATGATACAGAGCTTGGATATGGTGAATATGTTGTGGGAACAGATATTCCGGAAGGAACTTATGAAGTAACACTTCAGTCAGGATACGGTTCGTTTCAGACCGAGGATCCGGACAATTCCATTTATCTGTATGGATATTTCTCTGAAAATGCATCTGATGAGGATGAAGATATTACTGAAATGGAAGATGTGAGATTGTATGATGGGGCCCATGTCATGATTGGAGAAGATGTGGTACTCGCCTTCCATACGGAAAATGGTCAGACCGGACAGATACAGTCAGAAGATAATCCGCTGAGTGTGACGTATACTCTCCAGCCGGAAAAGAAGTATACTGTAGGAAAAGAGATTCCGGCAGGGGTGTATGATGTCTCTGGAACAAAAGACTGGGCTGTGATGGAGTATGAGATCTATCTCGGAGAATTGTATGATGAAGAATACGACAGCCTGAATTATCAGAGTTATTCGATCATGGTAGAAGCAGGAAGTGAAAATGCAATCTATAAAAATGCAGTGCTGACGGAGGGAACGGAGATCACCGTGACAGGAAAAATGATCCTGACACCATCCAAAAAGATCGGAAGTCAGGACTATGAAGCATTTTATGATATTTACAGAAAATGATGTCGGGGTCAAAAGCCCCCGACTATGATACCTACGGATTGTTACGCACTACGTGCTCCCACAATCCTACCCAACATTCGCATATCGTGGTGCTTACGCCCCACTTTTATGCTCATATTGGGGCGGGTCACAAGGTCATTCTACCACTCGTGTGCGAGCACACGTGGTGTCAGACCTTTTGACCCTGGTATCAAAAAATGAAGTGAGAAAGGGTGACAGAATTGGCAAATAAAATCTCAGACGAAACGATAGAATATGTGGGAATCCTTGCAAAACTGGAACTTTCGGAGGAAGAAAAAGAAGCCGCCAAAAGCGATATGGAGCAGATGCTGGATTATATAGATACTTTAAATGAACTGGATACTACCGGGATTGAACCGATGTCTCATGTATTTCCGGTGCAGAATGTATTCAGGGAAGATGTTGTAACAAATGGTGATAATAAAGAGAAGACGCTGGCAAATGCACCGCTTCGGAAAGAAGACAGCTTTGAAGTGCCGAAGACGATAGGTTAAAGGGAGTGAGATGAAGATGGATTTATTAAAACTTACAGCCCTTGAACTGGGCAGAAAAATAAAAGCCGGTGAGGTGACGGTCAGAGAAGCAGTCCGGGCAGTAATCGAGCAGGCAAAAGAAGTAGAACCGGCGATTAACAGTTATGTGACACTGGATGAAGAAGGGGCATATGCACAGGCAGATGAAATTCAGAAAAAGATCGACGCAGGAGAACTGACCGGACCGCTGGCAGGAGTTCCAGTAGCAATCAAAGATAATATGTGCATTGAGGGTCAGCTTACCACATGCAGTTCCAAAATCCTTTCAGGTTTTCAGCCGACTTATACAGCTCAGGCGGTAGAAAACCTGAAAAATGCAGGGGCCGTCATTCTTGGAAAGACGAATATGGATGAGTTTGCCATGGGAAGTACGACGGAGACTTCTTATTATGGACCAACGAAAAACCCTCATAATACAGCACATGTTCCGGGAGGTTCTTCTGGTGGATCCTGTGCGGCAGTGGCTGCGTGCGAATGTTATTATGCACTTGGTTCTGATACCGGTGGATCGATCCGTCAGCCAAGTTCTTTTTGTGGAGTAGTGGGACTGAAACCGACCTATGGAACAGTTTCCCGTTATGGACTGGTGGCATATGGTTCTTCATTAGATCAGATCGGACCGGTAGCAAAGGATGTGGCAGACTGTGCGGCAATCCTGGAAGTGATCGCATCCCACGATGAGAAAGACAGTACTTCGATCGAACGGGATGACTGTGATTTTACAGAAGCACTGGTAGAAGATGTAAAAGGACTCAGAATCGGAATCCCGAGAGATTATATGGGAGAGGGTCTGGATCCGGAAGTGAATCAGGCAGTCATGCAGGCAGCGAAAGTGCTTGAAGAAAAAGGTGCAGTGGTAGAAGCATTTGATCTGGGACTTGTAAAATATGCAATCCCGGCATACTATACGATCGCAGCAGCAGAGGCAAGCTCCAACCTGGAACGTTTCGACGGAGTAAAATATGGATATCGGACCAAAGAGTATGAGGGACTTCATAATATGTATAAAAAGACCCGTTCCGAAGGATTTGGAGCAGAGGTAAAGAGAAGGATCATGCTGGGATCTTTCGTATTAAGTTCAGGATATTATGATGCCTATTATCTGAAAGCATTGAGAACAAAAGCCCTGATCAAGAGGGAATTTGACCGCGCGTTTGAAAAATACGATCTGATCTTAGGACCGGCAGCCCCGACAACAGCACCGGAGCTTGGAAAGAGTCTGGATGATCCGATGAAAATGTATTTGGGAGATATTTATACGATCTCTGTCAATCTTGCCGGACTTCCGGGCATGAGTGTGCCGGTAGGAAAAGACAGCAAAGGGCTGCCGGTGGGAATGCAGCTCATAGGAAATGTATTCGACGAAAAGACGCTGATCCGTGCCGCATATACTTATGAATGTGCGACAAAGAAAGTGCATGAAGTTCCTGCACAGATCGGATGGACAGCGGAAAAGGAGGTACAGTAATCATGGCAAAGCAGTATGAGACAGTGATCGGACTGGAAGTTCATATCGAACTGGCAACAAAGACAAAGATTTTCTGTGGATGCAGTACCGAATTTGGTGGGGCACCGAATACGCATACCTGCCCGGTCTGCACCGGTATGCCTGGGTCGCTTCCGGTATTGAATAAGCAGGTTGTAGAATATGCGATGGCGATCGGACTTGCAACAAACTGTAAGATCACGCAGGTATGTAAATTTGACCGCAAGAACTATTTTTATCCTGATAATCCGCAGAACTATCAGATTTCCCAGCTTTATCTTCCAATCGCACGAGATGGATATGTAGAGATTGAAAGCGGAAGCGGAAAGAAAAAAGTGCGGATCCATGAAATGCATATGGAGGAAGATGCAGGAAAGCTCGTTCACGATGAATGGGATGATACATCACTGGTTGATTATAACCGAAGCGGAGTTCCGCTGGTAGAGATTGTATCAGAGCCGGATATGCGTTCCGCTGAGGAAGTGATCGCATATCTTGAGAAACTCCGTATGATCGTACAGTATCTGGGAGCATCGGACTGCAAGCTGCAGGAAGGATCTATGCGTGCGGATGTAAACCTTTCTGTTCGGGAAGTTGGTTCGGATACATTTGGTACAAGAACGGAAATGAAAAACCTGAACTCCTTTAAAGCAATCGCTCATGCAATTGAGGGAGAGCGTCAGAGACAGATCGAGCTGCTGGAAGAAGGAAAAGCAGTGACCCAGGAGACAAGAAGATGGGATGATAATAAAGAACATTCCTATGCAATGCGTTCCAAAGAAGATGCACAGGATTACCGTTACTTCCCTGAACCGGATCTTGTTCCGATCGTGATCAGTGACGACTGGATCGAAAAAATCAGGGCACAGCAGCCGGAACTTCGGACAGAGAAGCTGGAGCGTTACAAAAAAGAATTTGACATCCCGGAATATGATGCAGAGATCATTACAGAATCCAAGCATATGGCAGATCTTTTTGAAGCGACGACTGCGATCTGCAATAAGCCGAAAAAAGTATCCAACTGGCTGATGGTAGAGACGATGCGTCTGATGAAGGAACACAGCATGGAAGCAGAAGATCTGAAGTTCTCACCGGTGAATCTGGCGAAGCTGATCGAGCTTAATGATGCGGGTACAGTAAATAGTTCTGTGGCAAAAGAAGTATTTGAACAGATCTTCCTGAATGATATTGAGCCGGATGTATATGTAGAAGAGCATGGACTGAAGACAGTCAATGATGCAGATGCACTCAGAACGACGCTGGAGAAAGTCATTGCTGACAATCCACAGGCAGTCGCTGATTACAGAGGAGGAAAAGAAAAAGCACTCGGTGCATTGGTCGGACAGACGATGAAAGCCATGAAAGGAAAGGCAAATCCGGGAATGGTCAACAAAATGCTCCGGGAAATGCTGGGATAATAATTGAAAATAGTTTTTCATCATTTCTAATAATAAAGTAAGGTGTTTATGACCTGTCTCAGATAATCCGATGCATAGGATATCAGGTCATAAGCACCTTTATTAATATACCAGTCTAATCAAATCCCTTTCACTAAACGGATGCGAGACAGATCCGAATAGTTCCGAATCAGACAAAAAACAGTAAAAAAATGTGGGGGGGGGGTGACAAGATTTGAGAGGAAAAAAGAGATACAATAAAGTAGGATGTATCTTAATATAAATAAGATACTCACGAAAAAGGGAGGAAGGAGATAAGTTTCTATGATGAAAGGGAAACTAAAAAAAGCGGTTGCACTTGTGACAGCATTAAGCTGTGTGCAGATCTCACCGCTTGCAGTGACTGAAGTAGAAGCCGCACAGGATGCAGTCAGTGCTACGAAGAGTGGAAATATTGTGACCATTGGAAATGATAAGCTCAGCCGTGAGTTCAGTATTTCTGATGACAGGCTTTCCACGACAAAAATTGAGAACCTGCTTGGAAATTCAGTGTTCACACCGGGAGAAAATTCAGAAGAATTTGTGATTAAGACGCTGGATGAGACAAGTAACGGGGCAGTTTCATTGGAAGAATATACGACCAGTGAGGGAAATAGCAGTCAGATATTAGACGGGATTACCGATACAACAGGCAATTTCTGGTGTTCTAATTCGGATGATATGAAACTGGTAGTAAATTTTGGATCAGAAAAAGAAGTAAAAAAAGTGGTTTATACACCGCGTTATGATAATAGTGCGAAGTATAACTGTACCGGACGTCTGACCAAACTGAAGATCCAGTACTGGGATGGCAGTGCATGGCAGGATGCAACGGTTGGTGGAAATGCAGAAATTTCACTGACAACCGATGCAAATACAAAGCCGGATGCGATCGAGCTGGATGAAACAGTGACGACATCCAAGATCAAACTGGTTGGTATTGAGTCCTACCACTGGCAGGATGCAAACCGGAATAAGTTTATGAATGTCGGAGAACTGGATGTGCAGGATACAGCCGGAACAACTGTTCTTGACAAAGGTACACAGATTGCCGGAAAAGAAATCAAATCCAGTGAACTGACACTGAAATCGACTTCGATTGATGATACAACAGCAGTGATCAATGATGTTAATAAGACCGGTAAGATGATCACTTTTGAATTTGATCCGGTTGAGATGGGAACAGGCGAAGCCAATATTACAGAAAAGATTGTCATGTATGATGGAGATCATTTCATGCGTAAGTTCCTGGAGATTGACAGTGAAGATAAGGATGTCCGCATGGATTATATCGATGGCGAGCATCTGACAGTCACAGACAGCGATAAGACATGGACTGTTCCGAAGGGAGTCGGCGGTGTTGTAGAGATGAGCGAATATAAGGCAAATCTCGGACAGCCGATCTATATTGATGGAATGTTTGTGGGATCAGAATTCCCGGAAACTGATACACAGATTGAATCAGGTTTGGGACATGTACGCTACTATACAGGAAAGAATTTTACAGATTTTGAGAGAGACGGACAGCTGACTGAGGATGGAAAGTATATTTCCTGGCAGACCGTTGTTGGTGCAAGCCATAGTGACGGAAGTGATCAGGGAGTCATCCAAAGTGATTTTTATGATTATATCGACAGTATTGCAACTCCGTCAGATTTCCGTCTGCAGTACAACTCCTGGTTCGACAACATGATGAGAATTGATGATGATAATATCCTTTCCTCATTCATTGAAATCGAGAAGGAACTGACACAGACCGGAGTTCGCCCGATGGATTCCTATGTAGTGGATGATGGATGGAACAACTACAATAATACATCAGTTGTAGATTCCGTACGTTCCGGAACGACCCTGAATACAACAGGATTTTGGGAGTTCAACTCCAAATTCCCGAATGGACTGACAACATCCAGTTCCCTGGTAAATAAACTGGGATCTGATTTCGGTGTATGGATTGGACCAAGAGGAGGATACAACTTCTTCGGTTCTCTGGCAGATATCCTGACAAAGAGCGGAACAGGAAGTAAGTCCGGTGGTTCCATTGATGTTGCAGATGCAACTTATGTTCAGAAGTTTGAAGAAATGGCGATCAACTGGATGCATGACTATGGAGTAAACTACTGGAAGTGGGATGGATTTGCAGATGTTGCACAGTATAATGCATTCCCGTCAGGAGAAGGTGTTGTAGGATACAGTGAGGAACACCGCCATATGTATGGTGGACAGAATCAGATGTACCATGTGACAGACCTTTGGGAGAAATGGATCGTGCTGATGGAGAATGTCCGTCAGGCTGAGAAAGATTATAATATTAAGAACTTGTGGATCTCCCTGACCTGTTATGTAAACCCAAGTCCATGGTTCTTACAGTGGGCAAACTCTGTATGGTTACAGTGTGCAGGAGACCGTGGAGAGATCAGTAATGGTACACTGAATAATAAGATGGACAATATGCTGACTTACCGTGATGCGAACTACTATGAGTTTGTTCAGGTACACCAGTTTCAGTTCCCATTGGCAAATATTTATAATCACGATCCGATCTACGGAAGTGAAGGAACAGGAATCGTAGCTGACTCCATGACAGCAGAACAGTTCAAGAATTACCTGTATATGATGGGAACAAGAGGAACTGCATTCTGGGAGCTTTATTACTCTGATTCACTGCTGGACAAGGATAAATATCTTGTAAATGCAGAGTTCCTTGAGTGGGAGGAAGAAAATTTCTCCAAGCTGAAGAATGCGAAGATGATCGGTAGCCATCCATCCAGTGCAACAAGACTCAGCACTTACAGAAATGGTGGAATGAGCAGCGGTGAAGTACAGAATCCATATGGATTTGCATGCTTCGATGGAAATGCAGGAATCATTTCCATGAGAAACCCGTCTGCAACAGAGAAGACGATCACATTTACACTGAATGATGCAATCGGAGTTGCAAAAGCCGGTACTTACTACATGAGTACAGTACATACTTATTCTCCGAATGGAACGATTGCGACAGCAAAAGATACTTATACAAAGGGTGAAGAAGTATCCGTTACACTTCAGCCGGGTGAAGTACAGGTATGGTCTCTGAGCCAGAATGCAGATACAACTGCACCGACATTCAAGAGCCTGACAAGTGTTTCAGGAACAGAGCTTCAGGTGCAGTTAAGTGAAAAGATCAAAGGAAATGCAGGCCTGAAAGTAAAAGTAAATGACAAAGTAGTTGATAATGTGACAGTTTCAGAGTATGCAGACCTGCGTACATTTAAACTGACATTTGCTACAGCACTGAATGATGGCGATGTTGTAGAAGTATCCGCAGAGAGTGGAGCAGATGCAGCCGGAAATCAGATCACAGGAAAGATCTCAGCTCCATACTATGCAGAGAATAAGATTGCAGAGAAAGAAACTGTAGAGGGAAGCAACAGCGAGATCAGTGGAAAAGACCGCAGCGTAGAAGGAACCAACGGATTCACAGTAGCAGCACAGGTTCAGACAGCAGACAGAAGTGTTGTCCTTGTAAAGCAGGGAGATGCTTATGAACTCGGAATTAATGCAGAAGGACATCCGTATTTCACGGTAAACGGTGTGACAGCAACAGCTGATACAGTTATTTCCGATGCAACAGAATCTATGATCGTTGGTGTAAAAGAAAATAACGGATTGGTTCGTATTTATGTAGACGGACAGATAAGTGCGTCTGTATATAATGCAGAGAACAAAGAGTTCGCAGTTCCGGCAGCAAAGATCGTTGGTAACGGTGTAAACGGAGCTGTGACAAATGTAGCAGTTTATGACAGAAGTCTTGGCTACGATGAAGTTCCGACATCAGGACTGGCAGAGACTGTGAAGAAGATCACAGCAGAAAAAGATAACTGGACAACTGAGTCCTGGACAGCAGCCAATATGGATACGCTTCTTTCCAATACAACGAGTGCCATCTCAGGTGGAGATGCTTCAGCGATCCAGGCAGCAAAAGAGGCACTGACAGCAGGTTATGCAACACTTGTACCAAAAGTAGTAGAGAATCTGGCATATCAGAAAAATGTAACATCTGCATGGGTAGACCCTGATGAGACAACAGATATGACCAATACAAGAAGTCCGCTTTCCAATGCAGTAGATGGTGTTTACAATAATTCTGATAAATATGCAATCTATGGAAAAGATGGAAAAGATAAAGGTTCTTATATTACGATCGATCTTGGACAGCAGTGCAAGATCAACAATGTAAACTTATGGCGTTACTGGTCTGATGGAAGAACTTATAAGGCAACCGCACTGGTAGTATCTGATACAGCAGATTTTGCGAAGAAGACAGTTCTCTATTACAGTGGAGATTCTGATGTATATAATTTAGGTGTGGATCCGACAGATACATTATATGCAGAAACTTCAGCAGGAAAAGCATTATACAGCGGAGAAGCTGTGACAGGAAGATATGTACGTCTGTACGCAATGGGTAAAGTTGGAAGTAATACTACAAGCGGACATGAGAACCATATCGTAGAGATCCAGGTAAATGGAAGTGCAACAGATTCAGACCCATATGATCTGACAGAATACCGGAAGATATTAAAAGAAGCAAAGACAGAGGCGGCAAAGGATATTTATACAGCAGAATCTGTAGCAGCTCTGAATGAGCAGATCACAGCATCTGAAGCACTGATCGCAGAACTTGATGCAGCGATCAATGCAGGAAATCAGCCGGATAAGTCCTGGTCTGAAGTAGCCAATGCGAAGGCAGCTCTTGAGGCAGCCGTAGCAGCACTGGCAAAAAATGACGGACCGGTTGTAGAAGAAGATGCAGACTACACAGCAGTAAATGCAGCAAAAGAAAAAGCTGCAGGAGTAGACAGAAGCAAATATACAGATGAGAGTCTGAAAGCACTGGATGATGCAGTTGCAGCGGTAGTAGAAGGACTGAAGAAATCCGAGCAGGGCAGAGTCGATGCAATGGCAGCAGCAATCAATAATGCGTATGCAGCACTGGTTGAAAAACCGGCTGTAGAAGAGGATGCAGACTATACAGCAGTGAATGCAGCAATTGCAAAAGCAGATAAGATTGACAGAAGTAAGTATACAGAAGAAAGTCTGAAGGCTTTGGATGATGCAGTCGCAGCAGTAGAAAAGGGTCTGAAAGAATCCGAACAGAGCAGAGTTGATGCAATGGCAGCAGCAATTGAGAAAGCATTAAGCGAACTGGTAGAAAGCCCGGTAGTTGAACCGGAAAAAGATGCAGACTATACAGCAGTGAATGCAGCAATGGAAAAAGTACAGAAGATTGACAGAAGTAAGTATACAGAAGAAAGTCTGAAAGCTTTGGATGATGCAGTCGCAGCGGTAGAAAAGGGTCTGAAAGAATCCGAACAGGATAAAGTTGACGCAATGGCAGCAGCAATCGAGAAGGCACTGGATGGTCTGAAAAAGAAACCGGCAGCTGACGATGATAAGAAGAATGATTCAAAGAAAGATGATTCAAATAAGAATGACTTAAATAAGAATGATTCTGATAAGAAGGCAGATGCCGTTAAGACTACCACAGTGAAGACCGGAGATGCAGCCAATGTAATTCCATTCTTCGGAATGACATTGCTTGCAGCAGGTGCAGTGATCGTAATTGCATTTAAAAAGAAACGCAGAGCCTAAGAAATGCAGACAGGATGAAAATGAACTGAGCTGTGAAAAGCTTTGTTAAAAAGAAAAGAGTCTGGATATACAGAAAATGTATGTCCGGACTCTTTTGTTATCCTCCCCCCAAAAAAAAAATTATCCACAATTTTATCGACAAAAAAGATGAGTTATGAACAAAATACAAATTGCAATTCCAGTATTTGTCATGTATTCTGTAATTACTCCGATTCATGGAGCATCTGAATTCAGAACAAGGTCAACAGCTTTTATTCAAAGCATCGATTCAATGTAATTAAAATAAATGGTCAAAATGAAAATCTGCAGAGAACAGTCAGAAAAAAATCATCAGTAGAAAGGAATTGCCTATGGAGATCAATCTATTACAGGAGTACACGTTTGTATGTCTTGACATTTTTAATAACATCATTCACAATAAAGATAAAAAGATAGAGAATAAATTGGAAGAGTGGTTGGTATTTCTAAGTCAGGATGATCCGGATATGATTATGAAACTGCTGGACAGGAATCCTGAATTTCAGAAAATTTATGAAGAAATCTACACTCTGTGCCTGAATATGGAAGGGATGATGGAGATGTTTTCAAAAGAACTGGAAATTATGGATCGAAATACAGTAAAGCTGATGATCGATGAGATGGAAGAAGAACTGAACGAGACGAAGCGGAAAGCGAAAAAGGAAGTTGATGAGGTGAAAAGGAAGGCAAAAGAAGAAATTGAAGAAGCGGAAAAGCGTGCAAAAGCAGCAGAGGAAGAGACTGAAAGATTACGCAGGACTTTGGAGGAGCAAAAAGGTAAGAGGGATATTTCTTGACAGATCTTCAGGGAAGGTGTTAGAATATCCCCGTTACAATTAAATGAAAGATGCGTAAGGTGTCAGTCGGACAAAATGTCAGGACTGGTGAAAAGGGAAACAGGTGCGAATCCTGTACGAACTCGTCACCGTATTTCGTGAGCTTGTGTTTTGAGACCACTGGGAGACCGGGAAGGTGAAGCAGAAGCATTTGAACGATCAGCCGGGAGACCTGCCTTTCGCAGTACAGGAATGAAGAATTCATGCCACGAGGAATTGGCCGTACGAAAGGAAATGATTTAGACTGCAGTAATTATTTACAGATAGATTGTAAATGATCACCGGTTTTTCTTTGCGTACCCTCGTTTAATTCGAGGGTGTTTTCATTTCTGAGAATAAGAAATCAGGAGGATGACAATGAAAAAGAAAGTATTAATGGTTTTACTGGCAGCAACACTTAGTGTGTCCATGATTGCAGGATGTGGATCAAAGGGCGACAACAACACTGACACAACAAAGACAGAGTCTAAACAGGACAGTGATCAGGAAGCAGCAGATAAAGTTGCGAAGCTGATCGATGACATTTATGTTCAGGAAAGAACAGACAAGACAGATGAGCAGTGTACAGCAGCGAAAGAAGCATGGGATGCACTGACAGATGCACAGAAAGAACTTGTTGAGGGAGAGAATGCGGATCCAGATTATTTCGGAAGAGATACAGGAGATGCATCCAAGGATGATCCGCTCAATGCTGATGAGATTGGTGAAAATGAAATCCTTGTAGTAAGTTTTGGAACATCCTTCAATGACAGCCGTGCGACAGATATTGGTGGTATTGAGAAAGCAATCCAGGCAGCAAATCCGGACTGGTCTGTAAGAAGAGCATTTACAGCACAGATCATTATCAATCATGTACAGGCTCGTGATGGCGAGAAAATCGACAATGTGGATCAGGCATTGCAGAGAGCTGTAGACAATGGAGTGAAGAACCTTGTTGTACAGCCGACACATCTGATGCATGGAGCAGAATATGATGAACTTACAGCAGCATTAGAGGGATATGAAGATAAGTTTGAATCTGTTAAGATCGCAGAGCCACTTCTCGGAGAGGTTGGAGCTGATGCAACAGTTATTAATGCAGACAAGGCAGCAGTAGCGGAAGCAATCACAGCAGAGGCAGTGAAAGACGCCGGATTTGACAGTTTAGATGCAGTGAAAGAAGACGGAACAGCATTTGTATTCATGGGACATGGTACATCTCATACTGCAAAGGTAAGTTATTCTCAGATGCAGACACAGATGGAACAGCTTGGATATGACAATGTATTTATCGGAACTGTAGAGGGTGAGCCGGAAGATACATCCTGCGAGGCAGTGATCGAGAAACTGAAAGAAGCAGGATATAAGAAAGTAATCCTTCGTCCGCTGATGGTTGTTGCAGGAGACCATGCGAACAACGATATGGCCGGAGATGACGATGATTCCTGGAAGAGCCAGTTTGAGGCATCAGGAGCATTTGACAGCATTGATACTCAGATTGCAGGTTTAGGAGAGATCCAGGCAATCCAGCAGCTGTATGTAGCACATACACAGGCTGCAATTGATGCAGAGTAATTTGTAAGAAGATATTGAGAAGGTCATGCTTGTTCAGAGAAAAGGGAATGGCATGACCTTTTTTGAATTAATGAAAGGAAGGATTTAGATGAAAAAGAAGTTATTAATGGTATTAATTTCTGTTTCTATGATCGCATCTGTATTTACAGGATGTGGAAATAGTGCAGAGACGAAAGACAGCGGAAAAGCACAGACAGAGCAGGCCGCTACAAAAGAGGATGCTGAGGATAAGGCAGAGGATGAAAAGGCAGCACTGGAAGACGGAACATATACAGCAGAATTTCAGACGGACAGTTCTATGTTCCATGTGAATGAAGCAATGGATGGAAAAGGAACACTGACAGTAGAGGATGGGAAAATGACAATTCATATCAGTCTGGTGTCTAAAAATATTGTCAATCTGTTCGAAGGAACTGCCGAGGATGCACAGAAGGACGGCGCAGAACTGCTTCAGCCTACAACAGATACTATTAATTACAGCGATGGAACATCTGATGAGGTCTATGGATTCGACGTTCCGGTTCCGGCACTGGACAAAGAATTTGATCTTGCATTGATCGGAAAAAAGGGAACATGGTATGATCACAAGGTCAGTGTGACAAATCCGGTGGAAGTAGAAGAATAAAATGGATTTGTAACCTTTACAAACCGGCAAAGAAGGGATAAGATACTTTTATAAAATAATTTATAAAAGGAGCTTTGGATATGGCTGGAGCGGAAAAGAGGAATATCACAAAATCAAAAATAGTAAACTATATTATAAATCACGAAGCAACATCTAAAGTGGAATTGTCGAAGGATCTCAATCTTAGTATGCCGACTGTATTGTCGAATGTGAATGAGCTCTTGGCTAATGGAATTGCGGTTGAAACCGGAGAATATGAATCTACAGGCGGGCGAAAAGCAAAACGAATCAGTATTAATCCAGCGTACCGTTATGCGGTTGGGATAAGGATCACTGCGAAGCATGCAGGATTTGTACTTGTGAATTTGAGCTACGAGATAGAGAAATATGAAAGGATCCGCTTAGAATTTTCAACAGAGGCCGCTTACTACTTACAATTGAGCGAAGCATTGGAAAGATTTCTTTCAGATGTAGAACACAGAGAACGAATCTTGGGAATCGGGATTTCAATTCCGGGAATTATTAATTCGAAAGAACGAATGCTGATCAAATCTCATGCGCTCCAATTGGAGAATTATAGTTTAAGCTTTTTGGAACAGGTCTTTTCACTTCCGGTTTATTTTGAAAATGATGCCAATGCGGCAATGATGGCAGAGGATTTAAATAACTATAGAAATGCATTGTATCTTTCATTGAATAACACACTCGGAGGAGCATTTTGCATTGACGGGAAATTGATTCCGGGAGCGAATCAGAAAGCCGGAGAATTTGGACATATGATCCTTGTTCCGGGCGGAAAGAAATGTTATTGCGGAAAACAAGGCTGTGCGGATGCTTACTGTGCGGCGAGCGTGCTGACAGATGATACCAAAGAGACACTGGAACAGTTTATGAAGAAGGTGGAAGAGCAGGACGGACAGGCTGTGAAGGTTTGGAAAGAGTATCTTAATAATCTGGCAATCCTTATTTCAAATCTGAGAATGGCATATGATATGGATATTATTCTTGGAGGAGAAGTAGGGGGATATCTTGCAGATCATATGATAACCTTAGGGAAAAAAGTAATGGAATATAATGGATTTGAGCATGATGCGAGATACCTGAAAGTTTGTTCATATAAGAGAGAAGCCTCGGCAGTTGGTGTGGCAAAACATTATTTGCAGGCTTTTATTAAAACATTATAACGATCAGAATGATGGAAAGTTAGAAAATCCAGAGAAGAAACATTTTTAATACATGTTTCTTCTCTGGATTTTTTTGCGCAAACTGCATAAAAATTATAGCGAAATCTTGTGCAATAGGCAGAACTGAACAATAACATATTGACAAAATACATTTCCTGAACAATAATGTAATTACTTTAATAAAACATTTAATAAAAGATATTCAATAAAGGAGGAAAACATTATGTTACAGCAGGTAATGACAAATCCGGGAGAAATTATTTTCAGAGAGGTACCGGTTCCGGAAGTGAAAGATGATCAGGTACTAGTTAAGATTATGAATATTGGAATCTGTGGATCTGATATTCACGTATATCATGGAAAACATCCATTTACAAAATACCCGGTGACTCAGGGACATGAGGTATCCGGTGAGATTGCCAAGGTCGGAAAAGATGTTACAGAATTTCATGAAGGACAGAAAGTTACGATCGAGCCACAGGTTTACTGCGGACAGTGTTATCCGTGCCGCCATGGAAAATATAACCTTTGTGAGGAACTTAAGGTTATGGGATTCCAGACAACAGGAACAGCTTCAGAATATTTTGCAGTAGATGCCTCTAAAGTAACACCGATTCCGGAAGATATGTCTTATGAAGAAGGTGCCATGATCGAGCCTCTGGCAGTTGCAGTGCATGGAGTGAAGCAGGTAGGAGATGTAAAGGGATTGAATATTGCAGTTCTTGGTGCAGGACCGATCGGTAACCTGGTTGCACAGGCGGCAAAAGGAATGGGTGCCGCAAAGGTAATGATCACAGATGTCAGCGACCTTCGTCTGGATAAGGCAAAAGAATGTGGTATTGATGTATGCGTTAATACTATGGAGAAGGACTTTGGCGAGGCAATGGTTGAAGCCTTTGGTCCTGACAAGGCAGATGTGATCTATGATTGCGCAGGAAATAATATCACAATGGGACAGGCAATTAAATATGCAAGAAAAGGAAGTATCATCGTTCTTGTTGCCGTATTTGCAGGAATGGCAACAGTAGATCTTGCAGTTGCAAATGATCACGAACTGGATATCAAGAGCACAATGATGTATCGTCATGATGATTATGTAGATGGTATAGAACTTGTAAACGAAGGAAAAGTTCATTTAAGACCATTGATTTCTAAGACATTTGCATTCAAAGATTATCTGAAAGCATATCAGTATATTGATGATAACCGCGAGACAACGATGAAAGTAATCATCAATGTGCAGGAGAAATAGGTGATCGAATCAAGAGAGAAGAGAGTTTTATCAGAAACTCTGGCAAGGAGGTATTAATGGAAAACGAGAGCAATAATGGAAAAGTGCCTCTGATCAGCAAGATTGCATATGGTTTCGGAGATGTAGGATGTAACTTTAGCTGGATGTTTGTCAGTAACTTTTTAATGATTTTCTATACAGATGTATTTGGAATCAGTATGGCGGCAGTATCAGCATTGATGCTTTTCTCAAGATTCTGGGATGCGATCAATGATCCGATCGTAGGTGGATTAACAGATAAAACAAACACAAGATGGGGAAGATACCGTCCATGGCTGTTGGTGGCAGCACCGATCACATCAGTGCTTTTGATCCTTTCTTTCTGGGCACACCCAGATTGGTCAAATACATCGAAAATAGTTTACATGGTAATTACATACTGTCTTCTCGTCTTAGGATACACCTGTGTAAACATTCCATATGGAACACTTTGCGGTGCTATGACACAGGATATTGATGAGCGTGCCAAGATCAATACATCTCGTTCTGTAGCGGCAATGATCGCAATCGGAATCATCAATATCGTAACAGTGCCACTGATCAGTAGGCTTGGAAGCAACAGTGTAAAGAACGGTTATCTGTTTGTTGCAATTATTTACGGATGCATCTTTGCTGCATGTCATTTCTTCTGTTTTGCAAAGACAAAAGAGCAGGTGACAATTCCGGAGAAAGAAAAAATCTCCATTAAAGTACAGCTGAAGGCCGTTATGCAGAATAGACCATATCTGCTTGCATTAGTTGGACAGGTGCTGTTTGGATTCACATTATATGGAAGAAATGCAGATATTTTATATTATTTCACTTATGTAGAAGGAGATGCTTCCTATTATACAACATATTCCATGTGTATTATTATTCCTTCAATTATCGGTGCAGCTTGCTTTCAGCCGGTATTCCGCAAGTTGAATAATAAAGGAAGAACAGCATCTGTTTTTGCATTACTTACAGGAATCGCTATGCTTGTAATGTTCTTCTTTAATGTAAAAGAATCTCCAATTGTATTCTATGCATTGGCAGGTATTACACAGTTCTTCTTTTCAGGATTTAACACTGCAATCTACGCGATCATTCCGGATTGTGTGGAATACGGTGAGTGGAAAACAGGACTTAGAAATGATGGATTCCAGTATGCATTTGTTTCTCTTGGAAATAAAATCGGAATGGCCATAGGAACTGCACTCCTTGCAGCACTGCTTGGTCAATACGGATATGTGGCAAATCAGGTACAGAATCCGGAAGTAATTGCAGTTATGAAACATGCATTTTCAACAATTCCCGGAATTTTGTGGATTGTCACAGCGGTTGTACTGTTCTTCTATCGTTTGAATAAAAAGCGTTACAATGAAATCGTGGAAGATCTGAAAAATGGAAAAAGAGGTTAAGAAAATATAAAAAACGTGGCCCGGTGCACTGCACCGGGCCATTATCTATATAAACTATTCGTAATTTTTGGTCGAAGTCCGGCAATCATAAAAGATCTGTCGCTAATACAATCACCGTCTTCTTTTATTTATGATACTTTAGCATTCATCTGTATCAACTTGATGATGTTATTATACGGAAGAATTATGAACACCTCGTGTCACGAAAGCTAAAGAAAAGTAAAATTTATTAAGAGAATATAATTTAAAACTGAAGAAATGTTTAACCTAGATTATAGACAAAATGTCGACAATTTCTTTAAGGGAAGACTGGAAATTTTTCACGATACATGATATGATGATGTTCGAGGATTGCGGGAATTGCATAGCAATGGAGCAATCCGGTTACATCATATGATAGAAGGCAGTAAAAAAGTTACTGTTCACTCCCGTGTCAATCACTCCGCTGATTGACACGGAGGATGCATGTT
>OGZZ01000261.1_pt1 | contig 41757 bp, 39 predicted proteins | sample 1577021 | NCBI WGS metagenome assembly OGZZ01 (sample SAMEA3541526, study PRJEB24748) | human gut metagenome | biome: human gut; feature: human-associated habitat; material: faeces | place: China | collected 2012
TGTGTCAGGTGTTCCTGCAGTATTTTCTTCCACTCTTCTTTTGATATCTTATCAGACTTTTCCAGAAGACCATCAATCTTAAGTCTATAATTAATTATTCGTTTTTTCATTTTATTTTCCACCTTTCCTAATACGTACTTTTTTATTTTAATACAATGATAATTGAATCTAAAAATCCGCTATACCAACCTCTGGCATAGCGGATTAAAAAATAAAATGCAATTAAAGATATCACCGGTTATGTGATTATAACTGGTTCAAGACATTTGATGTTTGCAGATAAACACCAGCAATAGCATTGATAACTGCAAGTACGATGGTAATAATTGACATAACAATACCAGCGGTTGCCATGCCCTTTCCACCATTTTTCCTACCTACGATACCGAGGATAAGTCCTACAATACCAATAGGTCCGCCAAGGATTGGAATACACCAGAATACCAGACCGATAATACCAAGCACCATAGATGCAATTGACATTCCCTTCTTTTCCTCCATCGGCGGCATAGGCGGTATATTTGGATTGCCCTGCTGATTCGCCTGATCATACATATTGAAGTTGTCGCTCATAACTATTCTCCTACCTTTCTTTTGTTTAAATGATATAATAACTGTCATTGTAATTTGTAACCATGGAGTATCGTAACATACTTTGACTATGAAATCAATATATTTTTCATTACCGGATGCAACATCCCAGATAGTTACTGTTCACACCTAACAGTGTGACCAGCAACGATTACAGCCAATTTAAAATTTCTCTCCAACCACCCTGCACCGTTTCCTGCAAAAAGCAATGCCATAGGCTAAAATATCACACCGGTCCTCATCCCGCAGAGCCTCATCATAGCGCTTATTCTTAATCTGTACCTATCTCAAAGAAGCTTTTTAGCATGCTCATATTGAGAGTCTTGCCGAAACGCCTAGGGCGTGTAAAAAGAGTCACCTTACCCCAGCCCTGTAAAAGCTGCTCAATAAGCCTTGTCTTGTCAATATAATAGAAACCCAGTTTACGAATTTCCTCAAAATTTTCAATTCCAACCGGTAACTTCAACGTATTTGCCATAAAAGCCTCCAAAAAATAATCCGCTATACTAAATACTAGTATAGCGGAATGCCATGTAAAATACAATTCAAATCATTGTATTGTCTGCACAATTTATTGTATACTCAAGTAAATGAGCAGTTGCCACAATCAAGATTACATTTCCGTGGCTTTCTGCCCCGGATTTATTTTATCAAAATAATTAAAATTTTAGTGGTGTCAGGCACCAATGTGTGAAAATTTCACTTCAATAAATCAGACAGACTGTATTCTCCCTTCGGAATGTTTGCGGTTCTCCGATATTCTTTTATTGCACTTATCAATGTTTGTGGATTACTGAAATAGTCCTTTACAAAATCATATGACTTCACATCATGCATACCCAGATTCGTCTTGCAAAATTCACTCGGTTTCTTCCCAGAACGCTTAAACTTGTCATAAGCACCTTCACTATGGATGATCAGCATTTCTATTTCTGGTGCTGTGATGACATTTATGACATCAACCTTATGTTCGTAAGCCTTGCTAAGACGAAAATCTTCTCTGCGAGAATCCAAAATCCGAATCACGGAAACCTGGTCATCAAAGCCTTTACGCAAGTATCGCTCCTCAAATCGCTTTGCACTTCGACATCGGATAACACTTTCGTCCAGCATTTCTTCCCTTGAAAAATTCAAAAGGTCATTATCCACAAGAATATCAATAATTGCGGACTCCGCAGAGCCCTCGCATATACACGCTTTATATTTTGCTAATTTCATTTCGACGCCTCCTTAGTGTATTGAAGCGGCCAAACTTTTCTTCAAGCGAATATATGCCTCATATGCTGGAGTTGTTCCCTCAAGGAAACCGCTTTGATAGGCATCACTCTTTTTAATGTCATTGCGCTTTAAAATATAGCTCAAATTATCAGCTGTGATTCCGTTACGGTTTCTAACGATGTAGATTCCATCATTTCGGTCATATTCATCCAGTAATTCTGGATAGTGCGTTGTAAAAATCAGTGTTCCACCGTTTCTGTTCAAACGGCTATCCATAAAGAATCGTACTAAAGTCGTGACAATTTCTTTATTAAAATGATTTTCGATTTCATCCACCAAAAGATATCCGCCAAACTGAAGAACCTCTTTTACAATTGAAAAAGTAATGATACCCTTGATTGTGCCAGAAGACAGGTACTGTTCAAGATCCACAGCATTGTTCAAAATAATCTCATCTTCACCCTTAAATTTCAGATGAATAAAGGTTTTTCCATCTGTTTCTTCAAAACACAATTTTTCAATGGTCGGATCAAGAAAAGCTATCACTTCAAGTGGGATGTCATCTATAAATGGAAGGACATTCACATTTGTATAAGAAAGCAGGCTGAATACTTCAACCTTGTCATTTGTCTTTTTATTATGAGCAATAATCAAGCTAACATCGTCCGGAAGGAATGCTTCATCATTATTCCTAACTGCAGCCGGCTCTATTCCGGTAAAATCCGTCAGATATTTTTTCGACTTTACGCTGGCAATCGGTTTCTCCCACATTTTTTCGGTCAAAATAGAGTAATTATAATCTCCCGCTTTAGCCTTCTTTGCCACAATCACCGTCTCCAGGCAGCAGACACATTTGCGTTCATCATAAAAATATATGCGAATCGTTGCCTTTTTAGTTCCTCCAAGAATGCTTTTTGCTTCCACATGATTAATGGGCTCATTTTTAACAATGCTCAAGGCCAGATTGATAACTTTCAGCACGGATGTTTTTCCAGACGCATTGATGCCAATAAAAGCACAAGCAGAATGAAGGTAGTAATTATCCTTCATCCTATACAGGCTATCTTTATCATCCTCACTTACACGCTGTTGGGTATAAAAGCAGATATCAAGTTCTTCCTTAAACAGTGGGAGTCCTTGTGCAGTGATACGAAGTATTTTCATTTTTCAACTTCCTTTCTAAAAACGGATTTTCCGTTTTTATTTTTCATTATTCTTATTATACCCCACCCACAAGAAATTATCAACGGATTTTCCGTTTTTATTTTCTTCTATATTGTTTATGGTTCCTTATCTTGTCCAAAATCAGCTCTCATTTTTGTCTGGCAACTGCTTATTTCATGACCACAATAAAGATTACATTTGCCATAGAATTTCTTTGTACCTACAGCTTCTCACCAACCACCCTGCACCGCTTCCTGCAAAAAGCAATGCCATAGGCTAAAATATCACACCGTCCCTCATCTCGCAGAGCCTCATCATAGCACTTATTCTTAATCTGTGCCATCGCAGCCTCACACACTGCGTCAAGCTCCTTCATCTCCTTAGCGTACTTCACCTCTATAACGATTCCTGCATCCGGGTCCTCCGGCTCAATCAAAATATCACTAAAGCCATCTCCCGACTCTCGATTGGACTTAATCAGCCAGTCCGGATTGCTGCCACGCAGTAGACCTAGAAGTAAGCCATGATAGAAATTCTCCTTCATAGCATCAGGCGCCTTGGTATCGAGTATGCTAATCATGCGGCTCATAACGATATTGAGTTGCCTGGCAATCTGTTTCTCATCTTTATCCAGAATTGCCCTTGATAAAAGCTTCATAGTATCATCATCATTTGCAACAACAGCCTTGAACCACTCCTGAATTTGGAGAATAAACACCTCACGCACCTCTTTATTCGGAATCACAAGCTTATAGGCATAGCTCTCACTGTCAGGCACCTTGACCTCTCCGATTTTTGTGAGATAGCCTGTAGTAAAGAGCACACTCCACAGATTATCAATAGTATTGTCAATCTCATCATAGGTCAGGTCAAGACGAAGCTGCTTCTCCACAAATCCGCCTGCCACAAGCTTCTCAATCTCATCCCTTGTGGTCTGGTCAGCCTTGTCCACAAAGCGCTTCACCATGTCATTTCCACTGCTGTTAATCCAGAACGCGCTAGGTCTGGCTGACGGATCTGAAACAAGCTTCTTGGCAAAATTTATCACATCCCACGGACAATAAATATCCGCATTACCAAAATGATAGCCATCATACCATTCCTTTACATCAGGGTACCTCTCGCTCCTGTCATAGTCTAAAAGAAGCTTCATGACCTCATCATCAGTGAATCCAAACTGCTCATCATGGTCGATATCCACAATAGAATTGATTTCAAAGTTATTGAGCCCTGTAAAAATGCTCTCCTTTGACACCCTAAGGCAGCCTGTAAGCACAGCAAACTGTAAAAACTCATTGGTCTTGAGTGCCTGCCCGAAAAGCCCCCTGATGAGAGAAACCATCTCCTTGTAGTAGCCATTCTGAAAAGCCTTGTCGAGCGGAACATCGTACTCGTCTATGAGGATAACTGCTTTCTGACCATAGTGCTTATACAATAGCTGTGAAAGCATTCGTATACTATCCTCAATATTGTCAGCCTGACCATGAAGCATCTTTGTAAACAATGTTCTGTCCTCATCAGTCAAAGCATCACTTGTTTTCAAGTAATAGTGTCTATCTATTTCACGGTCTATAATAGTACATAGCATTCTCTTTGCTGACGCAAACTCTAATCCCTCCACACCTTTAAATGAAAGAAATATGACCGGATACTTACCCATATGGTCATCACAAAGCTCTTTATTGCCTGAAATATATAAGCCATCAAACAAAGTCTTATCTGTGCCTATCTCAAAAAAGCTTTTTAGCATGCTCATATTGAGAGTCTTTCCAAAACGCCTAGGGCGGGTAAAAAGAGTCACCTCACTCCAATTTAATAAAAGCTGCTCAATAAGCCTTGTCTTGTCCACATAATAAAAATTAGATTCACGCAGTTTCCTAAAATCATCAATTCCAACAGGTAACTTCAACGTATTTGCCATAAAAGCCTCCAAAAAATAATCCGCTATACTTAATACTAGTATAGCGGATTGCCATGTAAAATACAATTCAAATCATTGCATTGTCTGCACAATTTGTTCAACGGAATAGCCTACAATATGTCTAGCCTGATCTGATGATTCAATCTATGGAGATGATGAGCAGTGGGGCAATGAAATGAGCAGTTGCTACAATAAAGATATGCTTGCTATTACAAATATCTTAACGTCCTAAATTATAGTCTTAGGAAGCATTACACTATTAAATGCTGCTTTCAGTTCATCAATCGTAGGAGACTCCGAAACCATATTCTCTGTAATGATTTTGCAAACCTCCTGCAATGCGCTCTGCTGTTCAACGCTAAATTTATCCAGCTCAATAACCGTCTCAAAAATGCACTTCTTAACCTTTTCATTTTCTAATGGGTGCTGACCAGGATGGAAAAAAATAACATCAGTATTCTGAACATCGATTTCCAGGCCAAACTCTGGAAAATTCATCCACTCAAAATTATCTACAATTCTGTTTGCTTCATCCAACAGTAAGCATTCTTTTAACGGAACAGCATTGTCAAATCCAATAAGTAAGCCAATCACAAGATGAATTACAGCGCCACCTATTTTGCCAAATCCCTCAAACCACTCTCTGGCTAAAAGGCTTAAATCAAAATCATCAATATGATCAATTATTTTGTTGATACTATCAACTATGTAGAGAATTCTGACACAGAATATAACATCCATATGGTATTTATGTACCCAAGGAGCATAATGATCAATTGACACCTGATCAGATGACTTCCTATACAGTTCATAATAATTCTTACAGCGCAAATAATCGTTCAAAGCAACACTATAAAAACTGATTCTGAGGGCGATTTCATTGATTACTGGATGTTGCTCGAGCTTAGGCAACATAGCCTCAACCTCATCAAGTGTCCGAAACATCTCGTCTTTTCTGGTAAATTGCAAATGCTCGTCACAATTTATAACATCTGATGCCTCGTCAACCAAAGCAAGTTTTGTCATGATTTCATCTATAAGTAAACCATTCTCATGATAAAGAGCACTTGCATTTTTTAAGTACTCTTCAACAACAGACCACTTATAATTTTGCTTGTTTCTTTTTTGAATACCAGCCAGTTCGTAAAAGCAAAAATATCGTTGATAAACAGCCTCTGCTGGCAACGACCTTCGATATCCCTCTAAATCTCTTTCAGCCTCATTTTGCATATATTCCACGGCTCTGTCCTTTAGAGAGGTATATCTTTCCACAATGTTACCATGTAAATCCTTAAATAACAGCTCTATATTCTTATAGCTGTCATATCTGACAGGCATTGGTAGTTTAGAAAGTAAATCAACATCTCTAGATAATGCCTCAAGAATATATGTCGGATTTAACGCTGACGCCCAAATAATCCTTGCTGTCGTTGCTTCAAATACACATCTATTTAACTTTGGAATGTTACTGTTCTGTACGTAATCAAACACACTGTGAACTACATCATTCAATTTCTTCCTATCAGCTTTCATTTGTCGAAGCAATTCAAGCCTTGTATTGAATAAATTTATATACTCAACTATATTTTCACAATCAATATACTCTTTATATTGTTCTAAAAGTTCGTCCATCTCTTCCATTGAAATATCCGGATTCAGACGTGTTTTGTTAAAAATATAATCTCTATAAAGAACATTCCATAAATACGAGCTCTTTATATTATGCTTTTGACAATAGCTAATTGCACGAATAAATGCATCATCCGCATCCTGATACATACCAAGTTGCACATATGCCACTCCACGATTAATCAATATCTGACTTCTAAGCACCTTATCTATATCACCGTTGGATAATGCTTCCGCCTCTTTAATATTGTCATATGCTTTCTGTACTTCTCCCATTGCCAAATATTGAATAAAACGAATAAAATGATAAAACGCCTTTTGACACCTGTCCCCATTTTCGTAAATTTGTAATTCCTGCTCATTAGCATGAAAACAGCCTAATTTCGCACGTAAAAAAATCCTGTACCTGTTGTATTTATCCAACTGCCTTTTAGTCATAACAGATGTCTTCAAATCGTATGTCAAATTCCATGCCTCGACAAAGTTCGCATCAAATCTCTCCTCGTCAGAAAAATTTATTACTCGCCTTAAGGTATGTGAAATACTGATGTAATGCCCTATTGCATATAGTATTATACCAACTAATATGATAGCCATCACAAAGAGTATTATCCTGCTTTTTATCACATTGTAAAGTACATAAGTGACAAATACATCAACACATATACAGATCATAGAATATAAAATATACTTCGGTAATTTATACACTTTATAGAATTTATAAGTTCCCATTACCGCTAACATAAATAACAGTATGGGAATATAATACCTTGTATTTAAAAATATTAAATCAATAATTTTTGTAAAAACACTAATCATACTGTTCACCTCTACACCAAACATACTTTCGACATCATCTAATGTCTAGTATAGCGGATTCATCTTTAAAATACAATTGATTTAAATTGTTAACTTCCAAAAATTTTACAACTAAATCGAGCTTCTACTGATGTAACCGATACAGATCAAAACACGCTATTTAGTATCCGTTCATAAACTCATCCAAGTCTTCCAGTGCTTCTCTCAATTCCGGGTTTCTTTCTCTTGATATTAATTGAGACAGTTGCATCAATTGCCAAGGGGCTGGTTCACAGGCTACATCATATGACATGTGAACCAGCTCCCATAGAAAATCAGCCTTTTTTGTTTTTGGATGATTCATACAGTATTCTTCAATTATAATTCTAGAGTATTCGTCCATGCCTATTCACCTCTTTCTTCTTTCCCTTGAATAAAATCTAAGATTTCCTCATAGCTCTTGCTACTTGCTTCGATTGCTTTCAATAACTCTTTGCTTTGTATTGCTTTCTGTTTTTTGTGAAGCTCCTCCAACTCTGCCGTCAGCCGATCGTACTGCTCACGGTTCTTGCTAATTGCCTTTTCTGTTTTCGCTATTTTCTGTTCTAAACTTTCTTTACTGATATTTCTTGCCATTTTTATTTTCCTCTTAAATTTTCACTAATGTAATTCGCTTTATATTTCACCTGCTCTGCGCTAATTCCAAATGCACTCAGCACAACTTTTTGTGTTTTTGACACTGCATGATCCAAGCGATATATCTTATCCAGTTGTCTTGTCATTTCGATTTTCTCAAGTTCCCGAATTGCTGCCGGAACAGTAAGATAATTCGGTTTCTTAACCATTTCAAATGCTTTATCCTTTAATGCTGTATACAACTTGCATCGGATAATCAAGGCAATAAATCCAATAAATATTTTATTTGATGCAGCTTCCTCAGAAACAACTCGCAGACAATTATTACCCAGGTAAGATTTATCTGCACGAAATACTTTTTCCGACGCATCTCTATTCTTATATAAGGTGATTGCTTTTTTTGCATCCATTTTTTCAGATGAGATAATTGCAAAATAGCCACACAGATCCAGTTCAGCTCGAATCACTTGTAACTTTGGCTCTCCGTAAACAAAGTGGCCTGTATCTTTATTGTAATGCAGATGGAAATATTTATGGAATGATGGTCCGAATTCGTGCTCTGTATCTTGGAATCTTTTCAGATAACTCTGCATTTCCTGAATACTTTCTTCCAATCTTGCCCGTTCCCCTGCAGCCTTCGCAGCACTATAATAAATATGGACATATCTTTTCTTTGTGTCTGCTGTATACACAAATGTGTGTACTGTTTTTCCGTATACTCCGAATTCAGCAATCTGATTTCCCCAATCGTTTTCAAAGGTTCCTTTCTTCTTACGAACCTGTTCGCTGATAAACTCTTTGCAACCTTTCACCATGATGATAAATCCAAATCCATTGTTATCCATAAATCTTAGATTTTCTTTACTGAAATAGCCTCTGTCTAAAATAAATCCAATGTTTTTATATCCGTATCCTTTTACCTTTTCCAACATAAACTGCAGTTGCGAAACGTCATTGATACTTCCTGGATATTTCTCATACATTAAAGGCTCACTATTGGTGAGATCATAGCCTACCGCATAGTTAAAAATAGGAAGACCTACATCTATCTTTGCGGCACCGAATTCTACCATACTGATATTTCCAGCTTCACAGTTCTTATTTGTAGAATCATAGGAGATATAGATTCTTTCCCGTTTATTCCTTTCCTCATTCCAACAATCTAAAAAGTTCTGTCTTTGATTTTCATTTATCGAACGGAAAAAATCTGAAATCGTTGAATCACTGTACATTTTCATATCAGTTGTGAAAAGTGGATGGTTATACGCATAATCCGGATAATACTGTGCTGCATTTCCTTCTGTGATAATCGAATAAGAAGCAAAATCCAAGATCATACCAGCTGCTTTAGCTCCCAGTGTTTCTTCCAGTTTTTTGTCTAATCCCATATCTTTTACCGTCTTGCTGATGACCATATATGCACCTGCCTTCAAGCAGCAGCTTCTTCCGGTATCTAATCGTTCTTCAGGTGTTTCTACTTCTGGAAAATATTTCTTAAAATTTTCATTCGGCCTCATTTTCAATTCATCATCTGCTGAAACTTTTCCGATGGTGACTCTTTTTACTGTTGTATATTTTTTATCAGGATCATAAATTCTATCATACTCATAGTAAACGTAACGAGCATTCCCTTTGCTTCTAAATGTAATTTTCCCTTTTACTTCCGGCACATCAACAAGGTAATCAAGATACATGATTTTCACTCCCTTTTATAGTTGTATTTACGACTAGATATAATATAGCATAAAACCTGCATTTTTTCAATCAAAAACGCAGGTTTTTAGCTTATTTTCAAGGTTTTTAACAATTGCTATGCAACGAATTTTTGTTTAGTTGTACCTATAATTGGAAGTTAACAAAGCAAAAACAGCGTATTTATTCGGGTTTCAGCGACTTTACGAAGAAGTTAGTGTAACCCAATAGGGAAGTTCACAATTATATCAAAAAGTCTGCACTTTTGCAATACAAAATGCAGGCTTTTCACGTGTTTTCAAGGATTTTCAGTCCATGAAACCTGACGATTCTTATTTTAGTTGCACTTACTATTGGAAGTTGAGATTGTAACTGTTCAGAACGTTCAAAACAACAGGCCACAGACCCGCGCATTGCATACGCTCTCGCTACATTTACAGCTTTTGTCTGAGGCTAATGGGCGTTCCGCCCATTCCGAAATAAAAATTCATCCAATTGCAAACAAGTTTACATAGTCTGATTTTTCATTTCGCTGATGTTCTGAACAGTTACAAGATATTATTATATTCCTACTGTCTTATACCTTCCATTTTTGCATATAACTTCATTGTTTCTTCCAAATACATCTAAACTATTATCAACTAAATGATTTAACTCGTTTCTGCTTATTGCTACTGATGAACCATCCAGATATCCCCATACTACATTAACTATATTATCTTTGTAATATTCTTTTCTCTGTCGAAGAATAATCCCCGTAATTAGATTTCTAACATCCTCATTATTAGAAATTGCCTTACCATATTTAATTCTACACATATAAAAACTCCTTTCAATTCAATAATTAATATTATTCTCCAAACAATTCACAATAACGTTTTCTTAAACTATACCCTACAGCTTTAGCAGTTTCATCAAAAATCTTTTTAGATAAACCTTCTATATCTTTACATGATTTTGAAGGGACAAAATAAATATACGTCCATGGAACATTTTTTTCAATCGAACTTATCTGAGGTTTCAAAGTTTCACCATCGTCAAATACCTCATACCTATCATTATCATACAAATATATTTCATCTAAGAGTGTTTTATGCGATGGTAACCCTGTTTTCCTTCTGCCATCATTCGTAAAAACTTTATAATCTTCAATAAGAGCCTTTGACTTCATTACTTCCAAAGCATCTCGAATTGTATCATTAACACACAACCCTTTTAAAGGCATAAGGCTGTTAAGTAACTCAAGATCTCCCGATTTCTTTATTTTCTCAAGATCACGAATTCTTATTAAGGATTCTTCAGCATTCATATCTGGCTCTTTTAATATATCCGTAACTTTTTCATTTGCCTTCTTGGTACTATAATATTTTTCATATTCTTTTTGCTTTAATTTTTCTAAACGTTCATCAGAAATATCTGCATACTCAAAAATCTTATGAACAAAAGCCTGACTATCACTTCCGCGTTTTATTAAAGTATAATATCTTTTCTTATTCAGAAGAATTTCTTCCAAGTTTTCACGTAAAGCCTTTTCATTCTTTTTATCTAGCATAATCCTTACTAAGGCCTTATGTAATACCGATATAAGCCATGAATCGTTCCACTGAATTATTCTGATTCTTCTATCTCCTGCTCCCATATTTAAAGCAGACCATAATACATTAATTTCAGAATTTATTTCTTTTCCTTTTGGATTTTTTAGATAATCCTCTGCTAACTCCAAAACAGCAGATTGTAATGCTACGGAAGTTTTCATACAACGATGATGGAAATTAATTCTAGCAAAAATCTTATACCTTGTTAACAATAAATCTACAATATCGTCTGAAACTTTCTTTGGATAGGCAATAACAAAAACCTGATCTTCCTCAGACAATTTATTTCCATCTAAATCTTTTTTAATAAAAAATAACTTAGCTGAATTAATCAATCTTTTATATGGCACCTTTCCCCAATCAACTCCACTATTCAGAGAATCTCTCATGATATAATCCAGACGATCTGCATCTAATATTCCATCAACAATTTTATGGAATGATTTGAAAAAATTATTCTTTTCAACTAACATTCCTATTGCCAACTCAACAACAAATATATAATACAATATACTAGAAATTTTACAACTTCTACCTTTGTCTGAATCTGCAACATCGGAAAGTAGTTCTGGAATAACATCATTTATTGCTAATTGTAATAGGCTTAACCCAATTCTTTCATGCAAAGCAGAGCTTGGAAGAGATGTATCATTGTAAATAGTCTGACATTTATACGATTCTTGCTCGTTCTGCGTGGCATATTGTTTCATAATTTGTTGAAATGCATTATTTTTTTTTATATCCCAACCACATTCTGTACTTTGACTTTTTTCATACAATTTTTTTAAAACATCTTCTATTATATGGCTATACGGAGGATGACCGACATCATGAAATAATGCAACAATACGAACTGCCTGCAATAAACACCTATATAAAAACAAGTTTTCAATATTATCTGCATCATTTTTTGACTCAGCGTTTAATTGATAATATTGAAAATGATCTAATGCAGAATCTGCAAAACAACCATTTGCTACAGCAATCCTAATATCATTAGAAATAATAGATTGTAACATACTCTCACTGTCCTGATCATCTTCTAACCCCATGAATATTTCATCGATTTTATTCCTATACTTAGTAAAGTATTCCGCAACCTGACTTCCAGAACGGCAAATTGCTAGATCAAAAATATTTCCAAAATGAAATCTTAATTTTTTAAATAATTCATCTCTTGTTTCCTGGCTGGCATTAGAAACTGCTGAAAAGAGCATAGAACTTGCCAATTCCATTGTTCCAAGTGAATGCTCATATCTTTTTGTTCTATTGGAAGGAAAAGTCATATATACTGTTGAGCTTTGATATATGTCATGTAGACGGTAGAAATAAGGAGTAGCTATCAATTCAGATTCTAATTCGCTCAAAAAAATCGTTTCATGCACACTATCTGTAACTTGTCGCATCTTTTTCTTCAATTGTACATTCCCCCAAACTTTTGTTTAATTACAATTCTATTTCTACTATAAAGCATTTTCATCGAAAATACAATCTATAACTTATTAATTTATTATAATCTTTCGGCAAATTGTTGTTCCCAATTATATTCATTTTTTAGGCAACTTCCCATTTTTCATCTTTCATATTTTCATGTTAATCTAATCACCCTATAAAAATCAATGAGTTATCAGGGGTTGGCAAGTTATCTCCCCTTCCAAGGCGATTGCTCGTTTTCCCGAGCAATCGTAAACGTCAAACCACTCGCCTTGGATAATTAGCATCTTTGTGCAATACTCTAAAAAACACAAAAAAACTAACAGTTTTTTAGAGGAGGTAAACTATCATGGATCAGCTCACACATAATGTCAGGCGTGCCAATTGGTTAAACATCATAAATCACTGTCAGGAACGGCCAGCAAACATAATCACCCGGCAATGGCTGAAAGATAATAACATCAAAGAAAAGTCATACTACTACTGGCAGCGTAAGTTTCGCAAAGAATCATACGACCAGATGCAGCTTCTGGCAGTTACTGAAGAACCTGCGGAAATTTCTTTTGTTGAATTCGCAGCTCCCACATCGAAGAAAGCAGCTTCAACACAAGATTCGCTGAATTCAACTACGACCGCAGTTATCCGACATGGAGCTATCACATTGGAAATATCAAACGATATTTCAGAGGCAGTGCTAAGCCTGCTACTAGGAGGTGTGTTCCAGCAGTCAGAAGTCGCATAGAGATTGCTATGAATCCCTTGGGCTTTTTATAAAGCAAAGAGCTGGAAATTATTCAGAGGCGATCCGTGAAAGCTGGCTTGCAGAGATCAAGAATGAATTACCACGGCAAAGGTGTGCTGTATGGGTACAGTATGCATATCAGTTAGAAGAAATGGACTTTATCGGAACTATTTCCGACCGCAGTCTTTATTTGAACCGTTCAAACTATGACAAGCTGCCTGCACTATGGCAAAAGGATCTTGATATGTATCTTGCTGATTGTAGCAACCACTATACAGCCAGGACATTGAAACTGACTCGGATTTACTGTTCAGAGGGATTACTTTTTTTAGATGATATGGGGGGTGCATACCATTGCTGACATCACTTATGATGCAGTCATAAAGCTGATAAGAACAAAAATGTACTGTTCTGATGATACAAAGGCTATGATATTGAACAACACTGCGCGTATGATCAAATTCTTTGGAGAAAAAGGTCTTTGTCCTATGAACTGCAGCCTTGTCTTAAAATGTCAGACATATCCTCATATCGGGGCATTATCTGAGTTCTCAGCTGAGAACCGGAGAGTTTTGGATAAGATAGCTGACGTAACCTTGTCGGCAGATGAATTCAATAAAACGATCACACCTTTTGTTGAGCTTTTGGAAGCTCATGGATATGTTGGTACGACCCTAAACCTTGCCAGACATGCCTTGACCGCACTGTACCTGTTTCTGGATATGCATTTCCTCGGATTTCATCAGGATATCATGTGGATCTGGTTTGCAGAAATCAATAGAACGCTGGGGTGTTCATGGCGTCATTGGCGGCGAGTCCTGAAATTCTATGAAGATTATACCCTGACAGGTGATATACATCCAGATGGTAAGTACAAATATGATCCAATCATGTATGATGAACTGCCATCATGGTGCAGAGAGGCTATATCAGGGCTGCTTGATCAGAAAAAACGAGAATTTCGGGCTGCAGGAACAATAAAAAGTTACCGTTGTTCCTGCACTCGTTTCTGCAGATTTCTAGTTGACCATGCTTATTAAAGTTTCAACCAGCTTTCATCCACAATCATAAAAGAGTTTTCACTCTATGATGAGCATACAGCTTTTCAGGGACGGTCTGGCTGCTTTGTGATCGTAAGGGCGTTTTTGCGCTATCTTGCTGAAAAGGGATATGTAGATAATCATAGTCTGGATGTATGCCTGATGTCAGGGACTGCTCCGCAGGATAAGATCATTGATGTGCTGTCCGATGAGCAGTTACAGAGAATCAATACTTTTCGGGAGGAACACAATGAACCTATAGAGCTTCGCGACATTGCAATAGTTTTACTCGGAGTGAGGATGGGGCTGAGGGCATATGATATCCTAGCACTCAGATTTCAGGATATTGACTGGAAGAACCGTCAGATATCCATTGTCATGAAGAAAACAAAAACGCAGATCACTCTTCCGTTGCCTGTTGAAGTTGGCAATGCTGTATATTCATATATAACATCCGGCAGACCAAAGACCGGTACTGAATATATTTTTATCAGGTCTAAAGCTCCATACGGAAAACTCACAGGTAAGGTATGTACAAAAGCACTCTACCGTAAACGTCAAACCACGCGCCTTGGATAATTAGCATTTTTGTGAGACACTCTATAAGACACGAAAAAACTAATAGTTTTTTAGAGGAGGCAAACTATCATGGATAAATGTACTCACGATGTAAGGCGTGCTAACTGGTTAAATATCATAAATCAATGTCAGGAACGACCTGCAAACGTAACTGTCCATCAATGGCTGAAAGACAATGATATCAAGGAAAAATCTTATTATTACTGGCTGCGCAAGTTTCGTAAAGAATCATACGACCAGATGAAGCTGCCTGTAACAACCAAAAATCCTGCCGAAATTTCTTTTGTTGAAATAGCTGCCCCTGTTACATCAGATAAAACTATTCAAACACGGGAATTTTCGTCAGCTTCTAACGCGACTGCAGTTGTCAGGAATGGTGATATCATTCTCGAAATATCAAACGATGTTTCAGATGCTGTGCTAAGCAGGCTCTTAAAGGAGGTAGTCCATGCTGGAGAACGTTGCTAAAATCAATCGGGTTGTGCTTGCGTGTGGTACAGTGGATCTGCGCAAAGGCATTGATGGTCTCTCGATGATCATTGGTGACAAATATAAGCAGAATCCTTTTGAGAAAGGAACCTTGTTCCTGTTCTGCGGTAGACGTTCCGACAGGATTAAAGGACTGCTTTGGATGGGCGATGGATTTCTTTTGCTGTATAAACGGATTGAATCCGGTTCACTATCCTGGCCAAGAACCACGGAAGACGCTGCGGATCTTACCGAAGAGCAATTCGATTACCTGATGCTCGGTTTAAATCCGCTCGATCCTAAAATCAAGGATGTAACACCACAAAATCCCTTCTGAGTTTGTGCAAAACAGAGATTTTTCAAAGACATTTATGACGTCAAAAAATCTATAGTTGAACCTGATTTATATGCCTTTTTCACAACTGGTACAATGGTTAGCAGTTACTTGAAACAAATATCTTGAAATTTGAAAGCTCTATATTTCCCTGCGTTTATCAGCATCCTATAGCCTTATAGCGATAGGCATAATGACGGAGAGCTAACACACAAGAATTCGCTAATTAAAGCTGCTTCTGTTATAATGAAAACAGTTTAAGGGAGTGAAGCAATGGCACAGAAACATACATTGGAAGAACTGAATAATTGCAGCCGCGAAGAACTGATTACCATTGTTCTTATGATGCAGGGACAGCTCGATGCTTTAAACGATAACATCGAAAAACTCATTGAGCAGGTCCGCATTGCCAATAATTATAGATTTGGCAGGCATACAGAGAGCTTAAAATCAATCGAAGGCCAGCTTTCGTTTTTTGACGAAGCGGACGCCGCCTATGATGAATCTTCCAGGGAGCCTTCTGCTGAAGAGGTCATTATTGCCAAGCGTGCAAATAAAAAAGGACAGCGGAATATCGACCTGAAAGATTTCCCGGAAGAAATACTTCCGCCATACAGTGTTTCTGAAGAACAGCTGGATGCTTTTTATGGAAAAGGCAATTGGCGCCGTATGCCGGATGAAACCTACAAGAGGCTTCGTCATGAGCCCGAAGCATGGACTGTCGAAATTCATACTGTCGAGGTGTATGTGGGAACTGATGGTGATCATCAGGATGAGTTCCTTCGTGGAAACAGACCCAAGGACTTGCTTCGCAACAGTATAGTGACGCCATCATTACTGGCATCAATACTTAATGTAAAATATGTGAATTCATCAGCATTACACCGGATTGAGCAGGAGTTTCAACGTAATGGTGTAAATATATCACGCCAGACAATGTCCAACTGGATTGTCAGATGCTCCCAGATGTACTTCCCTCCGTTTGTTGAACGGATGAAGCAGGAGCTGCTGTCACTGCATGTCACACAGTCAGATGAAACACCGACTCAAGTAATAGCAGACAGCGACCACCCAAACAGCAAGTGCTATATGTGGGTGCACCGTTCCGGAGAATTTTATACCAGGCGTCCAATCGTGGTCTATGAATATCAGAAGGGGCGTGATCATCAAAAACCTCTGGATTTTTACAAGGACTATAAGGGAGTCCTTGTAACTGACAGTTTGCAGCAATACCATCTGGTTGACAAAAAGCTTCCAGATGTAACAAACGCGAACTGCTGGGCGCATGCAAGGCGTGATTTTGCAGATGCGGTTAAGGCTGCAGATAAAAAGGAGCCGTCGTCGGTAAGACAATCGGTTGTATACCAGGCTTTGCAGAAGATCGCTGAATTTTATAATGCTGACACTGAGTTAAAAGGGCTCTCATCAGAGGAACGGCTTCAAAAACGGCAGGAATTGATCCGGCCGCTGGTTGGGGAATTTTTTGCGTGGGTAAAACAACAGGTTAACGACTGTGCGGTACCTCCAAAATCCAAAACAGGCCAGGGGCTGAATTTCATAATCAATCAGGAAAAATATCTTAAGGTATTTCTTGAAGATGGAGATGTCCCTATCGATAATTCTGCCTCGGAGAGAGCCATACGCACCTTTTGCCTCGGCAAGAAAAACTGGATGTTCCACAATACAGCTAAAGGAGCATCTGCCAGTGCGATGGTATACAGTATTTCAGAAACAGCCAAGCTGAATAATCTGCGGCCGTATTATTATTTTAAATATATCCTCACAGAACTGCCAAAACTCTGTGAGGAAAAAGAAAATATAGATCCAGAAAAGCTGGACTATCTCATGCCATGGTCAGATAGTCTTCCGGACGAATGCAGGAAGCCACGTCGCCAATAATGGGCGGCGTTGATTTTAATGACTGGCGCATGGTTTGACGTTTACATAGTATAGCGGATTAACATACAAAATACAATTTAAAGTTTATACTGAATTTGCATAATTTGCATAGAGCTTAACACCATAAATACTTGTTTCTAATGACTTACAAACTTTATTAACCAACCTATTATAGATAACAGATATCGTATACTTTGTTATTTATTAATCTCACTCTATAATATAGGTGTTTCCCATTCTTCATAATTAATATGTAAAGCACTAACAGTTTTTGTGTAAACTATCTTTCCATCTTCTCCTGTTAACTTACAGCGAAATTTCATTCCTACCCTTCCCTCTGTAAGTTCAAATTGCATACGAGCTTTATCATACCCTTCAACCCAACTCCAGGCATAGAAATTCTTTCCAGCTGTACTGTACTGCCACTGGTATGATATTACTCCATCGGCTTGTACATCTAGTGTTACCTTCTCTCCTATTCCTCCTTTAACATCTTGTGGCTGTGCTGTTATTCTAGCAGCTTGTTTTTTTGAAGCTGTTACAGTATTTGTATACACTGTATTCCCATCTTCTCCAGTTATCTTACAGCGGAATTTCATTCCTACTCTTCCCTCTGTAAGTTCAAACTTCATGTTGGCTTTGTCATATCCATCTACCCAACTCCATGCATTATAGTTCTTTCCGTCTGTGCTATACTGCCACTGATAGGCTATAGCACCCTCAGTTTTTACACTTAATGTTAACTGCTCTCCTAGTTTTCCACTCATATCCTGTGGTTGTATTAAAATTTGCACATTCGACAAATTATCTGCCGATACATACGACCTAGATAATAATCCCATGCAACACACACATAGTATGACTACTATTCTTAATTTATTAAAACATATATTTTTAATTCCTTCATTAATTTCTATCATTTCTATTTTCCTAACCTTCCATAATTAATTACATTTTATTTACTTGTTTCTTATTTTACTTGCACTTCCAATTCCCCCTTTTTGATTCTGCTGATAATAACTGAATTAATTCGCTCTATAACACCTCATATTTTTCTTAACTATTTATTTTAAATATATTAGAGACCTTATTTCAATAAACATTGATTTTAATTATTTCACATTATTATATATTCATTTAATTACGCCTCTATTTTATATTTTTTGAATCTTTAATTTTTTTATCATTCTCTCGAAACATTATTAAACTTCAGACTTTAACTATTATTTATTTTCCATCTTAGACTAACATACTACATTATAAGTCAACACATATATACTAGATAATAATCTTAAACAAGACTATAACATTACAACTATCTTTTACTAAAACGTATGTTTTTGTCACAAATAATTCTATTTTATCCCTACCAATCTGTATAACACTCGAATTTTAAATATTATCATTTCCACATTCGTTATTATCTCGAAATACAATTTTTATCAGTTTATATAAAAATCTTTTTATAGGAGATACTGATATCAATAGTTTTAATTGCTTCAAATCTCTATTTTCTATTAATTTAAACAACCTACGCCTATTTGGATGCCTCCATGCAGACTTTATTACTTCAGATGTTTCTGAGAAAACCTCATTAAAGTTAGTTACTTTTAAAGCCATTTTACTACTTGCCGGCTTCCATAAAGTTTCTCCCTTGGTTGAATTTACAAATACAACCGAAGTTCCTTTATCATCATCCATTTCAGGAGAATGATTTTCTACTCCCCAACAATCTCCCAGTACAATATCTGCCATATCCCAAACATCCTTAAAATGACAATTGTAACAAGATGGTCTAAGGCAAATATTCGATAAAAACAATTGCATAAATAAATCGTCCGCAAAGAAACAATTATAAACAGAACCATCACAAAATTTCATGTATACCGAATAAGCTTTCCATCCATTTTGTTTATTGCGAAATGATATTTCCTGTATTTCACTTTTAAAATTCTGCTTCTGCTCTTCAATATATTTTCTCCATATCTTTAATGATGGTACTCCATGGCATAAAATTCCTATTGTAATAAGATGTTCATAATCTTGTTGCAAAAAGGATTTTAATCCTGCTACTTGACATGGTGTACCGGCAAATAAAACTTTTTTTCCATTTTTTAATTTTATTTTAATATCTGTATATGCATCATCTATTCTACTTTGTATATATTTACTACCTTGCAACTGCCTAATATCTTCAATTTTATCAACAGCAATATGATGAACCTCAAATAAACTATCAAATGCAGCACCATATACTATCATAGAATTATTTATTGCCTCTTCAGCAATTAATCTAAACATTCCTCCTGATGAACTTTGAAGTCTAATTCCATCATCCAATGCATATGATATGTAAACTGTCCCTTTTCTTTCATTATTATTTATACTATTTTTTTTAGTAGGGCATACATTTTCACATTTTTTACAATTAATACATTTTTTTTTATCTATTTTAGGATACCAAAATCCTTCTTCGTCCAAAATCATATTTATACATGAAATTGGACATGCTTGTGCACACGCAGAGCATCCACAACAATCTTCTTTTAGTATATTATCTAACAAGTAACTTTGTCCCCGACTTTCTCAATCATTAAATCCTTACAAATAATATTACACTACAATCCATGCAAACTTATGTCTCTATAAACAACCATTAGTTATTTACTGATTCCCTCTATATATTCAATTGCTCTTTTTTTCTCTCTATCTAATATAATTTTTGATTTTCCAAAATCTATTTTTTCAACTCCATCCAATGTAATATTTTCAGGCTCAAATCTATCTGTTAATTCTAATAATTTTAATAAAGAAACTACTCTCGTATCCATACTTTCTTTTACTCCAGTTCTTGAAAAAGTATAAAAAGGCTTATGATAAATAATCGAGAATACAGTTCCATGAAAAGAATCTGTTAAAATAAATTCTGCATTTTTGATTAACCCTAAAAACTCACCAGGTCCTACATTATTATGTGTTTCATCTTCACGATTCCATATAGATAATATATTTAATTTTTCATTTTTCTTTTTATATTCATTTAAAAAATTCAAAATACGTTCTGTCGGTTTACCTAAGAAATAACAAAAAAGATATTTTTCACATGGTTTCTTATACTTATCAGCTATGAAATCCCATTTATTTTTCGATAAAAGCAAAGTTGGATCTATGTGACATTCAGGTCTTTGATTTATCAATGCATCTACTATCTCGCTACCTGTTTGTTCACGAACCGATATTTTTTCCATTTCAGAGAGATATTTTTTAAATTCTTTTTTTCTTTCATCAACTATATATTCGATGCCAAACGATGCAGCATATGAAACTCTTTTTTTTCTATCTGCAAAATCAGCAAAATATTTACCATCAATTTTCTCGGCTTCTGAATTCCAAATTTGATCGCTTCCACATACAAACAAATCGTAAAACTTATTTGCTTTTATCCTATCTCTTTTTTTATTTATCCAATACCTTGAAAAACAAATGTTTTCATCGTTAAATTTCTCAAAATTCAATTTTCTTTTAAAACGCTTAGGTCTTTTTGTTATATAAAATATTATTTTTTTTATTATAAATTTCCATTTTTCTAAACTAATGTTATATTTTTTTCTCCATGGATTATGAATCGTTTCTACCACATGTCCTAAATCCTTCAAAACTTCTTGAAGTGCATAATTTTGTAAACGATTTCCATAGTTATCGCTAATCATAGTAATAATACAAATTTTCATATTTAATTCACTTTCTTTTTTATAGCATATTCTTTATCGTATAAACCATTTTCTTTAATTGTTCATTGTACAATATTACAATCAATATAACCAACAAAGAATTTACACTATAGAACAATAATTGACTTTCCAAAAAAGCTGAAAAAAACATACAAACAAAAATAATATTTGTAAATATAAATCTTTTTATTTTTATCCTTAATGGTGTAAAAATAGATGTATCAAAATATTTCTTTACTACCATATATAAATATCCTACAATAGTAGCTAATGCAGCTCCATACACCCCATATATTGGAACTAAGATAAAATTTAGTATAGTATTAATAAACGCCCCTACCGCTGTAACTTTTAATGCAGATTTAGTGTCATGCATAATCAAATAATTGGAGCCTAATAATCCTGATACACAATTAAGTATAGAACTATACATCAATATTGGACTAATCTTCCACGCTTCCAAATAATTTTCATTACAACCATAGGTAATGTATACTCTGTTTAAAATAATAAGCACTGCTCCTAAAATAAATATAATTCCTGTTAACAATTCAAATACATTTGTATATGTACGTGATCTTTCTTCTTTGTTCTCCAATTCAAATGTTGTCAACTGCCACGCTTGTTGAAATATCCCATAAACAACACTTATTATTGTTGGAATTTTATGTGCAACAGCATATATTCCATTACCTGAAGTTCCAACAAACCAAAGAATAGCATATTTATCAGATAAATTCATTAGAACCCATAATATTGCAGTAGGCATTAACGGAATACTTAGTTTTAAAATCTGTTTAATTAAATTTATATCAATAAATGAATATTTAAAACATTTATCAGTCGCAATAATCAACAAATAAAGAGATGGCAATAAATATGCTAGAACCGCAGATATCAAATACCCTGATATTCCTTGTTTAAAATAAAGCAATAGAATAATATTTGAAACAGCCAATGTAAACGTATATATAACTCCTGAAGCAGCACATGCTGCAACCTTTCCTATTCCCCTTATATACATCTGTAATACACCATATATTGAAGATATTATAACTAACAATATAAAATATAATATAAACTCTCTAAATATATTAAAAATAAAAAATAAAGGATATATAAATGAAACTAAAAAATTACCAATCAAAATTAAAAGCGTTGCGTTTGTAAAAATTTTTTTTGCATCGTATTCTTTTTTGGATAAAAACATGATTATAACATCACCTATTCCCAAAGTAGCTATTGGAGAAAACAGCGACACCGTTGACACAAGAGTATCAACGGTTCCATATTCTCCGGTGTTGAGAACGTGTGTATAAAATGGCACCAAAATAAATGATAAAAACTTGCTTCCGAAATTGGCAATCAAAAATATCATAGAATTTTTAGCCAAATTTTTATACCTCAAATTCAACTTACACACTTCCTTCCTATTTATTTTTATAATTGTTTTTTAGAATAATTTTTAATTTATTTTTAATATCATAAAAAGAAAACATTTTCTTTAATCCCAAGTCAAATCGCAAAAAGCGCAAACAACATTTTAACCATTTCCAATCATTAGTCCAATTCCCTTGAATTCCAAGATATTTGGGAGCTTTATTGTTTTCAATATTTTCTAACAATATCAGCCACTCTGGTATTATATTTTCAATCGCAAATGATTCCTTTACAAATGCATGTCCATTTTCTCCCATTTTATTGTTTAACTTTTCATTTTTTAATAATAAAACAACTTTTTTAAGAAATTGTCCTTTAGTATTAAATAAAAAACCTGTTTTTTTATTTTTCACCGTATCCAACAATCCCCATTTTTTCCTTGTCACAACTGGAACATAAGAATACTCCATTTCCACGGCACTTAAACAGAATGTTTCTGTTAATGCCGTGGGATTAACAATCCCTACACAAGTTTTTTTAAAAATATCTCTTTTTTCTTTTCCCACTATTCCACAAAAATGAACTGACTGTAGAATTTTCCCTTCATCATCAGTAAGATACTTCATAAATTGATTTTCATAATCACTTTGAGAAATTCCATATTTACCAAGTTTAGCATTTCTATCATATACTTTACCATTACCTATAACATATAACTCTGCATTAGGAACTTTACTAATTACTTCAGGCCATATCTGTGCTAACCTATGAAATCCTTTGGCTGGAACCAAAGAACCCACATATGTAACAATTGGAACATCTATTATTCGATTACAAACTTTATCCTTAATTGGAACCATATTATATATATATGTACTTTTACTAATAATATCATCATCAATATACGAATCGTACTCTTCCTTTCCAACAAAAACGACTCTTTTCACATTTTGATTTTTTCTTAATATTTGTAATTCATAATAATCCAAATATACATGCGCCCAAGCCACAGAACTAATTTTCGAATTTTCCAATCTATTATACCAGTTCTTAGTTTTTCCCACTTGATGTATTAATATATCAACACCATCAATTTCTGCTTTACTTATCATTGATTCACTATCGCATAAAACAAAATCACGTAAACCTATTGGTAAGCTATTACTACTATAATGATAAACTATCACATCAAGACCATTTTTAATTAATTGACTTGCAAGTAAAGTAAATAAATATTCTGAACCACCCACACCAGGGTTTCCAAGTTCTGGTTGGCTTAAATCAATACCAGAAAAATTCTGATCTGGAACTTCGATTCCTACTTTAATCATAAAATCATCCTATCTGAAACTATTATTTATTATATGGCTTTTCCCATTTACCTGTTTTTATATTATATTGTCGTATAATATGTGCTGGAACACCTCCACAAACACAATAATCTGGAAAATCACCCTTTACAACACTATGAGCAGCTATTACAACATTCTTTCCTATATGCGTTCCACCTAATATAGTTGCATTCATTCCAATCCATGTTCCTCTTCCTATCACTATATCATCGCTTGTACTAGGTTGATCCTTAATTGGAATTTCAATATCATGATATTGATGAATATTTGTAACAAAGCTAATTCTGTCTGCTGTAATAACATCATCTTCTATAATCAAATTAGCAAATGTATTATATATACCATATTCACCTAATAAACAATTCTTTCCTATCTCTAATTTTCCCCCCCCCAATAATAAATTTTGAATTATTACAAATAGTAGTGTTTTCTTTAATATGCATCTTTCCATTATAAAAATAAATCCTAGTACCTCTTCCTATTTTAACATGGGAATCACAATGTACCTCTTTATTTATAGGAAATTTAATTTTATAAAAAGATGACAATAATGTCCTTTGAATTATAAAAAAAAGTGACTCAATTCTATATTTAATTTGTTTAAGTTTTTCTTTTGTCTTCATAAACTCTCCTCACTTTTCATGTTCTTATATAATTTTCCGCATATTTCATCCCAGGAAAACTGTATATTTGCATAATTTACCATTTCATCTATATCATCATATGTAACCTGTAAACTCGATTCTTTTAACAACGCGTCTCCCAAAGCATCAACACTATTCACTTCTATAATTTTCCCAAATTTTTCTCCATTAGTCATTTCTTTTGCAGGGGGTATCGTATTAGTTAATATCAAACGGCAACCACAACTTACCGCCTCCGCACATGAAATCCCATAGCTCTCCCATCTAGATGGGAGAACAAAAACTTTTGCTTTACAATACTCATTGTATAGACGCTCTCTATCATTTATTGGTCCTAAAAATTGGATACGTTCTTTCAAATTTGGATATTGTACAAAAAAAGAAGTAATATATTTTCTAAAATTATCGTCAATTGTTCCTATTAATTTCAAGTTCCAATTATGCATATCAGCTGTTTTCGCAAATCCCTGTAAAAGAATATCTGTAGCCTTTTGTTTTGTTCCTAATCGTGCAACAGTCAAGAAAGTATTTTCCTTTGATTGTTTAATATTTGTATAAAATTTAGGCTTTGAAATTCCATTACCAATAACAATGATTTCCTTTGATGTATATTTTTGAATTCTATTTTTTAACGCTTCGCTTTCTACAGACACTAAATCCACAGCTTCAGTACATTTTGAAAATATATTTTTTTCCCTTTTATTTTTATCATATAAATCACTACTTCTAAAATCCATGTCTAACTTAAGATACACTTTGCCCTTATTATTTAACTTTTTAAATACTTTAGTCCAAATATAAGCCTGTCTACCTGCAAAATAAATGTTTAACCAATCAATTTTTTTTGAATTTAAAATCAAATATAATAATCCCGATACTGCATTATTTATAATATAAGGAATATGTTCAACTATCAGCCCTGGAACAGCATTTAAATTAGCAGTTTCATTATTTATATGACATGACACTATTTTAGCATCTATGGGATAATTGGAACATAAAGTATATGGAATTTGTCCTTCATCCTTTGTCAAATCCACATCTGTTCCTGCTGGATGTAAAGTTAAAAATCGAATTTTTTTCATTTTTCACCTCTATCTAAAGTTTGTCAATGTCATAATAAAATATTATATAATTTAATTATTTACAAACTCTCTTAATTAAATAAATTACTAATTTCAGATGCTATCTGCTCAGTTTCAATCTGTTTATAAAGAGCTTCTAAATTTTGTTCTACGAATACTTTATTTAATTTACTCAAATCTATTTTCTTTAAAATATTGCAAATACTGTTATCAAACCTATATTTAATAACTTTTGCAGGTACTCCTCCAACAATTGCATATGCGGGTACATCTTTTGTAACTAAACTTCCCGCTGCAATAATAGCGCCCTTTCCAATATGTACACCAGACATAATTGTTGACCGATAACCTATCCAAACATCATCTTCAACAACTATATTTCCTTTACTAAATGCTTCTTGTTTTTCTATGCCTAAATATTTAACCTTAAATGGATAAGTCGATAAATGATTTGTATAATGTTCTGCATCTAAAATGAACGATACTTCTTGTGCAATAGATACAAATGTTCCAATAATCAATTTTGCATTATTAGCAAATGAAATTATATTAAGATCTCCATATGATGCTTTTCCAACTTCAACCAACTCAGCCTCAAATATATTTTGAGGTACTGTATAATTATCTTTATTCTTTTTTTTCCATTTAATTTGAAATCTATGAAGCTTAAACGCTAAATATCCTTTAAATAAAAATGTGTTTTTTATCATTTTCCTAATCATCTATTTCACCAGTAATTTTTTTAATTGCTTCAAGATAGCCATATTTATATTCTGTATCTGGTTCAAGATACGAGCCCTCTCCCCATTCATTCCATGCCATAAGAAATATAAATTCTTTATTTTGTTTTAATGAAATGTTCACAAGTTCTCTCATATAATATTCAAACTTTTGTGGATTTCCCCCTTTAACAATTCTGGCTCTTTTTCCTCTACGTGGTGAATCATCATAATCAACGAACCCACACAAATAGGTATCTTTAGAAGACATTTTAGCTTCCTTAATAATATCTTTCCACACCTCATCATATTCCCATATTCCCGGTGTTCCCTTCTTCAAATACATTTTTGATTTAAGCTTATATTTCAAAAATAAAAATGGTGTTGTCATTTGAAACGGACTATATTTCATTCTTCTTTCCAATTTAACGGGATATAGAATATCCTTACTTAAACACATTATTCCATTAAATCCAGCTTCTCTAGCTAGTGAATCCCAATAGTCAACCATTTTCTCTATAACAGGAAAATTATTTCGTGCTTGATAAAAAGAAAATACAGGTTTATTATCGATTTTTATATATCTATTATCTTTAAAAAATTGTAGGAGATATTCAAAGTGAATTTTCCACTCTGACTGTTCCCCATATTTTAATTCTGCAAGAATTCCATCTCCATTTTTATCCCATTCATTTTTATCATCAAACGCTGGTGCATATGACGCTCCATTAGCTAATTTGCTCCATGTCCTTTTCCATGAAAAATTATCCCATATAAACATGAAATTAATGTCAATATCTTTATTATTTAAAATCAATTCTGCAGGCTTTTGCAACAATTGCATGTCTGAAGAAAACCAATAATGATAAATCCCAAAACCATATATTCCATTTTTTTTTGCTAAACTAGCTTGCCATTTTATATTCTTCACCTCTGAAAGATCATAGTAAAAATCATTGTATGGAATACGTGGTTGTCTATGTCCTTCATATAATGGAGTGGCATTTTTTACAGCTATCCAGTCCGTAAACCCTTTCCCCCACCATTTGTTATTCTCAGGAATTTCATGATATTGAGGAAGATAATTGGCTATTATTTTAATATTTTTTTTCATTTTAATTCTCCATTTCCTTTTGCTTGCATCACACTTAAATTAATATTATTTATTCCAAGAAGCCAAAAAATTATATAAGTCATTTGTGTAAATAACGAATTCCATAAAAATGAAGAAATAACTATCATCACTAATATAACCGCCTCTATCAAATTTTCTGAACTTTCTTTTGCTTTTTTCATACATTTAAAAAACAAATATAATACCCATCCCAATAATAACATTACACCTATAACACCAAAAGAAACAAACAACTTTCCTATCGTGTAAACAAATTCATTTTCCACACTTCCCAATCCTTGTCCAATCAATGTTTCAAAAATATTTTTTTTAAATACATCATTATATATATATTGTATAGAGTTAAGCCTTCCTGCGCCTCCATGAGCTCCATATTTTTCATATAACATATAATGCGATAAATCAAAAAATGTTGCTAGATTTTCTGGAAATACTCTTTCTAATATTTTATATGCAATATATAAAAGTAAAACGCCAATAACAATGAAACTGCTAATTTTTTTTCTTAATTTACTATTATTACATCTAAATAGAAGTACAATAACAAATAGCGTAATTATTAATATATAGAAAGCCTTAATCTCTGAGAAAGCACATATTACACATGAAGTTCCTAGCGCATATATCATTTTAAATTTTGACCACTTTTTATCTATATAATAAACCATTGCTATCGCACTTATAATACTACAAAACATTCCTTGCATAGCATTATTGTAACCATATGTTCCAAATATTCCATTGCAAAAATCCGGGTGTAGTTTTAATACTAAATTTTGATACCCTGTAGCAAAAACATCAATTCCAAGAGCAAATAAAAATAAATTTATCCCTTTATTAAGGTACTTCTCTGTTATATATTCAGTTGACACAAAATAAACGATCATTGCAGTAACATAACGTCTAAAAGAAGCTACTATAAAATACATATTCATGTCCCCCCATAGAATAGAGAGAAATGCATATCCAACAAACATGGCTATTCCTAAGTATCTAATCTTTATTCCATATTTAGTTCTTTCAAAAGAACAAATTATCAAAATAATATTGAGTATATCCGGAATATATGTAAACACAGCAATGCTAGGATAATATGAATACGCTAATCCATAAAACAATATCCACGCCAGTTGAAATATCATAATTTTATTAATTAAGTCTGTTTTATATATTTTAAAATTCATTATTCTACAACACTTTCAGTAAATAATAATCATTATTTTAATATTGGTCTCACATAGTATAAATAATTCATTTCTAATTGAACTCCATATAATAAACTTTCTGTTTCATCCTGTATACTATATGCAATTATCCAACATGCAATATTTCATATAGTTTGACATATAACTTAGGCGAAATTCTCATAATAAATAATGCAAAAAAATGTTTCTTATCTAAATACTTTATGGCTTTATTTATAGGATAATCTCTCAGTAATCTATAGTATGACATAATCTCATCGTTATATTGATTTTCTTCACATTTATAATATAATGCTAACATTTTACATATTTCATGAATCCAATTTGCCTCCGCTAAATTATAAAGTTTGCTTCCAATTTGAAACATGTCAATCATTTTTTTTGATAAACCAATAGCATCAAAATATTTCTTATTAAAATCTGATTTCATTGCAGAATTATCTCGAATACAATATTTATACAAACATTGCGTTGTATCTATAGCAATTTTTTTACATTTCATTAAATATTCAAATACAAAAAACATGTCTTCACCAATTGCATATCCCTCTGGGAATTTGATTTGTTCAACAATTGATAATTTAAATAATTTATCAATTGTATTATTACATAATACATTTGATGAGAAAAATGACTTTATTATTTCATCTCCATATAGAATTTCTTGTGTATTTCTTTTTTGAATTTTTTCGACTCCATCTGGAAAACATTTCAAATAATTAACACAACTCAAATCTGCACAGTTCTCTGTAATTAAAAATAATAGCCTTTCATATAATGTACTCTCAGCTAAATCATCGGCATCAAAAAAAGTGACATAATCACCATGAGCTTCCCCTATTCCTCTATTTCTGGCAGCAGAAACACCTTTATTTTTTTGACAAATCAATGTTAAATTTGGATATTTTTCAATATATAACTTTATAATCTCTGAACTTCTATCATCCGAGCCATCGTCAACAAATATTATCTCCAAATCATCAAAAATAGTTTGATTTATTAAAGACTGTATACTTTTATCCAAATACTTTTCACAATTGTAAACCGGCACTATCACCGAAATCATACTAATCCTTCTCCTTAAATATTTCATATACTATCTTGTTAATTTTTTTGCAAAAATTAGTATTATTACTTTTCATACTATTATTAATGTTATACTTTACGCAATCATAATTTTCTATAATACTCTTAAGATCTTCAATATCTTCCACCAGAGTAATGTTCCCCATTCTCTCAGCAACGTTCCTTGCAAATTCCACCTGATGATCATTCACATGCTCATCAAATTTGCGTTGTCTCGGAACCACAATTGGCATTTTCCCAATCTGAAGAGGCATAATAAAACTTGCTGGTCCTCCATGTGTGATGACAATTCTTGCATCCTCAACATTTTTTATCATCTGCTGATAAGGAATGAGCTTACTCCACTCACAATACTTAGGTTCATAAGTACTGAAGCCTGTCTGCATAATTACATCTTCCTGAATTACACCATCTCTTTTTAGTTCATCTACTTTCTTAATCAGCCTGTTAAAAGGCTGCTCATGAGTTCCAACTGTTACAAAAATCATTACACTTTCCTCTAAAAGATACTTCCCAAGTTAATAGCTTTCGGATAAACTTGTTTTTGTTCTTCCCACTGCACAATAAACTTATCAACTATTGGATATACCATTTTTCCAGTCATTGTTGGTTTATCTATACGGTCAAACACTTCTATATAAACCAGTTTCGCGCCGAATAATTTCCCTAAGTAGAAAAAAGGAACAGCTACAGCCGCACCGCTTGAGATAATTACATCAGGTCTTTCTTTTCTTAATACCTTCCAAGCTATTTTTGTATTTTTAATCAATGCCTTCAAACTTCTGTTTGTCGGATAATAGCACGGATACATCTTCTCCCCTTCAAGAATGCTGCGTGCATCCTCTTTGTCAAAGGTTACCCAAAATCTGTCTTTGTCTTTCCAAAATGGTTTGAGCATATACAGATGCGTAAGATGTCCTCCTGACGAACCCACAAGACATATTTTCATATTTTTCTTATTAGCTTTTCTTTTCATCGTTACACTGCTCCATCATTCTTTACTACACCTAACACAGTCTGAAGTATAATCTTAATATCCCCCTTCACACTCCACTCCCCAATATACTGGGTATCCAGCTTTACCACTTCCTCAAAGTCCGTGATATTACTCCTGCCACTCACCTGCCACAGCCCGGTCAGTCCCGGCCTGAATGACATTCTGGCTCTGTGGTGTGGTTCATACTTCTCCCACTCATCAAGTGTTGGTGGTCGTGTTCCCACCAGACTCATATCTCCTTTTAGGATGTTCCAAAACTGTGGCAGCTCATCTATGGATGTCTTCCTGATAAACTGTCCTATGCCGGTTTTCTTTGTTCCATCCGGCAGTATTTTGTTTCCTATGATTCTCGGGTCGAAGTCCATCTTAAACATCATTCCGTTGCTCACCTTGTTTTGTGCTATGAGCTCCTTCTTTCGCTCCTCGGCATCCATATACATGCTTCTGAATTTGAACATCTTGAACTTTCTGCCGTTTCTGCCGATTCGCTCCTGTGCGAAGAAAATCGGTCCCGGTGATGCAATATAGATTGCCGGTCCCACAAATATCGTCACTATCAAGGTGATGATGCATCCGACCAGCCCTCCGAGTATGTCCATACCTCTTTTTGCAAGAAGCTGTGTGGTGCTCGCATAGTTCATGCTGGCGGTGATGACTGTGTAGTCACCGATTTTTTCTATCTGATTAAAGCTGCCTGCCATGACTTTGTTTTTGGTGATGCCCCTGTGAACAGCTATGCCCATCTCAAGGAATATGTCTGCCATTTCATAGGGATATTCGCTTTCTGCGCACGGTGGTATAAGCACCTCATCCACCCATTCCTCACAGGCGTAGTCCACTATCCCGTCGTGATTTGCAACGATTGGTATTTCGCATATTGTTTTGCCCTTCAGGTCGGCATCTGTTGCCGCTGCTACAATCTGTGTGTATCCAAAGCCTTTTTCCTTTAGTCCATGGAGTGTCTCCTCGAGGAGCTTTTCCGGTGCTATGACAAAGAGTGATTTTTTCGATGAAGCAAAGCTTCTTTTTTTGATTATTTTCTTTAACATCACTCTGCCTATGTACGACACGAGAATATATATTGGAATCATGATGTAGTAAGACATACGCGAATATATCTCTCCCATCTGTGTGGTAAACAGGAAGAAGGTTGTTATTATTTCTACAAGCACCACATGCTTACATGTAGCTATAAGCTCATCGAGATAGCCACGCTTCAATACATTTTTGAAAGCATCAGATACTATTTCCACGAAGAAATCTATGAGTAGAAATGCTACTGCCAATATCCTGTAGTCCTTATCTGTGTATGGATTGCCAAGTCCAAAGCGCCATAGGTATGAAACTATGAATGCTATCTGCATGCATAGGACATCTAAAAGCATAAAGTCTATATGTTTGGTCCAGCCTCTTCCTTTCTTCCTGTACATTTTTTCTGTGTCTCCCTGTATTTCCTGATTACCCTATTTCCAGTTCATCCCTATACTGTCGAGCCTTGCTATGCGCTCTGTGTCGAGCACCATGCCGCTGGCGTTCGGGTTCTTTCTTTTGCATCTGATATTTGATATCCAGCGTCCAAGCTTCACTCCATCATCTGTGGAGTACGATACCGGTACGTCCAGATTGCCGTTTTTCTCGTAATATGTTTTAGCCAGCTCAAACTTCCTGTTCCACTGTATAGTGGTCTTGCTTTCTAACCTGTAGCCTATACTCTGCAAGCGCTGTAGCTGCTCGTCTGTCATTGAGTGGCTATTGGTCTGGTTTGACAGCCACCGTCCAAGCGGTATGCCGTCTGCTGTGACGTACTTTGCAGGTACTTCGAGGTTTCCATGCTCCTTGTAGTAGGTTTTGGCTGCACTGAAGTACTCTTCCCACTTCTGCTTGTTGTGGTCCCATATCATGCCAAGCTCCTCAAGTGCTTTTCTCTGCTCATCGGTGAGTGCCTGCTCTAGTCCGTACTTTTTCACCTTGAAGCGCATGTTGTTGATCCATGAGCCTAGCCTAAAGCCTGTAGGCGACACGTATTTGGCCTTAATGTCCAGATTGCCGTAGGTATTGCGGTAGCATTTCAGCTCTTCAAGTACCTCCTGCCAGCTTGAGTCCGTGACATCCCATATCATGCCTATATCGTTTAGCTTTTGTATCTTTTCCCAGGTGAGGTTTCCGGATATATTGCCTGACTTCACACGCCTCTGGGTGTTTATCCATGCTCCCAGTGTGAGGCCTGCCTCAGTGACATAGCTCTTTGGTATCTTGAGATTTCCATTTTCCTCATACCACTGCTTTGCTGCCTCGTAGTATGTGTCCCAGGCACTTCCCAGATTTTCCTGCAGGTGCATGAATATCTCCCTGCTGTCCTTGGTCTCATCTATAATGCGGAATCTGTCGTCAAAGTGCTCTCTTGGCGAGTGAGTGTCCGGATACAGTAAAAATGCTTCCTGCATTTCGTTTTTCAGACAGTCTATGCAGTATAGACTGTCGAAGTTGTTGACCAGGTCAAATATGACCGGCCGGGTTTTGTTTCCTGCTGACAGTGCTCTGCCTATCTGCTGCAGATAGATGATTGGCGACACTGTAGGGCGAAGCAGTATTACTCCGTCCACGTCGTCCACATGTATGCCCTCGTTTAGCATGTCTATGCAGTAGAGGAGCTTTAGGTGGCTTCCTGTGTCCTTTTTGAATTCGGCAAACGCTTTGCTGGTCGATGCTTCGTTGTAGTACGCCGTGTATATGTGCGGCTTTTTGTCCACCTTGCTAAACCAGTCGCCTGCCTGCTCCTTCATCTCATCCATGTGTTCTCTGCCCGAGCAGAATACTATGTATTTGCCATCTGGCTTTGTCATCTGTCTGGCAAAGACCTCTGTGAGACCGTCTGCCTGCTCGAGTGCACGCTTTAGCTGCTCTAGGAGCTTTTCATTTTCTGATACAAGTCCCTGGTTTGATAAGCCCTCGATTCGTTTTTTCAGTTGTTCGAGCTCTTTCTTGTATGAATACATGGCTATGACATATTTAGGCTCCGGAAGTATCTCCCTCACAATTGCTTCTCCGAGCGTCATCTCTGAGGCTACATTTCCCTCAAAGAGCTCCTCTGCCATATTGCGCTGGTTGTCCAGATAGCGTATGTTTGTTGCTGAGAGTCCCAGGCGCTTTGCCTTCGGATATGCTTCCAGAAGCTTTTTCACACTCTTGCCCCACTCTGTGGCTCCACAGCGGTGAAACTCATCGAGTATGATATAGTCAGGGCGCAGGGTGTCTATGCTGTCCTCATGCTTCATGAGTCTGCTGTACGACATGTATTCTATGTTTGAGAACTGTGTGTCTATGTTCTCAAGCTGTGTCTTGTAGATGTACTCACTTGGCGATAGCCATAGAAAGTGATTGTGTGGATGCTGCTCCACGAGCTTGAAAGCTATCATCGACTTGCCCGTGCCTGTCGGATGGATGACGGCTGCCATCTGCTTTTCCTCCAGCATGGTTTCGACTGCTCTGTATGCATCTTCGTTGTGTTTGTAAAGATGTATGCTCATTTGCTGCCTCCGGGTGAAACACTACATAAAAAAGGAGGTTGGATTTCGCAGATTATTACAATCTGCGAAATCCAACCTCCCTTATGTATAAAATAAACATTTTATATAAATGTGACCATTTTTCTGACCATTTATGGGATAACTATAGAATTGATTGCGGAACGTTTGGTTTCCAGGTTTGGGTGCACATATCGGTTCAATGTAATATTTACATTTGAATGTCCAAGAATCTCACTTACACTCTTAGCGTCTGCACCGCTGCTGATACAGTTCGTGGCAAAGGTGTGGCGCAGTGCATGAAAGTGAGTATTCCTGATACCTGCTTCTCTTATATAGATATGAAATTTATTCTGATAAGTGCGGGGATCCATAGGCTGATTTTTCTTTAGAAAATAAGAGTCACCTTTCATTGAAGTGTTATAATAATCTGACAGCTTGTCATATATAAAGTCCGGGATAGGAATCTCACGAAGTGAATTTGAAGTCTTTGGTGAATCTATATATAAAGAGGTCTTTCTTGTGGATGTGTTGCTGTTTTGTGATGAACCGGATGTGTATACTGTGTCTACCGGAAGTCTCTGCACTGTGCGATTGACATGCAGCGTGCGACCGGTCATGTCGATATCTTCCCATTTCAGGGCACATATTTCACCTAAACGCAGCCCCATAAAAAGGCACAATAAAATACCGAGCTTATAAATATCAAGCTCGGTAAGAAGATACTCTGTTAGCTTTTGCTGGTCTGTTGTATTGATTGTATTTATGTTGTTTAAGGATGTGACTGATGAACGCTTTGCCCGGTACGACAGATGAATTTCTCCGGTGCCATATGTGGCAGCTCCATATGCAAGGATTGAATTGAATATACAAAATATGCTCTTTGTAACGCTCTCACCGGCTGTCTCAGGCAATTCCTTGAGTATTTCATTCTGATTTAACTCATCTACGATGCTTTCGCCCCAGTTCGGTTTGATATATTTGTTGTATATAGCAGAATACTTTTGAATGGTGGAGAGCTTTCGGCTTGTTGCTATGCTTTCGAGCCATTTTTCAGCGACTTCTTTTATGGTGATAACGGACTTCTTTGCGGCTGCAGTTTGATTAAGTGAAGCTGCTTTTGCTGTAAGCAGCCTTTCTGTCACTTCCTTATAGCTGTGGGCGTATACTGATTTGCACTTTTTACTGCCGGCTTTGTCTGCTATGTAGTAGCGGCCCTCCCAGCGTCCGTCGGCTCTCTTTCTGATGTTGTTTCCTCTTTTTGACATGTCTGTTTCCTCCTTAAAGTGTATATGTATATATATACTTTATAGGAAGAAGAATATTAACTCCATATAATATCTTCAGTTTTATCAAGTCTACAGTCACGATTAAATTTATCAACTATTTCATAATAGGATTCAAACAAATCAGCCACATATAATGAAAGATTTTTTTTCTTAACACCATCAAGATCTTCACCTATCTTGATTTTTGTACCTATTGAATCAATTAAATACCCAGCGTCTCTGTTATAATAATAAATCTTACCGTTATTATCTTCAATTTTACACATATTATCATTATCTATCGGTAACTGGTTGGCAATCAATTTTATAATATACGGCGTTGGCGAGCTTTCTCCCTGCTCCCATTTTTGTAATGTACTTATTGGTATATTGAACATCTTTGAAAAACTGCGTTGCGAAAGTCCAGTAGTATTTCGTATTTCCTTAATGTTCATAATAACAAACCTCCCATAAAAGCATATCCAATTTGGTTACTTTTTTTGTTATTATACCCAAATCGGATATATAATGTCAATATAATTTAATTTATTTTTGACCACAATTTTGACCATCAAAAAATTAAAAATATATAAAATACATCCCAATATTCCATTAAAAATGTAAAAAGATACAAAAAAAGATACAATAGTTGACATAAAATGACTAAAGTTTTATTATATATCTAGTGTTTTTAACAGAGGTAAAGTTCGCAGATTGTAATAATCTGCGAATTTTTATTACATTCTTTCTGATTAGGCAATAGCAAAAAAACACCTCCATTGCAACTTGCAATAAGCCCAAATGCCATTAAAAAGAGAGCGGGCCGGCGAATGGGAAGTTCGCCGGCCCAGATTTACACTAGGAGCAAAGTTTATACTTTGCGGAGATAAAATATGTTTTCGTGGCCTTTCATGTTGTCGCGGCCACGCTATAGTTCTGATTTGCTTATACCGCTGCCAGCTTCTTTCCAAGCTCCTCGCAGGCTGTCTTTGCATCATCGTCCGGTGCATCCTGGCAGATAACACCCTCGCCGCCTACTACTGTGGCTCCGGCTGCTGTCATTCGCTCTACCCAGTCGCGCATCCACTCGCCATCGCCCCATCCGTATGAACCGAACAGACCGATAGTCTTGCCTGCCACGCAGCCCTCAAGCTCTGTGACAAACGGCTCCATCTCGCCCTCCTCAAGTACCTCTGCACCCATTGCAGGGCATCCGAGTGCAAATGCTGTCTCTGATTTAAGCTCATCTATTGAAGCACTGCTTACGAATACGATTTCTGCTTCCTTTCCGGCATCTGTGACGCCCTTTGCAACTGCCTCTGCCATTGCTGCTGTATTGCCTGACTGTGACCAATAAACTACACTGATTTTGCTCATTTTAATTCCTCCTATACCGCAATCTGCTGCGGTTCTTCTTTATATATTTCCAGTATCAGCCTCATATCTATATCCTCGGCCAATAGCTGTATGACACTTTCCTTCGCCTTTTCAAAATCCTCAAACATCTTCTTTTTGAGTGGTACGTTGCGGTACACCTTCCAGTATCCTGAATACAGGCAGCCACATCCGTTATGCTCTATAAAGCCTCTCACATCCTCTATCGGATATCCAAGCAAAAGCCCCATCTCATGCGGAAACTGCTTGTGTTCGTCATTCAGATACGCTTCGTAGTGTTTTTTGAATCTAAGTAATATCTTGCCGAATGAAAAATCCTCATATCCCGCTTTCTTTAGTATGTCCAAAGCCTCTGAATTATTCAGATATGCTTCTAAAAGGCTCCTGCGGAATAAGAGGAAGGCGGTTTTCTCATTCCTTGCTGCGAGCCTGAAATGCGATATCCCGGAAGCTCTCAGAATCACTCTCATGGCACTCTCATCAGTGCTGTCTATCATGAGCATATTTGAAATTCTCGCTCCTGTAATTAGTGGGGCACACTGGAGGGCAAGCTGCATTTCCACGCTCTTTAAATCCATGCTCATAGCAATCTGAAATACTTCCTGGCACATTTTGGCTCCTTTCGTGTTAGTTATCTCTAACCTGAGTTAAATATATCTTACTTACACCTATATGTCAAGTATTTTTTGCCATTTTTACACTTTTTATTCTCAATTAATTGCAACAAAAAACACACTAAGAATCTTTAATTCTCAGTGTGCTTTCCTTATTGCCGTTCTTCTTTTTATACAATTCCTATAAAACCAGGCTTATGACACCTGCACTCTATACATATTTTTGCGGTCAATCGCTCCAATCTCTTCGAGCGTATTGATCATCCGATACACCGTAGCAGTCCCGATAGAGCGGTCTATCTTCGATGCCTGGTAATAAATCTCTTTGCAGCTTCCGCACTCGCCCTCGAGGATTACATCAAGCAAAATAAGTCTCTGCTTTGTAATCCTGCACCCGCTGTCCTTTAGCTTGCCAACGATTACCTCTTTTTGCTCTATTGCTTCTTTCGACATACATCCTCCTATCGTTACCGATGCCGGCAGATGCAGCTTAAGCGGCAGATGAGTTTTTTCCATGAAATGCCCATCCTGTGCTTCATACACACCATGCCGTGGATTAATGACAGCCCTTGCAATGGCTGCAGTCCATTCCACACTGCAGGCTCTTGCCTGCTTTCTTTGATTTGATTATTGTCCTGATTACAAGTGCAACTATCACTACGAGAATTGCAATTACAATGATATCAGCCAGCATGTCATCATCTCCTATTCACTACAAATGCTACTAAATATACTACTGCATTATTTCTTTTCCTTGAAAAATCCTATTATTATCTTTACGGCAAGCCCCAGCAGGCATAGAAGAACTATGACTGCTATGAGGTCTGCTGTGTTAAATTCCAGATTGATTCTCATTTAAAAACCCGTTACACGTTTGATGCCGCAAATGAAGTGTTCTTTACTGTTGCCTTATTAGGGTCTTTTCTGAACAATAAGTATAATACACCTGCAAGGAGTACAAATGCAACTACTGTCCAGAAGTTGAAGGCTACCTCACCTATGCAAAGTCCCACAATCTGGTAGAACATAAGTGTTACACAGTAAGCTGATACATTCTGGAAAATGATTGTAAACCAGAAGAACTTACGGTTGTTAAGCTCTTTTGCTGTTGTTGAGATAGCTGCAAGACATGGTGAGTCAAACAGGTTGAACAGCAAGAATGATACTGCTACCATTGTTGTTGGGAAGAATGCTGCAAACTGATCATGCATGCTTACTGCATACTCTTCTACCTCTCCAAGTCCTGCGAGTACACCCATTGTTGAAACGATACCCTCTTTTGCCACAAAGCCTGAGAGTGATGATGCAACTGCCTGCCATGTATTGAATCCAAGTGGTGCAAAGATAACTGCGATTGCAGATCCGATTACTGCGAGTAAGCTGTTTTCTTTGTCAACAAGTCCGAATGCGCCATCCTGGATGCCAAAGCTTGAAAGGAACCACATAACTGCACAGCAGAGGAAGAGGATTGTTCCGGCCTTCTTAATGAATGCCCATACTCTCTCCCATACGTGTAACAGCACACCCTTTACTGAAGGGATATGATACTGTGGGAGCTCCATTACGAACGGTGCAGGTTCTCCTGCAAATGCTCTTGTCTTCTTTAAAATGATACAGTAGATGATTGTGAGGCCGATTCCTGCAAAGTACATAAGAGGTGCCATCCACCAGCAGCCGTCACCCATGATAAAGCCTGCGATAAGTGCGATAACCGGAAGCTTTGCTCCACATGGGATATTTGTTACTGTCATCATTGTCATACGACGGTCTTTTTCGTTCTCGATAGTACGTGTTGCCATGATTCCAGGTACACCACATCCTGATCCGATGAGGAATGGGATGAAAGACTTTCCTGAGAGACCGAATCTACGGAAGATTCTATCCATGATGAAGGCTACTCGTGCCATGTATCCGCAGTCCTCAAGAATTGAGAGGAATAAGAATACGATAGCCATCTGTGGTGCAAATCCGATAGGTGCACCAAGACCTCCGATGATACCGTCAACTACAAGTGATACGAGCCATTCAGAGCAGCCTACATTTTCCATGAATGTCTGTACTGCCGGCTGAATCCACTCACCAAAGAGTGTGTCGTTTGTCCAGTCTGTTACTATTCCACCGAGTGATGATACTGCCACGTAATATACACCCCACATAATGAGTGCGAAAATAGGCAGTGCCAAAAATCTGTTTGTAACAATCTTATCAATTTTGTCTGATACCGTCTCTTTTCCGGCGCGTGCCTTCTTTACGCAAGAGCCGATGATTGAAGATATGTACTGATATCTCTCGTTTGTGATGATACTCTCTGTGTCATCATCGTATTTGTCCTCGAGAGCTTTAATCTCTGCGTCTACATTTGGAGCACTCTTTAATACCTCAGAAATCTTTGAGTCACGCTCTAAAAGCTTGATTGCAAAGAATCTCTTCTGGTTCTCTGCTACTGCAAGACCAAGCTTATCCTCGATGCCTGCGATTGTACTCTCCACATCATCTGCGAAGTGATGTACCCTCTGAACGGATTTACCTGACTTTGCAATCTGGATTGCCTTCTCTGCAGTCTCCTTGATTCCTGTCTTCTTTAAAGCTGAAATCTCAACAACCTCACAGCCGAGCTTCTCTCCAAGTGCTTTGATATTGATTGTGTCTCCGTTTTTCTTTACAATGTCCATCATATTGACAGCCATAAGTACCGGAATGCCAAGCTCTATAATCTGTGTTGTCAGATACAGATTACGCTCGATATTGGTTCCGTCCACGATATTGATAATCGCATCCGGCTGCTCTCCGATTAAGTAATTTCTTGCAACAACCTCCTCGAGAGTATATGGAGAAAGTGAGTAAATACCCGGCAAATCCACCAGATCTACATCCTTGTGACCGATAAGTTTTCCCTCTTTTTTCTCAACTGTAACACCAGGCCAGTTACCAACATACTGGTTGGCACCTGTTAAGGCATTGAACAGTGTTGTTTTTCCGCAGTTCGGGTTTCCTGCGAGAGCAATTTTTACTGCCATGTTTTAATCTCCTTATTTCTGTTTGCTCATTCTGTCTATAGTTTGTATTTACTAACCTATAGTCAAAAAAAATTTACTCTACTTCTATCATAGAGGCATCGTCCTTACGAAGTGATAGCTCATAGCCTCTCACTGTCACCTCTACCGGATCGCCAAGCGGTGCCACCTTGCGGATAAATATCTCAACACCCTTAGTAATTCCCATATCCATGATACGCCTCTTGACTGCACCCTGGCCTGTGAGCTTGACAACCTTGACTGTCTCGCCTACTTTGGCTTGCTTTAATGTCTTCATGCTGACTACTCCTTTTTTAATTTTATTGTTGTTTTAAAAAAAATATATAAACGTTTGCATAATATCATATACAAAATCGTTTAAATCTTAAATGATTACAGCTTATACAGCGCATTGCTGCATGTGTTATATGTGTTATATGTGTCATACATGCTATATCCATGCCTATTACATGTGTTATATCAGACCATGATCTTATTTGCCATGTCCTTGCCGATTGCTACTCTGGCGCCCTTTACATTTACTATCATATTGCCGGCTATCTCTGAGATGACAGTCACCTCTCCGCCTACTACAAAGCCCAGCTTCTCAAGGAAGGATCTCACCTCTTCCTTTCCGCCGATTTTCTTGATTATCTGTGCCTCCCCGGCACCACTCATTGATAATGGCATCATATTTACCTCTTTTCACGTCTTTTCTTCACGTCTTTAATGATAAAAAACATCATTTGGTACCTCTTACGGCTGTTAGTATACTCTAACGTTGCTTAGATGTCAATAATATTTTTTAGATTTCTCTTACTTTTTTCAGTTATGGCTAATAGTACGCGCGCCCCGGACACTAAGTGCC
>OGZZ01000295.1_pt1 | contig 39704 bp, 36 predicted proteins | sample 1577021 | NCBI WGS metagenome assembly OGZZ01 (sample SAMEA3541526, study PRJEB24748) | human gut metagenome | biome: human gut; feature: human-associated habitat; material: faeces | place: China | collected 2012
AAGGGAGGAAAGCTATGCTGTCAAAGAAACTGGCTGCCATAGATAAGACGCGGTGCGTCGCCTGCGGCGTGTGTGAAAATACCTGTCCACTGGGGGCCGTCAAGGTGCGCCGCGGCTGCTACGCCGCTGTGGAGGCGGAACGATGCGTAGGCTGCGGCAAGTGTGTATTCGTCCTACTTGTCACGCTGGCGAATGCGGCAGGCGCTTTGCTGATCTCTACCATCACCGCCGACATGATCAACATTGCCGTGGAGGGCAGACACATGGATTGCGATCCTCGGCGGTGGGATGCTTATGAAAGGCAGCCTGACCCCCGGCACGTTCCAGGCCTTTTTCCAGTACATGAACATGTCCAGCGAACCGATCACAGAGCTTTCCTATATGACAAACCCTCTGCAATCGGCGCTGGCCTCCATGGAGCGGGTATATGAGCTGCTGGATGAGCCGGAGATGGAAGCAGAGCCGGAAGCACCGAAGCGAATCGGCCATGCGCTGGGAGCGGTGGAGTTTTCCCACATTCGCTTTGGTCAAAACAGCGGTTTCCGAAGCTGTGACAAACTCAATAATTCATGGGTATAACGGCACAGAGGGAAAAGTGTATATGGATTGCAGTTTGGATATGGATGAAAATGAAAATCAGGGCACATTAAAAATAACTGTAAAAGATCAGGGCGTTGGCATCGAAAATGTAGAGAAGGCTAAAGAACCGCTTTTTACAACGAAACCGGAACTTGAGCGTTCCGGTATGGGATTTATGTTTATGGAAATGTTTATGGATGATTTATATGTGGAATCAAAATTACATAATGGAACAACTGTGTGCATGACTAAGAAAATAAAAAATAATAGAAAATAAGATAGAGGGAGTATGGATACAATAAATCTAATAAAACAAGCTCACATGGGAGACAAAAATTCCAGAGATCAGATTCTCATTGAAAATACTCCGCTAATATGGAGTATTGTGAAAAGATTTCTTGGGAGAGGCTACGAAGGAGAGGATTTATTTCAGATAGGGTGTATTGGTATGTTAAAGGCAATTGACAGATTTGACTTAAGTCTTAATTTGTCTTTTTCAACTTATGCAGTACCTTTAATTACAGGAGAAATCAGAAGATTTTTAAGGGATGACGGAATTATAAAAATAAGTCGGACAATAAAAGAAAATCAAAACAAAATCATGCTGGAAAAAGGACAAATTGAAGAAAAAGAAAACAGAGAGCCTACAATAGAGGAACTCTCTGTTAAATGCGATATATCAAAAGAAGACGTAGTTATTGCTTTAAATGCAATGGGCGCTGTTCAATCCATAGACAAAGAAATTGCTTATGGAAACAGTGAGAAAAAAATAACCTTAGGGGAAAAAATAGAAGATAAGACACAGAGCCAGGAAAAAGTAATTAATAAATTGTTTGTAAAACAAATATTAGAAACGTTAGAGGAAAAAGAGAAAACAATAATTGTTTTAAGATATTTTAAAAATAAAACACAGTCGGAAATTGCTAGCAAGCTGGGATTGACTCAGGTTCAGATTTCCAGATTAGAAAAGAAAATTCTAAAAAAATTAAGAGCACAAGTAAATTTTTAAAAAAATGGAATATTCCACAACTTACTGGAGATAATGTTATAAAACAATTAACTAACAATTTCTATAAGTTTTGGTTAATGAAAGAAATTGAGGAACATTGATTTATTTTTAGTAAGAGGTGGAATATGAAATTTGTAAAAATTATTTTAATAGTAGCAGTTGCTTTGGCCATGGCATTGGGAGGCATTTATTTAATGTCGGAAAAAAAGGAAACAACAGAAATTAAGGCGGCAGTTTTAATTTAAAAATGAGTGATACATTATATATCAAAATGGATCAATGTGTGGAAGTAACTAAAAGTTACGTGACAATAGGTGACCTTGGAAAATTAGAGTGCAAAAATAAAACAGTTGTAAACAGACTAAAACCAATCAAACTTCTAAATGACAATTCTAATGGTAAAAAACGATATATTGTTTCGATTATGAAGATATTTGAAATAGTAGATAAAGAATTTGAAAATGTAGATGTACAAAGCATAGGAGAAACAGACTGTATAATTGAATTTAAAAAAGCAAACAGTGATAGTAAAGCCTTTGAAATCTTAAAAGTCATAGGTATATGTATAATATTATTTTTTGGTGCAGGCTTTTCCATTATGTCTTTTAACAACGATATTACCATCGGAGCAATGTTTGAAAAAATATGCAAGCTGTTTGCCGGCAACAAAAACACAGGTAAGACTGTTATGGAAGTGTCTTATTCCATTGGCTTAGCAGTTGGAATACTTGTATTTTATAATCATTTCGGACCTAAAAAACTCTCAAAAGATCCTACACCTATTGAGGTAGAAATGAGAAAATATGAAACTGAAATCAATCAGGCATTAATTGACGGTCATAACAGACAGGACGGAAAACTGGATGCTAAATAATAGCTATAAAATTAACATTTAAACAACTATTAAAAGGAAAGATTATGATATTAAAATATATAATTTTAGCACTAATTGCTTTTGGCGGTGGAGCAGTCATTTCCGGAGCTGTCTTTGCATTAATTACATCAACAGGTGTAGTTACAAGGATGGCTGACACTTCAAGAACTGCAAAGCATGTTAGAGCGTATGAAAGTGCAATTGTTTTTGGTGGTGCATGGTGGAATTTATTTTGGATATTCTCAATAAGTCTACCTTTTGCTCCTAATATAGTACAGGGATTCCAACTGATAATGGGGCTGACACAGGGAATCTTTGTTGGTTGCCTCGCAGTTTCATTGGCAGAAGCACTTAACGGAACAGCAATTTTTTCAAGAAGAGTAAAACTAAAATACGGTTTAAACTTTATAATTTTGTCAGTGGCTTTGGGAAAAATGATGGCATCGTTAATACAGTTTGCAAACGACATGGCAAAAAAATAACAGCAAGATAAATAATATAAGCTAAGAAAGACTAACATAAGCAGGATAATTTTGGATAGAAGAGGATAATATAAGAAAGGCAATTTAAGATTGGAAAGGATAATTTATGGCTAGTGAAGAAAAGAAAAAAGCCTACAATGAATATGTAGAAAGAATAACTCCTAATAATAATTTGTTTAAGGATATGTGGAATGCATTCTGGATTGGAGGTTTAATATGTTTAATGGGACAGGTTATAAATGAAATTCTTATGAATTTCGGGATGGAAAAAGAAAATGCAGTAGCTTTTACAACTTTGGTTTTAATATTAGAAAGTGTTATTTTAACTGGAATTGGACTATATCCTAAAATAGCAAAAGTAGGCGGGGCTGGCTGTCTTGTACCTATTACGGGATTTGCCAATGGTGTAGCTTCACCGGCAATTGAATTTCAGGCAGAAGGGCAGATTTTCGGTGTAGGTGCCAAAATTTTTACCATTGCAGGACCTGTAATACTATATGGAATTTTTAGCAGTTGGCTTGCAGGAATTGTATATTGGATATTAAAATTACTGAATGTAATATAGTGGAATAATTAGAATATAAAATTATTAAATTATATGTCAGACAAGTTTTTAGTTTTAAATTATTGAGCATTTTTTAGATAGTGACAAATATCAAGCGAAAAAATAGTGGAAAAAGAGATAGTGAAAAAAACGAAATAATTTGAAACATTTTTATATTTGCCAATTGTAGAACCTTTATGTATTATAAAAAAAGCAGTAATAAATTAACGAAAGTAATACAGGAAAAGGGGAACAATGGAATTATCAAAAGAAAAGAAAAAGTATCTTACATTGTTGGCTGAAAAATATCCAACAAAAGAACATGTATCAAGAGAGATTATTAACTTAAAGGCAATCCTAAATTTGCCAAAAGGAACAGAGCATTTTATGAGCGATATACATGGTGAGTATGAAGCTTTTTATCATATTTTAAATAATTGTTCAGGGGTAATTAGAGAAAAAGTTCAAATGGTTTTTAAGGATACATTAAGTACAAAAGAACAACAGGATTTATGTACTTTGATTTATTATCCGAAAGAGAAATTAAAACTTTTGAAAAAGCAGGACGTCATTAATGATGACTGGTATACAATGACGCTTAGAAATCTTATAAAACTGGCAGGTTTTCTTTCATCAAAATATACCCGTTCCAAAGTTAGAAAAGCAATGCCTGAAGAGTACGCTTATATTATAGACGAGTTACTTCATGCACAGCCTGATGAAGACAATAATCAATTAGTTTACCATCAGAAAATCATTGAAACAATTATAGGAATTGACAGTGCAGAAGACTTTATTATTGAGCTTACTTCTTTAATTAAAAGACTGGCTGTGGACAGACTACATATTGTTGGCGACATTTTTGACAGAGGTGAGAGGGCAGACGAAATAATTGATATGTTAATGAAATATCATACACTGGATATTGAATGGGGCAATCACGATATTTTGTGGATGGGGGCTGCAGCAGGTTCGGAAGCCTGTATTGCAAATGTTGTAAGAAATAATATTAAATATCAGAACATGTCTGTATTGGAAAACGGATACGGAATAAGTTTAAGAAGACTTCTTTTATTTGCCCAGGAAACATATCCGCATATGGAATTGTCAGATGCAGTTTATTATTCTATTACAGTGATTTTACTTAAACTAGAAGGTCAGATTATAAAGAGACATCCTGAATATAACATGGATGACAGACTACTTTTACATAAAATTAATAAAGAAAAGAATATAGTTGAAATTAATGGAAATGAATATGAAATAAAAGGCGAACTTTTTCCAACAGTTACAAAAGAGAATCCATACGAACTTTCTATTGGAGAAGAAGATGTTGTGAACGAATTGAAATTCTCATTTTTAAATAGTAACAGATTAAAAGAGCATGTGGAATTTTTGTATTCAAAAGGGGCAATATATGTTTGTTGTAATAACAATCTTTTATTCCATGGCTGTATTCCTTTAGATAAAGATGGAAACTTCCAGATAGTTGAGTTTGATGGCAAACTGTATAAGGGTAAAAAACTTCTAGACTATGCAGATGCCGTTGCAAGAAAGGCATATTTTGGCAAGCATAATCAAAATAATTTGGATTTTATGTGGTATCTTTGGAGTGGAAAAAAATCACCTTTATGTGGTCGAAACATAAAAACTTTTGAGCGAACATTTCTAGATAATGAAGAGTTGGCTTTTGAGGAGAAGGATCCTTACTATAGTTATTATGAAGAAGAAAAAACAGCAGGTATGATTCTAATTGAGTTTGGTCTGTTTTCTCCATTATCACATATAATTAACGGTCATACACCAATTAAGGTGGGACAGGGTGAGACACCGCTAAAAGCAAATGGCAAGGTTATAGTTATTGATGGAGGTTTCTGTAAGGCTTATCAGAAAACCACAGGAATAGCAGGGTACACATTGATTTATAATTCCCATGGTATGAGAATTAAGGCACACCAGCCTTTTGAGTCAATAGAGAAAGTGCTAAATGAAAACAAGGACATAGAGTCAAGCTCTGATTCCTTTGAAACGGAACCTTATAGAGTGATGGTTGAAAACACAGATGATGGAAAAGAAATCACTGAAAATATTAAGGATTTAGAAATGCTCCTAATGGCATATAGAGAAGGAATAATTATATAAACAGAAATAAATAACGGTTTATAACCAATTTGAGTTAACAGACTTAATTACAGATTTTAAAAAGAACAGTAACATAAAAGAGTAGTAACAAAACAATAATAATAAATAATAATAAAAAAGAGATGTTATCATATCAATGTGTTGACAGCATCTCTTTTTTATGTGAAAAATTATATTATTTTCTATATTTCCATCACTTTGCTTAAAGCAAATGATGAAGTAGTTTTATATTTATTAAATAGTTAAATAATCACATTTAAGCATTTTTTACTGAATCAAATTCATCAATAATTTCCTGTTCAGGTGCCTTTGTAAGTAAACTTATAACAATAATGAATACGCAGGCAACAATAAATGCAGGAAGTAATTCATAAATATCCCAGGCACCGCCTAATGGTCGAACGACAAATTTCCAAATAAATACCATTGCACCGCCGGCTACCATACCTGAAATAGCACCGTATTTGTTTGAACGTTTCCAGAATAAGGCAAATAACATTACAGGTCCAAAGGTTGAACCAAAACCTGCCCAGGCAAAAGAAACAATCTGGAATACTGAGCTGTCAGGATTTGATGCTAAGAATATGGCAACAATTGCAATACCAATAACTGTACATCTTGCCACGATTACTTTTGCTTTTTCTGATAATTTAATTCCTAAAACTCCGTCCATTAAGTTTTCAGTTACACTTGATGAAGCAGCAAGGAGCTGTGAATCTGAAGTTGACATTGTTGATGCCAAAATACCTGCAAGGATTACACCGGCAATTATTGCAAATAAAATACCATGTGAACTTAAAACATTTGCAATCTGAACAATAATTGTTTCTGAATCTTTTAAGTTATCAATAACGCCAACCTGTGACATTGTGTGACCGATAACACCAATGAAGATTGCTACAGCCATTGCAATAACAACCCAAACGCTGGCGATTCTTCTTGATAATTTGATTTTATTTTTATCTTCAATAGCCATAAATCTTAAAAGAATATGTGGCATACCGAAATATCCAAGTCCCCAAGCCAATGTTGAGAAAATAGTTATTATTCCATAAGGTGAAGATGAGTTAGTTGTTGCATCAAAGGTTGCGTTAAGATTAATGTAACCTGGTAAATCTTTTACATTAGAAGCAACAACATCAATACCACCTACTGAATATACTCCGTATCCAATAACAATTATTAATGCGACAGACATTACAATACTTTGGATAAAATCACTTGTACTTGCAGCCCAGAAACCACCAAGAGTAGTATAAGCAACAATTACGATTGCACTAATAACCATGGCAGCCATATAGTCAACTCCAAATAATGAATGGAATAACTTACCACAGGCAGCAAAACCTGAAGCTGTATATGGTACAAAGAATATAATAATCATAAGAGCTGATACGCATTTAAGAACTTTTTTGTCTCTGTATCTGTTAGCAAAAAAGTCAGGAACTGTAATTGCATCTCCACAGATAACAGAATATTTTCTAAGTCTCTTTGCAACGATTAACCAGTTTACGTATGTACCAATGCCAAGACCTACAGCAGTCCAGAAAGCATTACAAACACCTGTAAGGTAGGCAACGCCCGGTAGTCCCATAAGAAGCCAGCTACTCATGTCTGAAGCTTCGGCACTCATTGCAGTAACGAAAGGTCCCAATTTTCTTCCGCCTAAATAAAAATCTTCGGTACTATTATTTACTTTTGAATAATAAACACCAATTCCAATAATTGCTACCATATAAACAATGATAGAAATTAAAATACCAATTTCTGATGTTGTCATAAAATTCTCCCCTCATAACAAAATTCTTCTATATTCTATAAAAAAAAAGAAATTTAATCAAGTAAAACACTAAAATAGTGGGTAAAAACCAAAATAGTGACAAATAAAATATTAAAAAGCAACTAATAAAATATTAAAATAGTAACTAAAAAAGTAATTAATAAAAATAGTAAATAGGAATAAATTGAAAAATTAAGTGCAAAATAATAGTAAAAATTAAAGTGAGGATGGAAATATGGGTAGAATAATGGGAAAACAAAGCATAGCTTTTGATAATCCACCATATATTTTGGAAGGTGCTTCCATTGTTGGACAAAAAGAAGGTGAAGGACCCATGGGAAAGTTATTTGACGTGGTAGAACAGGATCCAATGCTTGGTCAGGATACATGGGAAGATGCAGAGAGTCTTTTACAAAAAGAAGTAATACAGAAACTTCTTTTTAAGTCTAATTTAAGTAAGGAAGACATCAGATACATTTTTGCAGGGGATTTGTTAGGACAACTTATAGCTACTACATTTGGCATACTGGATTTTGAAATACCTTTCTTTGGTCTGTATGGTGCCTGTTCCACAATTGGTGAAGCGTTAAGTATTGCGGCAATAACGGTAGACGGTGAAAATGCAGAAAACGTAATTGCCATAGCTTCAAGTCATTTTGCAAGTGCAGAAAGACAGTTTAGATTTCCTCTTGCCTATGGAAATCAAAGACCTTATGCTGCAACCTGGACGGTAACCGGAGCTGGCGCAGTGGTGGTAAGTAAAAACAAAGGTTTTGCAAAAATCACAGGAATAACTACCGGCATAATTGTGGATTATGGTGTAAAAGATGCACAAAATATGGGGGCCTGTATGGCACCGGCAGCAGCAGATACCTTGTACAGACATTTTAAGGATTTCAACACCACACCTGAAGATTACGACAAAATAATAACCGGTGATTTAGGCATAGTTGGAAAGACAATTCTAATGGATTTATTAAGAGAAAAAGGATATGACATATCCAAAAAGCATATGGACTGTGGCGTGGAAATGTTTGATGGTAGTAGTCAGGACACACATGCAGGAGGAAGTGGCTGTGGTTGTGCTGCCACAATTCTAACATCATACATTTTTAAACAGTTAAAAAAGAAGGTCTGGAAAAAGATATTGTTTGTGCCTACAGGTGCTTTAATGTCTCCGGTAAGTTTTAATGAAGGAAACAGCGTTCCGGGAATTGCACATTTAGTACAAATAGAGGCAGATTAAAATGGCAATTAATATATACGTTTTAACTATAATCTCATCAGTAAATGAAATTGGTTAATAAGATGAATAAAATTAGATTAAATAAGATAAAAATAGAAGATTAAATAAGTACAGGTTAGTGACAATAAAAAGTATATAATAAATAAAATTTAATTAAATATAAGAAGGATTAGAAATGATATTTATAAAAAGTTTTTTTGTAGGTGGAATTATTTGTGCCATTGTGCAAATATTTATTGATAAAACAAAACTAACTCCTGGAAGAATTATGGTAGGTTTAGTTTCCTTGGGAGTAATTTTAGGGGCAATAGGAATTTATGAACCTTTTTCAAAGTGGGCAGGCTGTGGCGCAACAGTGCCATTACTGGGCTTTGGAAATAATCTGTGGAAGGGAATGAAAGAAGCCATAGAAGAATCTGGTTTTTTAGGATTGTTTAAAGGCGGTTTTACTTCCAGTGCAGTTGGAATTTCAGGGGCGTTAATTTTCGGATATTTAGCATCTTTGATTTTTAAACCCAAAATAAAATAAAAGGTGACAAAATAGTAAAAAATCATTAAAAAAATAGCAGATGAAATAGTGAAAAAATTAACAAAATAAAAGAAAAAGTTTGCGCATAAAAGTGAAAAATAAAGTACGCTTAAAAGTATTAAGTAATCGCTATAAAAATTCAGTCCACACTTAATAAAATAAAGCTCTAAAACAAAACACTTTACAATATTAAGTTTAATGTTTGAAATACTTGATAAAGTAAAGAAATTAATATATAATCCTCTTTAGTGTGTTAAAGTGTAAAAAAAAGTAATACACGAGATTAAGAAAAATATATTAAGGAGGGCTACAAATATGTCATATGTAGACGAGGTATTAGCTAAGGTTCATGAAAAGAACGCTAGCGAACCAGAATTTTTACAGGCAGTTGATGAAGTATTAGAATCACTTAGACCTGTAATCGAAAAGAACGAGGAAAAATTTAAGAAGGAAGCATTACTTGAAAGAATTTGCGAACCTGAAAGACAGATTAAGTTTAGAGTTCCTTGGGTTGATGATAATGGACAGGTACAGGTAAATACAGGATACAGAGTACAGTTTAACTCAGCTATTGGACCATATAAGGGTGGTTTAAGACTTCACCCATCAGTAAATCTTGGTATTATTAAATTCTTAGGATTTGAGCAGATTTTTAAGAACTCACTTACAGGACTTCCAATCGGTGGTGGTAAAGGTGGTTCTGACTTTGATCCTAAGGGAAAATCAGATAGAGAAGTTATGGCATTCTGCCAGAGTTTTATGACAGAACTTTGCAAATATATCGGAGCAGATACAGACGTCCCAGCCGGTGATATTGGAACAGGTGCAAGAGAAATCGGATATATGTTCGGACAGTATAAGAGAATTCGTGGATTATATGAAGGTGTTCTAACAGGTAAGGGACTTACATACGGTGGTTCTTTAGCTAGAACAGAAGCTACAGGATACGGATTACTTTACTTAACACAGGAATTAATGAAAGATCATGGCGAAACAATGGAAGGCAAGACAGTAGTTGTATCAGGTGCTGGTAACGTTGCTATCTATGCTATTCAGAAAGCTCATCAGATGGGAGCTAAGGTTGTTACATGTTCTGATTCAACAGGATGGATTTATGATCCAGAAGGAATCGATGTAGATCTTCTTAAAGAAGTTAAGGAAGTTAAGAGAGCAAGACTTACAGAATATGCTGCAGCAAGACCTTCAGCTGAATATCATGAAGGACGTGGAGTATGGCAGATTAAGTGTGATATCGCTCTTCCATGTGCTACACAGAATGAATTACTTATTGATGATGCTAAGCAGTTAGTTGCAAACGGATGTAAAGCTGTTTGTGAAGGTGCTAATATGCCTACAACAATTGATGCAACAGAATACTTACAGGAAAACGGAGTTTGGTTCGTTGGTGGTAAGGCTGCTAATGCAGGTGGTGTTGCTACATCAGCTCTTGAAATGTCACAGAACTCGGAAAGACTTTCATGGACATTTGAAGAAGTTGACGCTAAATTACAGACAATCATGGTAAATATTTATCGTAACATCAGTGATGCTGCTAAGAGATACGGATTTGAAGGCAACTATGTAGTAGGTGCTAACATCGCCGGATTCGAAAAGGTTGCAGAAGCTATGGAAGCACAGGGTGTTTGCTAATTATTGTAATCAAATATGATAACATAAATAAAGGCGTGTTACTGTATGGTAGCACGTCTTTTGTTTTCAATTACAAGAAATGAAATACTTAAAAAGGAGAAAAGTGAATATGAAAAGAATAATAACATTGGCAACAATAGGAGTATTGTCTATTAATTTAATGGCATGTGGTAATGTAAAAGACAAAGCAAAAGGAACAGAAAACACAACGACGACAACAATAACGAAAAGCACAAAGGAAAATATAACTTTTAATCTTACAGAAAAAAGTGAACAAATATTAAAGGTGCTTAAAAATGAGAAAAAGTATTACAATGCTGAATTAAAGAGAGAATGTTACATTAAGGATTATAATTCAGATAATTATATGACTGTAAATTCAAAGGGCAAATATGAATACCAGAAAGAAAGTAATGCTGAAAAAATAAACATTCAATCCTGGTGTCAGGTGGATATGGATGCTGACGGAGAACAAGAGGTCATCTTACAAACAGGTACAGGAAACGAAATTGTATTAACTTATAAAGATGGAAAAGTGTACTCTTATGCATTCCCATTTAGAGGCATGAAGAATATAAAGACAGATGGGACTTTTGAAAGTTCAGGAAGTGCTTCAGATACATATATTGGCAGATTGAAATTTAATAATGGTGAGTGCTATTATAGTGAAATTTGTACAGCTGATAGCTCAAATGAAAAATCAGCTATTTATAGAATAAATAATAAGAAAACTACAAAAGAAAAAGTTGATAATTTCCTGAAAAAACAGAATAAAAAAGAGAATGTAATGTGGAATACGGAAAATCCAATTGCTAAACAATGAAACTAAACAATAAAACTGGAAAAAATCTTAAATATAGTTTAATAACAAGAGAGAAAGAGGGGAATATGGAACAAATAATAAGCATATACAATGAATTTCATGGCGATATTTTTATATTTGTAATTAGAGTTCTGATTGGAATCTTGCTTATATAATAAAAGGCTCTAGCCGTTTGGCTAGAGCCTTTTGTAGTGGGAATCTATTCTTCAGAAGTATTTTTCTTTGATGAATTACCTGAAGTTTTTGACTTTGTATCAGCTTTGGCTTTTACAGTTGGTTTGTTATTGTTTTCTTTTGTAGAACCTTTAGAATCTGGATTGCTTTTAGCCTTAGCTGTTGTTTTACTTCCTGATTTAGCAGTTGTCTGATTCTCACTGGCGTTTGTAGTAGTAGAACTGTAATATTTTTTCTTTGTGTAGTAATTATTGCTGTTACTGTATGATTTTGTGTAACTGTTTGAATGATAATTACATTTTGCCGGTTCACTACCTTTTTTGTAATATTCAACATGAGTTTCAGGACAAACACCGTCAATGGCAACTTTTCCTGAAGAATCGCATATATCGTATGCTTTTACATTTTTTCCCTGTTTAAAGTTTGTCTTTTTGTATTTTTTTACTTTATCAATTTTGCTAACAATCTTTGACCACATTCTTTCATGGAATGCCTGATCACCTGATAATGACTTATTTTCATCATATCCTGTCCATATTGAGGCTGTAAGATATGGTGTGTAACCACAGAACCATAAGTCATATTCACTTGAAGTAGTACCTGTTTTTCCAGCTACAGGCATGTCGTCGTCAAGCTGGCAGGCTGTACCTGTACCGGAAGTAACAACGCTTTCCATTGCTTCTGTTAAAAGAACCGCTGTAGATTCTTTTAAAACTGTGTGAGTAGTAGGAGTAGTTCTGTCAAGAAGAACACGTCCGTTTTCGTCAATTACCTGTGAATAAAAAGCAGGTTGTGTATATGTTCCTAAGTTAGCAATGGTTGCGTAAGCGGCAGTCATTTCTAAGTTAGTAACACCATCTGTAATACCGCCTAAAGCTAAAGGCTGATGTATATCAGATGTAACTGAACCATCTTTTTCAACACGATTATCAACAAGAGTTGTTATTCCAAAATTACATAAGTAATCGTAACCAAGTTGTGGTGTAATTGCTGTAATTGTTTTTACTGCACATACATTCATTGAGTCGGCGATGGCTTTCTTAACAGTTACTGTTCCACGATAACCACTGTACCAGTTATTAACTGAACGACCATTTGAATATCTATATGGCTCATCAACAATAGTAGTTGAAAGAGTATAGCCCATTGTGTCAATTGCAGGTGCATAAGCAGCTAATACCTTAAAAGTAGAACCCGGCTGACGGGTTGAATCCGTTGCTCTGTTAAGAGAAAGGTTTACATTTTTCTTTCCACGTCCACCAACAATGGCTTTAACATAGCCTGTATTCTGATCCATTACTGTAAATGAAACCTGAGGTTGTGGATTATAGTACAATGTTTCAGCCTGAATGTAGCCTAATTTTTTCTTTACACCTTTTTTGTAATACTTTTGTTTTAAATGTTTCTTGTAAGCGTCAACTTCAGCCTTGGCTGATTCTTTTGATGAAAAGATTAACTGATAATTGCTTTCGCCTAAAACTTTTCTGTGGTAGGTACTAATATCACTTTCATCATAATTATCAACTGTTCCGTCAGGATTTTGAACTGTCCATGCCCAGTTAATTGAGTAATAAATTGAGTATGGATAATTTGCATCATTAGATGTTTCTTCGTCACAAATCTTCTGAATGTCACTATCCTGTGTTGAGTAAATTTTTAATCCGCCACTGTACACTGCGTTGTAAGCCTGAGTGTATGAGTAGCCTTTGATGGACTGTAAATCAGCCATAACCTGATTAATAACTTCATCTACAAAATATGAATTAATTGAATTACTGTTTTTTTCAATTTTGTTATTAACCTTCTGAATTCTTGAGTAAACATCATCTTTTAAAGCTTGTTTATATTCCTTCTTTGTAATATGACCTGCGGCTTTCATGTTCTTAAGAATCTTTTTACGTCTTTTAGCATTATGCTTAGGATTCAAAATCGGATCATAGTAAGAAGGATTCTGTGTAATAGAAGCAATTACTGCTGATTCAGAAATTGTTAATTTCTTTGCCTTCTTATTAAAATATCTTCTTGAGGCTGCCTCAACTCCTAAAGTATTAGAACCTAAGTTAATAGTATTTAGGTATGTTTCTAATATTTTGTCTTTTGATGTGACTTTTTCTAATTGAACTGCAAGATACTGTTCCTGAATCTTTCGTTTAAAAGAAGCAAGGAAAGAACTTTCATTTGTCCAGTTAGTAAAGACATTATTCTTCAAAACCTGCTGAGTTAAGGTACTGGCACCTTCTGACGGATTCATTGTTGTAAGTGCAATGAAAGCAGCTCGACCGATACCCTGTACATCAATACCGTTGTGTTCGTAGAAACGAGAGTCCTCAGTATCAATAAAAGCCCATTTCAAATGATCAGGAACCTGATCCAGACTTATCTTGATTCTGTTCGAACCAGATGTTACAAGGGTACTGATTTTTTTATTATTAGAATCATAAACAGTAGTAGCTGATGCCGAAGGTGTGATGGAAATATCATCTACCGATGGGGCACTTTTGATAATTCCATGTAAAAGTCCTAAGCCCAGAAATCCTACTGTAATAATAAGGAGAACTAAAAGATAAAGAAATACTTTTAATACTCCAACTAATGATTTTGAAACCACTTTTCTTTGTACAGAAACTAAATCTTTTTGTTTGTCAATGGTCTCTCTGTATCCAAAATTCATAGAAAACCTCCTATTCCGTTCAATTATATCAAAAGACATACATTAAATAAAGGGGAAGTTTGTCGCCAAAAATCGAATGCAAATATTAGTTTTTATGATAAAAAAGATTTGCAATATTTGTCAGTGTGGATATGGAGAAAAAAGTATGTTAAAATGGCAGAGATAAATTTTAGTTAAAGTAAAAGGAAAAGGTACATTAATGGAAGAATTTTACATGGTCGACGGTCCGGCTCAGGGAGAAATCGTAGAGAAAAAATCAAGGTTTATTGCCAATGTTTTTCCCGTTGATTCTGAGGAACAGGCATTAGAAATAGTAGAGAAAACTAAGAAACAGTATTGGGATGCAAGGCATAACTGTTTCGCTTTTGTAATAGGAAAGAACAATGAAGTGCAGAGATTCAGTGATGATGGAGAGCCCCAGGGAACAGCAGGTAAACCGATTTTGGAAGTGCTGACAAAAGGTAATATCCATAACACCCTTATAATTGTTACAAGATATTTTGGTGGTACATTGCTTGGCACAGGTGGGCTTGTAAGAGCGTACGGTCAAAGCTCTAAGGCAGCAATAGAAAACAGCCGGCTTTTGAGAGTTTGCGAAGGTGTTAGTTTCTCAGTTGAGTGTGATTACAATAGCATTGGAAAAATAAAATATATAATTGCACAAATGAATATAGAAGCAAAAGAAGAGTACGGCGCAAATGTTAAATTAGATATTGAAATGCCAAAAGAAAATTTTGAAAAATTTAAAAGTCAGGTGGTAGAGGCTACTAACGGGCAGGCGGTATTTAGCAGAGTTGATGATATTGAATATAAGCAAAAATGTACTGATTAACTTCACTATATAAATACAAAATAGAAATAATGGAAAAAACGCTAGTTGTAAACGTAACAAAATACAAATAAATTCATTATAATAGGAAAAGATTGAAAAAAATTAAGTTTGTGATAAAATGGATAAGGTTATGCCTATGTGCAGATTAGTGAAAGTGAGTTTTGAAATTACTTTTGAAAAAGTATATAACGTAGGTTTATTATAGAAACTAACAATTAACGCATATTATAAAAAGCAGATTAATAAATACAAATAAGGAGATAAAAGATGATTAGAGAAGATGTTAGAAACATTGCCATTATTGCCCATGTAGACCATGGTAAAACAACTTTAGTAGATGAACTTTTAAAGCAAAGTGGTGTTTTTAGAGAAAATCAGGAAGTTGCTGAAAGAGTAATGGATTCAAATGATATTGAAAGAGAAAGAGGTATTACAATTCTTTCTAAGAATACAGCAGTAACTTATAAGAATACAAAGATTAACATTATTGATACACCGGGCCATGCTGATTTTGGTGGAGAAGTAGAACGTGTTCTTAAAATGGTAAATGGTGTTGTTTTAGTTGTTGATGCTTTTGAAGGTGCAATGCCTCAGACAAGATTCGTTTTAAAGAAAGCATTAGAATTAAGCTTACCTGTTATTGTATGTATCAACAAGATTGACAGACCGGAAGCAAGACCTAACGAAGTAATTGATGAAGTATTAGAGTTATTTATCGACTTAGATGCTAACGAAGATCAGCTTGAATGTCCTTTTGTATTTGCATCAGCAAAGCAGGGATTTGCCAAATTAAAAATGGAAGATCCTGATGTAGACATGAAGCCTTTATTTGAAACAATTATTGATTATATACCTGCTCCAGAAGGTGATCCAGAAGCAGATACACAGGTTCTTATTAGTACAATTGACTACAACGATTATGTAGGTAGAATCGGTGTTGGTAAGGTTGATAATGGTACAATCAAAGTAAATCAGGATGTAGTTTTAGCAAACTATCATGATCCTGAAAACACAAAGAGAGTAAAAATCAGCAAACTTTATGAATTTGAAGGATTAAATAAAGTAGAAGTTAATGAAGCAACAGTTGGTTCAATTGTAGCTATTTCAGGTATTGCGGATATTAGTATTGGGGATACAATCTGCTCAATCGAAAATCCAAAGCCAATACCATTCCAGAAGATTTCTGACCCAACAATTTCTATGCAGTTTATGGTAAATGACAGCCCACTAGCAGGTCAGGAAGGTAAGTTTGTTACATCTCGTCATTTAAGAGACAGACTTATGAGAGAATTAAACACTGATGTTTCTTTAAGAGTTGAAGAAACAGATGAGAAGAATTCATTTAAAGTATCAGGTCGTGGAGAACTTCATTTATCTGTACTCATTGAAAACATGAGACGTGAAGGTTACGAATTTGCAGTAAGTAAAGCAGAAGTAATTTACAAGGAAGATGAACGAGGCAAGAAGTTAGAACCAATGGAAATTTGTTACATTGATGTACCTGAAGAATTCTCAGGAGCAATTATTGAAAAATTAAGTAACAGAAAAGGTGAATTACAGGGAATGGCACCAACAGGTGACGGATTTACAAGACTTGAATTCTCAATTCCATCAAGAGGTCTTATTGGATACAGAGGTCAGTTTATGACTGACACAAAGGGTAACGGTATCATGAACGCAATGTTCGATGAATACGGTCCTTATAAGGGAGAAATTCAGTACAGAAAACAGGGTTCACTTATTGCTTTTGAAGCAGGTGAAGCGATTACTTACGGCTTATTTAATGCTCAAGAGCGTGGTACATTATTTATAGGACCTGGCGAAAAAGTATATTCAGGTATGATTGTAGGTCAGACAGGTAGAGCTGAAGACATCGAAGTAAATGTTTGTAAGACAAAGCATTTATCAAACACAAGAACATCAAGTTCTGATGAAGCTTTAAGATTAGTGCCTAAGAAGGAATTAAGTCTTGAACAGGCATTAGAGTATATTGATACAGATGAATTACTTGAAATTACACCTGAAAGCTTAAGAATTAGAAAGAAAATATTAGATCCAACATTAAGAAAGAGAGCTAATATTAGAAAACAGAATCAGTAATACTTGATTTTTATCAGGTATGTGGAAAGCATAAAATCGTGTGTGAGTTTTAATCGCACACGATTTTTGCGTTATTATTGAAAATTAATTGCACAAAAAAGTTATTTTTGACACATTCTTAAAAATAAAATCAATTACTAAATTCCTAAAGTAAAATGTAAGAGTAGCATTTAGCTGACAATATTTTAATATTTACCGGAGGAAGAATAGTAATGAATTATGAGAAGTTTGTAAAGGAAGTTAAAAGAGGGGTTGAAGACATTGTTGAAAAGGAATTAGGTGAGGGAGTAGTCGTAGTACGAAATGTTTTAAAGAACAACAATGTTAGAAGAAAAGCCATTAGTATTGTAAGGAAAGAAGAGGTGGCTACACCTACGATATATTTAAGAAATTATTTTGTAGATTTTAAGCATGGAAGAGACATGACAAATATATGTACTGAGATTTTTAACATGTATTTATATAGTATGGATAGCTTTAATGCAGATATAGATTTAAGAGACATAGCAGATTTTGAGAAAGTAAAGACCATGATACATTATAAGTTGATTAATTATGAAATGAATAAAGAATTGCTGAAAAAAGTACCCCATTTAAAGTTTTTAGATTTGGCAATTGTATTTTATATCATGGTTTCGGAAGATGGGGAAGGTCAGGCAACTGCATTAATTCATAAGGAACATTTGGAAGGCTGGGGAATTTCCAGAAAAGAACTTAGGGATATTGCGTTCAAAAATACATGGGACAAATTCCCTGTTGTAGTTACACCAATGGAAGATATTATTTCAGATATGATATTAAAAGATATATTAGGAGATGAAGACTGGGTGGAAGATGAGTTTGGAAGTAATTATGGAAATGGATACGGAGATGAATTTGGAGAAAGTTTTGAAGGTGATGATGGCGAAATAATAAGTGAAGATACAATGTACGGTGATTACACTTACGGAGAACTTAAGACTTTAGTGAGAGAAGAAGTTAATAATATGAAAATAGAAGATATTAATATGTATGTTATGTCCAATACAATGAAATTAAATGGGGCAACCTGCATTACATATCCACACGCAATAGAGAATTTTGCCAATGAACATGACAGTGATGTTTACATTATTCCAAGCTCAATACATGAAGTGATTTTAATTCCTGATATTAGCTGTTCAAGAGAATATATTGATGAAATGATAAGGGATGTAAATCGAAGACAGTTAGATCCGGTAGACGTGTTATCAGACCATGTTTATATGTATAGAAGAGATATTGGTGAGATAGAATAAAATGCATCTGGCCAGAATCGAACTGGCATTATCGCCTCCGGAGGGCGACGTTCTATCCATTAGACTACAGATGCATAGCCTTTATTTTACATTAGAATTAAGAAGGGTTCAATACCTGCTAAGTTGAATTTTAGTTTTATTTTTGATATTATGAGAGAAATTGTTGAATAAAGGAGATGTGAAACGTGGATAATCCAAAGGATTTCGAAGAAGATGAAAATAAATTATCCAAGGAAGAGCTTGATGCACTTCTAAAGGAAGTAGAAAACGATAGCACACAGGTAGTAAGAAGAGAACAACCTGTAAAAAAGAAAAATATTAGATTTGATATGATAATTGCAGCAGTTATAGCATTTGTTATTGTAGTTGGAGGTGTTTTATTAGTAAGACATTTTGTTGTTAATACTCCATCAAAGGCAGAGAAAGCTTTAGCTGAGAATCCACTACAGGACGACAAGTATCCTGAAATAACTGACGTTGTAAAAAATTATCTCAATGCTTTTTTAATTGAAGATGACGCAAAGAGAGCTGAGACAATTGCACAGTATGTTGGAAACTTATATGACATTAACAGCGTGAAGCAAAGAACTTATGTATCGGAATATAGTGACGTTGAATGTTACACAAAGAAAGGTCCTTATGATGACACGTATGTAGTTTATGCATATTATCAGATGGGACTTAAGAATATTGACACAACAGTTCCTGCAATTAGCAGATTATATGTTGTTAGGGATAAGAAAACAGGAAATGTTTATATTCAAAATGATAGTGGTGATGATATTCAAAAATACATGAATAAAGTTACAAAAGATTCTGATGTTCAGGATTTATTAAAAGATGTTCAGGAAGAATTTGAAAGTGTTAAGGCATCAGATCCTAAGGTTAAGGCTTATTATGATGCTATTAATGCTAAAGCAAATGAAAAGAAAAATGGGACTACTACAGGAACTTCAAACAATAAGAATGAAACAACTGCATCTCATACATCTAACAATGCAACAACAAAAGCATCTGTGACAACACAGGCACCTACTACAAAGGTGAATAGTACAACAAAGCCACAGACAACAGCTTCAAAAAATAACAAAAACAAATAGAAATTAGTAGGTCAAATAAATGGAAAACGTATGTTATATAGTTGGTGCCGGAGATAACTCCGGTACCAATTTTACTAAAAAAGAAAATGATTTTGTAATAGCGGCAGATGGCGGTTTTGAGAAAATACACCAACTTGGAATAGAACCTGATTTGGTAATAGGTGATTTTGACTCTTTAGGATATGTTCCTGTTGGTGGCAATGTGGAAAAGCACAAAGTAATGAAAAACGAAACAGATATGATGATTTGTGTTAAGACAGCATTGCACAAAGGCTTTAATAACATTGTGATTTTCGGAGGAACCGGTGGAAGGATAGACCATACTTTTGCCAATATACAAACACTTTTATATGCATCACAATTAGGAGCCAACATTAAGATGGTTGATGGTAATAACACATATACAGTTGTTTCAGATGGTTCGATTTCAATAACAGGAAAAGAAAAAAATATATTTTCGGTTTTTGCGATAAACGGAGTTGCTCATAATGTTACAATAAAAAATGCATTATATAATATAGAAAACTATAAACTTGAGGAAAACAGACCTTTAGGGGTAAGCAATCAGTTTGTAAATGCAAATCCTGTTATATCAGTTGGAAAAGGAAGTCTTCTAATTGTATATTAAACTAATCAGATATGTATACAATACTTTGCCAACTTGACAAAAAATGTTAAAGAATATAGAATAAATAATGAAAAATATGTCGCTAGGGGTGCCGGATGGCTGAGAGATGTATATCGACCCTCACTACTTGATATGGTTAGTACCATCGTAAGGAAGCATTTAGTTATGTATAGGTTCTCTGGTGATATTATATTCTAAGGAGGACTTTTTTTATGGAAAAAACAAAGAAAACAGGAACATTGGTAGAATGTTCAGTTTTGATTGCTATGGCTTTTGTGTTAAGCTTTATTAAGATTATCGACATGCCATACGGTGGAGCAGTAACAGCGGCAAGTATGTTGCCTATTATAATTGCAGGTTACAGGAATGGATTAAAATGGGGACTTATTACAAGTTTTACATATAGTATTTTGCAATTATTAACAGGTCTATCAAATGTTTCTTATGCTACATCAACAACAGCTATGATTGCCATAATTCTTTTAGATTACATTGTGGCTTTTACAGTGCTTGGTTTACTTGGTGTTGTTAAGAAAAATAAACATCAGACAGGTGCCTTAGTTTTAGGAACATTGATTGTTTGTTTATTAAGATATTTATGTCATTTTATTACAGGTTGTACAGTATGGGCAGGTGTATCAATTCCAACAGCTGATGGAGCATTATATTCTTTAGTATACAATGGAGCATACATGATTCCTGAAACTGTAGTTACAGTATATGTTATGGCGCTTGTTTCAAATTCAATTGATTTAAGAGCAGCAAAACCTGTAACAAGAGAAAAGTCAAAGAACATTATGGCTGTTTTAAATGGCGTATTAGTATGTGGTATAGCAATAATTGTTGACTTCCTAATTATATTTAGACAAATCCAGACAGAAGACGGATTTAAGATAACACTTATCGCAAATACAAACTGGATGTTAGTAGGTGTGATTTTATTAGTAGGTGTTATTGTTGGTGGCTTAACTTATGTAATTACTAAATTAGTAGTTTCAAAAAAGAAAACTGTTTTGCCTAGAAGAGAAAATTAGTAAATCAGAAACAAACCTTGAAAGAAAATAAAGCTGATTAATAAGCAAATTAATTACCAAAGCGAATTAATTACCAAAACTAATTAATTGCAAAAACGAATAATTAATCATGCTGAAAAATAAATAATAATATTTATAGATATGTATTTGTGTGAATGTAAAATATAAATAAGGGTATTAGAAATAAATTAAACTATAAACTATTAGAGGGAGAGTACATGTTCTATAAATTTGTTAGCTGAAGCTGTAACAAAATGTTGCAGCTTCTTTTTAGCATTTTGTAGCTGAAGTTTCATTTGTTTTAGTTTGAGTTAAAGTTTTATTGCTTTATATATTAGTTAAGGTTTTTGATAATATACAGCTTCTCTTATCTTATTTTTGTTGACGTTGTTTCTAGTATCATTTATCATTATTAAGATGTATAATTTAGAAGGATTTATTTAGAATAATTTAAGTTAAAAATACTAAAATAAGGTATGTATATGGATAATAAAAGATTAAAAGAACAGAAAAGTAATACAGAAGAAATAAGATTAAATAAATTTTTAAGTGATGCAGGTTTTTGCTCAAGAAGACAGGCTGACAGATTAATAGAAGAAGGGCATGTTAAGGTAAACAACGAAACTGTTTTGATGGGGCAGAAAGTAAATTTGTTAGACAAAGTTACTGTTGATGGAAAAGAAGTTTCAAGAGAAGAAGAACAGATTGTTATAGCTTTTAATAAGCCTGTTGGAGTAGAATGTACAACTGACAAAAATAATCCCGATAATATTGTTGATTATATTAACTATAGGAAGAGAATTTATCCTATTGGAAGATTGGACAAGAATTCTCAAGGGTTAATATTGTTAACGAATGACGGGGCGTTGGTTAATAACATTTTAAAAGCTTCCAATTATCATGAAAAGGAATATGTTGTAACTGTTGATAAACCCATTACAGAGGAGTTTATCAAACAAATGTCCAAAGGAGTAAAAATATTAGATCAGGTTACAAGACCTTGCGTTGTTAAAAAAGTTAATAAACATACATTTAATATTATTTTAACTCAGGGCTTAAATAGACAAATTAGAAGAATGTGCGAAACTCTTGGCTTTAAAGTTCAGAAATTAAAAAGAGTCAGAATTATGGGAGTGCATTTGGATAATTTACCAATTGGAAATTATAGAAACTTAACAAATAGTGAATTAGATTCATTAAAGAAAAATTAAAGCGGTTTATCAAAATATGTAAGTGAGGGTTAGATTTAAAGTGGATAAAAAAGAAAGAATCAAAGAGTTAGTAGATATATTAAATAAGGCGAGTAAAGCATACTATCAGGATGCAAAGGAAATAATGAGCAACTTTGAATATGATGCTTTATATGATGAATTAGTACAGTTAGAAAAAGATACAGGAATTGTTTTGGCGAACAGCCCCACTGTTAATGTAGGCTATGAGGTTGTAAGTGAACTTCCTAAAGAACAGCATGAAAGTCCAATGTTATCTTTGGACAAAACTAAGGAAGTAAGTGTGCTGGCTGATTTCGCGGGAGACAAAAAATCATTATTGTCTTGGAAACTTGATGGCCTTACAGTGGTTTTAACATACCAGCAGGGAAAACTTTTTAAGGCTGTTACAAGAGGTAATGGTGAAATTGGTGAAGTTATAACAAATAATGCAAAAACATTCAAAAACATTCCTTTAAGCATTCCTTATGAGGGAAGACTGGTGTTACGTGGAGAAGCCATTATAAAATATTCTGATTTTGAAAAAATCAACAGGGAAATTGAGGATGCTCAGGCAAAATATAAGAACCCAAGAAATTTATGCTCAGGTTCCGTAAGACAATTAAACAGTGAAATTACTGCTAAAAGAAATGTAAACTTTATAGCTTTTGCCTTGATTAGTGCAGAAAATGTTGATTTTAAAAATTCAATTGAGCAGCAATACTTATGGCTTGAACAACAGGGATTTGAAGTTGTTGAAAGAAAAGAAGTAACATCTTCAAATATGGAAGAAACTGTAAAATATTTTGCAGAAAAAATCAAAGAATACGATTATCCTTCAGATGGTTTGGTTTTAATGTATGATGATATTGAATATGGTTTATCTTTAGGTAGAACTGCGAAGTTCCCAAGAAACGGAATTGCTTTTAAATGGGAAGATGAACAGGCTGAGACAACTTTAGAATATATCGAATGGAGTCCAAGCAGAACAGGTTTGATTAATCCTGTTGCAGTTTTTAAACCGGTAGAACTTGAAGGGACTACAGTTACAAGAGCAAGTGTTCACAATATCAGCATAATGGAGGAACTTAAATTAGGAGATGGGGATACAATTAAAGTGTACAAGGCTAATATGATTATCCCTCAAATTTCCGAAAACGTAACTAAATCAGGCAAGTGCGTTATACCTGAAATTTGTCCGGCATGTGGAGAAAGAACAGAAATAAAAAATGACAACGGAGTAAAAACTTTATATTGTCCGAACAAACAATGCCCCGCAAAGCATGTTAAATTATATTCATTATTTGTTTCAAGAAATGCAATGAACATAGATGGATTATCAGAGGAAACTTTAGAGAAATTTATCGATGCAGGATACATTCACGAATTTGCGGATATATTTAATTTAAGCAGATATCAGAAAGAAATTGTGGAAACACCTGGATTTGGCCAAAAGTCTTACGACAATTTAATTGATTCCTTAAACAAGGCAAGAGAGGTAGAATTACATGCTCTTTTATATAGCCTGGGAATTCCGAATATCGGTGTGGCAAATGCCAAGCTTATTTGCAAATACTTTAATAATGATATTGAAAAAATCACACATGCTAAAGCAGATGAGTTAGTTAAAATAGATGGCATTGGTGACAAAATGGCTGTTAAATTTGTGGAGTATTTTTCTGATAAAGAAAATATTAAAAAGTTTAACAACCTATTAAATGAATTAACAATTATAAAAGAAGAAAACAACGAAGAACAAAACATGGCAGGTCTTAACTTTGTGGTTACAGGAAGTGTGGAAAGGTTTGCCAATCGTAATGAAGTAAAAGATTATATCGAAAAAAGAGGTGGCAAGGTTACAGGCTCAGTAACTTCAAAAACTAATTATTTAATTAATAATGATTTACTATCAAATTCTTCTAAAAACAAAAAAGCCAAAGAACTGGGTATAGAAATCATTAATGAAGAACAGTTTTTAGAGCGTTGGAAATAAAAAAATAATATCTTAAGTATACACAGAAAAGCAGTTGACAATACAACTGCTTTTTATTTATAATTGGATTGTATTACACCAAGTAGTACAAATGAAAAAGAAAGGGGTAAGGAATGCTTACTGTAAATTTCAGTTCCAGAACACCGGTATATCAGCAGCTATACGATGATGTAATAAGACTGGTATCTTTAGGTGTTTTGAAAAGTGATACAAAATTACCACCGGTTAGAATTTTGGCTACAGAATTGGGAATTAATCCAAATACTGTTCAGAAGGCTTACAAAATGCTTGAAAAAGATGGATATATATATTCTACAGTAGGAAGAGGAAGTTTTGTTTCTAACAAGTTAGATCAAAACCAGGCAGAAAAAATCCAGGCGAAAAATGATTTGAAAGAATCAATAGATAAAGCATATAAAAAGGGGATTACCAAGGATGAAATGATTGAGTTGGTAGATGAAATTACAAGCGGAGGAAGAGTGAATGATTGAAATAAAAAATCTCACAAAAAGATTTGAAAAAACAGTCGCAATAAATAATTTAAACTGCGAAATATCAGAGGGAATGATATTCGGTTTGGCAGGTAGCAATGGCAGTGGAAAAAGTACATTACTTAGAACATTGTCTGGAGTTTATGAACCTAATCAGGGACAGGTTATAATTGACGGTCAGAATGCCTTTGATAACCATGTTATAAAAGAAAGATGTGCATACATTGCTGACTATCCGTATTTCTTTAATGATAGTACAGTTGATAAAATGGCAGACTTGTACAGAAGAATGTATTCAAACTGGAGCGAGGAACGTTATTTGAAATTATGTTCAATGTTTCCAATTGCAACAAACAAAAAAATTGTAAACATGAGTAAAGGTATGCAACGTCAGGCGTCTGTTATTTTGGCGTTTGCAACAAATCCTAAATATTTATTTTTAGATGAAATTTTTGACGGCCTTGATCCTGTAATAAGAAATACATTGAAAACATTGATAATTGAGGATGTAACAGACAGAGAGATGACATGTATTATAGCATCTCATAATCTTAGAGAAATAGATGATATTTGTGACAAAATCGTACTTTTACATAAAGGTACATTGGTAACTAATGAAGAGACCGATGAACTAAAAAGCCAGATGCATAAAATACAGCTTGCTTTTAATAAGTCAATTGACAGAAAAGTGTTTAGACAAATTGGGGCTGACATAATGAGGCAGGTTGGAAATTATTATGTACTTATGGTAAAGGGAGATATTGAGGAAATCATGAAAGAATTAAATGAATTGGAACCTGCATTTATTGAGGTTATGCCTTCTACATTAGAAGAAGTATTTATAAGCAAAATGGAGGGGGTAGGATATGGCAAGTAATATACCGACAGCTTTCAGTCAAAGGAAGAAAGCTTTAAACTTATTTAGATGGACTAACAAAAGATACAGAGGCATATTAATTGCATATATTCTTTTATTATCAGTATCATCTCCTTTAATGGAACTTATTATTAAATTAAAAAACAGAAACATAGAAGAAGTTGCAAATGCGGCACCGGTGCTTATTGGAACAACATTTACATTAGTGGCAATGATTTTTTCTACAGTCTTTGCCTTTGTGTCATTTTCATACATACATAATAAAAGATGTGTGGATATGTTTGGTAGCTTTCCTGTAGATAGGGCGACAATGTTATTTACAAGATTGTTTTCTGTAATATTCCAGACAGTTATACCAATATTTATAGTTGGCTTAATTAGTGCAATGATGACTTTTGACTTGGATGGATTTTTGCACGTGTCAAGAAATGTATTGTTTGTTGCAATTGCTGTTGTAGGCAACGTGGCATTTATTTCAGTAGTTTCACTTTGCTGTGGAACAGTTGTGGATACAGTTGTAAGTTATATAGCCATAAACGGAATTTATCCGGTATGCGTTTTGATTTGCTACCTGTTCCCAAATTCAATACTTCCGGGATACAGCGTAAAGTCAATGAATAACTACGAAATTTACACATTTTTAAGTCCTTTCCTTGCACCGTTTGCAGGGGCTTTCGGAAAACACAATCTGCTCTATGTATTATGGTGGGTAGGTTTTAGTGTAGCATTACTTATTGCAAGTTACTATCTCGTTAAGAAAAGAAAAGTTGAAGTTGCACAGAACTCATCAATTTATATAGGACTTGAGCAGACTATAAAAGTATTTGCCGGTTTTGCAGTTGGTTTCTGTTTCGGCTGGATACTTGTTGCTATTTCTGGAAAAGAATCAACAGGGTTACAGTTTATATGGTTTACTGTTGGAATTTTAATTGGCACAATTGCAACAGTTATAATACTCCATTTAATTTATAACAGAAGTCTGGCTGACATTAGAAAAAGTGTTTTAGTAATAGGAATCGATATAGTTTTTGTATTAATTTTTTTGATTTCAATTGCCAGAGGTGGTTTAGGATTTGACAAGAGAATACCTAATGAAAAAGATGTAGAGGCAGTTGCAGTTTCAATGGACAGCAGTTCAAGCTTCATTGTAAACGGCGTTAATATTAGTGAGTATTATATTAAGGATAAGAACGCAATTGAGGCAACTTTAAATGCACATAGAGCTGTTGTTAAACAGGTACTTGAAGATAAGAGTATAATATATCCTATTTACGGAAGTAAAGATGTAACATTCGCAGAAGAAGGCGTGGATGAAATAACAAAGGATTATTATAGATTAAACATTTCATATAAGCTGAAAAATGGTTCTTATATAAACAGAACTTATGATGGATGTTTTTATGGGGATGAGTTTGACAGATTGTCAAAAATCGTTAAGAAACAAAATAATATAGTTGGTAATCTTATGAAAATACCTGCTTCCTATCTGTCGTATGTTGAGATAACTGACACTGTTAATGACAGAAGTACAGGCTTAGATGAATTTACTGAAAAAGGAAAGAAGGAAATTTACGAAGAACTGAGAAATGCAGCAAAGAAAGATTACGACCAAATGGGTGAAAAATTCTTTAGTACAAAGAACATGAAATGGCAGTTGGCATTATCATTTATAGAAGACACTTATAATGGTGACGATAATCAAATATACGTAACACTCAACATTAGTAAGAAACATAAAAACTTATATAAATTCTTAATAGATAATGGATATGAAAATATTGAATTAATTAACTTAAAACAGGAAATGCATAGTGGTCAGGACAATAATTATGGCACAATGACCGGAAAAGAACAACGTACTGTTTATCTTAAAGTTCCAAAGTATTGGAACAATACTAAAGAGATAAGAGCCTTTTTATACGACAGTGATAAATTTAATTTTTACACAACATCTTTTAGTGTTAAAGAATCAAAATGTGAGAGAGTTAAGGGAAATCTTTGGAAATATACATATTCTTTAGGATGCAACATGAAAAAAGGAACTTTAGATAAGGTGTTTGACAAAATTATGTTCTGTCAGGTGGACGAGAACAGCATACAGACTACCGGTTGCGTGTCATTGCCAAAAAACAAGAAAAAGAACTGTCTGAAATTAAAAAATGCTAAGTTTAATTTTAATGGTGATGGTATTAGAGATTCTTTATATAACTATAAGTGGGAAAAATTAAAGTAGTCTTATTGACCGAGAAAAAAATAGTGATATAATTGAATAAGGTTTTGATTTAAATACACATACGTCAAAATATTATGACAAATTGATAATACGGAGGAATAAAAGATGGACAAGAAAAATATTGACTGGGCAAATCTTGGTTTTGGTTATGTAGATACAGACAAGAGATTTGTGGCAAATTTCAAAGATGGCAAGTGGGATGATGGAGTATTAACAGAGGACTCAAACGTAGTCATTAACGAATGTGCCGGAGTATTACAGTATGCTCAGACTATTTTCGAAGGAATGAAGGCGTACACAACAGAGGATGGCCGCATAGTCACATTCCGTCCTGACTTAAACGCATCTCGTTTCGCTGATTCAGCAAGAAGATTAGAGATGCCTGTATTCCCAGAGGATAAATTCGTAGAAGCTATTAAAGAAACAGTAAAGGCTAACGCAGCATACGTTCCACCATATGGTTCAGGAGCTACATTATATGTAAGACCTTATATGTTCGCAAGCTCATCAGTAATTGGTGTTAAGCCTGCAGAAGAATATCAGTTCAGAGTTCTTACAACACCTGTAGGACCTTACTTTAAAGGCGGTGCAAAGCCAATTACAATTAAGGTTAGTGATTTTGATAGAGCAGCTCCTCATGGAACAGGACATATCAAAGCAGGTCTTAACTATGCAATGAGCTTACATGCAATTGTTACTGCACATGCAGAAGGTTTTGATGAGAACATGTACCTTGATGCAGCAACAAGAACAAAGGTAGAAGAAACAGGTGGTGCAAACTTCATTTTCGTAACAAAAGATAATAAAGTTGTTACTCCAAAGTCAAATAGTATTTTACCTTCAATTACACGTCGTTCAATTATGTATGTTGCAAAAGAATATCTTGGACTTGAAGTTGAAGAAAGAGAAGTATTCATCGATGAAGTTAAAGATTTTGCAGAATGTGGTTTATGTGGAACAGCAGCAGTTATTTCACCTGTTGGTAAGATCGTAAATCATGGCGAAGAAATCTGCTTCCCAAGTGGAATGGATGAAATGGGACCTATTACAAAGAAATTATATGAAACATTAACAGGTATCCAGATGGGCAGAATTGAAGCTCCAGAAGGCTGGTTAGTAGAAATTAAGTAATGACAATAAAAAGTCCGCTTATGTAACAGTAGGCGGGCTTATTTATTAATTGGGATTTCTTTGAAATCACAATTAATAAATAACGTTCCACTAGGGATGCACACTGGCGCAAAAGGAAAAATGTTGCTGAAGCAACATGCGCTCGGTGCGTAGAATGTCACAAGTGACATTCTTAGTTATATAATTGGGATTTTTTAAAAACCCCAATTAATTTGTTGTAGCTATTACTATTATGAAGGAGAAAAATATATATGTGGACAAGAGCAGAATTAAAAAGTACAGCCAGACAGATACTACAGAAGAATTACTGGAGTGCAGTACTTGTAACTTTGATATTATCCATTGTTATTGGTAATTTTAGTTTTGGAACATCAGTTAATTTTAATGACGTAACAGATTCCATAACTAACACGGGAAATTCTATATTAACAGACAACTCTTATATGGGATATACAGATCAAAGTATGAATTTACAGTTTAATATTTTAAGAACAAGATTACTGAGAATTATAAAAAATATTTCATACACACAGATTTCCATGGTGTTAATACTTGGAATAATCATTTTCCTCGCAGGTCTTGCTTTAGCTTTCTTAGTTTTTGCGCAGTTAGAGGTTGGATGTAAGAGATGGTTAATTAAAAACAGAACAGTGAATCCTCAATTTAGTGAAATGACAGAAGGGTTCAAAAATGGGTATTTAAACATTGCAAAAACAATGTTTTTAAAATCATTATATACATCATTATGGTCACTGTTATTTATTATACCCGGTATAGTTAAAATGTACGAATACAGAATGATACCATATTTGCTCGCTGAAAATCCTAATATGAGTTCCAGCGAAGCTTTTAGAAGAAGCAGACAAATGATGATGGGAAATAAAATGAATGCGTTTGTCCTTGACTTATCATTTATTGGTTGGAATATTTTGGCAGCATTTACATGTGGTATACTTAACATATTCTATGTTGTACCATATAAATATTTAACAGATGTAGAATTATACGTGACTCTATGTGGTTATCCTAAGCAGAATAATCAGCAACAGCATGATAATTTTAATACAAATTATGACAGTTACGAAGAAGTTTAGAAAAAAGTCACTTTTTGGAAACAAAATTCGATTATTATACTAGACAAAGGAATTATAATTTGTTAAAATTATAACAAAGTTGAAAATCTTTTTAAAAATTATATATATGGAGGATTAATATTATGTCAAAAAAAGTAGTTATTGCAGGCGCATGTCGTACAGCAATCGGTAAGATGGGTGGAGCTTTAAGCACAACTCCAGCACCAGTTTTAGGATCTATTGTTATTGAAGAAGCTCTTAAAAGAGCAGGCGTACCAAAGGACGCTGTTGATCACGTATACATGGGATGCGTTATCCAGGCTGGTCTTGGACAGAACGTAGCTCGTCAGGCTTCAATCAAGGCAGGTCTTCCAATTGAAACACCAGCAGTTACAGTAAACGTTGTTTGTGGTTCAGGTCTTAACTGTGTAAACATGGCTGCACAGATGATTAAAGCAGGAGATGCTGATATTGTTGTTGCAGGTGGTATGGAAAATATGTCAATGGCACCATACGCACTTCCAAAGGCAAGATTTGGTTACAGAATGAACAATGGTACAATCATTGATACAATGGTAAATGATGCTTTAACAGATGCATTCAACAACTACCATATGATGATTACTGCTGAAAACGTAGCTGAACAGTGGGGAATCTCAAGAGAAGAATTAGATGAATTCTCAGCAAACTCACAGCAGAAATGCGAAAAGGCTATGGCTGACGGTAAGTTCAAAGATGAAATCGTACCTGTTGTTGTTAAGAATAGAAAGGGCGATATCGTTGTAGATACAGATGAAGGACCAAGAGCTGGTACAACAGCTGAATCACTTGGTAAATTAAGATGCTGTTCAGGAAAGCCTGATGGTGTTATTACAGCAGGAAATGCTTCAGGTATTAACGATGGAGCTGCAGCAGTTGTAGTTATGAGCGAAGAAAAAGCTAAAGAATTAGGTGTTACACCTATGGCTACATTTGTTGCCGGAGCACTTGGTGGTGTTGCACCTGAAATCATGGGTGTTGGACCAGTTGCTTCAACAAAGAAAGTTATGGAAAAAACTGGCTTAACAGTTGATGATATGGACTTAATCGAAGCTAACGAAGCTTTCGCAGCACAGTCAGTAGCAGTTGCTAGAGACTTAAAGTTCGATATGAGCAAAGTAAACGTAAACGGTGGTGCTATCGCACTTGGACATCCGGTAGGAGCTTCAGGTTGCCGTATCCTTGTTACATTACTCCATGAAATGCAGAAGAGAGATGCTAAGAAGGGTCTCGCTACTTTATGTATCGGTGGCGGAATGGGTTGCTCAACAATCGTTGAAAGAGACTAATTGAATACATAAAAAGCTGGTGGCAATTTTTTACTACCAGCTTTTAGTGTGTTTTTTACCATAAGAGTTTATCCAAACTCTTAATACAATTATAATTTTTTAAGGAGAAGTGATATGGAATTTATTACTTATGAACAGGATGGATTTGTTGGAGTAATTACAATCAACCGTCCAAAGGCATTAAATGCATTAAACAGCCAGGTTCTTGATGAATTAAATGCAACTTTAGATGCAGTTAATTTAGATGAAACAAGAGCATTAGTTTTAACAGGTGCAGGTGAAAAGTCATTTGTAGCCGGTGCTGATATTGGAGAAATGTCAACATTAACAAAGGCTGAAGGTGAAGCATTTGGTAAAAAAGGAAACGATGTATTTAGAAAGTTAGAAACATTTGACATTCCTGTAATCGCTGCCGTAAACGGATTTGCTTTAGGTGGTGGATGCGAAATCTCAATGAGTTGTGATATTAGACTTTGTTCTGAAAATGTAATTTTCGGACAGCCTGAGGTAGGTCTTGGAATCACACCTGGATTTGGTGGAACACAGAGACTTGCAAGATTAGTTGGTCCTGGAATGGCTAAGCAGATGATTTACACAGCTAGAAACATTAAGGCTGATGAAGCTTACAGAATTGGTCTTGTAAATGCTGTATATCCACAGGAAGAATTATTAGATGCTGCAAAGAAGTTAGCTGCAACAATTGCTAAGCAGGCTCCTATCGCAGTTAGAGCTTGTAAGAAAGCTATTAATGATGGACTTGATGCAAACATGGATGAAGCTATCGTTATTGAAGAAAAATTATTTGGAAGCTGCTTCGAAACAGAAGATCAGAAAGCAGGAATGGGTAACTTCCTTGAAAAAGATAAAGAAAAGAAGTTAAAGGTTGTTCCTTTCCAGAACAAATAATTAAATAAGAAAAACACCACATGGATTAAAGTTCATTGTGGATACAATTTAAATTTATAAAAAAATTTTTGGAGGAAAATAAGATGAAAGTTGGAGTAATTGGTGCTGGTACAATGGGCCAGGGAATCGCAAAGGCTTTTGCTATGGTTGATGGATACACAGTAGCTTTATGTGACATCAAGCAGGAATGGGCAGAAGGCGGAAAAGACAAGATTGCTAAAGGATATGCAAGACTTGTTGAAAAAGGAAAAATGACACAGGAACAGGTTGATGGTATTCTTGATAGCATCACACCAGGTCTTAAGGAAGACTTATGTGCAGATTGTGACTTAATCGTTGAAGCTGCATTTGAAAACATGGAAGTTAAGAAAACTACATTTAGTGAATTAGATAAGATTTGCAAGCCTGAATGTATCTTTGCTTCAAATACATCATCACTTTCTATCACAGAAATCGGAAATGGTCTTACACGTCCTATGATTGGTATGCATTTCTTCAACCCTGCTGATAGAATGAAATTAGTAGAAGTTATCGCAGGCGTTAATACACCTGACGAAACAGTAGAAGAAATCATTAAGATTTCAAAAGAAATTGGAAAGACACCTGTACAGGTAAATGAAGCTGCAGGATTTGTAGTAAACAGAATTTTAATTCCAATGATTAACGAAGCTGCTTTCATTAAGATGGAAGGTGTTTCAGATATCGCTGGTATTGATGCAGCTATGAAGCTTGGTGCTAACCACCCAATGGGACCACTTGAATTAGGTGATTTCGTTGGTTTAGATATCTGCCTTGCAATTATGGATGTACTTTACAATGAGACAGGAGATAGCAAATATCGTGCATGTCCATTAATCCGTAAGATGGTTAGAGGTGGAAACCTTGGTGTTAAATCAGGTAAGGGATTCTACGTTTATAACGCAGACCGTACAAAGACACCAGTAGATGCTCAGTAATTTAGAGCAAACTATAAATATGGAGGAAAGATAAATGGATTTTACTTTAAGCAAAAAACATGAAATGGCTAGAACTCTTTTCAAAGAATTCGCTGAAAATGAAGTTAAACCTCTTGCTCAGGAAACAGATGAAAATGAACAGTTTCCAGTAGAGACAGTTGAAAAGATGGCAAAATATGGTTTCCTTGGTATACCGGTTCCTAAGGAATACGGCGGACAGGGATGTGACGTTTTAACATATGTAATGTGTGTTGAAGAATTATCAAAAGTATGTGGTACAACAGGTGTTATCGTATCTGCACATACATCACTTTGTATCGATCCTATTATGACATTCGGTACAGAAGAACAGAAGAAGAAATATGTTCCAGATCTTGCAAGTGGTAAGAAACTTGGAGCTTTCGGTCTTACAGAACCTGGTGCCGGTACAGACGCACAGGGACAGCAGACAAAGGCTGTATTTGATGAAGCTACAAATGAATGGGTATTAAACGGTTCTAAGTGCTTCATTACAAATGGTAAGTACGCAGATGTTTATATCGTAATCGCCGTAACAGGTAAAGTTGAAAAACGTGGTAGAATGATGAAAGAAATTTCAGCATTTATCGTTGAAAAAGGAACACCTGGATTTACATTTGGTACAAAAGAAAAGAAGATGGGTATCCGTGGTTCAGCTACATACGAATTAATCTTTGAAGATTGCCGTATCCCAGCTGAAAACTTACTTGGTAAGAAGGGTAAAGGTTTCGGTATTGCTATGCATACACTTGATGGTGGACGTATTGGTATCGCTTCACAGGCTCTTGGTCTTGCTGAAGGTGCTCTTGAAACAACAATCGAATATGTTAAGGAAAGAAAACAGTTCGGTAGAGCAATTGGTCAGTTCCAGAATACTCAGTTCCAGTTAGCAGATATGGCTACTAAGGTAGAAGCTGCTAAGATGTTAGTATACAAGGCTGCTAGAGCTAAAGATACTCAGAAGGAATATGGTTTTGAAGCTGCTCAGGCTAAATTATATGCAGCAGAAGTTGCAATGGAAGTTACAACTAAGGCTGTTCAGTTACACGGTGGTTATGGTTATATCAGAGAATATGACGTTGAAAGAATGATGAGAGATGCTAAGATTACAGAAATCTACGAAGGTACTTCAGAAGTTCAGCGTATGGTAATCTCTGCAAACTTATTAAAGTAATAGGAGGTACTAATCGTGAAAATTATCGTTTGTGTAAAACAGGTACCTGATACAAAGGGCGGAGTTAAATTCAACCCAGATGGTACATTAGATAGAGGTGCAATGCTTACAATTATGAACCCTGATGATAAGGCAGGCCTTGAAGCTGCACTTAGATTAAAAGATCAGTACGGTGCTGAAGTAACAGTTCTTACAATGGGACTTCCAAAGGCTGAAGACGTTCTTCGTGAAGCTATGGCTATGGGTGCTGACAACGGAATCTTAGTAACAGATAGAGTTTTAGGTGGTGCTGATACTTGGGCTACATCTACAACAATTGCTGGTGCTATTAGAAACATTAAGGATTATGACATTATTATTACAGGACGTCAGGCTATCGATGGTGATACAGCTCAGGTTGGACCACAGATTGCTGAACATCTTGGAATCCCTGTTATTTCATACGCTGAAGGTATTGAAGTTGACGGAGATAGCGTAATTGTTAAGAGACAGTATGAAGATAGACATCATATGCTTAAAGCTAAAATGCCTGTATTAATTACAGCTCTTTCAGAATTAAATGATCCTCGTTACATGACTCCAGGTGGAATTTTTGATGCTGTTGATGCTGAAATCACAACTTGGGGAAGAGCAGACTTAGTAGATGTAAACGATGGAGACCTTGGTCTTAAGGGCTCACCTACAAAGATTGCTAAGGCATCAGATAAGGTTCGTAAGGGTGCTGGAGAAAAGGTTGCTCCTGATTCACCTGATGAAGCAGTTGAGTACATCATGGACAAATTATTAACAAAGCACGTTATTTAGTAGAGAGGAGATTATAATTATGCAGAACATTAATTTAGAAGATTATAAAGGCGTATATGTCTTCGCTCAGCAGGTAGATAACGAATTAAGCGGTATCGCATTCGAGTTACTTGGAGAAGCAGGAAGACTTGCAAAACCATTAAATACAGAAGTAACAGCAGTACTTCTTGGATCAAATGTTGGAAATTTAGTTGATCAGTTAGCTGAATATGGCGCTGATAAGGTTATCGTTGTTGATAATCCGGAACTTGAAACATACAGAACAGAACCATATGCTCAGGCTTTAACAGCAGTTATTAATGAATTTAAGCCTGAAATTATGTTAGTTGGTGCTACAGCAATCGGTAGAGATTTAGGTCCTACAGTTTCAGCTAGAGTAGCAACAGGTCTTACAGCTGACTGTACAGTTCTTGAAATTGGTGATTTCCCAATCAACCCAATTCCAGGTAGAGAACAGAAACATAATCAGCTTCTTATGACTCGTCCTGCTTTTGGTGGTAATACAATTGCTACAATTGCATGTCCAGATCATAGACCACAGATGGCTACAGTTCGTGCCGGTGTTATGCAGAAGGCAGAACCAAAGCCAGGTGCAAAGGCAGAAGTTATTAACTTTGACGCTAAGTTAGAAAAGAACAGCAAATATGTTGAAATTCAAGAAGTAATTAAGTCTGTAACAGAAACAGTTGACATTATGGACGCTAAGATTTTAGTATCAGGTGGACGTGGTGTTGGTTCAGCAGAAAACTTCAAACTTCTTGAAGATTTAGCAGAAGCTCTTGGTGGTGAAGTAGCATGCTCAAGAGCAGTAACAGATAACGGTTGGTTACCAGTTGACAGACAGGTAGGACAGACAGGTAAGACAGTTCGTCCACAGGTTTACTTTGCAATTGGTATTTCAGGTGCTATCCAGCACGTTGCCGGTATGGAAGAATCAGACCTTATTATCGCAATCAACAAAGACGAAGATGCTCCAATCTTTGACGTAGCTGATTACGGTATCGTAGGTGATTTAAACAAGATCGTACCACAGCTTACAGCAGCAATTAAGGCAGCAACAACTGAAAAATAATCGCGAAGCTTTGAGTAAAGCGACGTAAACATAAAAAGCGAGAAGGTGGAATCGTGCTTGCACGAATGAAACCTTCTCGCTTTTTATGTTACACGCGGCATTTTGCGAATGCCGCGTGCTTCTAGATTTGTTTTACAAATCAAGAAGAAACGTCGCTTTAAAGAAATGAAAATGAAAATAATGTCAAAAAAATTTCTTATGGAAAAATATAATATTGATATTAGTGAATATGATTTGATAATAGGGTATAGAGCTGATGATTCTTATTTCAGATTTGCAGAAGACTTTTTAAATAATTCAATAAGTGTTGAAAAATTAGAAAGAGCAAAGGATATTAACAAAGCCAGTGTGGGAACAGTAAAAAATATTGCTGAAACTTTAGGATGTAATATTGAAGAAATAATTTGATAAAGTTAAAAAATGATTTGCATGATTAAATAATTTTAGAAAAATGGCAGAAAATAATAGTAAATGTTAAAAAAATGAAAAAACACTGTAAAAACGTTTAAAAATCTGTTAATATTATAAGGCAATAGCAAATAATAAGAAAGGAAAGTATAGCTAGGCTATACAAAAGAGGAGAATGTTAGAGAAAATATTTAAACTCAAACAGAACAATACTTCTGTTAAGACAGAAGTAATTGCGGGTCTTACAACATTTATGACTATGGCATATATTCTTGCTGTAAACCCAAGTATTTTAAGTGCTTCCGGAATGGATAAGGAAGCGATTCTTATTGCTACATGTTTAGCTTCATTTATTGGTACAATGTGTATGGCGTTTTTTGCAAATCTTCCATTTGCTTTATCAGCAGGTCTTGGACTTAATGCTTATTTTGCATACACAGTTTGTGGAGAAATGAAATATTCATGGCAGATAGCATTATTTGCAGTATTTGTTGAAGGTATTATTTTTATAATTCTTTCTTTAACAAATGTACGTGAAGCTATTTTTGATGCAATTCCATTTAATCTTAAGAAAGCAGTATCAGTTGGTATTGGTTTATTTATTGCTTTTATTGGTTTACAGAATGCAGGACTTGTTCAGAATTCTGATTCAACACTTGTTACTATTACAGACTTTACACAGAATTTCCATACAGCAGGCATTACAGCATTATTAGCTGTTATTGGTGTATTCATTACAGCTATACTCTATATTAAGAGAGTAAAAGGATCAATTCTTATTGGTATCGTATCAACATGGATTCTTGGAATTATCAGTGAATTAGTAGGATTGTATGTTCCTAATGTAGAAAAGGGAGTATATTCAGTTATTCCAACTAATTTTGTAAGTTTTGATTTTTCAGCATTAGGAAAAACATTTGGTCAGTGCTTCAACCTTGACTTCAAGGCTGTTGGTCTTGTTAACTTCATCATTGTTGTATTTGCATTCCTTTTTGTAGACTTATTCGATACATTAGGAACAATCATTGGTGTAAGTACAAAAGCAGGAATGCTTGATGAAAATGGTAAATTACCAAAAATCAAACCTGCACTTATGTCAGATGCTATTGCTACATCAGTAGGTGCTATCCTTGGTACATCAACAACAACAACATTCGTTGAATCATCAGCCGGTGTTGCTGAAGGTGGACGTACAGGTCTTACATCAGTAATAACAGGTGTTTTATTCCTTATAGCAATGATTTTCTCACCATTATTCATTACAATTCCATCATTCGCTACAGCTCCTGCACTTATTATGGTAGGATTCCTTATGTTTGGTGCTGTTACAGATATTAAGTTTACAGATGATAACTTAACAGAAGCAATTCCTGCATACCTTTGCATTATTGCAATGCCATTATTCTACAGCATTTCAGAAGGTATCTCAGTAGGAATCATTTCATACGTATTACTTAACTTAGTAACAGGTAAAGGAAAGAAAGTTAAACCTTTATTATATGTATTAGCAGTATTATTCGTATTGAAGTATATATTCTTATAAGATTATAGTGTTAAAAGGTTTTGTTCCATCTGCGCATGTATAAAGGTAGGATAATAACCTTGGAACACGCTTATAATATGAACATAAAAAAGTCTGAGATCAATTTGAATATTGAGGTGACCCCAAAAAGTTAGATTTTTTACGAGACGACTTCGGTCGTCTCGTTTTTTTATGCAGTAAGGAGATGGAGCCTGTATTGAACACAAATCTTGGAAAATAATATAGATTTACTAATTCCGGATTAGACAAAACGACCATCGTTTTATTTAAAAGACAGTAAAATAAAAAAACATGTTCGTAAAAAAGAAAATAAAAGTAAAAAATTTAAATGGGGAGATGAAGAGTAAATGAATACAACAGCAGATAATAATTATTATTTGCTCTAGAACATTTATAAAAAACGTGGTACAATAACACCGATTTTAACACAACGATTCTAAGTTCTCTAAAGTCTGTTTTTAGAGCTAAGAGGGAAACAGGTGAGAGACCTGTACAGTCGTGCTACTGTAAATGTGTAGTTTTTTCAGTGGCTTTTATATAGAAGTCAACCATTGTGCCAAGGCATGAGAAGGTAGAAAAAACGTTACTGCATAAGTCAGGAGACCTGCTTAGAATTTCTTCCATTTACACACGTAATTGCAAATGGCAAGTTATAAGCTTTTTAAAGACAGGCTTTCAGATTGAATTTGAAGGTTTGTTACGCGAGTTTTGATTTTGCCGGGACACAATAATGTTGTGTTCCGATTTTTTTACTTAATAAGTGATAGGAAACAGTGGTGTTAAAAAAGGAAAAATGAAAGGAGAGATGATGTAAAGTTACATCATAAGGAACAGAATGAAAAAACTTTGGAAAAGTGGCGTTGCCTTAGTTTTAGTATGTGCACTTATGTTTGCTCAGTTTAATACTGTAAATGTTTTTGCAAATACAAGTGTTCAGGCAGAAGAGTCTGAAACTAAGGAACAGATAACTGTATCTGTAACAGTAGTAGGCGACAGCGTTCACGGAACAGAAGCA
>OGZZ01000307.1_pt1 | contig 38924 bp, 41 predicted proteins | sample 1577021 | NCBI WGS metagenome assembly OGZZ01 (sample SAMEA3541526, study PRJEB24748) | human gut metagenome | biome: human gut; feature: human-associated habitat; material: faeces | place: China | collected 2012
GCTTTCTTCTATTATAGAAAAATAATACAATCCATTCCAGTCTTCTCTTAAGAATAATCTGAATCTCTTCATGCTTATCAATAGGCTTCACAAGAATGGACATAATACCCGCTTTGTTAGCTCCCCATACATCTGTAAAAAGCTGGTCACCAACAAAAAATGTGTTGCCTTTATCAGTACCCATAATCTCCATAGCCTTAATATAATTAACAGGTGATGGCTTTCCTGCCTTGCTTACATATCTTGAACCACAGGCGTCTGCAAGCGGCTTGACCCTGTACTCCTTATTATTAGATATGATACATGTCTCAAAGCCAATAGTCCTTAATCTGTCAAACAAATCACTGCAACGCTTTGTAACAGGTGCTCCATGCTCAACAAGTGTGTTATCAATATCAAACACAATCCCTCTGTAGCCCTTGTCATAAAGCCCCTGATAATCAATGTCATAAGCTGAATCAATATATATATCAGGATAGAATCTCTTAAACATAACTTAAATGCTGCCTTTCTTTAATCTGCTTCTGATATATTACTTAAGAATCTTCTTAATCTCTTCCATAAATGAATCAACATCCTTAAACTCTCTGTACACAGAAGCAAATCTTACATAAGCAACCTCATCAACGTTCTTGAGCTTGCTCATAACGATTTCACCGATAGTCTTGGTAGAAATCTCTTTCTCGCCGATATTAAATATCTGTGTCTCTATCTCATCAACCATATTGTTAATCTGTGAGATAGAAACCGGTCTTTTATGGCATGATCTTACTATGCCGGCTGTTATCTTCTCTCTGTCATAAGGTTCTCTGTTATTATCTTTCTTAATAACAATAAGTGGCATGGACTCAATCTTCTCATATGTAGTAAATCTCTTACCACATTCATCACACTGACGCCTTCTTCTTATTGAACTGTCATCAGTTGGTCTTGAATCAATTACCTTAGTGTTATCTTTACCACAAAACGGACACTTCACGCTATCTACCTCCAAATTAAATATATAAATTAATTATGAATAAGCCCGGCTAAAATGTCAATCCTTTTAATGTTGATAAATGTATTATTCAAGGAGGGATTATGGCTGGATACAAAGTTGAAATATGCGGAGTCAATACAAGTGACCTTCCTCTTCTTAAACCAGCTCAGTCAAAAGAGCTGCTTTCAAAGATAAAATCAGGAGATACACAGGCAAGAGAAACATTTATAAAAGGGAACTTAAGACTTGTATTAAGCATCGTCCAGCGTTTCAACCAGAGTGGCGAGAATCTTGATGACCTGTTCCAGATAGGCTGCATTGGCATGATAAAAGCAATTGATAACTTTGATATGTCTTTAAATGTGCAATTCTCAACATATGCTGTTCCCATGATAATCGGAGAAATCAAACGTTTTCTTCGTGATAACAGTACAATACGGGTAAGCCGTTCATTGAAAGATACCGCTTACAAGGCAATAACAACCCGTGAAAATCTTATGAAGAAGAATCTGAAAGAACCTTCAATCACAGAAATAGCTGAAGAAATCGGCATATCCAAAGCAGATATAGTCATTGCTCTTGAAGCCGTGACACCGTCAATTTCACTGTATGAGCCAGTGTTTAACGACGGCGGTGATACACTCTATGTAATAGACCAGGTTAAAGATAAGAAAAACACAGAAGACCGCTGGGTCCGTAATATTGCACTTAAAGAAGCAATCAAACGTCTCTCCCCAAGAGAACGCCAGATAATAACACTTCGTTTCTTTGACTGCCGCACCCAGACAGAGGTTGCTAAAGACTTAGGAATATCACAGGCTCAGGTAAGCCGTCTGGAAAAATGTGCACTACGCGATATGAAAAGACACCTTTGTTAATCAGTGCAATATAATAATATAAGCACATAATAAGGTGTTCCTATGCGTCTATGTGAACTTAAAGGAAAAACAGTTATCAATGATACCGACTGCTGCATATTAGGATTTGTTATTGATATTGACTTTGACCCCGCATCCGGATGTATACTTGCAATTATTGTTCCAGGCCCGGCAAGATTATGTGGTTTTCTTGGCAGAGATTATGAATATGTTATTCCATTTAAATGTATCCGCACAATCGGTCCTGATATCATACTTGTAAGTATATGTCCTGATAAGGTTAAGCAAAAATGTATCTGACCAGTATTGAAAAACCATGCCTCATGCTATAAAATAGTAATATATATGTTTTACGGAGGCGGATAATCATGGATAAGAAATATGTAGCTTATGTTGGCAGCTATACACACGAAAGCAGTAAAGGAATCCATATATATGACTGTGATGTAGCTAAAGGAAGAATAACAGAACGTGGAGAGGTTGCAATTGATAATCCTTCTTTCATTACATTTTCACCTGATAAGAACTTCTTATACGCTATATGCGACCAGGGTGTTTCAGCATATGCAATATTAGCTGATGGCAATATTGAACTTATGAACGTAGCATCAATCAACGGAATGCGTGGATGTCATATATGTGTTACAAGTGATAACAGATTCCTTGTAGTATCTGGTTACCACGATGGCAAGATAACAGTTATGCATATCAATGCAGACGGCTCTGTTGGATTTATTGCAGATGAAATATTCCACAAGGGAATCGGCAGTGTTGCCGAAAGAAATTTTCGTCCACATATAAGCTGGAGTGCATTCACACCAGATGAGGAGCTCTTATGTGTATGTGATCCCGGAATCGACCAGATAAAGCTTTATGAATTCAACCATGTAACAGGCAAGTTAAAGTTATATGATATAATCCGTTCACAACAGGAATCTGCACCACGACAGATAGAATTCAGCCGTGACGGAAAGTATGCCTATGTTGTATGTGAGATGAAGAATTATATCAACGTGTACTCATATGATAAGAACTCAGACAGGAACCGTTTCGAACTTGTACAGAATATATTCACTGTAAGACGCGACCACAAGACTAACAGTGCTGCAGCTAATATAATATTTGACAGTACAGGAAAGCATCTGCTCTGCTCTAATGCAGGTGATAACACAGTTACAATATATAACGTTGACACTAAGACAGGAAAGCTTTCAAGTCTCAACTCTCTTCCAATCAGTGGAGACTATCCTAAATACATAAAGCTTTTCCCTGATGATAAGCACATAATGTCTATGAACAACGAAGGTAATTCTATAACAATATTTACTGTAAAGTATGACAGAGGTCTTATCATAATGAATGGTCCAGAGCTTAAGATTTCAAGGCCTAATAACATGATAATTAAAGAACTTAATTAAAAATGTGCATTATGACACATATTAAGAATGGCTGCCGTTTAATAACGACAGCCATTAATTTTTATGAATATTTCTCTTCGCAGTACTTACATCTGTAAACCTGCTTTTCCTCATCAGCAAGTACGAACACCTGCTTTAATCCCTGCTCAATAGATGTGATACATCTTGGATTCTTACATTTGATAATATTAGTAACCTGCTTTGGAAGAGATAGTCTCTTCTTGTCTACTATTTCACCATTCTTAATAATATTGACAGTAATATTATGGTCAACGAATCCTAAAACATCAAGATCAACAAGATCAAGACCACCTTCAATCTTAATAATGTCTTTCTTTCCCATCTTACCACTTCTTGCATTCTTAATAATAGCAACCTGACAGTCAAGCTTATCAAGGCCTAAGTAATTGTATATCATCATGGCCTTTCCTGCTTCAATATGGTCAAGAACAAAGCCTTCATTAAGTTCGCCTACATTTAACATAATTTTCCCTCCTTATGCATCCAGTGAATCAAGTACATGAGCTAATGATGGATTAACCGCTGTATCAAGTCCAAGTAAAGTAAGTATAAGTGCCATTCTTACATATACACCAAACTGAACCTGCTTGAAATAAGCAGCTCTGTCATCATTGTCAACATCAACAGATATTTCATTAACTCTTGGAAGCGGATGAAGAACATACATATCAGGCTTTCCAAGTGCCATCTTATCTTCATCAAGTATATAGAAGTCTTTCATTCTTAAATATTCATCTTCACTGAAGAATCTTTCTCTCTGTACTCTTGTCATATAGAGAATATCAAGTTCTGGCATAGCCTGTTCAAGATTCTCAACTTCTACGAAATCGCAGTTATTAGCCTTAAGCACATCATCCCTGATATAATCAGGAATTCTTAACTCCTTAGGCGATATAAGGACAAACTTTACATTCTTATATCTAACTAATGAACTTATAAGTGAGTGAACTGTTCTTCCGAACTTAAGGTCACCACATAAACCGATAGTAAAGTTATCGAGTGAACCACGAAGCTCCCTTATTGTCATAAGATCAGTAAGTGTCTGTGTAGGATGCTGATGTCCACCATCACCTGCATTAATAATAGGGATGTGTGAATACTCGGAAGCTACCATCGGAGCACCTTCCTTTGGATGACGCATTGCACATATATCTGCATAACAAGAGATAACTCTTATAGTATCTGCAACACTTTCACCCTTTGACGCTGAGCTTGAAGAAGCCTCAGAAAAGCCTAATACCTGACCTCCAAGATTAATCATGGCAGCCTCGAAGCTTAATCTTGTTCTAGTACTTGGCTCATAGAACAATGTGGCTATCTTCTTACCATCACATACATGACCATACTTTGATGGATCCTTTGAAATGTCTCTTGCAAGGTCTAATAATCTTGCCAGTTCATCAACGCTTAAATCAAGCGGACTAAGTAAATGTCTCATAATAGAAAAGCCTCCGTGTGTATATTTAATTAAAATAATTACTCTGTTCTGCTGTATTTCTCTGACTGAACCTTAATAAGTTCTGCATCATTAAAATAATCAATCTTCATAGCAGCCTTGACATCATCAAGAGTGTCCTGTGCAACCGCATAAGCTGCCTCAGTACCCTTCTTAAGAATATCGTATACTGCCGGGATATCCTTCTCATACTCATGTCTTCTTGCTCTGATTGGCTCAAGCTCTTTATTAAGAACATTAAGAAGGAACTTCTTAACCTTAACATCGCCAAGACCACCTCTTGTATAATGTTCTTTCAACTCATCAAGATTCTTATACTCTGGAAGGAATTCAGCAAAATCCTCATCACTGCTGAAAGCGTCAAGGTAAGTAAATACTGTGTTACCTTCAACATGACCAGGATCTGATACCTGAAGATGTGTAGGATCTGTATACATACCCATAACCTTCTTCTTAACTTCCTCTGGAGTATCAGACAAATAGATACAGTTTCCTAATGACTTACTCATCTTAGCCTTACCGTCAGTACCAGGAAGTCTTAAGCAGGCCTTATTATCTGGAAGAAGAATCTCAGGCTCAACAAGAGCCTCTCCATATACAGAATTAAACTTTCTTACAATCTCACGGCATTGCTCAATCATAGGCTCCTGATCTTCTCCTACAGGAACTGTAGTAGCCTTAAATGCAGTAATATCCGCAGCCTGGCTTATTGGGTAACAGAAAAATCCTACCGGAATACTTGCCTCAAAATTACGCATCTGGATCTCAGACTTAACAGTAGGATTTCTCTGAAGTCTTGAAACCGTAACAAGGTTCATATAATAAAATGTAAGCTCTGTAAGCTGTGGAATCTGTGACTGAATAAATATATTAGACTTAGCTGGATCAATACCAACTGAAAGATAATCGAGTGCAACCTCGATAATGTTCTGTCTTACTTTCTCTGGATTATCAGCATTATCTGTTAATGCCTGTGCATCCGCAATCATAATAAAAATCTTCTCGTATTCACCTGAATTCTGTAATTCAACTCTGCGCTTTAAAGATCCAACATAATGACCTAAGTGAAGTCTACCTGTTGGTCTGTCACCTGTTAATATAATCTTAGACATAGACCATCCTTCTTTCATCCCAAAATTGTAAAAATTATATCATACTTTTACGCAAATGGCAAAAAAGTTTAATATAAATTGGCAGAATTACTGCAATTCCTGCAAGGAACGTAAGCCCCTCATTCCAGCACACTGCATCAAAGCCAAAATGTGGTATCAGAAGTACAGCAACAGCTGCCCTTCCAGCCATCTCAGCAAGTCCTGAGAGGATAGAATATTTGCCATAGCCCATACCCTGAACTGAATACCTTGCAGTAAATAAAAGTGCCAGTTCTGCATTAAACACACTTATGTATCTTATAAACTTCACAGTGTAACCGACAACAACTGTATCAGCTACATTAACGAATATAAGTGCCATATATCTGCCGGTAAAGAAACATACTATCATCGTGATTACAGAATAGATAAGACCAATCTCTAAAGTTCTCTTAAATCCTTCACTGATACGGTCAAATCTCTTAGCTCCGAAATTCTGTCCAACGAATGATGAAAGAGCTGTTCCCAACGCATTTAGCGGACACAGAATCAGATTCTTAATCTTATATCCGGATGTAAATCCGGCAATAGCATCCTCGCCTAACGCATTAACATAATACTGCAGGATAATAGCACCTATCGCAGTTATAGAATACTGTAAGCCCATTGGCATGCACATTTTAATAATGTTCTTCATGTAATACGGATGGAACTTTCTTTCATCTGCATTAACTGGAAATAACAGTTTGTACTTCTTAAAGATATATACAGCACTAAGAACACCTGCAATTCCCTGTGAAAATATAGTAGCAATTGCAGCTCCGGCAACACCCCACTTCACAACAACAACCAGAAACAAATCAAGAAATATATTAATAACAGTTGATACTGCCATAAATACAGTTGATTTCTTACTGTCGCCAAAGGCCATAAGAAGTCCGAAGCAGAAGTTATACAGAACCGTCAACGGAAGTCCTAAGAATATAATAACAAGATACACATGTGCATCCTTAAATATATTTTCAGGTGTCTTTAACCACGTTAAAAAGAGTCCACTCATAGACGCTGTGACTGCTGTCATAATGACAGCAATCGCAAGTGCAAAGTAGACTCCGTTAATAAAATATTTTCTTAAATCAGTATTCTTTCCTGCGCCAAATGCCTGTGAAACAGGAACACTTATTCCTATACATGAACCTATACAGAAATAACATACAATATATGTAAGAGAAGAAGTTGCACCAACTGCTGCCAGTGCCTTAGAGCTTAAGAACTGTCCAACAATTGCTGCATCTGCAATATTATAAAGCTGTTGCAGAAGCTGACCCAAAAGCACCGGTCCTGCAAATGATAATAAAATCCTTGTTATCGGTCCATTAGTCATCTTTGCATTGTCAAGCGTCTCTGTACTGCTCATAAGCTTCTTCGTCTCCTGTAAATAATTAAGCTATATTCCAGACTTCTTATTGTGTCTTATTCTGGCAATAACTCTTGAAATTCCCATAATAATAAGAGTTCCTATAACAGCCCCGCAGCCATCAATAAGCACATCTGTTACTCTTCCACTTCTTCCCGGCACAAAGAGCTGATGTAATTCATCTGTCGCCGCATACAATATTGCTATAAATGCTGATATAGCAACATATTTTATATTAATTACTACTGCTGTAACCGCACCTAATACCAATCCTGCAAGCAGTGCATACTCCATTGCATGTGCGGTCTTTCTTACCGGATGGTCAATTGTCTGTGCCATATGAATCTGCTGTTCCTCACTCATATTATCAAATCCCGGAACAAATATATGACACACAGCCATTCCAGCCTTAATACTCTGGTTTTCTGATTCTTCTCCCGGTCTTGCCGAAAAAGAAAATATAACAACCATCCATGTAACCGCAAGTATTGCAAATATAATTCTACGGATATTATAATCTGCTAATCTATCCATATATGATTAATCTCTGTATCCATGAGGATTATGACTCTGCCAGTTCCATGCATCCCTGCACATATCCTCTAATGATTTCTTAGCAGTCCATCCTAATATATCATGTGCCTTAGATGCATCTGCCCATGAGTCTGGAATATCTCCAGGACGTCTGTCTCCAATCTTATAATTAACCTTAACCCCTGTAGCATTCTGGAATGCATTAACGATTTCAAGAACACTGTATGGAGTTCCTGTTCCAAGATTAAATATCTCAACACCCTTGTGAGTATCCGCATATTCAACAGCCTTAAGATGACCACATGCAAGGTCAACAACATGGATGTAGTCTCTTCTACATGTTCCATCAGGAGTTGGATAATCTCCCCCGAATATAGTAAGCTGCTCTCTTACACCTGCAGCAACCTGTGATACATATGGCATAAGATTGTTAGGAATTCCCTGTGGATCTTCACCAATCTTTCCAGATTCATGTGCTCCGATAGGATTGAAATATCTGAGTAATATAACCGTAAGCTCAGGATCAGCCTGTGCACAGTCTGTAAGAATCTGCTCCATCATTGACTTAGTCCATCCGTATGGATTAGTACAGTCACCCTTATGCATTGTCTCATTATATGGTGGCTTCTGGTCTCCATATACAGTTGCTGAAGATGAGAATACAATCTTAGTAACTCCTGCTTCCTTCATACACTCAATAAGAGTAAGTGTTGTATCAATATTATTGCGGTAATACTTAGCTGGCAATCTTGTTGACTCACCTACAGCCTTAAGTCCTGCAAAATGTATAACGCAGTCTATATGATTTTCTGCAAAAATCTTCTGCATAGCTTCTTTATCTTTAACATCTGCTTCATAAGAAACTACCTTCTTGCCAGTAATCTCTTCAACTCTCTTTATTGATTCCGGACAACTGTTACTATAATCATCAACAATAACAACTTCATGTCCTGCATTAAGTAATTCAACTGCTGTATGTGAGCCAATATATCCTGCTCCACCTGCTAATAAAACAACCATTACATCCTCCTTGGTCTGAATACATAATCGAATTTCATTCCAAATACTACCACAGTATTAGTCATATATCAACCATTATCAATCTTTTCTGCCGATAAACGACTCATATAATCTGTAGTCACTATTCACAATCAGTTCATCTGGAAATGCTGTATCTTCAATAACTTTATATGCCCTATCAAAATCACATATGCTCTCTTTAATATGTGCATCACTTCCTATAGAAATACTGACGCCTAACTCCTTGCACAGATTAAGCATATGCACATCATTCTCGTAAGCTCCCTGTCTTGGTCCTGACGGATTAAGAGAAGTATTATTAAGTTCAAGAAGCACATGCTTCTCCTTAGCTGCTCTCACAAGACGCTCATAATCTACAGGGTATCTTGAATCATCAGGATGCCCTATAATATTGACATATGGATTGTCCATCGCCTTAATTAAAGCATTGGTATTCTGTTCAATACTTCCCGGCTTGATACATGGAATATGAAGACTTGCTATAACAACATCACAGCCTTTGAGCCCGTATTCCTTAAGATCAATATTACCATCATAATCCATGATATTGACCTCACAGCCCATATATATCTTCACTCCACATTTCTGTCTTGGAATAATTCCCATGTTAGAAAAATATAATATGCCTGCACTTCCCGGCATCTTAGGTGCATGGTCTGTTATTGCAAGATGAGTAACTCCGATGCCTGCCGCATACGCCGCCATCTCATCTATAGTGTTATACGCATGTCCGCTTACCAGTGTATGAGTATGTGTATCAATTGAATATTTCATAAATTCATCTTCCTTATATTACTGGTATTATCCATACTGACTAAAATTCAATATCAACTGTACCGTTAGCGTGCTTCATATAATCAAAAAGCTTAGGTGCTGTAAGAAGTGTAAGTGGATCTTTCTCTGTATCATCCTCTTCAAATATCTTAACAACCTCATCGATTTCTGAGTTAGAAAGAGAATTAATATACTCTCTCATCTCTACTATTGTCATATTAAATAATTCTTCTTTACTCTTCATAACCTGATGTCTCCTTAATTAACTCTTCTAATCAATTCTTTTTCTAACTTATTACTCGGTGCGTCCTGTATAGATTACCTTACCCGTGTTCCATAACTCTGCTGTTCTTCTTGCAGCTTCAAGTCTTTCGTCATCATTCTTAAACTCAAATGTTGCTGACTGACATCCGCAATCCAGACATGTTACATAATAACCATGGTCCTCTTCTTCAAGTATAGATGGGCCGAAGCATCTCGGACAATCCTGTAAATCAATCATCTCATATATCTCCATGTTATAAGTCCTCTTTTCTATTGTTTAACGTATTGATTATTATATCTTTAATCATTCACCGACAATGCATTGATTTTAACATTTAACATATGAAATAACAAGCCTCTGGATAAAGTATGGCACATTTCATTATTATGTATTATACACCTTTAAAAGATTCATCAAATCATTAATCTCCTCGGCAATCTGCTTACCATTATCAGTGTCCTTTACGAACACGCGCTGCTTTTCCACATAGACAACCTGCGACTCAGATTCAATATCTCTGTTGCTATTAATTGCCATGTTAATGCTCATAAATGGATGATGCTCTTTAATCTTCATTCCATGAGAATTATAGATAAGTGTATATCCAGCTATTCCTGTAGCGTCATGATATCCTTCGCAGAAACCGCCGTCTATAACAATCAGCCTTCCATTAGCCCTGACTGGGTGCTGCCCTTCCTTCGTCCTCACAGGAGTATGCCCATTGATAATATGCGCATTCTCGTTGTAGAGATTAAACTCCCTTAAAATCATCTTGCAGACTCTTTCATTCTCATAATGGATATAATATGGATTTTTGTCTTCTTTAATCGCATCGTTATAGTCAGCATTTTTCTCCTTGTCAAGGAATGTTCTTTCAAATGTTTTAATACACCTTCCCGTTACCGGCGATAATATATTGCTCCATAAAAACCACATAAAATCCACTGCGTCCGAATCACCAGTTCTTGCCTGTCTCACCATCGACTCGCAATAGTCAAGATACTCACGACCTGTGTACGACTTGCCATCCACAACAATTCCGTCAAACACCCCTTGTTCATCAAGTGGCACACAGCCATGGAACAGAAGATTTCCATTATGAATCTTATAAATGTTTCCTTTGTCATATAGAAAATTAATATGCCTCTCAAGCACTGTGCTGTTGATAAAATCTGCTCTGAATCTTCCCATCAGGAACATTTCTTCCATAGTCAGCTCATAAGGATTATTCATGTCAATTGTTGGGAACTCAGTAGTGTTAAGAAAATATTCTTTATCACCGATTCTTACAATGCCCTTATCCAGATCCATCTTGTCTAACAGAAGTCTTCTTTCCATTCTATATTCTGGATGTCTTTTAATAAGCTGTCCCTCAAGCTTGAATAATATTACGGAAATAGCCTTATATACTGCATCATCAACATTTTTATCTGAATACGTCTTAACTGCAAACTGCAGAAGGAACCTAAGGCTTATTCCATAGCCATTCTCAAGTATTGACATAGTCTTGTATTTAATATTATTTCTGACAACAAGCGCCATACACACCGGATTGCCGCAAAATGCTCCCATCCACAATATGTCATGATTACCCCACTGTATATCAACACTGTGATGCTCCATCAACAGATCCAATATCTTATCCGCATGCGGTCCTCTGTCATATATATCGCCCAGTATATGAAGATGGTCCACAGCCAGTCTCTTAATCAGGTCAGTAAGCGCAATAAGAAACTCGTCTCCATTGTGAAGACTGAGAATAGTCTCCATAATCTGTCTATGGTACACACTTCTGTTATCATCCTCATCCTTCTGCGCATGTATAAGCTCATCAATAACATATGCAAAATCCACTGGCATTGCCTTTCTCACCTTGGATCTTGTGTATTTAGACGACAGCAGCTTTGCAATCTGAATCAGCTGACCAAGTACATTTCTGTACCATTCATCAGTCACCTTATTTTCCTCCATAAGAATCGAAAGCTTCTCCCTTGGATAATATATCAGTGTACACAACTCCTGCTGTTCAAATACAGTAAGCTCATCTCCATACAGCATCGCTACCTTCTCTTTAATTACCCCCGAACAATTATTAATTATATGGTAAAATGCATCATATTCCCCATGGAGGTCACTCATAAAATGCTCTGTACCCTTCGGCAGATTCATAATTGCATTCAGGTTAATAAGTTCACGGTAAACTGACTGTTTTGTGGGATATTTTTCTTTTAAAAGCTTTAGGTATTTATCGTATTCTTTCATATGGACTCCTTAATTCTTAGAAAATATAACCTGGTCTCAGAATAAAAAAGAGAGGATGCACTTAAGATCCTCTCCACTTTTCAGATATTATCAGTATATTCTTTTATACTCAAAAGTCAAATATAACTACCTATTCTGTTCTTCTAAAAGTTTCTTTAATCTTTCTATCTCGGCATCTTTCTCCTTAGATGATGTCTTAAGAGCTTCATTCTCTGCTGACAATTTGTCTTTCTCTGCATTCAATTTGTCTTTCTCCACAGACAATTCTTTCATCTCATCCTTCATCCTGTCAACCATCAGCTCCGCCGTATTCCTATCCAATATCCTCAACGCTTCTGAAAACATACTGAGTACCTCCTTCGGTCTCTCCAAATACTCATTAATATCTCGGCGTACTGATTCCAGATCCGGGAATATCTCTATCAATTCCTCTATCTCCTCCGGTGTCTCGGCTACAAATAATGACAGATACTTAAGGCGATTTTGCTTCATCTGCTCCGTTACCTGTCTTTCGTTGTACTGCGATCTGTCATAATCGTATTCCGTTACTTCGGTACACCCTTTTCTGATATCAGAATATCGGTATTTCTTAAAGGTGTCAAGGCTTACAAATCCTATTCCGTCATCTTTATGTCGTAATCGGTTAGCAAATCTCTCAACCCATAGATTCTTCCATTGGAATATGCATAACTTTCTACTATCCCCTGTCCCCCTATGGGAACATTCAAATTATAATCAATATACATATAACGTTGTCCGCTTATTGTCCCTATATGCTCTATTCTGATATTGCTTATTCTAAATATTTCTGTTTTCATGCAGTAACTTTTATTTCCATATGAAAAGAACATCAGTATTTCATCTATATTACCAAGCTTTGCAAAAGAAATCTGCATAACAACATCATCCTGCAATTCTCCATGCTCTTCTAAATATTCTTTGTCTATATAGTTATACAGATTGTAACCTTGACTATGTTTAGGAAATACTAATATTAATTTAAATGTTCCTTGTGAACCTTTGCCATATATCAAAATAGTCTTTTTATTTATTGATGAAAAAGATTGGAATTCAACATTCTGATTGCTACACTCATATATTTCCTTTCCAATGTGAAATTCTTCAATTATATCCCCTCTAAGAAGCAAATCCTCTTCATACCTGTTATTCTTTATATCCTCTTTTATCCACCCCAGCTGCGGATATTCCTCTATCTGTTTATTCATGCCAAAATGTACTATTCCCGATAATTCATCCTTATCGTTATAGTATTTACAAAGTCTGCCGTTTTCAACTTCCGAAACAAAGGATAAATACAAATGTTTTCTTTCTCCCTTTTCCTTGCAGCTAATTCCACTCTTATCTTTTTTTATAATCGCAAGTATTGGGATTTTCTTTTCCAATGCATATTCATATTCCATATATGTGTAACTTTTATTAGTTTCTTTATCTATACTTCCTAAATATCCGCCCAAAATCAGTATATAATATGAGCTTTCATCTATCATCTCTTTTATATATTCCATCTGAGGTTTATCCAATGCTGGAAATTCTTCCATTCCTGCCGGAAAATGCTTCATCTCCAGAATTGCTTTTTTTACAATTAAACGTTCCTCTATTAAATCTTTATATGTCGAGCTGACAAATATTTGATATCTTTTCTTCATAATACCCCTATAGGTTCAAACTTTCTACTAATATTCTCTGATTGACTTATTGGAAATGTGCACCACTAAGTGCATCTCAGCAAAAATGCAATCTGTTATTTTTAACAGATTGCATTTTTATTATAGCTAACTTATATTCATTTATAGATACATAATTCTTACCTTGACATATATGTTGCTGCTCTTTTATATACATTTGCATAATTAATATGCTCTGCATCTATTCTATCATCAGCCTCTTTTACTAATTTATTATATTTTTTAGAGGTACCTGATTTTACAACTTTTGCATTTTTGACACCATTCTTTGCAATTTCACTTAATATAATACGTGACATACCCCTTTTCTCCTTTCCAACAAAAACAAGTATATTGTACTCTTTTTTTTTCATGAATTCAATAAAATCAAAACAGTTATATTCTAATATCTTATAATAACTATCTCTTTGATAGTATATTCTCCACCAATCATTTCTATTGTTCCAATTTTCTCCAATAAATCTAATGATTGTTCGATATTGATTGTATCTTTTCTTAACTCATCACAATCATGTATATATCTGGAAATCTTATCTTCGTTTGCACGCCTTAATTTATATATTACATATAAGACTATTGCTTCACTCTCTCCTAATGTTATTGTACTCTGATCTTTTAATAAATTGACAACGTTTAAAATACTAAAAATCATCCACATTTGATTATCAGAAAATATCGTTTTTGCAGAAAATATTACATTCAAAGCAAACTTGAGATTTATTTTTGCATTTCTTAACTTAATACCTTTCACATTTGATAAATCTGATGGTGTTAAAATTATTGCCTGTGCATTACTTTCTTCATCATCCAAAAACTCTACCGATGATAATAATAAACTCTTTATTGAAATTGGATCTAAATTATTTTCTTTTATTATACTATCTAGTTTTTTCATAAGAATATCATATTGTGTAATCTGATTTTCTCCCATATTTCCTCCTAATATTCTTGTAAATTATGTATATACATATCATATGGTTCTATTTCACATTCTATCTGCATTATCCTCCTTGCATCATTATCATAGTCTTTATATTTCAATTTATTACTATCATGTTGCAAAATCCAAGGCTCCCTTTCCATTGTTGCACTTGTTGTATCGATAATTATTCTTCCAGTTATTAAATTTTTCTTATATGAATCAATATCAGCAAAATCTATACACCATACAAATCTAGGTAATGATAACGAGATTAGTACATCTTTTACATATTTATTCATTTTATCAGAATTCATTGCACTTTGTTTTAAAGAGTTGGATGATGTTATATAAATTCTACATACTGGTCTGTCTCCGAATTTTAATTCACCCGATTTCACCCATGTTATCATTCTGTTATATACATCCTTATATGTCAATTGCATCCTACTATATAATGGAATAACAGCATAATCCATTTGAAACATACTATACTTAACATCATCTGAAATAGTCGGAAGATCCTTTGGAACTTCCATATACGGAAATATTCTATCATCCATAACATAAATTGACTTTATCAACTTTGTACTTAGAATAACTCCTGATTTTTCATCTACTATTTCCTGCATTATCGGCTCTACTAACATATCATAGTTGATTTCTCCGTGCCCCATAATCGCAACAGCATGTGTATTAGGTGCAATATTAAAAAAGCCAACCATTGGAAGTCCAGATTCTACATAAGCTAATATCTCGTCTATAAAAAATAAATCATTATCTTTTCCAATAATAAGTGGACTAAAATCATATTCTTTAAATATATCTGACACCTGATTAGGAGTAAGTCCCAATGTAGGGGTTTTTCTCCCTCTATCATTTTTTACGGCATTTACTATTTCTCCGATTGTTGTATCAGCATAATTTTTATATTTATTGCCAAAATATTTTAAGACTGACCATGTAGCTGTATGGGCACAACACGAAATATCACCTTCCTGGCGCTTCCATGGAAAACACCTTATTAATTGCTCTTGTCCATGAATATGTGCTTTAAAATCTCCTAGCATTAGATATGCTTTGTTTTTTAATAATAATTGTGGATTGAGATAGGTTTTCCCAAATTTTGTTTCATCAGATGTTGGTCTTAATACAGTGTATCCTATATATTCATTTTTAAATTCAAAATGAACCCTGTAACAAGCCTTATCATATTTTCTAAATTTTTGTGCATAATGTGAATAATAATTACTCAAATAATCGCTATCATAATATGGATACTCCACAAGTACTGTGTCACATTTTATTCCAAGATATTTTTCCAGCCTCTCTATAACAAAATTATCTATATGAGTACTCTTTATTTGTTTTTTTAATTCTTGATAATTATTTTTATTATGTATTTGTATTTCAGAAAACTTAATCATGCTGCCCCCTAGTAATTACTATACACATATGTACATATTAATAGTAACTGACAAATTATATATTGTAAATATACTTGTCGTAATCCGTCTAATTTATGTCTTAATCCGTTATTACTTTTTCAAACAAGCGCCTCTACTTTTTATAATATAAAAATATAAGCCAAAGAAAAATAACCCCAACATAACAATATATATAAACCAAAAACAATATTTATCTAAAAATACAGTTATATAACTAAATGATGTTAACAAATATACCAATGTTGACATATTAAGAGAAAAATCTTCAAAACGTATCATCCATTGTTTTTTAGCAGGGTATTTTTTTATATATGATTCAACATTTTTAATAACTATTATGGAAGCAATCATTACTAAATAAGATAATATGACCACTAAAATTTCAGAACTATCTGTTTTAAAATATAAAAAAGGTAATGTAACCAAAGCTAATACATAGTAAATCAAAAATAAAATGTTATTTATTACTGGGAACACTCCCTTATAATACAACTCGTTCACTAATTTCTTATTTTCCTGTAAACCATTATCAACAGTATTCTCTTCATCTTGGTTATTATTAATTAATTCTATTGCTTTTTCATATTTAATAATCTGATCAATTTTGTCTTGATATGAAAGGAAGAGAAAAATCTCGCCCAATATATACGTAAAAGCACAAACTATACTATATATAGATATTTCTTGCATTTTGTAATTATCAGTTTGAGAATATGCAGTTTTAATTAATACATAAAATAAAATCGTCGATATTGCAAACACACCTACGCATTCTAAACAATAATGTATTCCTTTATTTTTCCCCTTTTTATATTTAAAATTTTCCCAAACAATATATATAGGTAAAATATTAAATACCAATATTGAAATTAATAAAAGAATGATAATAGCTATGTACATTAAAATAGATTTTTCTATCAACTGTTTACCATTAATACTTATAATAAGTGTTTCTATGAAATAAATTATTGTGAACGCAAAAAAACCAACACTTAAAGACTTAACGGTATTTCCTCTTACTTCTTTTTTACTCCGCTCCCAATCATATTTTAAAAGCAGTGATATATACTCTGTCATTCGTTTCTGACTTTCTATTAATTCAACTTCATCACCACTATTCAATCCTTCTATTTTTTTTATTAATTTCCAAATATGTGTATCATCCATATAATTTTGTGAATAATTATTTCCGTAGGCATTTATACGCACCTTTAACTTGGCAATACATTTTAATGTCTTTTTATATGAAGCACCTTGCATCTCTTCCACAATGCTTCTCATACTCTCACGCCAGGCTTTTCTTTCTGCAGTTATATACTCCAACTTACCATTCTTCTGATTTATAATAAATGAAAAGATTGCTGTAATTACTGCAGCTATAACTGATGATCCTAATAACAATTCACCAACCAAATATTGTTCCATAATCTTCTCCTTTCCTTGACAACCATCCACCCCACATAACATACCTTCTGGTTCTAGCTCTAAGTTACTTATAAGCATCCAACAGCATAACCACCGATGCAGCTGCAGATGATGTCATCTTATATTTCTTTTTCAAATCATTTATATAAATACTGTTATTACTTATATAAGCGTTCCTTAGCTGAGATATCGTGATAAATGTATACTTATCATCATCGATTTTCGCAAGTTTCTTGTCACGGCTAATCTGATGCCTTTTATTACCTTTTTCAAATCTTACATCACAGCCGCTTTCATCTTTTCCCTTAATTTTGTAGTAGAATAGAATCTGAGGCTTTCCGCCTTCAACAAGATCTCTGTAGAAAGCAAATATACTATTCTTAATATCATTATGGTCAACCTCGATATGACTATTATTAACAGTAAAATATTTCAATTCACGACCATTAAAACCAATTTGATTTGCCATCTTTGAATCTTTTAATGAATTAATGTACAATCCTGCTGTTATATTGATATGAACACCTGTGTGCATCAAGTAACCATACAGAATTCTTCTTAATATATTCTGGTAGTTCAAATACTTTATCCGAATTACAATCATTCATAACAATATTGAATGCTACCGCTGTGATCCTTCTTATCAAATATCACTGTGTCCAATGGTAGTACAACACCCCCAAAAAATATCCGTTTAAAATAATGTGAATTTCTATTAAGTGGCTGTCTTTCAATCAATAAAAAACAAAAAAGACAACCACTTAAAATCTACCCCATTTTCAAACTTCAAATTCTAGGTTCAACATTCGATGATATTATATCAATTTCAACAACTATTATTTGATTCATTAATTTCTAAAAAAGACTATTCAATCGTCTTTCCATCATAAAAAATATTTTGTATTATAGCTTTCCATTTTTCACTAACATCTTTCCATTCTTTCCAATTTTTATTGATATAACAATATGCTTTATATGGTTTATCTGATGTTGGTGCTGAATATCCTAAAATATCTTCAATACAGTTTTCTAATACAAATAAATTACTATCATTATCCAAAGCTTTTCTTATAGGTTCATTAAACACAACTGCCCCTGGAGTATTTGCATCCTTATCATGCATTACATAGATATCAATTTGCATTGCTTTCAAATATTTTATTAATGGAATAATAGCGGCTTTTCCTCTTGCTCTTAAAATATACCAATCTGACAAGATTTCATTTTTCAAACAAGAAGGCAATTTGTTAATAGTTTCTGACAACACAACCTGTTCAGTATCCCCTTCGATAATTAATACCTTTTTTACAAAAAAGCATTTTGAAATTGAATCCTCCACTCGTAGAAGCATCTTAATATAGTTTCTATCATCTTCCTGCAGTTTCAAAAATTCTTTTGTAATATTAAACGGAGTACTTAGAACTGTTAACCCTGTTCCCACTTCTAAACCAGATGTAGTAAGAGATAGCCGGTTCAATGTTTGTTTTGGTTTTTTAGTCAAATCAATCATATATGGCGAATGCGTAGTACAAACAATCTGATTATTTCCAGATTCAGCCAAACTATAAATAGTATCTCTCATTTTACTTATTGCATTAGGATGTAAATATATTTCAGGTTCCTCAAACCCTATTATAAGTTGTCTCTCCTGTGTAATATCTTTTTTATTATCGCGTAGTGCTTTATATCTAAGTAGTGCAAATACAGTAGAACGTATTAACCCTGTTCCTTGTAACTTAGATGAAGTAGAAACATTACTGTTCATATGAATATCAAATGCAGGTCTTATCACTTTATCCGCATCACTTAAATTTGCCTCAGCACTTATACCAGTATGAGGAAAAACATCCGAAATAATGCTATTAATCTCGCCTATCATCTTTGATATTTCTGTACTTTCATCAGAAGGATCTAATTCCTTTGCAAGTTTATTCAAATATTCCTGTGCCAACTTGTAATTTTCTGATTTTTCACGAACTTCGTTAAATAATTCATTTAAAGTTTTCTGCAATGTTCCAGATGTTCCAGAAATCTCCCCCTCACTATCTTGAGCTGGAATTAATAAATATTTAGGCAGTTTGCTCAACACATTTTGAGGAATACCACCTGGATTTTCAACCCAATGTTCCTCGCTATCATCAATATCATGTATATCTTCTATATCATTAAATAATGCTCTTTCCTTCGTGGTTAATTTTTTATCATATTTTATCTTTTTTATATCATCGGGGAGTTCATCTTCTGGAAGTCCTGCATTTAAAAAATCTTGAATACAATCACAATTTTTAAAAACACCTTTCATAATTTTAAGATTCTCCAAAGTCTCTATCTTAACTTTTCCTCCCTTAGGATATGTTTTCCTATATACAAATTTCAGTCCTGTATCAAGTGGATCATTTGTATCGGGTTCATACTTCAATAACCGTCCTTTGAATCCCCTCCATGAATTTGCCTCTCTAGGAATTTTACGAAATTCAGCCGTAAAAACAATCTTATCAACTGCTACTTTTCTTTCTCCATCCTCTTCTAAAGCATAGAACTCTTCTATAGGAATATTTGTGTTTGAACCTAGCAAATAATCTAATGCATACAAAATGCTACTTTTTCCTACATTGTTTTCTCCAATTAAAAATGTTGACTCTGAAAATACAATCTTTGTATTATAATGTTTTCTAAAGCCTTCTATACATAATGAAAATAATTGCATAAATTATGCCTCCTTCAATAATATTTATATTATATAGCACCACTTTAAGAGAGGCCTCATCAACCTCTCAAAATCAAATTATCCAATCCCCTAAGGGACCTTCGTTTTATAACTTGAATTAATCCAAACATATCCATAGCACATTGCTCCTTATTCTATACAACTTTGAATTAATCCAAACAATTATTTTCACATTCCGACTTATTTAAACATTAACATATTTCAATATTTTAAGCAATCATTATTCATATTAATTTTTTAATTCTTCCAAAGACTTACTAATACCACTACATATCGACTGCCGTTCTGCTGTTGATTTATACTTAAATCTGATCATAGTTTTAAGGTACACAGATTGAGCGTTTACATTTTATCTGTATGATATACCAGATTTTCTAATGTGAATTGGACTTTCAGAATCATATCCCTCATCAATATTATCATAATACCCACAATATTTCATAAAATTCACTATATCATGATCCTCAATTTCTGACCTTGGTCCAATCACAACTTTCCGAATCATGTCTTTTTTTATTTTTTCGAAATCCATCTCTATATATGGGATTAATTTATCATTTGATACTCTATATTTAATCTTAGAAAATGAAATTTTTCAGAACCTGGAAAATTATAATTTCCAATTTGTGAACATACAATTACTCTCCATTCTTTTTCTTCCTCAAATCCAGGAGTTTTAACAAATGGAAATTTAAGTCTATAATTCTGACTTAATTCTAATGCAACATGGCCAACTCCTTTATAATCAAATTTTGCAATATTATCTTGAACTATATCTCGAATTATATCTTGAACATATAATTCCTTATTAATATATGTCACCTTTCCAAATGCAACATGATGTTTACTTATTAAATTTAATTGCTCTAGTATTTTCTTATCAAAACCTATAGATAAACCTTTTCCATTTTGTGCATATCCTCTCCATTTACTTAACTAATCCCTACTTTCAGAAAAACAAACTCCGAATGTTCTATTTGATGAATTTGTTTGTACTCCAATATCATGCCACTTTTCCATATTTCTAACCCCTGCTTATCATCATGTAAAAAATCTTCTATCTTTTCATTTACAATTTTTCTACACGCAACACATTCTAAATAATCATTTGACTTTTCAATATCCGATAGCCACAACTTTGCATTCTTTATAATATTAAAGAAAGTTTCAATACTACTGTTAATATCACGAATTGTATTGTTTTGAATATTTTTAGTGATATTGTATTTCATAAAATGATACATTTTGTGATTATTCTATCTATTTCAAAAGTTTTTCAAGTCCAAAATAAGCCCATGGGCTTTTTACCTCCACTTCAAATGAAAGGACTGATAACAATGAAATTGATACACGCAGAATTTAACCCGATGCACAACAGCATCAACATAAACTACTATGACGGCTACATCCTCCGGATTGACTGCAATCAGGCTGAATCTGGGATACCGACTACGCCTAATTCCTAGAGATGTCTGAATGCTCATACGATTGATAATCCGCTGGGATATGCACGGCTTACACCGGATGGAGAGATGCAGGCATGGGTGGATGCGGAAGATAGTTTGGAAGTGTTTTAAACATACCGCTCCATATAGTTGTAAACGGATGGCTCAAGCGAGCCATCCGCAATGTTGATTTATTATATTCCATTCCAACCTTTATTAGTTATACGCCATTTCATAATTACCAATGCATGTTCAAAATATTCCCACCAACTCCACTTTTCTCTTTTTTCAATTAGTTTCATTCTGTATTCCATAGATGGATGACCTTCAACCTTTATATACCTTCTGTAAAATTGGTCAATTATATTCGTCTCCTCTTTGTTTTGATTTTTTAAATACTCTTTCCAAAATTCAACAAATATCATTTTATCGTTTTTGCATACATTTATAGCAAGCCTATCTGCACGGAGTTCAGCAATCTGTTTCCAAAATCTTGCATCACATATTACTTTTCCAAAAACAGTCTCGATACCCATAAATAGCAATGCGATAATTAAAAATATCGGTGTAATCATTGTTGCTATCAATCCTAACATATTCAATATCATTAATATAAAATACACAAAATTTGAAATTCTTACTCTTTTGCTTATATTCGTAAAATCATTATAGTATATATGTCCCAGTTCATGTGCGATCGTCATCATCAATATGTCTCTTGCTGCTTTATTTCTATAAATTTGTGTTATAAAACCATTAGAAATATCTATCTGTGGTATGCCCTGTTCACTTATTTTACTTTCTGCGTATCTCTCCTCCGTTGCTATAATTTTACACTCGAGAGATTTTATTCCTAATTGCACACACATATTTTCTATGTCCTCTTTAACACTATCTAAAATATAACCCTCTATATAAATTCCTTCACCGACATCTATATTGTTTTTGGCGGAGATAATGCTTGATTCTCGTATCAATACAAAAACAAGTGTAAGAACAGCAATAACCTGAAATACCTTGCTATCTTTGAATTGTTCTAACAAAGCAATACATATTATCATTGCCAACAAACCCATTAATATTATCAATACCTTTTTTACATTCCATGCAATTACTGGCTTTTGAACGTCTCCAAAACTTAATAATTCCGGCTTTTTTTCTAATGGTATCATAACATTTTGTGTATATGCATTAATTATTTCTATCGTCTTTTGTGTATCTTCTTTCAGTCGCGAAAACATTAATCCGCATAAAAGAACTATGTAAAACAGATTTCCCAGTATACTTCTATTTTCATAATTAATGAAACATTTTAAAATAATTGGTCCCAAGATAAAATATCCCATAAGCAAATATGTCTCCATAAACATTTCCGACAAATGCTTCTTGATACTACACATGTCCTTTTCTCGTTCTTCACTTATATTTTCCCACCCCAAGAACGCAAAAATAATATTCTTTCTTTGGTTGAATAAAATATGTATGCTTCTCCGAACAATATTCTTACATTTAAGTTCCTTGACAAGTATAAATTTATACCATACAAAAATAATTATAAATTGCACTAAGTATCCTAAAAAAAGCAAAACAATCCCTTCCCATCTTATGTAAAATCTACTTCAATTTTTCTATATCATTAACAAAAAATGATAACATATCACCCTTTTTAAGTCTTCTTCCAAGGCCCACATCCTTCCTTATTTCATAATTATATCTTCCATTTCCCACAAGATATTTTTATTACCTTTTATCGATGATTTTCTATATTTCAGCCATTTTTTCACAACTCTGTTTGATTTCCATAAAGTAAGACCTTTAGAAAATCCCGAAACCATTTTAGTCATTTCTTCCTCCAAAGCATTCTATAAAATTTCTTAATACTATCTTTCCTAAAATAGTTTAAATTTCTTTCCCCATCCCCTCCAGCAACATAACCACAGAAGCCACCGCTGACGGCGTCATCTTATAATATTCTCCCGACTCCGAAATCGTAATTCCATGAGGCTCAAGCTTGGCGTTATTAAGTTGCTCAATTGTAAGAAAAATGTATTGTGAGCCGTCTATTTTTGCATTCTTCTTGTCTTTTCGTATCTGCTTTTTCTGCCCTGATGGTTCAAATTGTATATCTATATTATCAATATCTTCGAATTCCAATCTGTAATAGAATAAAAACTGTGGTTTTCCACCTTCAACAAGATCTCTGTAAAAAGCAAATATACATCCTTCTACGTCTGTTTTAGTAATCGTCATTTTTTCATTATTAATGCGTAAATATTTCAATTCCCTATTAATCGCATCAGCTACTGCCTGATACAATTTGTCTGTTGTAAGAAATTCCTTTCTTTTATAATCAAATGATGGCTCTAGCTTAGCCGATACACTGGTTCCCAAAGTTCTTTTTCCAACAGATAAATGTCCACTTCTTTGAGTGAAAAGAATCCCATGCCCATTGAAATCAATAAAACCATTAAATCCTATGTGATTTGCCATCTTAGAACTTGCCAATGGGCTAATGTATGGTCCTGGTTCATATACGTCACGAGTTTTTCGTCCATCTTCCCACTCGTAATCCATTGCCCGATTTGTCATCAGCAAATCCCAATAAGTCACATTTGAATATGTTAACATTACCTGATTTCCGCATTCTTTCAAATCATCAAGACGTACAGTTCTGCTATTATATTTTAATGCATCAACATGAGCCTTAAGCAGCCAGTCAGATCTTTTGGCAATCTCATCTGGCAATTCATACACCTTCGTCGCATTAAAATGATTCATAATAATGTCAAATGGCTCATCCGATATCTTCCTGAAGGCAAGCGTCACTATAGGAAATAAACAGTCTCTGTCCTGACCTTTATTCTTGTAACTTAGTAAAAACTCACCCTTGTATCTTCTGCAAATGCTGTCGTAATTCTCAGATAATTTATTTGAATCCTCTTTCCAGCTTGACGCTTTATTGTAAATAAGCCGAGAAACCGCTGTACATATATACAAAACAATAATCGAAACCACTAGAGATATATCAAACGTCAACCATCTATGTATAACAAATGCAATCACCAGAATTATCAATGCTGCAATAAACTGAATAAAATCTTTGTTACGCAAAAGTTTAAACAACCAATTCTTCTTCATAATCATTTTCCCTCTTGTGTACATATTACTATGTTATTAAACATTATTCAATATATTTAATTGTTGTTGATGATTTGTAAACTTTAGATGGGTTAAAATGTATATAAAACTTTATGCAATTCTATGTATAAAGCTATCATAGACAATAGTGCAAAATAAATGCAAAAATACCACCAGTGATTATTTAATTCTAATTAATCACCAGTGGTTTTTATACTTTACTTTATCATTTAGTTTATAAAATTTTAATGGTGCCTGACACCTGATATACTCAAAAACATAAACCTGAATAACCATTTTCTGAAATTAGCTGGAGAAAAATCATTATAAAATCTGTCCTCTCTGTCAATATTCTTAATACTTTCCAATATGCCATTAATTCCACCTTCGGGCAACGGCTTTAACCACTGTGTTCTGGAATTACCAAAAATGTATTCAGCATTATTGGTTTTCATCGCCATTAATTCTCTTATACTATTGCGCAAAATTTCTGGCATAACCATAAATCTGCTGTTATTAACGTTTCCTATCTTAATAGTCTGACAATTATCGCCAATGTCACTCCATCTTAATTCGCAGATTCTCCTCCTCTCCATTCCAAAACATAGCAAAATCAAGAAAACAGCTTTATTTCTGACGCCATTTCTCTGCCTCTCAATATGCTTAATAATCCTTACAATCTTCTTTATATCAGCTGTTTTCATAGCTCTGTCGCGTTTAATTAATATATCCTCACACCGCTTCAAAATCACACCGCTGCCAATATCAAAATTCTTATTATGTGCCCAGCTAAGAATAAATGACTTAATGTAAAAAAATTGATTCTTTGCTGTATTCGAAGTTTTAATATTACTGCTTTTTCTTATGTATTCTTCATATACATTAAGCGTAATATTTTCGTAGCATGCCTTAGCATCATTACTGTAACTACCTTTATATTGTAATGTATAATATGCAAAAAATCTCTTATTACAGCTCCAGTAAACATCCCAGCTATTGCATTTAGCAGATGGAAAAAATGTATTCTTAAATAATCTAAATTTCTCCATATCTAACGGAATTGCCTTTTAAATAGGAAACATATTTCTCTATTTCATCATCTGGAGTATCATATGGAATTATATTTAACATTCCTTCTCTTTTCATAACTTTATATAATCTTGCACAACTCTGTGCTTCATAATACACATCAGTTGGTACCTTATCTCCTAATAAAATATAATTATCCAACCGCATCATTTTCATTATATCTTGATTAATTTTAGATTCATTTCTTAACATTGTTACGACATAGCCCATATCATATATATTTTGCAAATATATATCGTTCTTTGCATCTAGAACGAACAAAACTAATGCATCTAAATTACCCCAATCCATTGTTTTATATATTCCTTTTTTCTTATTAAACATATATGTATAAAACTCCTCAATAGATGTTGAGAAATGTATGCAAACAAATCCAACATTAAGCATTTTAAATTCATCATTAGCTTTACCGTCAAATTTTTCTACTATCTTCTTAATATTTCTATTTAAAGCAGAATAATAAGTACTATGCTCTAATTCGATTGCCTCAGGATGTTCTTTTTTCAATAAATTATAATCAATATCATCGTTAATTAATTGTTTTATTAAGACAGTACCATCCTTTACTGTGTGAATATCCAGATTATCTTCCTTCTCAAAAGGATCACATCTCATAGTTTTAACTTCTATATTCACCAAATATTCAATAGGATGTCGAAACAATAATGAATATTCCAGAACCTTATCATTATTCATAATTTGTTTTGGTTCATATATTACAGCTGATATGCTTTTATAATTTTTAATCAGAATATAATATAATATTAAAATCTCATCTATGCCTTCTAAATATTTAGGCATAGAAAATTTATTGTTTTCTACTCCATTACACTTATGCAATAAACTTATAGGAACATCACTGTTCTCTCCCAATATCATTTTTAAGATTATAATAATATCAATTATTCTTGAGTTAGGTGTATTAGGATAATTCAAAAAAGGATGCCCTTTGGGCAACATCATTTTATCAATTTCTTTTAATATACCATTCTTTATTTCATTGTATTTGTATGCCACATAATCCTGCACAGTATACCCCCTGTTAGTAAGTATCATACATAATATTTTCTAGATAATTTCCATTTCTCATCAGCTGGATCGGATATATATATTTCAGCAGCTTCTTTTTTATCATCATCCCATTGGATATTGGTTATGATAAAATCGGACATCTTAGTATGACTATATATGTCAAATTCCGCTCCCAATAATTCTGCATGAATTGGACCTTCTTTAAACTCAGTACTTATTTTTTCCTTGCCTATTACTTCTTCGAGTTCACCTTTTTTATCTTTAAATCCCCCAACATGAAAATGATCAAATGGATGTTCCCAGATTACTTCTTTATCATTGAGAATACTTTGAGTCAGATAAGCAAAAAATCTTGCATCTTCCTCTGTAAATTCTGCACCAGGATTAAATCTAACCCCCAATTTCTGTTCTAACTTTTGTGCTGCTTCCCAGAATTTTATGCTATCATTCCATTGTTCTATATTAACATTCTTAATATCTAAAGCTGGCGCAGATATTATTTGTCCATTAATTTTAACGGTTCCGTTACATAATCCATAAAATACATGTATTGCTGCTATAGCATCGGATACACTATCTGCTTTATTGGGCGAAATCGTATAATCCACCTTTGAATTAGTATCTTTTTCTGAAACATAGAATTTAATCTGTAATGCTGGAAAATTGTTATTAGTAAAAAAAGATTCTTCAAAACTTGGGTATGGTTTTCTCTCAACATTTAGAACTACTATGTCCCCCTCTACTGTCTCAAATGTAATATCTTTAGCTGGTGGAAATGGTTCTGGATACATATATGTCTCGCACATTTTAGGTGAATCTTCTAACGGGTTTCCGACAGTACTTTCCAACGGAATTTTCTTTTCTTTGTTACCTATCGACACACTCTTTACTGGAATCTTCAACTGCATTCTATATATATATTCCAGCCATTTATCTCTTGGTATATCTTTCAACTGGCTATTTATAAACTCTTTATCAATAATAGTACTAAGAGACATTGTCTCATGTAAGCACTCCCGTCTTGGTCCTACAAAATATGTACCATCATCCCGCTTATAATATGTGAAATTAGATGGTAATTTTTCTGAAAGCACTTCTAATACTTCCTGTGGAATATCATCATCCGTTTCTTTATTAAATGTATCATAGAAATCTGCAATCATACCAAATCCTCCGTAAACCGGTTACTTATCTGTATTTTAGATATTAATAAATACTTCTTGGCGTTATCAAGCGGCAGCTCCATGATTGCATCTATTATTGTCTGCAATGCAACTTCATCTGGAACAACAATATATATCAAATCATTCCAGTCAAACTTCACCCATGTTTCAGGATGCTTTTCCAAAACATCTGAATATGTATTCTTTCTCTTTTCTGTAATCTTATTATCATTTATTATCAAAGGAATACTTGAAATAGATTTGCAATCAGGGATATATCTCCACTCACATTCATCCTGAAATATATACATTTTATATTTTCCGTTTTTTTCAACCAAATTCGATATAGGTTTCATATATAATAATGTGCTAAGCAGATAATTCAACAAAACCTCATCTTCTTTATGTGCTTTCTTACCTACATTGTAATTAGCATTGAAAGCCTCTTTAAAATCTGCGACAAGTGGAGAAGCTGGATTCATATAGTGAATTGGTTGTATTCTATTATTTCTTATAACCTTATTCTTGTCCAATGCTATTCCATATCCACCATAACTAGTCATATGATTTCCTACTTTAGAAAAAGGTATATCACAGAAACAAGTCATAGGAAACGCTATTCTTTTAAGTCCGTCAACCTTAAGGTAATCTAATGGCTCAGTAACATATATAGGAATAATAGCCTGATTTTTCAATATTTTAATAAGATATTCTGGTTCTCTCATGTAATTGCATAACACATTAGAACTATTATGCCAATGTAAATTTTGTTCTAACTCTGGTGTTTCTTTAAAATCAATCTCCATATATATACCTTTCTTAATTAATCTCATTATTTGTATGTCTTGTTATTCAATCTCTTGCTCTTTATTATCAATTAACTCTTCAATTGCTTTTATAAACGAACTTGTATGAATTTCGGCTATATATAAGGATTTCTCCTGACACTCCCTGAGAAATTGTTTCATTAATTCTTGCAAGGTCTTAAATCCATATGTTGATAATTCTTTCTTATAGTCTGATGTCTGCATATTAACCTTCCACATAGACTTAAAATACTCAATAAAGTCATTTCGTTCTATATTTGAAATCTTTTTAAATCCTTCTGCTGTTACATTTGCCATCTTATTGTCAAATGAATCTAATTGCATATTCTGTGATTGAATCATTGCCTTTAGCGGATTCATTTCCATTTGCTTAATATAAATATTTTTATTTTTTTCAAATATTATTTTGTCAGATTTTACAAATTCATCAATTATTTTATATGCATTCATTTCCTCTGCTGAAAATGAATTATTATCATAATCAGACACGATAGCTTTAAGATGTGGTTTATCTTCTCCTGATTGAATCATTTTATCTATTTGTATATTAATTCCTTTACATATTTTTTCCCAATCGATATCTGAAAGTTTTATATTGTGTTTTCTAGCTAAAGCACTGTTTAATAGTAATCCTAAATAATCTCTTAATTCCAATACTCCATCATAAGCTTCATTTATAAGTATCGGGAATCCTTCCTGTATATCAGATTCTTCTATATCAAGTAAACTATTTACACGCACTTTATCCACTGGTAATTTGGCTTTATCTCTCATTACAGAATAATCAATCTCAGCATTAATCGCATCTTCTTCCCACTTACCTTCCCTTATCCAAGATATTATTCCACCTGTAATGTATTTTTTATTATAAAATCCCTTATATACAATTGATATTTTCTCATCAGAAAACAATGTTCCATATCTTTGTCCATCTGTCGCCATTCCTGCTTTATAGCATAATACATATGATAAATATGAGAACAACCATTTTTCTTTATTTTCAACATTCTTTTCATTAAGTATTGAATATATTCTTCTAAAATCCTCAATAGCAAACTTAAGACTTCGTATATTATGTGGTCTGTACTTTAGTACTTCCTGCTCTTTATTATTTTCAATTTCCATTTCTTGTCTTGAATATATGTGACTCTTTTGTGAAGTCATATGTTCATTTGATACTTTCTCCAATGAGCACCCTGAAAAAATTGCATTTATACTATTCTCATTTTCTTTAATGAAAGCCTTATATTTTTTGAAACCTTCTTTGTCCTTTCCTTCAGGTATTATTATACCGTCTATCACACTCGAGATTATATTAGAGTAATTCGGTATATAGTGTATTGTCCTCTGAATTATTTTTTCTTTTATTTCATTATACGCAATCTCCCTTGTATCGTCAGATTGCTTTATCTTTTTCTCATTTGCTACAACAATTGTATTAATATGCATATTCTCACAATACTCATTAATACATCCTAATAAATCTATTACTGAAAGATTAGCACGCTCTAAATCATCAAATATTAATATTACCTTTTTATCGCCAATTTGGGATTTAATACTTACAAAATCTATAACATTTATAGAAAGTACTCCCTTAGTGATTTTACCAATTGTTTCAGGTAAATAATCTGTAATACTTTCTGTAGCATTTTTAAGTCCTTTACCAACATTTTTCATATTATCTGATATTTTTAAACTATGCTTTGAATCAGCCATAGCATACATCCATTTTTTCTTTACCTCTTTATGAATATCCTCTATTGATTCTATTCCAAATAGACTCAAATGTATAAATATATGTGTATCCTTCATAATTTCAGTTAATTCATTTTTCAATAAATATGTTTTCCCACAGCCCCACTCACCGGTAAGCATTATTGCTCCTACTGGTTGTGGTTCATTACAATAATATTTTAACTCTTCTATAATATCCATTTAAAATCTGTCTCCTAATATATTATGCTCAGTCATTCCTATTATGCATCACAACATCACATAACCTACGCCCAACTTCTGTTAAATAAAACTTATCCACTTTCGATTCACCCGGGTAAAGAGTTATTCCTCCCGTTAATAATCCTAACGCCTGCAATCTAAAACACCTTGCATAATTATATTTATGATTCTTCCCCTGTTCAAATATATTTATCAATTCCTTCACATCTTCAATAAACATCATATCAACAACCTGCAGATACTCCACGAAATCCTTATACTCTATATCTTTATTCACAAGAGAAATATAAAGATAAGCCTGTATCTGTGACTTATTAACATCATTACTTCTTGATATGAACAGACATAATTGCTCTATTTCTCTATATACCCACTTCTCCTTATTCTGATATGCAATTCTACGCTTATTTAATTCTTTTTGATTAACACTACATTTAGATAATTCCCTTAGAAATCGTAATTGTCTCTTTACTTCCATACACTTTATTATATCACCAGATAATGAATACAATGAAACCACATATTTAAATACTGGTATATCTCTTAAAATATCCGGTACAGTATAACCTATCACATCAAGTATATTATCAAATGTTTCATTCGTCATATTCTGTATAATTTCATTATTAAAAATAGATTTTGCCATTGAATCTGATATATTAGAATCCATCATAATACTTTTCTCTTTTTCTATCCACTAATTCTAAGTTCATTCATTCTATACACGCTTGCATTAACTATATAAATGTAAACGCCCCACCCCAAGTACCTTGACTTTTAAAAGACCGCTAATCACGGTCTTTTTGTTTTCTGATGTATGCTGGCAGCTTTGGTGACCATGGAAGAAGATCTTCCAGAAATGAGCGGTCTGTATCGTCCTTATGTGCCGGTATCTGGGTCAGCAGATATTCAAAGTATTCATATGGCTTTAAGTTATTAGCTTTGGATGTCCCTGCTATGCTGTATATTATTGCTGAGGATGTGGCTCCATTTATGGTGTCTATCATTTCCCAGTTCTTCTTGCCTATGCAGAACCCTCTTATTGCACGTTCCGAAGCGTTGTTATCCATTGGGACTTCTCCATCTTCAAGAAATACTCTCAGATATTTTTCCTGATTAAGTGCATAAGTTACAGCCTGTTTCAGTTTAGCAGTACCGGCTTTTCTTTCGTTTGATTTAAGGTACGCAAATAAAGCATCAACCAGTGGCTTTATTACCACCTGACGCTGTCTGAGTCTGTCTTCCGGCTTAAGCTCTTTCAGCTTATCCTCTTCACGGTAGACTGCCTGTATCTGTTTTATTACCTGATATGAAAGGCTTTCTTTCTGGGCTGCCTTTGGAATTTGCTTCTGATACAAATTGCGAATAAATATAATTGCCAAGGCATGATTCCAGACAATTCCAATCTTCTCCATCAGTTGAATCAATTACTTTTATTATATATCCTGCAACTTCATCATCATTATATATTTCCTCACCATCTGGCATTAATATGCTTTCTGGAATATCTTGATATTTCAAAGAATTGGAATATCTATCTAAAATGTATTGTCTGAAATATGCATACTTTGTTGGCAAATTATGTACGATGTCAAATCCGTTTCCAATTACATACAACTTATTTTTCATACTTTAACATTTCTCTCCAACCTCATATTTCTTCTTTTCCCACTCTTTTTTATATTTTTGTTTTATTATAAAGAAAATTTGGTTTTTAAGTTCACAAACTCTATCCATTTGTGGTTTTGATTTTTTTAAAATAAGACAATTAAATATGATTTCTTGCATTTCCTGCATACATAATAAAATTTGCTTATCATCTTCCCAATCAAATACTGATATAGAAATCAAATACTGATACTTTAATAACACTTCATATTTTTGTATCAGATTTTTCTTTGTATTAAATATTGACTCAACTATAGATAAATAGTTTGCTCCATTACCTTGTAAATCATCAGCCCATTTTTCTCTTGAAGATGTAATAGTATTAATGTATGCCTTATCTTTTTCAATTTTTCTTGTCATCAATAAACTCAACGCTGATATTATTATAGATATTCCAGAAAAACAACATGTTAACAATAAAATCACATTACTAATATTCATATTATAATTAATCCGCTTTCACAATAAAAATTTTAATAGAACCTAACACTTTAAATTATCTATTCTCTGCATTGTTTCCTCAATGCCTCTATAGCTTCGATAATAGCAACATTATCTGGTTCTTTATTATCCCATTCATCCCAAAAATTTCTAGTGGCGCTAATTGGTTTATGTGCATCAGAGGGTTTATCTAAAACTATTTTACTCGGAAGCAATATTGCATCTCCTACTACCAATGCCTCACCAACATCCAGCAATGGCAAAAACTCTATTGTGCTCTTTAATGCATCTGGCAAAAGGTTTTTAATAACCCCTTTATCTCTTTCATTTGTCAATCTCAATACAATAAAGTTATTACACTGACTAAGAATAGTTTTACTTACATCTGCTGGTCTTTGACTGACTGGAAGAATTGAAACTCCGTATTTTCTGCCTTCTTTTGCAATTCTTTCAAAATTATATAACGCTTGCTTTTGTACAGAATCAGCATCTTCTTTTACCGGCAAATACAAATGTGCTTCATCACAAATAATTGTAAACGGAGTACGTTTTCCCGGATCCATCCAAAATTGCACATCATACAGCAATCTTGCTAATGTTCCTGTTACAACTGGCAATACATCTGATGGAACTTCCGAAAAATCTATAATCTTTATTCCTTTTTCACTATCAGTATAACCAAGCAATTTACATAGAATCGCTCCTAGCCAATCATATTTTTGTGCTTCATCTGTAGGTTGGAACATAAATCCATAAGTTTTATCCCCTATCTTAGTTTCTAATCTAGAAATAAAGCGTGTAAGTTTTCCTTCCCATTCTCCTTTAACAGCAGCTCCATTCTTTCCAACTCCTTTAGTTGTATCATCAATTGTAAGTTTCTGTATCAATTCACTCATTAAAAACGGAATAGGTGAATCCACTGTAAATGTTTTAAGGGTATCTGTTTTGCCTTCCCTTTTTAACGTTTCCTCTTTTAAATCTCTAATATGTCGTGTAAAACGAGATGCTTGGTTTGGTGCATTCGAGTCACTTCTATCTAATATCATTGACAAAAGTTCCTCTCGATTCAATAACCAATATGGTAAAAACAAAACATCTGGTTTCGTCACTTCCAAATCTCCAGGTCCTGCAATCCTAAAACGTTGTGCAATAGATTCACTTCCTTCTGACAAACTTTTGTATTCGCCATGCATATCAAATACAATAATATTGGTGTACTTCAACACACTTGCTTTTTCCAATATATTGGCAATACACCAGCTTTTTCCTGACCCAGTACTACCCAATACAGCCGCATGTCTTTGAAAAAATTTATTACCATCTAACACAGCATCTGCAGCAGTGTCCATCATAAATGAACCTATCTTTAAACGTTTATCTGCATCAATATCTTTTCCCAGAATGTTCATAAAATTCTGAAGATTTTGACCTGAGATACCATAACACTTGCTTTCGATTTGAGGAAATGTTTCAACACCTCTTTTAAACAAATCATGTGTTGAACCATATACTGAATGATATGTTCCAATTATGCTTACCTTTATGTAATCAGCCGATGATACCATCATTTCATCAATCTCGTCATCTTCGTCTTCATAATTTTCAATATACTTTCGTATCACCTTATCAATCAATGCAATTATTTTTTCATGTTGCTTTGTTGTTTCTATTGCCACAAGATTTCCAACACATATTTTATTCATGACTGTTCCGTTTTCAATCTCAATTATTATTTGTTCTGTATCAACAGATGTTACCCTTCCCAACATATCGTTTTCATTAAAATCTAACAAATTTGCCATTAAAATACCTCCTTAATCATTTCATGCAAATCCCACAAATTTACACTTGACAAAATGCTCTCGCCGTCTATAGTTAGAACTCTTGTATCATCACTGTTCACGTGACAGAATGCTGTAATTCCTCTGCATTCTTTAACAATTTTTTCAGCATTTGCAGAGAGCGAGTGTGTAAAAATAAGCGTTGGTTTTCCCGCACGCAATTGCTGCATTAAATGTGTTTCCAAATGGTCATCTCCAAAGCCATATCCGATAATAATATATCTCTGTGCCCTATCAATTTCTTCATTTGCTTTTGCTCGATGTATGTCAAAAGGAACACTATAACCTTCGCGATATTTATTTAGTCCCGGAGTAATAATCAAACTATCCTCAACAGAACAATTAGTTATTGAATACGGCTTATCATTAATCAAATGCCAGCTCAGACAACCATGTGGTTTTAAAACCGTTACCATCGGAGAATATAACATTTTCTGTCCTTTTCCCTGTTTTCTTTGCACACCTACACATGAAGCATATTTACTTTTATCCGGCTTAAAACGCGAAATATACTTTCCTACAAAAAGAGTATTCGCCATTATATCATTAACTTCACATGCGTATTCAATCAAGCGGTCATAATTTGTCGTAATGACTGCTATACCTTGATTTCTTATATTAAATCGCTGCAAATATTCCGAAAATCGAAGTTGCTTTCCTTTTCTTACTATCTCCTCAAAAAGACATTTCTCTGCCTCACCAATATATACCGCTGTAGTTTTTCTAATACATTCCTCAACTGTGGAATTAGGCTTAGTATTATGCAAAGCTTGTTCCAACCCAACTCCACTTGTTAAGTCATTTGAAATGCTATTCCAATTTGCCTTATCTTCTACTGTTGATAACATTCTAGGTACTTTAACTTGAAGTTCTTTTGCCAACTCCCCCATTCCTGGAATTCCTTCTGCTAAAGAAAGTCCTGAGCCAACTATTGTAACCGTTCCTTCTTGAAAGAACTCTTGAATATGTTTCTTAATGGTGTCAATATCCATCTTAATCCTTTCCCTCTAAATTAATAATTTGTTCTTGTATTCCTTTGGCAAATACTTTGCCAAGATTTTGCATCTCTATATAATTTTGCTTTTATAGTATTCTATACTGTTTTTTTTATACTGTTTATAAATATTAAATCTCCGTTCAAAGCAATATATCCAAATATAATATATTTTATCTACACAACACCGCTTGAATTGTAGCAATCCATCAAGAACCTTTCTATCTTTCAAAAATCTTAATGTCAAGGCATACATTTTTTATGTACTCTTTTGATGTTTTCCTTTTATATTCATAATAAAATAGTACTTATTGAAGTTCTATACCCTCCTAACAAATTCGGGTAGTGTCAACTCTGACACTCCACTTTTCTATTTCCCCCTTATATTTCAAGGGGTTTCACAATTATTTCCACATTCCGACTTAACTAGATAATAACATATTATAATCTTCTTATCAATCAGTATTACAATTCACAGCCCCCATTTCAGAGCAAACAAAAAATCTCCGCCAGCAAAGCAAATGCCTTGCCAACGGAGATATATAATATGCTACTCTTTTCTCACACATTAGTAACAATCGCCACGCCATCGCCCTCTATATCCACAGTCTTATTGCCTGCAGTTATGAAGAAGCTGTCACCGGCTTTGTAGTTTTTAATGTTGTCGTCAACCCTGATAGTTCCCTTTCCTTCTGTAAAGATTGCAGAACGGAAAGATGCTGTGTCGACGTTAATTGTTACATGGTCAGATATGTCGTATTTGTAACATTCAAAATACTTGCAGCTGACTAATAGCTGTCCAGCTGTTGAATCCTCTTCAAGAGTTATAGCTGCCTCTTCCAACGCCTTATCATCTGTGTCTTCGCAGCTTTCATATGATACATACTTTTTAGTGTCAACAACATCGAGTGCTTTATCAACATGCAGTTCGCGCTTATTTCCGAACTTGTCCCTACGGTCATAATCATACATACGATAAGTACAATTAGAATTCTGCTGTATTTCACATATAAGGATTCCGGCTCCAATAGCATGAATTGTGCCGGCTTTGACCATAACGCAGTCACCTTTGCTGACTTCTACCTTATTAAGAATATCCGTTATTGTGTTATTCTCAATACGTTCTCTTATCTCTTCTTTGCTGGCATCCTTAGAAAGACCGCAATACAGATAAGCGCCGGGTTCACAGTCAACAACATACCACATTTCATTCTTGCCAAATTCATTCTCATTTCCTAATGCATACTCATCATCCGGATGAATCTGGATAGATAAAGGCTTCATAGCATCTATGAACTTTATAAGAATTGGAAAACGGTCAAGTGACCCACTCTTCCAGCCAACTGTATCTGCTCCAAATTTTTCAATAAATTCACCGAAATACATTCCCTTATATGGACCATCTGCAATAATTGACTGTCCATCTGGATGTGCAGACAATTCCCAGCTTTCCGCAATAATATCATAATCACATTTCTTGCCAAATACAGTTCTTAGCTTGGTTCCACCCCACAGATAATCCTTGAATGCTGGTTCAAGTCTGATAATATCAGGAATTTTATGAGACTCCTGAACGGGTTCTATTCGTAAGAAATCAGATTCAGACATAATCTCGCCTATACCAGTCTCAATAATAACCACATTCTCAGTTCCATGATTGGAAACCTTATGTGGCATGCCAACAGGTATGCTTACAGTTGCTCCCCTGCCATACTCTGCAACATTATCACCTATCTGAATAGTTGCAATACCATCAACAACCATCCAGCTTTCAGAGCGGTGTTTATGGCAATGCATTTTCATACTCATACCAGGGTACAAAGTTACTTTCTTAACCTTATAATTCTTGGTCATACACAATATCTGATGCATTCCCCATTCACGAAATGAAACCTTGGAACTGTCAAAATAAGGCTTATACTCTTCCACATGAGATTTAACAATATCCTTGATTAAAGAAATGTGTTCTCTGTCTGATATATATGTTGCATCCTCCGTATTAACAATAGATATATTGTTGATATGATTAGCAACAATAAGATGCTTATCAGCAGTATTAATCATTACCACATCTTCACAGGCATTATCGATAATATTTCTATGTCCGTAATCGCTTTGATTATCCTCATCGTTAATGTCTGCTATACAATCAATATCCCTATATTCAAAATCTGCAGTCAGCTCTGTTATATTGTCTATCTTAGTAAATAAATCTGCCTGCATACGCATTTTAGGGAAACGGTTCATAATAGAATCCGGAACATTAATAATATGACTTACAGTCTTAAGTTTTCTCCTGATTGCCTTCTTAGTCTGGGCAATATCCGGATATATCCCACGTAATGCTTTGTTAAATGCACCAACCATACATACATATATTCCAACATGCTCACCATTAACAGATGAAACAATATTAGCTATCGTTCCTGTTTGGGCTGCTTCTTTCGCTCTTATGATAGAATCTTTGTAACTGCCTGATTCTATTACCAGATCAGAAACAGTAACCATCATAAGATCTGATGGGTTAAGAAAAATGCTTGCTAAAGAAACTGCGGCAAATGTACCGCAGTTCTTACTCTCGTATATTATCCTGTATCTTACATCCTGAAATACCTTAAGCTGTGTCTCCATAATATCTGCATAGCTTTCATTAGTAACAATGATAAATTCATCTGCAAATGGCATATTTCTTACAATAGTATCCTGTAAAAGAGATCTGCCCTCACATATATTAAGGAACTGCTTGGGATAGTTCTTTCTTGAGAGTGGCCATAATGTATTGCCTAATCCTCCCGCCAATATAACACACTTCATAATAATTATCTCTCAGCTCTCATTGGATTATTGAGGAAATCCTCATAATATGATAATTTACTTTTACCTCTAAATCTACTTTGCATTTACAACAACACTTCTCACCTCTGCCATAAAATCCAAACCACTTTTATGGTTATATTCTTTATGA